>Ga0247840_10008070_pt1 | contig 14293 bp, 12 predicted proteins | sample LaCruzMarch2015__FD_192404 | JGI IMG/M metagenome (GOLD analysis project Ga0247840, IMG submission 192404) | Freshwater microbial communities from meromictic Lake La Cruz, Castile-La Mancha, Spain - LaCruzMarch2015_17m | ecosystem: Environmental > Aquatic > Freshwater > Lake | place: Spain...
CGCTCTGGTTAGGATGCATGGGGGCTGGCTCGCGGGGCGGTCGGTTGGCTTTGGCAGGTTTCAGCCTACCACCCCTGCGAGCCAGACCCAAGTTTTTCAGGCGGTTGCGCTAACTTAGCGCCATTCGAGTCTGACCCCAATCCCCTCTATCCCCTCCTATTCCCTGGATTGATCCCTGGGGCGATGGGGCCGGCGCCCCGCCGCCGTCCGCTCGCCGCATATTTTCACGTACGTCTGATTGGACGTACGAAATTTTCACCGTATAATTTTTGCTTCCGACCATCGGCAGCGGGTTTCGGTATGAAGGCAAATCCAGGCGGCCAGATCGACCTCGCGGAGGTCGTGGGGCGTGACCAGCTGATCGAGCGGATCTGGGACACGCTCGACCAACAATCCATCCGCATGACCGCCGAGCGGCGCATCGGCAAGACCACCATCATCCGCAAGCTGTGTGCTGAACCAAGGCCCGGCTGGGTGCCCATCTTTCAGGATTTGGAGCGCTACCACACGGCGCGGGAATTCGCGCTATCGGTCTACCGCGAGGTGGATCGGTTCCTGTCCGGGCGATCGAGAATCGCCCGGCGGTCCAAGGAATTCCTCAAGTCCCTCGGCGGTACTGAGGTCGGCGGCGTCCTCAAGCTTCCGGATCTGGCGGCCGACGCCCCCTGGCAGGACATCCTGAGCTGCGCCGTTCAAGACCTGGTGCAGGAACGCGAGGCCCAAGACGAGCGTCCGCTGTTCCTCTGGGACGAAGTGCCCTACATGCTCGCGAGTATCCAGGCGCAAGAGGGTGAGTCGGTAGCCATGGCGGTATTGGACAGCCTGCGCGCGCTGCGCCAGACCCAGGGCGCTGCCGGCCTGCGCATGGTCCTGACCGGCTCGATCGGACTGCATCATGTCATCGCCGCGCTCAAGCGGCAGAACTACGCCAACTCCCCGCTCAACGACACCTACCCGCTGGAAGTGCCGCCGCTGGATGCGGGGCCGGCGCAAGAACTGGCCGCTCGTCTGATCGAGGGTGAGCAGATCCGTACCTCCTGCCCGTCCGCCACCGCGGACGCCGTCGCGCGGCTCGCCGACCAGTTCCCCTTCTACATCCATCATATCGTCAAGGCGTTGAAATATGCCGCACTCACGACGGTCACGGGGGCGGACCCGGCGTTGGTCGAGCAGGTCGTCGAGCGGCAACTACTGGACCCCAACGACCCCTGGGAACTGAATCACTACCGCACCCGGATACCGACCTATTACGGCAGGGACTCGGAGCAAGCGGTCGTCGGCATCCTCGACGGCATCGCCGCCCGCGCCGCGGGTGCGGCACCCGTCGTCGTCTCCATCAAGGACCTGTTGGCCGAGGGCAAGGCCGGCGGCACCCTGGATGATCGCGACCGGCTCATCGAACTGCTCCGGCTCTTGGAGCAGGACCACTATCTGGCGCGCGACGCCGGCGGCGGCTACCGGTTCCGCTTCCCGCTGCTGCAACGCTGGTGGCGGCTCGCCCGCGGACTTTAGGTGATTTCCGCAAAACATCGCACCCGCAGGACTCAACCGGAGGCCGACGCTTTAGCGGGCCGCAGTGCCCCGTCCGGCTGAAGCCTCGACCTCCGGTCGGTTGGGCGGGTGCAAAGCTATCCGGAGTTCACCTTAGGACCCTCTTGGAACACAGCGGAACCGCACCCTGCCTACCATGCACGATCGCGTCTTCCTCTCCATCTTCACCCCCAGCCGCACGCCGCCCGAAGACCTGGAGGCCATCACGGTCCAGCGCCAAGCCTTGCTCATTGATGCCGTGGAGCGGGTGCGCGAGAGCGCCACCACGGGCAACAAGCATCACCTGCTGTTCGTCGGCCCGCGCGGCACCGGCAAGACCCATCTGGTCACCCTGCTGGCGCACCGGCTTGGGCAGGACCGGATGCTGGACAATCGGCTGCGCATCGCCTGGCTCAACGAGGACGAGACCAGCACCAGCCTGCTGGAACTCCTGCGCCGCATCTATGACGCGCTGGTCAAGCGCTACCCCGGCGAATTTACTGCCGTGGCGCTTGAGCCCCTATTCGACCTGACCCCGGACGAGGCCGAGCGGGCACTCGCCCAACTGCTGCTTGATAGCCTGCAAGACCGCACCTTGCTGGTCCTGGTGGAGAACCTCGATGCACTGTTCGAGGGGCTGGGTCAAGCCGGCCAGCAGAAGCTCCGCGGCTTCATCCAGGAGCACCCGGTACTGTCGCTGGTGGCCACCGCCCAGCGGCTGGTGGACGACATCGCCAAGCGCCATAACGCCTTTTTCGGCTTCTTCCAGATCGAGTACCTGAAGACCCTCTCGGTGGAGCAGGCCCGCGAATTGCTCCAGAACATCGCCCGACTCAATCGGCAGACCGATGTCGTCGCCTTTCTGGACAGTGCCACCGGCCGCTCGCGTATCCGCGCCCTGCATCACCTGTCCGGCGGCAACCACCGGATCTACATCGTCCTGTCCCAGTTCATCACCCGCGACAGCATTGATGCACTGGTGGACCCCTTCGCCAAGATGATCGACCAGATGACGCCCTATTACCAGGAGCGCATCCGCTGGCTGCCGGCCCAGCAGCGCAAGATCGTCGAGTTCCTGTGCACCCAGGAGCGGCCCACTGTGGTCAAGCAGATCGCGCGGCGGCTCTTCGCCACCCAGCAGACCGTCTCCAGCCAGCTCAAGGACCTGCGCGGCAAGGGCTATGTCCAGTCGGCCCAGCGTGGGCGCGAATCCTTGTACGAGATCGCCGAGCCGATGATGCGGATCTGCGTCGAGGTGAAGGACAACCAGAACCAGGGGCCGCTGCGGGTGCTGGTGGACTTCCTGCGCGTCTGGTATGACGGACGGGGGCTGAATACGAGGCTCGCCGACGGCAAGACCGATCGGATGGCCCGGGCCTATCTTCAGTCCGCCATTGAGGCCAACCAGGCCCAGGGCAACCTACGTGCGCGGCTGTTGGTAGACGGATTCAAGGCGGAGTTGGATGACGCGGGGTGGGTGGAATGGGGGGCGCGGATTGAAGCCTATGCCGAGGAATCCGAGGAGTTGGCACTGGCCTGCGGTCATTGGGCGAAAGGCGAAGATACTGAGGCGCTTCGCCTGCTTGATGAGATCGGCGGTGACGAAAGCGGCCAATCTATTGAGGTCCAGACGTCCGCACGGGATCTTGCCTTTTTTATCCTCTTTGATAAAGGCGAGTTGGTGCTGGCGACAAGACAGCTAGACGCCTTACTGGCGTTGCAGCAGGTTCCCGTTGACCAGTTCGCCCGATGGTTCTATAACCGGGGCGTGGCCTACCAGCGGCTCCGAGAGTTCGACAAAGCGATTGCCGACTATAGTGCGGTCATCGAGCTGCTGCAGAGCCCCATCGAGCGGGTCGCTAAGGCGCTCATTGGCCGGGGCTTGACCTATTCCCAGATCGGAGACAGCGACAAGGCGATTGCTGACTGCAACGCCGCGATCAATATACCGCAGATCTCCGTCGAGCAGGTCGCCAGGGCATTTACCGTGCGGGGTATAGCCTACGGGGAACTCGGAGACAGCGAGACGGAAATCGCCAACTACAGCGCTATCATCGACCTGCCGCATGCGCCCGTCGAGTTGGTAGCTTGGGCTCTCATCGATCGTGGCGGGTGCTACGGTCGCCACGGAGACACTGATAGAGAAATGGCAGACTACGACGCCACCATTGACTTACCGCAGGCTCCCGCCGAGGCAGTTGCCCAAGCAATAGTCGACCGTGGCGTGATGTACCAGCGACTCGGAGAGGCCAATAAAGCGATTGCCGATTTCAGTGCCGCTATCGACTTGCCGCAATCCCCCATTGAGAGGGTCGCCGAGGCGTTATTTTGCCGGGCTGCGCTTTACTGGCAGTTGCGCGACGCAATGCTATCCGAACGAGATCTGGAGGCGGTGCTACGATTGGAAGGAGCGCCGCTGGAGAGTCGTGTCAATTCCCATCTGGGACTCGCCGAGATACGAATCGATACAGGCCGCTGGGCTGAGGCGATGACCGCATTGGCCAATGGTCTGCGAGAAGGCATGAGCGCCGCGCCAGCCTACAGAGACGACTCAATGGGCATCATCGGCCCGTTTTTCGATAACACGCTGCAACCCGCAATCCGGGTTGAGCGCGCCCAGACCCTGCTCCAGGTCTACCGCGACGCCGACGCCATCGCCCAACTCGGCGAGGCGCTCACGCAACATTTGGGCAGGCTCCATTCCGACCCGGCCAATCCGCCGAGCCCGGACAACCTGGAGACCTGGGCCGCCGCCTGGGAGGTCGCGGGCCAGGGCATCGATGCCTTCCGGCTGCCGCTGCGTATCTTCCGCACCGGCGTGGACTTTCTGAAGGCCGGCGGTACCGACCGCGGCATCCTGCTGGATCTCAATCAGGAAGAGCGCAAGTTACTGGAGCAGGTCTTCAACCTGGAATCCGAATCCTGATTCGGGCAATTCCGGGCACCGTCTGGCTAACGACCATGAAGGCTTGTCCGACACCCCCGAACATGAAAGTTCCTTGTGGGAGCGGCCTGCGGCCGCGACGCGGCGCAGCGGCGAACTCCGCCGCCGCGTTCCCCTCGCGGCCCGTCGCGGCTGAAGCCGCTCCCAAAGCGTCGCCGCGCGACTTTCACGGTAAGTCGAGTCGCTCGCTTGCCCCGGCCGCCGTGCCTGGCTTATCCTACTGTCTCGCTTTGGGTGCCCCGCGGTGCGACCGTGCCGCGAGGTGAAACGGGAAGTCCGGTGACCGCGGGCGCGCTTGCGCGGCCGCACACTCCGGCGCAGCCCCCGCTGCTGTAAGCCTGACGGGATCGCCACATGCCACTGCGCGCCATACGCGCGGGAAGGCGGCGCCACCCCGGATGAGGGCGAGCCAGAAGACCGGCCCAGGGTGTGAACTGGTGTGAGCCCCGGGGTGCGGGCCCGTGCTGATCGGGCCTGGTGACTGTCCGGCGGACCGCCGTGCGCTCCCACCCCTGTCTGCCGCGACTGCCGTCGCCGGCCCGCCGTCCCGGCGGGGCCGCGCCCGCCCCCCGCTCATCGCCTCGGCTTCCAAGTACCGTCACGAGGTCCATCATCATGCCGAGCGCCCCCGGCCCCGGCCGCGTCGCAGCACCACGCCGCCGACGGGTTTGCCTGTCGGCCCGCGCCTGACCGGGGCCCACGCCATGGGCAGCGTGTGGTTCGTCGGCGCCGGGCCCGGGGACCCGGACCTGATCACGGTCAAGGGGCGTCGACTGGTGGAGCAGGCGGGGGCCATCCTCTATGCCGGCTCGCTGGTGGACGCGGCGGCGACCCGCTTCGCCCCGCCCGGCTGTCGGCTCCAGGACTCGAAAGCCATGACCCTGGAGCAGATCGTCGCCTGGCTCGCCGCCGCCGCCGGTGAGTGCGAGACCGTGGTGCGCCTGCAGACCGGCGACCCCGGCCTCTACGGTGCCCTGACCGAGATGACCCGCCCCCTGGACGCGGCCGGCATCCCCTGGCAGGTGGTGCCGGGCGTGACCTCCGCCATGGCCGCCGCGGCGGCGGCCGGGGAGAGCCTGACCCTGCCGGAGGTCACCCAGACGGTGATCCTCACCCGCACGGCCGGGCGCACCCCGGTGCCGGAAGGCGAGTCGCTCGCGGCGCTGGCCGCCCACCGCTGCACCCTGTGCATCTATCTGTCGGCCACCCTGCTGCCGGAGGTCCAGGAGGCCCTGGGCGCCGCCGGCTGGCCCCCGGACGCGCCCATCCTGGTGGTGCAGAAGGCGAGCTGGCCGGGGGCCGAGCAGATCGTGCGCGGGCGCCTGGACGACATCGACCGGCGTTGCCGCGACTTGGGCATCGCCTCCCAGGCCATGATCATCGCCAGCCCCACCCTGGGCGCCCGCCACTGGCCCGAACTCACCGCGTCCAAGCTCTATGACCCGGGCTTCGGGCACCGCTTCCGACGGGCGGCCGGTCCGGCGGCGGAAGAATGAAGAAATTCTCTCACGGAGCGCAATTGCCGGAATTAGGATGAACGATACGACCCTGTTGTTGGTCGGCCACGGCTCCCGCTTCCAGGGGGGCAATGCCGAGACCCTGCAGTTCGCCGAGTTGTGGCGGGCGCGCCATCCGGATTGGCGGATCGCGACCTGCTTCATCGAGTGGGATGCGGTGCTGCTGGACGCCGGCCTGGACCTGGCTGCCCGCGAGTCGCGCCGGGTGCTGGTCATCCCCTTCATCCTCAATGCCGCGGGTCATGTGAAGATGGAGATCCCGGCCGCGGTCGCGGCCGCCCGGGCGCGTCACCCCGGGGTGGACTTCGCCGTCGCCCGGCACCTCGGGATGGGGCCGGAGGTCTTGGGCCTGCTCCAGGGTCGGCTCGACGGCCTGATGGATGGGCTGGCCCGGCCCGACCCCCGCACCACCGGGGTCATACTCCTGGGGCGCGGCTCCTCGGATGCCGGGGCCAACGGGGAACTGGCGCGTCTGGCGCGCTGGCTCTTCGAGGCCAACCATCACGACCTGGTGGATCTGGCCTTCACCGGCATCGCCTGGCCGCGGCTGGAGACCGCGGTGCAGCGCCAGGCGCGCCTGGGCATGACCCAGATCGCCATCCTGCCGGTCTATCTCTTCGCCGGCCGGCTGACCGAGCGGATCAGCGCCCAGGTCAAGCGGCTGCGCACCCATTATCCCGGGGTCGCCTTCGCCCTGGCGGACTACTTCGGCCACGACCCGGCCATCTTCGACCTGCTCGACGCCCGCGCCCAGGGCCTGGACCAGCCCGTCGGCCTGCTCCTGGAGTGCGACGGCTGCAAGTACCGCACGGCGGCCGAGGGCCTGCACCTGCACGGCCACGACCACACCCGCATCGCCCCGGCCCTACCAGTCGACCCCATGACCGCGCATCTCGAGGCGCCAGGACACCCATGAACAGCCCCGCAGCCCCGTCTGTCACCGCCCAAGTCACCCGCGCCGGCCGGGCCATTGAGGACGAATCCTTCGCCATCATCGACGCGGAGGCCGGTCCCCACCCCTACGACCCGGGCCAGTGGGCGGTCGTGCGGCGTATGATCCACGCCAGCGCGGACTTCGACCTCAACGGCCTGACCGCCTTCCATCCGCGGGCGGTCGCGGCCGGGCTGGCGGCGCTGCGCCGGGGCGGTCGGCTCCTGGTCGCGGACGTGGGGATGATCCTGGCCGGTCTCTCGCCCGCCCGGCTCGCCCGCTTTGGGCTGCGTCCCTATCAATTCATCGCCGACCCGGACGTGATCGCCCAAGCCCAGGCGCAGGGCACCACCCGCGCCGTGCAGGCGATGCGCAAGGCCCAGGCCCTGGGGCTCCTGGACGGCGCTATCGTCGGCATCGGCAACGCGCCGACCGCCCTGTTGGAGGTCCTGCGCCTGATCGCGGAGGAGGGGGTGCGCCCGGCCCTGATCATCGGTATGCCGGTGGGCTTTGTCTCGGCGGCGGAGTCCAAGGCCATGCTGGCCGAGGTCACGGAGGTTCCCTGGGTGTTGGTGCAGGGGCGCAAGGGCGGGTCTACGCTGGTCGTCGCGGCCATTCATGCGCTGCTGGCCTTGGCGGCGGAGGGTTTGGACGACGGGTCGCATTGACCTGAATCCAGGCACATGAGGATCGACTACAATTCAAAGGTGGTTCTGCACACAAAATGCCAACGAAAGAGCAATTGACCGAGCGCATGGCGATTCTTGCCGACGAAGAGTTGATTGATCAACTGCGTAGCGGACATCTCACCGAGATGGCCGCGGAGGTCGCTCGCCAGGAACTGGACGCGAGGGGCACGAAATGGGAGGCCGCGCTCGCTGCGCGCTCACCGGTTGTCGCCGCTCCAGGCGTTTTTGATGTTTGGCTTGCGAGATTCCTTGCGTTGCTCTCTCGAGCATGGCGTTTTCCACTCCGCGCGGTCTTGGGGCTGGAATCGTTCTGGGCAGTGTTCGTTTTCGGCGGCGTTGCTGTTTTCATTGTGGAGAAATTACTGATCTACGGATTGGCTGAGCTTATGGTTTTGCGGCCCACGGCGCCTTATGTGCTCCCCCTCGCGTACGCTGCACTCGTCTTATTCGCGCTCGTCGTCGCCTGGTTGAGCGTGGCGTTTTGGCGGACCGGCGGTTCGATAAAGACTCCTTTTTGGAAAGCCGCAGTACGTGCGTTGGCGATTCTGTGTGGGTTCATTGCGGTGTTCGGCACTATGGGCGCAGCGCGCGTGGTCCAGGGGTATCTCGTGGTTCCGCCCAGCGTGATGGACGTTGTTCCGCGTCCGTGAGGCGCGAGCGTGCGACACTGTCGTGAGACTGGAAATGCACTCTTCCCAGTTGGCGAGTGTGTCGACTTTACCAGGAAATAATACAACCAGGCTTTTCAAGGCGATCGGTATTAATGAGCTTTGTCCTTGACTTTCCAACTACCCCAGCGGAGCTTATCGAATGAAAGCCGTCGGTATCCTTGTTCTCACCCTCGCCGCCCTGGGCGGCTGCGCTACCCAACCCTCCGGCTCGACTGATCCGTCGGTCGCACGCACCGAAAGCTGCAAACCGACGACGGAGGCGGAGATCGCCGCGCTGTTCGATCGTTGGAACCAGTCGCTCCAAACGGGTGATCCGCACAAGGTGGCGGCGAACTATGCCGTGCGGTCGATTCTGTTGCCGACGCTCTCCAACAAACCGCGCCTGAACCCCGCCGAAAAGGAGGACTATTTTCACCATTTCCTGGAAAATCGCCCATCCGGCAAGATCGACATGCGTACCATCGAGATCGACTGCAACACTGCCGTCGATGCCGGGTTATATACGTTTACCTTTGCCAAGACCGGCAAGCGGGTGAGCGGGCGCTTCAGCTATACCTATCGCTGGGATGGGTCGCAATGGCTGATCACCAGCCATCACTCATCGGTCATGCCGGAGAAGACATGACCCGGGTCTCACCGGGTCGGCGAGCCGCCCGGTTCGTTGCCGACCTGGGACCCATGGTGCCTTTGCGATTCATACTCGGGCGCCGAGGATGACCCTCGGCCATGAAACCCGGAACCGCCCGACCAAGGGCGACGCCCGCCGCGGTCGCGGCGATCGAACGGGCTTCACCACCGGGGCCAACGCGGCGGCGGCGGCGACCGCGGCGACGCTGGGGCTGGTCGAGGGCCGGGTGCCGGAGTCCGTGGACTGTCTGCTGCCCAACGGTCAACGAGTCGTCTTTGCCATTTGCGAGGGGCGGGCGGCGGGCGACCTGGCCCAGGCGGTCTCCATCAAGGACGCGGGCGACGACCCGGACGCGACCCAGGGCGCCCACCTGACTGCGCTGGTGCGCCGCCTGCCCGGGGGGGCGGGCGCGGTGCTGTTGCGGGGCGGTGCCGGGGTCGGGGTCGTGACCCGACCGGGCCTGGGGTTGGAGGTGGGCAGCGCGGCGATCAATCCGGTGCCGCGGCGCAATATCGCGGAGAATGTCCGGGCGGCGGGCGCGGCGCTGCTGGCGGCGGGGGACGGGCTTGAGGTGACGATCGCGGTCCCGGGCGGGGAGGCGATGGCCCGCAAGACCCTGAACGCCCGGCTCGGTATCCTGGGCGGGATCTCGATCCTGGGGACCACCGGGATCGTGCGGCCCTATTCGACCGCGGCCTTTCGTGCCGCCCTGGTCCAGGCGGTGCGGGTGGCGGCCTTCCAGGGGCAGACCACCGTCGTCTTCACCACCGGCGGGCGCACCGAGAAGGGGGCGATGGCGGCGCTCCCGGGATTGGCGGAGGTCTGTTTCGTGCAGATGGGTGATTTCGTGAAGGCGGCCTTTACCAGTGCGATCAAACTGCGGATGCGGCACCTCATCGTCGGGGCCATGGTGGGGAAGCTCACCAAGATGGCCCAGGGCCTGGCGGTGACCCATGCCTGGCGCGCCCCGCTGGACCGCGACCTGATCGCCGCGGTGGCCGCCGAGGTCGGGGCCCCGCCGGATCTGGTAGCGCAGATCCGCACGGCGGCGACCGCCCGCTTCGCCGCGGAGCGTCTGGAGGCCCTGGGGCTCGCGGTGCCGCTGCATCGGGTCCTGGCCCTGCGGGCGATGGAGAGTCTGCGCCGCTGCTACCCGGGGCCTTATCGACTGACGCTGCTGGCCTGCGACTTCGCGGGTCAACCGCTGGTCAGCGTTGGGGACGACGTCGATGACTGAGACCTGCACCCTGATCGGGATCCTGGACGACGGTTGGCCGGGCTTGGCCGACGCCGCACGGGCGCGGCTGACCGCGGCGGGGTGCGTGATCGGCGCCGCCCGGACCCTGGACCTGGTCGCCTCCCGGCTGGCCCCGGGTGCCCGGCAACTGCCGATGGACGGCGCCCTGGCCCAGGTCCCGGGCTGGGTGCGTCAAGCCTGGGCGGAGGGGCTGAGGGTTGCCGTGCTCGCCACGGGTGACCCGCTCTGCCATGGTATCGGCGGGCGGCTGATGGCGGCCTTGGGGGCGGCGGCCATTGAGGTCCTGCCGGCCCCGTCCACCCTGCAACTGGCCTGCGCGCGCCTCAAGGTGCCCTGGCAGGGCGCCCATATCGCCTCCTGCCACAGCGCCGGGTCGGGCGAGTGGGAGCCGGGGGCGACCCCGGCCCATGCCCTGTACCAGGTGGTCCAGGCTGTGGCCCGGTACCCGCTGGTGGCGGTCTTCACGAGCCCCGAGAACGGGCCGGACCGGATCGCCCGGGCGCTGCTGACGGTGGGCTACGGGGAGGAGATCAGCCTGTCGGTCGCCGCCCGTCTCGACTGTCCGGACGAGGCGCTGTTCCCGGATCTCAGCCTGGAGGAGGCGGCCGGGCTGGAGTTTGCAGGGCCCAATATCGTCATCCTGGAGCGGGCGGGCGGATTGGAGCGGGGGCTGGATCGCGGCGGTGAGGGTGTCGCGGCGGGACGCCGCTCCCACATGGCAGGGTCCGACCCGGTCTTTGGCCTGGCGGATGGCGACTTTGCACAGCAGCGGCCTCGGGCGGGGGAGGGTGCCGGGCTCATCACCAAGCTGGAGGTGCGGGCGGTCAGCCTGGCCAAACTCGCCCTGCGGCCGGACAGCCTGGTCTGGGACATCGGGGCCGGCTCCGGGGCCGTCGGGCTGGAGGCCAGCCGGATCAGTTGTGCGGGTCACGTCTGGGCGATCGAGCGCGCCGCCGCCCAGGCGGCGGACGCGCGGGCCAACGCGCGGCGCCTGCGCGCCGGCAATTACAGCCTCTATGAAGGCGAGGCCCCGGCCGGTCTGGACGCCTGGCCGGACCCGGATGCGGTCTTCATCGGCGGCTCGGGCGGGGGCCTGGAGGCGCTGATCGAACTTGTCGCGGCGCGCCTGCGGCCGGGGGGGCGCCTGGTGCTGAACCTGGTGACCCTGGAGAATCTGGCGACTGCCACCGCGGCCCTGGACCGGGTCGATCTGGCCTGGGACCTGATCCAGCTCGCGCTGGCGCGCAGCCGGCCGATCCGCGGCCTGCACCGGCTGGCCGCATTGAACCCGGTCTGGATACTGACAGCGGCTCGCCTTCCGAATGATGAAGATTTATTGTCCGCAAATAAACGCAAATGAACGCAAAAAAGACCTTGATATCGTGATCGGCCGCCGGTGCACGGGGCGCCGAGCGACTGACACAGGCGTGACACCGCCGGAGAGACTGCGTAGGATGGGTAGAGCGCAGCGAAACCCATCGTTTTCGCGCACCTCAAGCGTTGATACAGAGCGGGCCTGGAGTGCTGTCATGAGGACGAGAACTGGGCATGTTGATGGCACAGCTTCTCTGCCTGTTTCTTATTTGCGTTCATTTGCGTTCATTTGCGGACTAACCCTCTTCATCCTGCCAGCGGAAACACCCCATGTCTGATTCTTCATCCCGCCCGCCCGGTTGCCTGATCGGTGTCTCTCTCGGCCCCGGCGACCCGGGTCTCATCACCCGCCGCGCCTGGGAGGTCCTGCAGTCGGGGGGGCGCTGGGTCTATCCGGTCAAGGGCAAGGACGCGGCCTCCTATGCCCTGGACATCGTGAGCCGGGCGGGGTTGGCGGTGCCGGCGGATGCGGAGTCACTGCATTTTCCCATGACCAGCAACCCCGAGATCCTGGCCCTGGCCTGGACCCGCGCCGGGGTGCGCTGTGGCGAGCTGCTCGCCGAGGGGCGGGACCTGCTGTTCCTGGTCGAGGGCGACGCCTCCACCTATTCCACCTTCGGCCACCTGGCGCGGGTGGTGCGCGGCCTGGGGGGCGCGGTGGAGGTCATCCCCGGGGTGCCCTCCTTCAACGCCGCCGCCGCCCGGCTCGCCGTGCCCCTGGTGGAGGAGGACGGGACCTTCGCGGTGATCCCCGCGGCCTATGGCATCGAGGTCATCGAGGGGTTGATCGACGCCTTCGACACCCTGGTCCTGCTCAAGGTCAAGCCCCTGCTCGATTCCCTGCTGGACCTGCTGGAGCGGCGCGGGCTGACGGCGCACGCCTGCTTCGTAGAGAAGGTCGGCACCCCGGACGAGCGGGTGGTGACCGGGGTCGGCATCCTGCGCGGGGAGCGGGTCAATTACCTTTCGCTGCTCTTGGTCCGCAACCCCGGGCGGGTGCGCGGGGACTTGGCGCGGGGGTGTTCCGGGACCCGGCAGCCCTTATCCATGCCGGTGATTGCGGAGGATTAGTAACGAGTCAAGAACACGCCAGACACAATCGTTGTCGTTGTCGTAATCGGAGAAGCGATGCACTTTGGGGTGCGAGGGCCTTGATCATAACCCCGGCCAAGCCGCACCGCCAAGCGCACGCGCTTGAACCCGCTCGGACGATGGGAGCGCCGCACCCCAGTGCGGCGCGGCCTCGCAAGCGACCACAGCGCTGCGTTCTGCGGATAGGCCGCGCCGCACTGGGGTGCGGCGCTCCCGGGGGCCGGAGTTGTGATCAAGGCCGGGTGCGAGAGAATCCGGGGCGCTACGATAACCTCGACAACGACAACGACAACGAAAATGGCACTATAGGCAGTCCCTGATGGAATTGTTTAACTTATTGGTGAGCCGTTCCTTGGTCCGCGAATGAAGCGAATGAATGCGAATAGAATTGCCGTGCTGGCCATCACCCGCCCGGGTGTCGCCCTGGCGGGGCGGCTGGTTGCGGCCCTGCCGGGGGTGCACCTGTTCGTTCCCGCGGCCCTGGGTCCGCAGGCGGCGGTCGCCGCGCCGGGTGCCCACACCGGCTACGATGGGCCCACGCGGGACCTGATGCCGGGGCTGTTCGCGGACTGGGAGGCCATCGTCGCCACCTTCTCCCTGGGCGCGCTGGTGCGGCTGATCGCCCCGCACCTGCGCGACAAGTATCGGGACCCGGCGGTGCTGGTGCTCGACGAGGCGGGGCGCTTCGTCATCCCGGTCCTCTCCGGCCATCTGGGCGGGGCCAATGCCCTGGCAGCGCACGTCGCGCGGGTCTTGGGGGCGACCGCGGTGCTGACGACCGCCTCGGACGTGCAGCAGACCATAGCCGTGGACCTGCTCGGGCGCGAACTGGGCTGGACCCTTCAGGCAAGTTCCGCGGACCTGCTGCGGGCGAGTGCCGCGGTGGTCAACGGGGAGCCGGTCGCCCTGGTGCAGGAGTCCGGCAGCCCGGACTGGTGGCGCGGTCATGCCAATGGCCGCAACGGGCCGCTGCCGTCCAACCTGCACTGCCTGGACCCCGGTGAGGCGTTGGACTCAGGCGACTATCGCGCCCTGCTCTGGATCGGCAGCGGTACCCCGCCCGCGAGCCTGATCGCGGGGTTCGATGGTCCAGTAATCGTCTACCTGGCTAAAGAAAGTACGTTAGTACGTTAGTACGGGCCCCCAGCCGACGCCGGGGCCTCCGGACTAACGTACTTCCGTAAAGGAGAATGCATGGCTGCCACCCCCATCCCCGCACGTTCGCGCCTCGCCCTGGGCCTGGGCTGCGACCGCGGCACCCCGCTTGCGACCCTGGAGCGGGCGGTCGCGGAGGCCCTGGCCGGCCTGGGCGCCGATCTCAGTCAGGTGGCCGTCGCCGCGACCATCGACCTCAAGGCGGACGAGGCGGGGCTGCTGCAATTGGCCGCGGTTCACGGCTGGCCGTTGCGCTTCTACAGCGCCGCCCAACTGGCGGCGGTACCGGTACCCAATCCGTCGCCGACGGTGCTTCGCCATACGGGCACGCCCTCGGTCAGCGCGGCGGCGGCCTTATTGGCAGCGGGGCGCGCGGCCGGCCCCCTGCTCCTGGAAAAACATAAACTGCAAGACGCCGCGGGCAAGCACGCCACGGTGTCCATTGCGAGGATCGACGATGACTGAACCTAAGCCCCCCGGCAAACTCTTCCTGGTCGGGCTCGG
>Ga0247840_10008071_pt1 | contig 14292 bp, 9 predicted proteins | sample LaCruzMarch2015__FD_192404 | JGI IMG/M metagenome (GOLD analysis project Ga0247840, IMG submission 192404) | Freshwater microbial communities from meromictic Lake La Cruz, Castile-La Mancha, Spain - LaCruzMarch2015_17m | ecosystem: Environmental > Aquatic > Freshwater > Lake | place: Spain...
CGCCCGCCCCGCCGAGCAGGTTGCTCCAGAGCTCATCGGCTGCCTGCTGGTGAAGCGCCAATCCACTGGCGAGTTGCTGTGGGGGGTGATTGTGGAAACGGAGGCGTATTCGCAAGACGACCCCTCCTGCCACGGCTACCGCCGCCGCGCCCCCAGCAACGAAACCCTCTTCGGGGAGCCTGGGCGGTTTTATGTGTATGTGAGCTATGGCATTCACCACTGCGTCAATATGGTGACATTAACTTTCTGTTTTATTCATTTTCAATTTATACACGGTATATGATATTTAAACTATTCAGCCCTGTAATCATATTAAAAAAAGTTGTAGGTATCTTACTTTATCTTCGCGGTACCTTTCTTACATTTACCGTACTGATACAAACTCGTTGTATTCCTGTGGAGTAAATGGGTACAATTCTATTCAAAATAAAGCATAGCAATTATGCAAAAACCTGGATAAAATGGCATCAAGTAAGTTTAAATTTAAAAATGACCCAGCAGAAATTTTATAAGGCAGGATTTTGGTAAATGTATTGTAAAGCACCTGGTCATGGGAAATGCTGGGGCAATTCCGCATGCCAGTGTAGTTAAATCTCATTATAAGGATTGGGATGATTAAAAGTGTATAATTTAATTCGCAATACTCATTTCTATGACAATGCAAAGAAAAGGGAAAGCATTTATCCGCTCTCATCAAATCGAGGATCTTGAGTTAGATCTTGTAAATGCGCTGTATAATCAAAGATTACATGAAGAGGTTATACTGTCATGCAATTCTAATCATCAAATGATACCGGATGATACCATGACTTTATTTTTTGAATCCAAAGCTAAGGTAAAAGAAATTGAATGTAGTATAAGATTTCTCAAGCACGGTTATTGACGCGTTTCAGGAATATGTCTAGAGGATTTTAAAACATCTTTTGATTATTTAATTTCGTGAATAACTTTTTGCCACTGAATTTGTACAATAACGCCACTTTTTAGTTATTGTATTCTATTGTTAGTATGAAATTGCCAATTAATTTACTCAACATTTCCAAAGCCATTTTCCTATATAACATTTTAGCCTGTAATCAGTGTAATTTATTTAGAGTAGCTGTTAGAAAAGGTGTGAACTTAGTGCATAGATTCTTGCGGAATAATTTTTCTGTTATTTAATTGTAAGACAGAACGCAAACAAATTACGCGCACTATCGATGTCTAACCCTGCATCATCAAAGAAGTCCGCTTGTATCAAGGAAACCACCAAGGGGTGTATTCGATGACCATCCAAGCAAATTAAAATTGCTTTTTTTAATCCAAATTTTATTTTTTCCTTTTTTTGATTACAAAAGCCTATAACTCTTCCCCATCAGCAATCTGGTTCATGGCAACAACCCTTACGGAATATGCTTCTACAATTTCACCCCAGCGGATAGCTGTTAAGTACCGGTCATAGCCGCGATTTACAATATGAAAGCTTAAAATGGCAATACCTAAACATTAAAGCTATTAACAATCTTCTACTTGGGCTGTTAAAAAAATTGTTAAGTTGATTGCATTTTTAGATTCAGAGAAAAGAGCTTGATGCTGTTGGCGCAAACAGGTTTGGGATGGATTGAGCAACCATTAGAAGCTAGAGAAACAATTCTCCAAGTAATATTACCTTAATAGTTATGAACGTCTCTAAATGGTGTGATCTTCTTCTCGATTACGTAAATACTCGATACCAATGGTGATGGCAAGGCCTACAAAATCTTGTACTAATTCCCTTTCACTTGGCGCTGAATAGGGGCGGCGGGGCTGGTGGCTGCATTGCGCTGATCCGCAATTACTGCCGAATCCAGAGCCCTCACCTCCAGGGGCAGCTCGCCAATGGCGCGTGAAGCCATAATCTTCGCTTCAAGACCTGCGTCTTGAAGGTTTTTAAGTACGGCCGAATGGGCGGTGCACCATTGCTGCTCCACCTCGACATCCCGCTGTTTTTGTTGTTCAGATGGGCCTGTAGCCGGATCACCAAAGCGCACCACTTGGGTGCGCACGCGACCATCTACATCCTGCAGCTCTACTCCGTAGTCACTGCTCCCGGGTTTTTGCAACATCAGCTGGCCGCCTTCTGCCCAGGCTGTTGCCATGCCTTCCCGTACGTCGTAACCCAGCTCTCGCAGGGATCCAAGTACCAGTGAGCGGATCTGTTCGCCATCTTGGCGGCGGGCTTCGGTATCGCACCAGTTGCGTACCACTGCTGCAACCTCGGTCATCACTGCTTGTGGCTGACCTTTCAATTTCAAGCTCTGCAGCTGCTCGATCAATGCAGCTGGCGCTGCTGGATAGATCGCTAGTTCTGCTTCCAGTGCAGCCAGGCTGGCCTGATGGCTTTGTTCCACGCGATCAGCACTGATAGCTGCATCGATCTCTAAGGCCAACGAATCAGTGAGGAGACGGCGCTGGGATGCGTCGACCATTGAAGCTAAGTTCTCTAGGCGTTGAGCGAACCCTTCGATCTGGCTGGATTCCCCCAGTAGCTCTAGTTGCACCAGCAAATGCACGACCCGCTCGCCAGCGGCATCAATTGTTGGCATGGCATCAATCTTTTCGGTCTTGATGCTCCCCACCAGTGCTGTAGTGGCTGCAACAAGGGCCCCATCGCTCTCTTCTACGGCGGCAGCATTGAGTTGATCCAGGGCAATTTCAAGGGCAGCAGCGGTGGCTTGAGCAAGAAGTTCATCCCGTTCGGGGCCAAGGCCCGCACACTCCAACCGGCTGGCCGCATCAGCGATGGCCAGCTGCAGGGAGCGCCGGCCCTGGCGGGCATCACCCAACTCACGGGTGAGCTGCTCTTTGAGCTCCTTAGTTTCCTGTTCAATAAACTGAAGATGAGCCTCACTGAGCTGCAGCATTTGCTCTAGATCGGTGTCATCGGGCAAGTTTTGGAAGCGCTGCTCGATTTGCTGCACCGCAGCCTTGATCGTCTTAACGGTCTGGCTATCGGCCTGCTCGGCCAGTTCATTTATGGCATCCTGCAGCCGCTTGCTGGAGCGCTCCCACTGCTTGCGTTGGTATGCAATGCGCTCGCGCAGCAACCTCAGCTGACGTTCACGCTGGGCCTGCAGGGCACGGATATCGACAATTTTAGGACCGCTCATGGTTTGGAAAGGAAGTAGTGCTCTGAAGGTTTGGCAGAAGAGATGGGGAACTAGCCGGGATTAGGGCGGAGCTGGTAGTGCTTGCTGAAGTGCTCGCTGCAGGTGGCTTTTCTCGCTGCTGGCATCGCACAACCAGAGCCGCGACCAGATGCGGTGGGTATAGGGCATGCAGCGTTTAAGCACCGCCGGCCGCCAGATCTCTCGATCGCGAGCTTGCTTTAAATCATGGTGCCGCGGGGCATCACACTCAATACCAAGAGCAAACAGCCCTGTGGCGGGATCCCTAATGGCCAGATCAAAGCCAAAAGCATCCTGTGCCGGGGCCCGTTCAACCGCATACCCCAGCCCCTCGAGGTGTTCGGCCACCGTTGCCACAAATGCGCGGTTGTTCCCTTGGGCTGCCCCATGGCTGGTGTCATGGCGAGGCCTAGCATTAATGCGCTCAAGCCAGCGCTCCCCATCGTCCAGTCGGCCATCGGAGATGGCGGAGGCATAGATCAAATAGGACTGGAGAAAGTCACGGGCAGTTTCTGGTGGTCTGCGGCTTTTGGGGAGATCACTGATCTCTTCAATCGGCATTGAGTTAAAGATCACTACCTTGTCGCGGGCCCTGGAGGTAGCAACATTGAGACGCCGTTCCCCTCCCTGTTGCCCCAACGAGCCAAAGTAACGACTGAAGCGTCCTTGCTGATCCCGGCCAAAAGTGGTCGAAAACAGGATCCAATCGCGTTCATCCCCCTGCACATTTTCAAGATTTTTAACGAAGAAGCCAGAGTCTTCTCCGTTGTGCCGCCGAGCCCGTTCACGAACTAGAGCCTTAAAGAAGGCCTCATCTTGATCGGCCTTCTCCTCCAGTAAATCTTCGATCAGATTGGCTTGGATTTTGTTGAAACTCACGACTCCAAGGCTGGGGGCCTCCGGCTGGCTACTCCAAAGATCAGCAAGAAAGGCCACGATTGCTTCTGCTTCATCGCGGTTGCTTCTGCCCTCGTAGATACCATTGATAGCAATCAGCTCCAGGGGCCTGCGCTTGCAGATTTCATCGGCGGGATGCAGGGCCGGAATGCTTAGCTTGCCTTGATAAAAAGCGGCGTTTGAATGGCTAATCAGAGGTCGATAGGTGGAGCGATAGTGAATATCAAGCGAAACCTCGGCCAGACCAGCCGCCGTTGCAAGTTCCAAGAGGTTGCAACAGTCCTTTACTTGACGCCGCACTTCATGGGCTTCAAAGACGTCCTCTGAAAACACATCCAGCTCGTCGTTGTCATCCGTAGTGCCGTTGTCAACACTCTTTCTCCCAACTCTGGTAGGGGGCAGTTGCTTGTCATCACCACTAATGACGACCCGACCCGCTCGGTAAAGAGCCGGCAAGGCGTGCTCCACCGGCAATTGAGAAGCCTCATCAAAAATCACCAGATCAAACAAGTTCTGTCGCAGTGGGAAGATGCGGGCCACCGTTTCCGGGTTGGCTAACCACACTGGTTTGAGCTCAAAGAGCCCCCGCTCCTCGCCAAGTTCCACCACCTCGCGCAGCTTGCGTGCTCTGGGCCCTGTGAGCATCACCACCTCATCCCATTGCGCCCGTTTCATGACTCGCTCGGGCTTTTGCAAGGCAGCGGTCTGTTCTCGATTGATGGCTACAAGCCGCTCGTCTTGATCGGCAAGCCGCTTCACCCTGCGCTCCACGTCTTCACGGGCCAGCAACAACACTGGCTCCTCAGCCTCCGCTTGCGTTTGCCATGCCAACAGCGCCTCACGCCAGATTGTTTGCCGCACGATTGATCCCACCGCTGTTTCAGGGCCCTGTTCAAGGCGGGAGCGTTTAGCGCTGAAGTGGCTGAGCAGCTGGCGCTCCTGCTCCGATAGGCCCCGGCTGCGGCTGTCATACAGCTGGTAGTCCACCACTGTGGGGATGGCGGCAGTGATGGCAGCGAGCTCAGTGCTGATGGATTGATTCAGGGCCACCGCCTCGGCGCAACTGGCGATCCAATCGGGTTGAAACCAAGGCGTCAAGGCGTCTAGGCGCTGCAGGCTGCGTTGCCGTAGGGCCTGGCGGTGGATCCCAAGACGCAGGCTGCCCACCAAGTCCCGCAGGGATTCGGTACTACCCGATTGCAGGGCCAGCTCGCAGGCTTGGGGTTCCGGGCACTGGCCAGCTCCTTCGACAAGGGATCGCCCTTGCTGTAGCAGGATCGAAAGTGCTTCCAATTGCCCCAAGAGTTGCAATGGGCGCCTGTTGATCTCCTTGGCATCAAGTCCAAGAGCACGTTGAATCGATTCAAAAGCCCGGCAATGGACCCTCAGCCCAATAGCGTGGTCTAGATAGGTTTTGAGCTCTCCCACCCCAGCTGCACCAAGGCCAAGAGCAGCACTCGCTAGGGCGCCAATAGTGGCCTTGGCTTGGCCAAAACGGGGATAGACATGTCGCAGCATGGATCGATGCCAACGCAACCACCGGCCTGTTGCCTGATTGAGCTTGTCGAGATCGACATCAGTGACGTGCTCCAAGACTGAGTGCCAACGCAGGGCGATGCCGGGTTCTTGCATCAGCCTCAGCTGACGGATCTCCATCGCGAGGCGCTCCTCAAGGGCTTGGCCGCTGGAATCGCTAAATAAAGGAAGCCAGCCCGGCAATAGCGCCGCCAACGTCTGACTCGCGGCAATAAACCTTGCTCCGTGCAGCTGGAGCCAGTGTTCTGTTTGCTTTGCATCTTGCGGTTCAAGTACCCCGCCGGAGTGCAGGCTTGCTTCTGTGCAGGCTTCTTGCCGGTACTGCTCCGCATTGGCAAGTTTGTTGAGGGCGTCTTGCAGAGAAGCCAGGTTGCCTGAATCCGTTGAAAAGCGCTGCAGCACCTTGAGGGCACTCCCTTCTACCTTGGCTCTTAACCACAGGGGGGCCAGATCTCCGCCCAGCTCTGCCAGGGTTCGCACCTGTTCGTGGTGCAGGCCCACGAGCCCAGGCCTCAAGCCAGGAAGATCCAAGCTGCTACCCAGGCCCTGGGCGGCGATCAACTCCTCAATCACCTGCCCGTAGCGGAAGCCACTGCTGCCAACGGCCATCGCCATGGCTTGATGCAGATCATCGAGCTCGCTTTCAAGCCGGTAGACATCGGTGGCGATGGCTTCTCGTGCTGGTGCCAGCGAGCGGGCATCGGCACAAGAAGCCAGGTTGTCGAGTTCTTGCCTCAACTGCTGGAGGACGATGCGGCGATCCCGGCCTAAATCCGTAATCAGAGCCAGCTTTGCGCCGAGCCCTACGGCCTCCAGGCGGTTGCGGACCACCTCCAATGCGGCCTGTTTCTGGCACACCACCAAAACCCGTTCGCCGCGACCAATGGCGTCAGCCACCACATTCACGATGGTTTGGCTTTTGCCCGTTCCCGGCGGGCCTTGAATCAGAACTCCTGGGTTCTGACGCGCCTTCTCAACTGCTCGTTTCTGGGAGGGATCGGCCTGGCTGACCAGGATCAAATCGTTCTCGGATGGGTCACTTGCTTTTAACGCGGAGCTAACTGCCTGCTCATCGCTAAGCCGCAAGAGGGCGGCCATGGGCCCTTGCAGCGCTGGTTTGCGTTCTAGTTGGGCTAATTCATGGGCCAAGGTTTGGTCAGAGAATTTGCATTGAAAGAGGGCCGCTGCTGCGCAGAGGCGTTGGCTTTCGTCCTTGGCGAGCTTGCGCTCCTGGGGGCAGGGCTTTATTTCCATCTCACTGCTTGAAAAGATGTTGCTCAGTACCTCCATCACTTGCACGCCAGTGAGGACTGCCCGCTGGCTGATTTCCTTGGCCGCTGCTTCTAGCTTGAGGCGCTGCCCCTGGCTAAGCAGGTTCATTAGTGCCGGATTCAGGCGAATACCTTCCCCGTCTTGGCGTTCGCTATCAAAACCAAGGGCTGGCCCAGTACCTGGTTGGCCTGAGCTGAGCTGCAAGGGCCAAAGCAGGACCGGAACAAGATTGGATTGGTTTGTTTCGTACTGCTCTGCCGTTGACGGTTTCAAAAGCAGCAAGGGAAAGCCCAAATGCAATGTGGCTATCCCTGTTTCGCGCTGGTAGGCCTCAACGGTTTGCCGGAGACGCCGCAAGCGCTGGGCCAAACCCGGCGCTTCCTCCAAGCGGCTGGGATCGATGAGCCGCAGCGACGACCGCCTAGAGACGATGTGATCAAGAAGGGCTTGTGCCGGCAATGAATCGCTACCAAGTTCGTTGAGATCAATCCCGTCACTGCTCGGCTTGATGTTTAAGGCAAGCAACGGACCGCGCTGGATGTCCCCCAGGACACGCCGCTGAAAAAAATGCATAAGCCGTTGCCAGTGTTCACCTCCTTTCGGCCGTTGCCATTGCCCAGGAGAGATGGCCAATAGAACAAGGGCCCTTGCAAGGGGTATGCGCCGCTCGTAGCGGAATTGGTCGGCCCAATGATCTGCCATGGGGGTACCGCAGCGCACGAAATCCGCCAAACGATCAGAGAGGGTATTAAGAATCCTGTGTCGTTCTTGCTCCAACCAAGGCCGAGCAGCATCGTCACTCCAACCATCAAGAAGCTCTGCAGTTGCAGCCGCTTGCCTGGCTTCTTCCAGCACCAAGGCGGCTGAACGGAACCGCTCGAGGGGGGCACTAATCAACAGCAGCAGCTCTTCGTCGCTGCGGTTGCCTTTGCTGATCAGATTCAAGACCCCTTGATGGATGGCATCAGGCCAATCACGGCGACGTTGGGCCCAGGCCGCTTCCAGCTGTTGCCTGTTGCTCACCAAAGCAGCGGCTTCAAAGCGTGCTTCCTCAAGGCTGAGCTTCAGGTTCCTGGCCAGCTCCATGGCATTAGAGCGTCGTGCGGCCAGATCAGCCAGCCAGGTTTGGCTCTTAATCCGGAGTAACACCTCTGGCAGGGATCCCCGCAACCAATCTCGGGAGCGCTCCGGGGTAGCAGCCAAGGTGGCTCTGGTTACCAAGTCACCCTTGAAGCAAAGGGGCAGGTTGGGGTTCAACAACAGCAGAACCACCATGAACCGTTCATCGCAGAGCAGGGCCCCGTCATTGGCGAGGCGGCGTATTTCGGCAATGATTTCTGTATCCCATTGCTTTTGCTCAAGCCAGGTGAGCAATTCACCGTTGATGAGTTGCTCCAAACCCTGTTCCCAGTTCTGCTCCTGGGCAGCGGCAAGGGCATATCTGGCTGGGGTTCGATGGCGCACACCCGCCAGAACAATCGCTTCCCCTGCTCCTTCGCTTGCTGCACTTTCGTAGTGAATCGCGATATCACGATCCCCAGAAAGCCAACGTCCCACTTGCTCCGCTCCCCAGCGCTGGCTGTGATCTCGGGTCAATAGACCCATCAGAAGATCGCGCCAATCGGGCTCAATCGCAGCCGGTATAGCAACGCCTTCGGTGATCACATGCAGCAACCAGGCCCGTTCGTGGATCCCTTCCCAAAGCGCGGGCCCTTGCCATTGCTCCAGCAACACCAAGCCCACACTCCACCAATCGGAGGCCGGAGATTGGATACCGATCAGTTGCTCAGGTGGCGAGTAACGCGAAATCTGAGCATTGCCGTTGAGCGTTAGATCACCACTTCCAGGGGCTTGGCTTGCTGCGAAGGCCGACTCCAGCAACGACACCTCCAAGGGATCAAGGCTGTGAACAACAAAGACATCCGGGCAAATAGCGCCATGCCCATGGCCATCACTGGTATGGGTCTCCAGTTTGGTATGCACGATCCTGAGCAAGCTGCGCAAAAACGCGTCGTCGGCGCGGTACTCGGCGGGAATGGCATCGAGTCGCTGACCCGTTATGGCCTCGATGGCACCACTGGAGGTGTCGTCAGCCAGGTGCTCTGAAGCCTCTACTGCGCTTGCTCCACAGCTCAGGCAAATTTGATCATTGGCCTCCATGGCATGGCCGTTAAGGCACGAACGTCCATCACTGGTTGAAAGATCATCTGGAACTTTCTTTTCTGGGGTCTCTACTGCTGGGGGCCCAGGCAAATCCGCAGCGGGTTCTCCAAGTTCAAGGCGGATTGGTTGCCCGCCCTCGGGTAGGGCTGGCACATCGAATAGCGGGAAGCCACAAGGCTGGCCTGTGGGCAAGATGCCAACGCAATAGAACTCACCAGGGTCGTTGGCATGGCCACAGCTCGAGCTCGGGCATGTTTTCACCAGGCGGATTGTCATGGCATGCACCCCGCCTGATCTGATGTGCTGAGCTCAAGCCCCAAACCCTGGAGCTTTTTGCGCAGCTTGGCCAGATCCCCTTGGCGGGGGATCCCAGCCAACCAAACCTTGTCGCCATCGAGGCAAACATCCAAAACATGCTCCTCCGGCAACTGCCGGTAGCGCTCCTGGCCTAGGGGCGTAAGGCAATGCAGCCGTTGGTTATCTGAGCCCCGTAGGGGCAAGCTTTGGCCCGCTCCAGCCTCAAACGGGTCACTTATCAAAACATCGATTAACTCAAGGATGTCTGGATAGGTGCTTTGAAGCTGCTCCCAGCTAAGGCCTGAAAAGACCAGAGCATCGCCCCCCTGTTGCTGTCGCCACCAGAGCAGCAGTTCCCGCAGGGCACCTGGTTGTTCAAAGGGTTCCCCCCCTGAAACCGTGAGGCCATCGGCGGCGGCACTCCAGTGGGCGATTTGCTCCAGTAAACCTTCAAGGGGCATGGTTCCCAGCCCGTGCTCCCAGGTGTCCCGGCTGACGCAACCAGGGCACTGCAAGGAGCATCCCTGAAACCAGACCGCAACTCGCTGCCCAAAGCCAAGGCTGCTGACGGGGAAGTGGAGCCTGCTCAGATTGACAAGCATTGGCGCAGCTGTCATCTCAGATTCCCTCTCCCGCCTGGAATTCCAGGGTCGTTAAACCACCGCTGATGCGAACAGCCCTGACGCAGGTGGGCCCGGTGGCTGGCTGGTCAAAGAGTGCTCGAGCCAAGGGGTTAACCAAGTGAGCTTCAAGTTGATTGCGAATCCCACGTCCGCCATCGGAAAGATCAGCGAGACAAATGGCTTGCAATTCTTGGCGTGCCGAATCACTGAGCGTGACGCGGCGGCCCGTCGCTCTATCAACCCGCTCCAGAATCGCTGCCACCATCATCAAAAAGATCTCCTCCCCCACATCTGGACGGATGAAATCAAAGACGATGACGTTTTCGCCGATACGGTTCAAAATTTCAGGTCGCCCAAGTTCCAGCTTGAAAAAACGGTCAATTTCACCAGAAACCTTCTGCTGAACTGCTTCAAAATGATCGTCAGGGCTGGTGTTAGGAACCCGTTCACCATTGGGCCCCATCCGGTAGATGCCGAGATTGGAAGTGAAAATCAAAAAAGCTTCAGAAAAGTAGACCCTTTCGCCTCGCCCAGAGGTGAGAACGCCGTCGTCCAGCACCTGGAGAAACTTGTCGAGAATGCGCGGGTGGGCTTTTTCTATTTCATCGAAGAGAACCACCGAGAACGGCTTCTCTCGGATCGCATTGGTTAGTTCGCCGCCTACGTCGTAACCGACGTAGCCCGGAGGCGCTCCGATCAGGCGTTGATCGGAGTGCTCAGCGGCAAACTCGCTCATATCAAATCGGATGTATGCCCCCTCATCGCCAAACAAGAGCTCGGTGATGGTTTTGGCTAATTCGGTTTTGCCCGTTCCAGTGGGCCCGGCCAAGAAGGCAACACCTCGCGGCCGACCTAACTTGCCTTGCTCACCTGTCAGACCAATCACCGCCCGTTTGACGATGTCCAGCATCTTGGTCACCGCATGGTCTTGACCCTTAATCCGGCGGCTGACGGTTTGGTCCGCATGACGGATCTGCTCGCGGTTCAGCTGGGCCCAGGGATTTTCGGTAACGCCAAGCTTGAACCGACGGATGCCATCCCCTAACTCGGTAATCGCTACCGCCTCCCGCCTGCAGAGATCCGTAATCGCCACCATGTCGATTAGCAGCAAGCCTTCGGACTGCTCGATCAAGGTGTTTTCTGCTGATCTCAACCCTTCTTCGGTGGACGAAGCTGCACCTGGTAAGGCCCTGATAAGGCTGGGAGCAACTTGGCGGCGGGTGTGGCGATCAGGATTGGGCACCGTGATCGAGCGAAGCCTGGGGTTGTTGACCACAAGCCATGGCGGCAAGTCGCCATCTTTGTCCGCAATCCAAATCAGGGGGTTGAACAGAGGGGATTGATTGGGTCCAACGGGCCTGGGCCTCACACCATGGCCCAGCACGAGAGCAGTAGTGAACCAGCTGTGCTCATCGGGGCTTGGCAGATCAACACGAGCCAGATAGCGGGAGGAGAAGTCGGCCAGAAGGGCGATCGGTTGCCCCTCGTTCTGGACAATGCCAGGCAAAAGTTCAAAGAACCGGGCGACGCTGGCGGGGGCCTGTCCGTTTTGCCCCCACTGGAGACCAAGGAAAGCAAGACCGTGGTATTCAGCTGCTAAATCCAGGCCGTCGCTAAGGGGAAGAGAGAAGCCATTGACTGGATCGAACCCCAGCACGTGGGCAATCCCAGCAGAGCGGAGCAGCTCCGCTAGATAGTTCTGCAGAGCCAAAGGCCGTACCCGTCCCTGCTCTACCTGCAGTGGATAACGATCACGCACATTGCCACTCAGCAAAAATTGGCTCTTAAGGGGCAAAAAGCGCACCAGATCCCTGCTCCAGCGTGGGTGCTGCACGCCTAGCTCCAGCTCTCCTTGCGTTCCAAGATCAACCTGAGCTGATGCAGCCATCACGGTCTACGTCGTTACTGCGAAGCTTGGCTCGTATAGACGCTATAAGCAAACATCCACATGCGAACAACAATTGGCCCGGTTGTTCCTCTTGAATTCCTCAGCATTAATTTGGTAAATCTATGGAAAACGATACCCCTTCTATATGCTTCAGCAGCAAATCAACTTTGATTTTGTGGCCACGTAAGCATGACTGATTTTATACAGCTCCGTTATTGACTGATTAAGATGTCATTGATTAATATACAAACAGTAACGCATGCTAAATATCAAATATTTTGCATACTGAGTTAATATTTGGTTGCTGGGTTGCTTTTTCTTGCGGTAGCCATTAAAATAAGAAGGTTTTGGAGCATGTTTATGTGTTTAACGCCTGAGGGTCGACTATTTTACGGCCTAAAAGCCCGAGACATGGATGACAGTAAATTGCATGAATTAAATATATATTACAGAAAGAAATCAAGTACAACTGTTGATTTGGAGCTTCATAACATAGTTCGCAATGAAATTGATTATCGTCGCAAATCAAAAGTGGTTCAACTAGAGCGCTCTTTATGGCTGAGCAGCAAAAGGGGCCGTCTTGTGGAAACTATTAAAAGTTGGCTAGTGCGATAATATATTAAGTATCATTCTACACGTTAAAGTAAACTGCTAGCCAGGTATCAGCAAAATTGTCACCCCTGTTGACTTAATCCTTGGGGACTTAATGGAGCAATTTAATAACTGCATACAGCCTTCCCGTGTATCAGCAAAAAATTCTTCTTTTATTAAATAAACCACGGACGTAGCTAGCGATCCTTACTAGTGGTTTATATTATTATATTTTGCGGTTTAATTTAATTTGATACCATCACTTCTTCCGGCTAAATATATAAATCTTCGGGGGCCAAGTGGTACTGATAGAGCAACTGCCCCTCTAGCAGGGAAAGCTTGTATAAAAGTCTTTGACATTGAATTCCCATGCCCACACTCAGGAACGCAATCGCCGCTCTAAGTGCATTTGCCGTCTTAGCACCAATGGCTGCAAATGCCGCACCCGCGACAATGCTCGTGGTGGTGAGGTCTGAATCGAGCACCGTCACTGCAGTTCCTTTCCCGTCGATGGCTGACTGTGACGCAGCAGCTGATCACATCGCGCTGGTGCGAACCCCCAACGAATCCACCGTGGGTATTCAAGGGGCTTGGAAAGCGAACTTCCGCTACGGCAGTGAAGGCTTCCGACAAGAACCCAGAATCTCAATGCTTTGCATCCCAGCAACCAGCGAAATCCGTGGTGCTGCTGAGGTCTTGACCCAGAAAGGCTGGTACAGGGACCTTTACAAGTAAATAGACCATCCCTACCCGCAGGGACAATTTCTAGATTTAAGCCATATTCGATGATGCAATGGTTAGCAAGACGCGGTTAATGGGATCAAGGACTGCAAAGCCACGTCTCCTGCAGGTTTAGCCTCACCTCATCAAGCGCTGACATCGGCGACTTGCTTCTGCACCAGTTCAAGCACAAACGGCAGCGTTGCCTAGTAATCCGCAATATGTGCAGCAGACCTCAATCCGCGGGTTGAGCATCTGTGTTGACTAGCTAGTCAGCCAGAAAAGTAAATGAACTGATGACAGAAAAAGGTTTATACCTTGCAGCGCTTCGTTATGCACCACCACAGCTGTGCTGGCTGTCTGGAAGTGTCCAGCTCTCGCTGGTTCTGAGGTTGGTCGTTCTGTAGACCCTTCCTCTCTTGTCACTAGGTCTGGCGTGGGAGCAGTCAGGAATAAATATCAGGCACATTCTGACTTTGTCGTCGCGCCTGCTTCTGTGGATCGCGCCGACGGTCTCATAGGAGACCTGGTAGCCGCCATTAGTGAAGGTAATGCTTGAACCTGAGCCAGGGACAGGGATATACACCTCATTAGCATCCACAGAAGCAAGTCTGTAGTTGATTTCTTTTACAAATGTTTCTGAGCAGACACCAATCTTCCTGGGTAAAAGTGCTGCGTCAGCCTCAAAAGAAAGCAGCACCATGCCTAGCAATGCCGACAGGGTCAGTCTCCTCATTTTGAGTTCCCATCTTTACTTAAAAGATAGCACTCAATTCCCCCTGGCAGGAAAGATGTCACACCTGTTAATTGATTCCTTGGGTCTTAACGGAGCAATTTAATGACTGTTTACAGCCTCAGTTTGCCAACTTTGATTGTGTTCTTTAAAATATATTTTTAGCCAATACGGCAAACAGTGCCACTGTAGGTATTAATCTTTATAATTTTAGGAGGTTTTAACAGGATCATTCGTGCCAGAGGATATTTCAGAAGGGAATACTTGAACATCTTTAACTTCAAACGGTAACTTATCCCATGCATCACAATCCATAGCGGTTTCCCAAGCCATTATTTCTGTTTCAGCTATCACAACAGTTTGGAAAGACCCCATAGCAGATCGACTGTTGTTATCAATAAAGACAGCTGGCACTCGTACAACCCA
>Ga0247840_10008073_pt1 | contig 14290 bp, 11 predicted proteins | sample LaCruzMarch2015__FD_192404 | JGI IMG/M metagenome (GOLD analysis project Ga0247840, IMG submission 192404) | Freshwater microbial communities from meromictic Lake La Cruz, Castile-La Mancha, Spain - LaCruzMarch2015_17m | ecosystem: Environmental > Aquatic > Freshwater > Lake | place: Spain...
AGGAAGGTGCAATGTTCATGGCTCAGGCATACCAGACACAGCGCCGGAACACCAGACCGCAGGGTTCGCCGGCCGCGAAGCCCTGTTGTCGCCGGTTTTGCTGCACGCGGACCTCGACGCCGCAGAGGTCCACGCGATAGTCCACGCGCACGGGCAGGAAGTTGGAGAGACCGACGCGCACAATCGTGTTCCTAGCGCCCTCCAGTCTGGTTAATATCTTCACACGGCTTGGCGACAACATTTTTTTTGACACACTCGGGCATCCCCCGCAAGAGGATACCCGGAGAGATTGCCGGGTGCTGCCGGGGAAGAACGCATTATTTCTCTCCCGAGGCCTTCCTCCTCCTCGAGGTTCAGGCCACTCCCCGCAGGCTGCGGCCCAGCTCCCGCGCCTTGGCCAGGTCTTTGGGCCAGAGCTCGGCCTTGGCTTTGGCTTTGCGTTCCGCCTGCTTAGGGATCGTTTCCCCTGCCAGCTTTTCCATTGGCTCGAATCCGATTGTGTCCACGCTGACCAGGAAGTCGACGGACGCGAAGCCGATGACCCGCAACGCGCGGTCGATCAAGTGGAGATGCCCTTCGTACAATGCAGCGTCGCGCTGGTTCTGCGTCACGACCACGCCGGCGCGCTTGCCTTTGGGCAACGAGCTCGTGAAATCCATGGAAAGGTAGGGAAAGAATCGATCGACGAGCATTTTCAGCTCGGGCGTCATGGCGCCGAAGTAGATCGGCGTGCCAAAAAGCACGGCGTCCGCGGCCTCGATGCGCGCGTAGAGTTCGGTCATGTCGTCCTGCTGCACGCAGCGGCCGCGGCTCTTACCTTCGATCTTGCACGCGTAGCAGCCGCGGCAGCCCTTCATCTCCAGGTCGGCCAGGTGCACGAAGTCGGTCGTAGCGCCAAGCTCTACCGTAGCGTTAAGCGTTTCGCGCAGTAATTGAGCGGTGTTTCCGTTCTTGCGCGGACTTCCGTTAAAGGCGATGATCTGCATGTCTCTGTCTCCGGGTTGACGAGGTTACTTCTTCAGTTGCTTGCCCACGTTCCAGCATTTGCCCAGGGGTTTGCCCAGGCCAAAATACTGGATGCTGCTCATGTCGAAGAGCAGCGGGTCAACCTTGTTGACGTCGATCTTGCCCTTGGCGTCGAGTACGCTCGCGCTCGCGTAGGTTGCGACGATCTCGCCCACAAACACGTCGTGCGTGGGGAAATCCACGACTGTGTAGAGCCGGCATTCCATGGTTACAGGGCAGGCCTCGATCATGGGCGCGTGCGCGAGCTCACCGTTGAACAACTCGAAGAGCGTGGACTTGTCTGTGTTTTTGCCCGTGACCAGGCCCAGGTAATCAGTCTCGACCATGAGCGCCGCGGAGGGGATGTTGACGCTGAATTCCTTGTGCTCATGGATGCCCTGGTTGGTGTAGTGCGTCTTCCCCAGACCGAAAGACAAGTACTGCGGAGCGCCGTGATTCATGATGCCCACGTGCGCCACGGTCAGAAAGTTAGGCTTTCCGTCCACTACGGCGCCGATGATGGTGGTGAGCGAGGGATACAGAGCGTTGACTGCGCCGAGGTTCTTTTTCATGTTCGTTCTCCGGTTTGAGGTTTGTTGCTTGCACATGCAAGCCTCGAGTGTGTTATACAAATTTTTTGGGGAAGCACTGTCCTTAGGCCTGGCCGAGGCGTTCGCAGGCCGCGTTGATGGCCTGTGCCAGGTCGTTTCCGGCCTGTTCACCGAGGATTTCGGAATAGCGCAGGTAGATGGATTTCCAGGCCTTAGCCACGTGTTCGAGCAGGTCCTTGCCTGCTTTGGTGGGGAAAATGTGCGAGGCTTTGCCTTTGGGGCGTTTTTCGAGCAACTGCTTGTAGATCAATGCATCGACCAGCCGCGTGACAGTCGAAGGCGCGAGGTGCAGGTGTCCGGCCAGGGTCGAGGGGGTAATGCCGGGTTGTTCGACCACGAGCATGAGCAGAAAGGCGTGCGTGGGCGCGAGCCCTGTAGGCGCGAAGGCCTCCTCGGCCAGGCGCGTGAGCGCGCGCGCCAGGGCGTTTGCTGAGAAATAGAGGCAGTTATGGAGCAGGCAATGCGTGTCGGCCATGAAGATCTCTTGTTTGCTTGCGCATACAAATATTGAAGTCTGTGCAGGCTGTCAAGGGCAAAAGTTACCTTGAGCATGGCAAACGGATTTAAACAATCTCGGGCGTCGCTGCTCCTCTGGTGAAGCTCCCAAGCTCCAACTCCCTTGCCGCGCAGGCTTCTCTGTGCTATAAAACCTATGGTCTCGCGAAGCCTAAAGTCGGGGATAGCTGAGCGCGACGGCCCGCAAGCAAAATCACGTTTCTTCCCAGGAAAACAATTGTCACCCACTTGGGCGTACCCTTGACTATGGCGACTCGTCTGCCCTTAACCGCCCTTTTTATTGTGGTCATTGCGTGGCGACTTTTCTCGTTCGCCGTCTTTTCTTCGATCTGTCTTGCCGCGACGCCCCCGGATAATGCCGATGGCTACGGGATCGTTTTCGGACTCGGAGACCAGCCCAAGGCCAACGCGGCGCCCCCCCAAGTCCAGGCCGCGCCCCAAGCCGAGGCGCCCGTTGCTGACGAAACGACAAAAGCAAGCCCCACAAAAGCTAGGGCAGGGGATACTACAAAACCGATATCTCTCCCCGAGGCCATTATCCTGGCCTTGCGCGAGAACATCAACGTCCGCTCGGCCTATCTCGACCGCGTAGTCCAGAAATTCAATCTCAAGGTCGCGGAGTGGAAATACGTGCCCAAGGTCTACGCCAACGGCGCCATGCGGCACACCGCGACGCGCTCTTTCACCGCGGGCTCGGACAGCGTCACATCCGGCGTCACGGACACCGCGTCGTTTACCCCCCAGGTGCTCCAGGGGGTTCCGACCGGCGCATTGTTCACCTTTGCCTGGACCAGGAGCAAGGACATCTTGGGCCAGACCAACATCCAGCCCAAAGCAGAGCCGCCTTGGCCGCACATCGTCTACATCGACGACCGCAACAACCTTTCGTCCTGGGCCGTGACCTTTAGCCAGCCCTTGTTGCGCGGAGCAGGCATCGATGTGAACATGGCCTCCATCGTCCAGGCCCAGCTCGACGAACAGGGCAACATCCAAGGCCTCAAGTCAACGTTGGTCAACACCGTCACCCAGATCATCACGACCTACCGCAACATTCTCCAGTTGCAGCGGCAACTGCGCATCAACCAGGACGCCCTCAAACGCTCGCAAGAACTCATCGAGACCAACAAGCTGCTGATCAACGCCGGACGCATGGCCGCCATCGATCTGATCCAAGCCGAGTCCGACGTGGCGAACAAGGAGCTGTTGGTGCAGCAGTCATCGGACTCGCTCGACACCGCGCGACTCAACCTCAACAAGATGCTCAACCTCGACCGCTCGGTCGTGCTCGTGCCCCAGGACGAGGGACACATCGATGAAATCACGCCCGACTTCGACCTATGCCTGAAGGTCGCTTACTCGAACCGACCGGATTATCTGCGTCAGGTCCTTTCACTGGAGAGTGCGCAGATCAACTACATGCTCGCCAAAAACAACTCGCTCTGGGACCTGAACGCCGAGGGCGGCTACACGCGCGCCGACTTGAACAAGAAACTCTCGCCCTACAGCGCCAATTCCCAGTGGACCTTTGGCCTCAACCTCAAAATCCCGGTCTTCGGCGACCTCTCGCGCGACCAGACCCTGCTCACCGCGCGCATAGGGCTGAAAAAAACCGAACTCAGCCTCGAAGATCTGAAAAAGGCCCTGTCCAACGACGTGCTCAACTCCACGCGCGACGTGGTTACAAAACTCAAACAGCTCAAACTTGCGAACAGGGCGCGCGAGCTTGCGGTGAAAAAACTGGAAGTCGAACAACTCAAGCTCACGCTTGGACGCACGAGCAACTTCCAGGTCATCTCCTACGAAAACGACCTGCGCCTGTCTCTGCAATCCGAACTCGACGCCACCACCAATTACCGCAATTCGCTTTCCAGCCTCGACCAATTGCTCGGCACCACGCTCGACACCTGGCAGATTGAATTCAAACGGGATAGAGGTTACCGTGCTGAAGAAGAAAAATAACTATCGCAACAGCAGCGTAGGCTTAGGCAATTCATGACAACGACCGCTACGTTTACAGCAGGTGTCGTCGAATACATGGAAGACGGGGTCATGGCCGTGAGCAAGGCCGGGGTAATACTCGTCTTCAATCCGGCAGCTGAACGCATTCTGGGGATCGAGGCCCAGGACGTCTGCGGCCGTACTTTGGCAGCGTGCTTCATGCACGACGACGCCAACGACGAGTTCAACGAGGCGATTTTCGCGGCACTCGCGCACAAAGACCGCATGCACAACGCCGGCCTCGATTACCTGCGCCAGGACGGCAGCACCGTCACCCTGGACATCAAATCATCGTTTTTCACCCTGGATTTGCTCGGCGCAGAACAAACAGGCGTCATTATCGTGTTCAACGACGTTACCTACCTGAAACAGCTCGAAAAAACCCAGCAGAACTTGAACCAGGAACTTGCCGTTTCCTACAGAAAGCTGGAGGAAACCAACCAGCGACTCATCGACTCGCACAAGAAAAAGCGTCTGGTGTTTATCCTCTCGGCTGTCTTCGTCGTCCTCGTTTTCATTCCGCTCGGCTATCGGAGCTTTCAGAACATCGAGCAACCTGCGGATCGCGGCATGAAAGACGTTTTTTCCGCGCCCAGCGGGCAGGCCGTCGCCTCGATGCAGAAGGCCAAGGCCGTCAAACAACCCATGACCTCGGACATCACCATGGCCGGGAGGCTCGAGCCTTTCAACATCGTCAACCTGATCTGCCCCTTTGACAGCCAGGTCGCGGACAAGCTGTTCGGCTATGGCCAGATGGTGAAAAAAGGCGAGCCGCTGCTGCGCCTGGCCACTGACCAGATCGAAACCCAGTTGCGCGAGGCAGAGAGCTCGCTCATCAAGGCCAGGCAAGAATATGAAAAATTCCAGAACTGGGAGCGCGAAGTGGAGATGAACCAGGCCAAACGGCAGATGCAGCGCGCGAAGATGACCATCGACTCCACGCGCTCCAAGCTCGAGGAAACCAAACTGCTGCTTGACAAGGGTATTGTGCAGCGCTCCGAATACGACAGTTTGCGCGAGCAGTATCAGAACAATCTCCTGGAAATGAAAAACGTCGAAGAGGCCCTTGCCGAGGTCCAGAAGAAAGGACGCCAGGAACATCGGGACATCGCGAAAAAGGGCTTCGAGACCGCGCAGGCCAAAGCCGACGAGTTGGCCGAAAGGCTCAGCCGCCACATCCTCACAGCGCCGGTCGACGGCATCGTGATCCGGCCCATCGCCACGCGCGGCGAAAAGGACGCGAGCGCTGTGCTCGAAAAGGGAGTCAATGTGTCCAGGGGCAGCGTGCTGCTCGCCATCGGCAACCTCGACGGCCTTTCGGTGCGCTCAAAGATCGATGAAATGGAGATCACCAAGATTCGGCCCGGGCTCAAGGCCAAAGTCCGCGGCGACGCTTTCCCCGGCGAAACCCTCGATGGCGTGCTCTCCGACATCGCGGCCCAGGCCGCCGGCGAAGCACAAGGTCCGCCCTTGTTCGACGTGCTGGTCACCGTGCCGCACATCCCCCCGGACATCGCACGAAAAATCCGCGTGGGCATGACCGCGCAGGTCGCCATCACGGTCTACGACAATCCCAACGCCGTGCAGGTTCCGCTTCGCGCGGTCCGACGCGGCCCGCAGGGGCGCAGCGTCCTGGTCGTGGATCCCGCCACGGGAAAAACCGAACTTCGGCCTGTGCAAACGGGCTTGACCACCATGGGTACGGTTGAAATCCTCTCCGGCTTGGCCGGCGACGAAGACATCCTTATCGGTGAATAGAGGATAATCCATTCAGTCATGCTCAGCCTGCGCGACATACGCAAGTCCTACAAACTCGGGGACGCCAAGATAGACATCCTCAAGGGTGTGGACCTGGACATCGCGGTCGGCGACCTGCTCGCCATTCTGGGGCCATCGGGCTGCGGCAAGTCCACGCTCATGAACATCCTCGGGCTTCTGGATACTCCCACGGCCGGACAATACCTTTTTGACGGGGACGATGTTTCGAATCTGACCGACGTCGAACTCTCACGCCGCCGCAATCTAAAGCTCGGGTTCGTGTTCCAGCAGTTCCACCTCATTCCTCGTTTGAGCGCGCTGGACAACGTGGCCCTGCCCTTGCTCTACCGGGGGATGCACGAACGCGAACGCAAGGAAGTCGCCCGGGAGATGCTCCTGCGCGTGGGCATGGGCGAGCGCACGAAGCACAAGCCCAAGGAGCTTTCCGGCGGGCAGCAGCAGCGCGTCGCCATTGCCCGCGCCATAGCGGGCAGGCCTGCGGTAATCCTGGCCGACGAGCCCACGGGCGCGCTCGACAGCAATACCAGCAACGAGATCATGCAACTCTTCAAGGAACTGAACGCACAAGATAAAATAACCCTCGTGCTCATTACCCACGACCCCAGCATTGGCGCCCAATGCCAACGGCAGGTGCGGATGAAAGACGGCGCGATACAGGAACGAACATGATCCTGAAGGCGAATGTCACCGAGGCGCTGGTCAGCCTCTACGGCGCAAAACAGCGGTCGATTCTGGCCCTCATCGGCATTGTCATCGGCATCGCTTCGGTCATTGCTATGGTTTCGGTGGGGCTCATTTTCCAGCAGGAGACCATGAAGCATTTCCGCGAGCTGGGAACCGAGGTGATTAGCCTTTCCACGCAGTCCACGGGCGCAAGCGGCTACGGGCGTGAGAGCCTGAGCCTGACCAACAGCCTGCTGCTCCCGACGCGGGTGCCGGAAATTCTGCGCGTCGCGCCGTACGTCACGGGTATGTCCGACGCCATTATCGAGGGCAAGAAGTTCTCGGCGCCCTGCCTGGGCGTGACCGAGGAGTTCAAGTCACTCACGAAGTTGACCGTGCTGCAGGGCCGCTTCATCTCCGACCTGGACGAGGCCTCGTATTTTTGCGTGCTGGGCGCCAATTTTGTCCGCAAGCTGGCCGAGGCCGGGATTACTGAACCTCTGGGCAAATCCATCCTGTTCAAGGATCGGGTGTTTACGGTTATTGGCCTGCTGGCTGAAGTCCCGCAAGGCCTGTTCCGGCCCTACGAGATCAATGAGGGATTGACCCTTCCCTTCCAATTGGCGCTGCGCATCACGGCCGAATCCGGCGCGCGGACTGTGCTTGCGCGCCTGCGCTCGGAAATGGACTGGCGGGCGGCCGAACAGGGCGTGAATGCCTTTCTCGTCGAAAATGATTTAAAGATTCAGGTCAAGGTCCAGAGCGCCGAGGAGATCATCGCTCAGATGAAGAAGCAGATGGAGATGTTCACCATGCTGCTCGCGGCCATCGGCTCCATATCGCTGATCGTGGGCGGCGTGGGGGTCATGAATGTGATGCTGGTGTCTGTGACCGAGCGCAAGACCGAAATTGGCATCCGCCGCGCCATCGGCGCGCAGCAGTCCGACGTGCAGACGCAATTCATCATCGAGTCGCTGACCCTGTGCTGCATCGGCGGCCTGATCGGCGTGCTGGTGGGGATTGGCGCCTCGTATCTGTTGGCCAGATTCAATGCCTGGGATTTTTTCATTTCCTGGCGTGCGGTAGGCGTAGGCGCCGGCGTCTCGACGCTGACTGGGCTGTTCTTCGGCTACTACCCAGCGCGCCAGGCCGCCAAGTTGAATCCGATCGAGGCGTTGAAAGGCTGAGGCCAGGTTTGATCAAAGAAGCCTCAGGCCGCGGCGCGCCGGCGATCGAGGTAGTACATGACCGGCACGACCATGCGCGAGAAAGCCGTGGCCGCGATTTCGCCGGCCATCAGCGAGATGGCCAGGCCCTGGAAGATCGGGTCGAAGAGGATCACGAACGCGCCGGCCACCACGGAAAAGGCGGTCAAAAGCATAGGCCGGAAGCGCACCGCCCCGGCCTCGACCACAGCCTCCTCCAGCGGCGCGCCCTGCGCGCGGCGCATTTCGATGAAATCCACCAGGATGATCGAGTTGCGCACCACGATGCCAGCGCCGGCGATGAAGCCGATCATGGACGTGGCGGTGAAAAAGGCGCCGGCCAGCGCGTGCGCTGGGATAATGCCGATCAGCGAGAGTGGAATCGGCGCCATGACCGCGATGGGCGTGGTGTACGAGCCGAACCAGCCCACCACCAAGATATATATCAGGATCATGACCACCCCGAAGGCCAGGCCCATGTCGCGGAAGACCTCGTAGGTGATCTGCCATTCCCCGTCCCATTTCAACGACCAAGTTTTGAGCGAGTCGGGTTGCTGCGTATAGAGGATGGGCAGCGGCTCGTTTCCCGTTACCTGCCAGGCGCCCTTTCCTTCGGCAGCGAGCTTCTCCAAACCCTCTACCACGCGGCCCATGCCGTAGGCTGGGCTTTCTTCAGTTCCGGCCATGTCCGCGGTGACGTAGACCACGGGTTGCAGGTTTTTATGGTAGATGGCCGAGGGCACTGTCGTGTCCGAGAACCGCGCGAGCTGGTCGAGCGAGACGAGCTGGCCGTCGCGGCCGCGCACGGGCACGGCCTCGAGGTCCACGGCGTGCGAGCGGCTTGAAAGCGGCAGCCGGACAATGATGGGAGCGTCTTCTTTGGCCGCGGGGTCGTGCAAAAGACCAGCCGTGGCGCCCTTGAATGCTGCGGCGACCACCTCTAGCGCGCGTTTGGGATCCACGCCGTTGGCCAGGGCCTTGTCGCGCTCGATGCGAATCAGCCGTTCGGGCTTGGGATCGTTGACGTACCAGTCCACGTCCACGACGTTTGCGGTCTGCTCGAAGACCTCCTTGACCTGCCTTGCCACGCGCGTGCGCGCTGCGTCGTCCGGACCGTAGATTTCCGCGACAAGGGTTTGCAGCACGGGCGGTCCGGGCGGGGTTTCCGTCACTTTGATGCGCGCGCCGTGCCTGCGCGCGATGGGCAGAATCGCCTCGCGCACGGCCTTGGCAATGTCGTGGCTTTGCAATTTGCGCTGGCCCTTGGGCGCGAGGTTGACCGTGATGTCAGCCACGCTCGCGCCCTGGCGCTGGTAGTAGTGGCGGATGAGCCCGTTGAAGGTGACTGGCCCGGCCGTTCCGACGTGCAACTGCATGTCCGTGACCTCGGGCCGGTCCAGGACCTTGCGGCTCAGCTCCTCGGCAACCTGCGCTGTTTTTTCCAGGGAAGTTCCGTCGGGCATGTCGATGACGATCTGAAAGTCACTCTTGTTGTCAAAGGGGAGCATCTTGACCAGCACGCCCTTGAAGGCGAACAGCGAGCAGGCCGCGAGCAGGAGAAACAGGACAAGCCCGAGAAAAGACCAGCGCCAGCGCGGCGCAGTGATGAAACGATGCATGAGTACGCGGTAGAGCCGCGTGGCCCAGTCGTCGGGGGCGTCGTGCGTGTCTCCGGCAGGCTCGGGTTTGAGGAGGCGGCGCGCGGTCCAGGGGGTGATGATGAAGGCCACGGCCATGGACAAGAGCATGGCCACCGAAGCGCCCACAGGCATGGGCCGCATGTACGGCCCCATGAGCCCGCCGACAAAAGCCATGGGCATGATCGCGGCGATGACCGTGAAAGTCGCCAAGACCAGCGGCCCGCGCACCTCGTTGACCGCCGCGATGATGATGCTGGTGAAGGATTGGTCCTTGCCGCGACGCAGGTGGATATGCCGGACGATGTTCTCCACGTCCACGATCGGGTCATCCACCAGGATACCTATGCAAAAGATGAGCGCGAACAGAGTGATGCGGTTGAGCGTATACCCCAGGAAATAGTAGGTGGCCAGGGTGATGGCCAGGGTCACGGGCACGGCGATCATGACCACAAAGCTCGCGCGTAGGCCCAAAAAGAGCGCCACGATGCAGCCCACGCTGGCGGCCGCTAGGAATAGGTGCTCTAGCAGCTCGTGCACCTTGGCCTGGGCGCTGCGGCCGTAGTTGCGCGTTACCGTGATCTGCACATCGGCCGGGATAAGGAAGCCTTTGAGATCGTCCACCTTGCGCAGCACGGCGTTGGCGAGCTGCGTGGCGTTGACCCCGGCGCGCTTGGCCACGGAGAGCGACACGGCCGGCCGCAAGGCGCCTTTCTCTCCTTGGGCGTCCGAGGCCGGTCCAGCCAAGAAGAACACGTAGTCCTGCGGCTCGTCGAAGCCGTCCGTGACGCGCGCCACGTCCGATAGGAATATCGGCCGGCCCGAGCGCTCGGCAACCACGGTGCGTTCGAGCTCCTTTTTGGTGCGAAAGAAGTTGTCCAAGCGCAGGCTAGCCACCCGTCCGTCCTGGAGGGTGTCGCCGACGAGCTCGCCCTGGTTCTGCAAGGCGATCGCGTCGCGCGCGTCCACGGCGTCCAGACCGTTGACGCGCAGCTTGTCCAAGTCCAGCTCTACGAGCACCGCGCGCTTGCGGCCGCCTATAAGCGCGGTCTCTGCCACGCCTGGAATCTGGCGGATATCCTCGTTGACCTGATTGGCCACTGAGCGCAGCGTCCGGCCCTCGTCGGAGGCGCCGGTGAAGGTCAGCACGACCACGGGCACGTCGTCGATGGAGCGCGGCTTGAGAATCGGCTGTGAGCAGCCCGGGGGGATCCAGTCCAGATGTTGGTAGAGCTTGGCGTAGGTTTTGACCAGGCTCTTTTCCGCGTCCTCCCCGACTTTGTAGCGCACGATGGACATGGCCGCGCCGTCCATGGCCGTGGAATAGACGAACTCCACGCCCGGGATTTCCCAAAGAATCTTCTCCATGGGCGCGACCACGCGGTTCTCGATCTCCTTGGGCGGCGCGCCGGGCATCGAGACGTAAATGTCGATCATGGGCACGATGATTTGCGGCTCTTCCTCGCTGGGGGTGGCCAGCACGGCAAAGACGCCGAGTAAGAGAGCGGCCGCGATGATCAGCGGCACGAGCTTGGACTCAACGAACAAGGCGGTCACCCGTCCGATCATGGTCGCGTCGTCTGGATGCTGGGAAGTCTGAGGGCCGGGCGTGTTCATTGCCGCGCCCCGAGGATGCGATCGCCTTCGCGCAGGGTTTCGGTCTTGCTACAGGCGAGCCGATCTTTGGCCGCGAGTCCGGAGAGCGCTTCGACAAAGCGCTCGCGCCCGGCGTCCTCAAAGGCCTCGCTATCCGTCAGGTAGGTGCGGTCCGCGATCGCGACTTTGAAAAAACTTCCGCCGAGTTTCAGCACCCGCAGATGGACCAGGTTCTGGTCGTCAAGTGCGAAGGCCACAGGCAAATCCCCGCGTCGCGCGACGCAAGCCGCGGGCGCGAGCAGTTTCTTGACCTCGCGCACTGGAGTGAACAAGCGGCCGAACATGCCCGCGCGCGGCTTGCCGTTTTTCAGGGCAATCTCGGGAATCTCGACCTTGAGCTTAAAGGTCCGGCTGCCTGGGTCAATGCGGCCGACGACTGCCGAAATCTTGGCAATGAAGGGCGCGGCCGCGAGACCGGGGACGCTCGCAACGATGTCCTGCCCCACGCGCAGCGTGGGCAACAGACTCTCGTCGATCTGGGCGGTCACATCGAAGCCCCCGGCCACGTCGTCCACCAGGGCCAGCGGCTGCCCAGCGTTGACAAAAGCGCCGCGGTCCACATAGCGCTTGGTCAGCACGCCGTCAAAGGGGGCGTTGATGCGCGTATAGCCCTTGAGTGATTGCAGTTCCTCGCGCTGGAAGGAGACGGCCTGCTCCCTGGAGGAGATGGCGTCCTCCTCGCGTTTGAGCGCGAGATGGTCACTTTTGGCGCGCTCGTAGTCGTCCTGGCTGATGACCTTCTGCGCCGCGAGTTTCTCCAGCCTGTCGAGATTGGTTTTGGCGTGGGCGGATTTGGCCGCCAGGGCCTGCCGCTCCATGGCTGCTTGGCGCATCGAGGCCACAAGTCCCTGTTCGCGGCTCAAGAGGTCCTTGTCGTCGATGCGCAGGATGGGATCGCCTGCGCGCAGGGCCGCGCCCTCTTGGGCAAAGACCTCGAGCACCGCGCCCGAGAGTTTGCTGGCCAGGGCCACGCTGTTGCGCGCTTCCACCTGCGCGGGAAAGCCGCGGCATTCGATGACGTCCTCGGCAAGCACCTCGAGAGCGCCGGCCTCGATGGCGCGCGGTGGCGCGGGTTGCGGCGCTTCACGCTCGCAGGCCGTCGCAAAGACCAAAAACACTACGATCCACAGGCGCCGCATGGACCGGCAAAAAAATTGTAGCACTGAGTCGTTCGACATAGCCCCCCCGTGGTCGCCAAAGAGTTGCCCGACGGAAAGAACCACCGTCCTGTGTCCATATTCATGACCGAGCGGTCAATTTTTGTCAAACCATACCTGAGCGATGAGGCTTAATCAAAAACAACTTGTACAATTCCAGTTAATATGGCATATATTTAAATCCCCACAATAGGCAACTCTCAAAGTCGAGTTGTCATAAGTTAGCATAATATTATCCCATAAGGGGTATCGTGAAGTCAATAAAAATTTTGGCGTTAATTTTTCCCCTTTTAATAATTTGTTCCAATTTGGTTTTAGCTATACCGGATCCGCTTACAGTTACAACCAAGGCTATTTCATCTATAGCGAGCAGCTCCGCCCAGGGAGGCGGGGACATAGCCCTCCCTCCTCTATCTATAGCGAGCAGCTCCGCCCAGGGAGGCGGGGACGGAACCGATGGTAATGGTGTTGACGTAACCCAGAGGGGCGTATGCTGGAATACCGCGGGATCTCCGACAACCGGAGATTCTTGTACGAATGACGGCTCGGGAACAGGCGCTTTTTCAAGCTCCATAACAGGGCTGTCTGCAAGCACAACATATTACGTCCGTGCCTATGGCGTTAACGCCAATCCTGCTCCTCTTGCCTATGGCGTTAACGCCAATCCTGCTCCTAGCTATGGGGCTAATGTCTCCTTCACAACGGCTGCTGCTGGCCCAACTCTTGGTGTTGGTGCGATAATATCTTTCATGCTGTTGCTCGCCGGAGTTGCTATGTATCGAATTCGAAAACAAAGCTAACACAGTAAATGTATTCCTACAAATATACCAGCCGAGTCCTATTGTCAGACTCGGCTGGTTTTTGTTTTGATACAAAGAGGTATCGCTGGAATATATGTTGAAAACGTTCCAAAATAAAGCTCAAAGAAGATACGTCACGCTTGCATGCCGCGCGGAGGAAGTCGCAAAAGAAAAAGGGCTGCGCTTCAGAGAAGCGCAACCCTAATCTTTTTTGGTGCCGAAGGGGAGAGTCGAACTCCCACGAGGGAACCCTCACTAGACCCTGAACCTAGCGTGTCTACCAATTCCACCACTTCGGCGTAAAGAAATTGACTAACCCACGATCTTGAGTTTGGCAAGCATTTTTTAGCATATTTTAAAAAAACAGGGCCAGCCGCGCTCTTGGCTCGCGGCTGGCCCTGTCGAGAGAGATCAGAAATCCAGATGGTACGACTTGATGTACTCGCGAATGCGTTGTTGCGAGGCCTTGAGTCGGACGCCCAGGCTCTTGGCGTAAGCATCGAGGTCGGCGATGGGCGTACGGGCCACGCCAGTGTCCATGGCCGCTTTGGCCACGGCCACGGATTCCCATTCTATGACGCGAGGATCGAGGGGTTTGGGGATGATGTAGTCGTAGCCGTAGGCCATGTCCTTGACGCCGTAAGCTGCCTTGACCTCGTCGAGGATGGGTTCTTTGGCCAGGGCGGCCAAGGCTTTGGCAGCAGCGACTTTCATTTCTTCGTTGATTTTGCTCGCGCGCACGTCGAGCGCGCCGCGGAAGATGAAAGGAAAGCCCAGAACGTTGTTGACCTGGTTGGGGAAGTCCGAGCGGCCGGTGGCCATGAGGCAGTCGGGCCGGGCTTCTTTAGCGTCTGTATAGGAGATTTCAGGATCAGGGTTGGCGCAAGCAAAGATGATCGGGTTCTTGCCCATGGAGGCCACCATTTCCTTGCTCAGCACACCGCCCTTGGACAGGCCGAGGAAAAAGTCGGCGCCGCGCATAACATCGGCAAGCGAGCCGTGGTCTTTGTCTTGGGCGAAGTAGAGTTTTTCCGGGCTCAGGTTGGCGCGGCCCTTGTGCAGAAGCCCGCGCGAGTCGAACATATAGACGTTTTCGCGTTGCACGCCAAGGCTCTCGTAGAATTTGGTGCAGGCCATAGCGCCCGCGCCCGCGCCCGAGACCACGAGTTTCAGGTCTTCAACTTTTTTATTGGCTATTTCAAGGGCATTGATCAGTCCGGCGCCCGAGATGATGGCGGTGCCGTGCTGGTCGTCGTGGAAGAC
>Ga0247840_10008074_pt1 | contig 14287 bp, 15 predicted proteins | sample LaCruzMarch2015__FD_192404 | JGI IMG/M metagenome (GOLD analysis project Ga0247840, IMG submission 192404) | Freshwater microbial communities from meromictic Lake La Cruz, Castile-La Mancha, Spain - LaCruzMarch2015_17m | ecosystem: Environmental > Aquatic > Freshwater > Lake | place: Spain...
CCTACTCCAACACCTACTCCAACACCTACTCCAACACCTACTCCAACACCAACACCAACACCTACACCAACACCAACACCAACACCAACACCAACACCAACACCAACACTAACACCAACACCAACACCAACACCAACACCAACACCAACACCAACACCAACACCAACACCAACACCAACACCAACACCAACACCAACACCAGTGCCTGTTGTTCCCGCTCCCGATACACAGCGTCCAGTAATACTCTCAGCGAAATCAACTCCTGGAGATTTAGAGGTATGCCAAACAGTTCGAGCGATCACAGTGACAGCCACCGACAATGTGGGAATCACTACCGCTAATTTGAGAATTACAAACCCTAATGGACTACTTGTTTACTCAACTTCGATGTACAAAACAGCAGGTACTTCTCTTTCAGGAACTTGGACAAATGATTGGGCCGTACCGTGTACATCAGTGGTTGGTCGCTATCGCGTAGCTGTTTCGGTGTCTGATGCCGCAGGCAACTCCGCCCCTTGGTGGAACGCTCCAGATTTTAGAGTTGCAGCGTCAACCGTTATGGATAAAGCTGCACCAGTCTTCGTTTCAGGCTCAATCTCTACCGGCCCAATTGAGGTTGGTAAAACTATCCCTGAGATCGCTGCACGATTTACCGATGATGTTGGTATCTCATCCGTTACATTTATTATCACAGATCCACGTGGTGGAACTACGGCTCGCGTTCCTGGTTACCGCAATAATGGAACAAAAACAGATGGAGTTTGGAAAAACGATTGGGCTATTCCGGCAACATCATTAACTGGACTTTACACAATCTATGTCGAAGGTATCGATGAGTGGCAGAAGAGAATCACTAAAGTATTGGGAACAATCGACATCAATCCTGTTCCTGTGGCAACACCAGCACCGCTACCAGCACCAATTGCAGGAGATGCAGCGATGGTTATCACTCCATACTTCACCTCATCAACATCTAGAACAGGACGAATTGTTCTAGCAAGTGCAGTGACCCTGCGAGCTAAAAGCAGCGGACAGTTCCTAGCATCAACCTTGTTTGCTAGTGGAAACAACTCTGGTCTGGCATCTATTGGCCACTTACTTGAAGTTACCTCCCTTACTCCAGCGATCTGTTCAGTGACAGGTGTTGCAACCTGGGATCGAACAGGTGGGATCTTTACTCGCGCAACTGTTAATGCACTCGCTGCAGGAACTTGCTCGGTTTCTTGGAGATTCCTGGGTTCAAAGGGCCGAGCAGCAACTTCAACCACTATGAATGTCACTGTGAATCCATAAGAAAGATAAGATCTCCTTATGCGCAAGTTGATCGTTTTACTTCTAGCAATCTCACTCGTTGGGATTGCTCCTGCTCAAGCATCTGTAAAACCAGGTGCAAAGTGCAAGAAAGCTGGAGCGACCGCAACGGCTTCAGGTAAGAAGTTCACTTGTATTAAAAGTGGCGGAAAACTTGTTTGGAATAAGGGTGTAACTATCAAGAAAGCTGCGGCGATTAAGGCGGGGGTTTGTCCATCAAAAGTCATTGCCGATAAAGATCCAGGGATTACCCAAGTACGCGCAAATGCTTTGCTCACGATGACAGAGGCAGCTGCAGAAGCATGTGCCATGGATCTTGATTGGATCTATCGATTAGGGCAACGCGATGATGAGATCTTTGCAGGTACTTTCGATTACCGAATTGACCGGGTTACCGTCACGGTGATGAAGGGTCTTGTAACCCAAGTAAATGTGGGTTAGTTGACAGGCTTTAACTGCGACTTTGCAAAACTTTCTCTGCTTCTCGCTTGATCGCTGAATTAATACCTGCGCCTTGTGATCCAAAAAAGTCAGAGTTACCTTCGACATCGAAGTTACTCTCATTACCGGCATGGCAAGCAGATCGATGGAATTGTCTCTGAACGCGACATTGTCCAGCATTTCCCGCTTGGTTGGCCGAAGGAACTGCTGAATTTGTTGGCTACTCCGTAGGCGCTCTATCCCAGAATGCTAATTACTTTGATGGCAGACCGGCGGCACTTTCCTACTCTCCACCCGGAGAATCGACAAACAGAAACTCGATAGCAGATTACGAGATTAGAACTTGCTGTGGCAATGGAACTCCAACCTACCCATACAACATTGGCCATGTAGCAACTGAATACATTGTCGCCTCAGTCGGCTTTCAGAAGTTGCTAGACATCTTTGTAGATTTCGGAAAGACCAACGATTTCGAAAAAAGCTTTGAATCGGTAACTGGTATCTCGAAGCAGGCTTTTTATGAAAAATTTGACCTCATTAGAACAAAGGTTGGATTGCCAGGAATTTCTTGGAAGCTAGATGGCCTTACAAATAAGAAGATCGGTGGCTAGGTTCCGCACACAAAAGATGGGAGGATTAACCCATGGGATTTATTGCAAACTTCAAAGCTAAGCGAGCAGCAAAGCGTGCCCAAGCTGTTTACCAGACAGAGCTTTTTGAATGGGAGCGAGAAAACCAAGTTCTCACCCAAGCACTAGAAATCTTCACCGCTGCATCAGCTGGCAGCCAACCAGATGATCAATCATTGGTGCAGAAAAAAGGCGAACTAGTTTTGTGGACTGGCCAAGGTATTTATCACGTGGCAGGTAGAACTCCCTCCACATATAGCGGCGGCTCCCAAGGCTTTTCTATTCCACTTGTTGCCGGCATTCGTTACAGAGTCGGCTCCTTTAAGGGCACGATGATTCCAGGTGTAGAGATGCAGATGGATAAGGATCAAGGAATGGTTAAGTTAACCAACCAACGACTTATCTTTGCCGGCCCAATTGCAACAACCGAGTGGGCATTTGCAAAAATTCTCTCTACCTTTTCAAATCCAGATCGAACAGATTTCATCATTGGAGTTTCAAACCGACAAAAATCATCTGGCGTTAGATTTTCATCCGAAGATGGTTACGTCTTTTCCCACCTATTTGCCATGGGCCTTTACTCCTATGAAAACGGTATCCCAGCCACCATCAAAGCAATACAAGATGAGTTAAAAGAGGGAACTACCGATAAACCAATGCTTCAGTTGCCTCCGAACCTGTAAGGGATCGACGACTCTGAAGAGTAATTAATCCGTGTAATCCCACCAAGTCTTTTCGCCCTTGAACTCATACTCACACTCAAGAATCTTTGCGCAGAAACCATCCAGCGACATCGCCCCGTTGTATTGCTGAACCTTATGACCCCATGAAGTTACGCCAATAAGGAAACCCTCATTATCAATGAGCGGCCCACCGCTGCTACCGCTTGAAATATTATTAGTAATAAAAATGTCGTTATTAAATGAATTGATCACATTTCCAAAGGAAACTGATCCCTCATACCCATCGGCAGTACCCAACGCCATCACCCAATATCCAGGCCATGGTGCATTCTCCGACAGCGATAACGCGGGCAACTTACGACCCGTGGCAAGGACAGCTAAATCATTCTCCTTATCCCATTTCACAATCACAGCCGCCGATCGTTCCTCACCCGGAAGCGCAATCTCCACCGACTCATCCTCGCCAATACAGGTATCAATCACATGATGGTTTGTAATCAGAGTCGTTGGATAATTCTTTGATTGAGTCGTTGGAAGCTCTATTGCCCACGCAGTTCCCTGCGAACCCTTGTCATCTTCAGGATCACACCACACAGTCACAGTTGACTCCTGAGTTCTTTCAACCAACCGCTCAATACTGCGCGGTGGCACATAGCCATCGCCTGCAGGATCCTCATTACTGAATTGCTGCGCAGGGGACCAGGCCAAGACAAAAGCGCCCAAAGCAAAGGGAGTGGCGATGATGGCGAGGTAGGCGATGAACTTATTGGTCTCTTCTCTCATAGTTGGAACTTACTGTGGGTGACTGACAAAAGATTCACGCAACCCTTCCCATTCACAACTTTTACACTTTAAGTCAGGATCGCTCCCATCTCCATTCATGCAGCATCCGCCCACTACATACTTTTCGAAGTCGAAGCTTTCAGGATCTGGCATCCCATAGACGATCTTTCGTAGGGTTCCAATTTCTGAACAGCCTGGACACACCAAACCGCTAATTCTCTTCCGTCGCTTTGTTGTCATGACCTCAGAATAGGAGAGGGGACTGACAAAAGGCCCGGTGATTAAGAGTTAGCAGACCAAGGGGTCTAAGCACTACCTAAACGTCGTTTCACGCACACTTTAGTGCCTAAAACTGACATTGGGAAGCCTAGGTGAAATTCACTGTTGCTATCCGGTTGCTACCAACCCTTCCAGCTCCCAATGTGTTTCTCCCATTTCATTTGTAGGTCCTTAGTGCCGCCGTAGCTATTAAAGTTGAGAATCTCAATTTGGAAGCCACACCTACATGTCACCAGACAAGTCGTCTCTTCATTAACAGTTGGATGTGTGAGGGAGAACTGGTGTCTCCCATGCGAAACTCCTGTAAGGATTATTGATCCCATTTTCTGACCTCTCGCTCCTCTGATGCTTAATTCTGTCATCAGCCGGTTTTCCTTTAGGACCACCGTGCGCGTCTGGCGCGGTTGGTACTAAGCGAGCTAAAGGGCTTATCGCTTAGTTCTTAACCTTTATCAAGTCTAGCCCTATGTATGGAAGAAATCCCACTCAGTGATTCTTAATGTATTTACTTTTACGAAATTGACCTGGAGGATCTGATCATGACCGCCCCACTCTTTACCAAGATGGATGTTTCTGGCAGTAGCTATGCAGTTAATAGAAAAGTGCAGTTTGACAAAATTAGAAATTTCAAGCCGACTACCGTTTTCTCTGTATTTCAGTTTGCTTACGATATGACATTTGGCGCAAAAGGAGAGCACAGACATTCGAGATCTGGTGGCTCCTATTTTCGAGATAATATGGAGATCTTTTCAAACACATTTCAGGGAAAATTGAGCGAATTTGCAGTTGCAAATTTGTTTTTTAAACACAAGGATTTTAGGGCACCTGATCTTTCCACTCATTCATTAGGAGTTTGGGAAGATGTTGATTTTTTGATAGGAGAATCAGTAATCGCAGTCAAGTCAACAAAATCATATGGAAACCTATTGTTACTTGAAAAGAAGGATTGGGATTTTCAAGGGAACTATCTTGCTTCTACTGGGACTCCAAGGATTTATACACACCTAGTGTTAGTTAGAATTGCCCCTGACTCTGATGAAATAACTAGGCAATTTCGTACCGATCCTTCTGATACTGATTTAGAAATCTCACTGAAGTCTAAAATCATTAACAGAGAATGGAGTTATGACATTCCTGGATTCATCGAAACTCAGGATCTTCAAAGACTTATAAGAGAGGGCTATGTTATTCCTAAAGGTGCACGCCTTAATGATTCAGTAACTATGGACGCGGACAATTATTATGTGCAGGCTGGCGATCTACGTAATGTTGAGTTTTTGAAAATTCAGTAAAGCATCTTTAGGATGTCTCGAACCAGTTTTCTAAATCTATTAAACCAATAACAATCCATTCTTCATCCTGATATCCGACAACTGTTCCGTCGGAAGATAATCGCAATCTGCCGCCAGTTGGGTGGTTATCTAGTAAATACCTACCAATTTCAATCGCTTTGTCACCGAGCTTCTTCCTCAGCTCTAAACCTTCTCTACGGTCAATTATTGAACCATCCAATTTAAGTGTGTATTTCTGCGGTAAAAGTGATCCAGTATATGGATCCCCGATGGAATGCTTGAACGATTGTGAATTCCGTTCTCGCTCCATCTCCTCCATTATTAGCTCTTCCATAATAGCGCTCTCATTCTCAATGTGAGCCTCAAGCATCGCTTCTTCTAACTCTTGCTCTTGCTTTCTAATTTCTTGAATTTCTCTAAGTTGTTTGACATATGTCCCTACAAAACCCGACGCATTGAGTAATTCATCAGGAGTGTATGTATCTCTGCTCAATATCTCATTTATTTTGGTTGACTTTAAGCTAACTTGAGTATTTAGAGGAAATATCTGCAAAATAGTGGAAGTTAAATCATGAAGTTCGTCAGTCGTTATTGGGCTGATAGTCCGGTGAAACCATTCATTACGTGTTATTCGAAGATCCCTATAACTTTCGAAATCTGACTTGATTAAGGGCTTGCCCGAATGATATTCCTTTTGGATAGCAAGTCGGAAATTTTGATTGTTTCTAATCTCTATTTGTACGAGAAGAACTGAAAGGTCTCGAGGCGCCAATTCTTTATCTTCAGAATTTCGCACAAGAGACTTTGCAAACCAATCTTCCCCAAACAATGGCTTTAGTTGTCTTTCTAGGGTTTGATAAAGGTCCAAACCGGCACTGTCGAGTAACTCAATTCCAAGTAAGAAGAGACCTGGTGCTTCTATCTCTGTGAATTTCATTTAAGGTCTCTGCATAAATTAGGCATTTATTAGCTAGAGCGAATTTTCTACTAGCTTCCAATGGTTGTTTGGAGTCTTCTCGATCAAGCCACGATTCTTTGCTTTTGTCCGTACCCAAGCCAGACGGTACTGAATCTCAGTTCGATTGCCACTTCGTATTTGGCTGATTTGTTCTTGGGTTAATTCGAGAGCCTTTATAACAAACGCGTCGATTTCAATTGTTTTGGCTGCGCCACCAAATTCCTTAATTGCGTTCAATACAGCCGCCTCTAGAGTCGCTGAATCTGGAAACTTAACGGTCATATTGCCCCTTCGATCATGGCTAAAAGCACCTCGTAACCTCTTAAGCGTAAGGCAAAAGAGGTTTTTTGCCGCCGCTCCCTACCAATTCCAGGCTTGTCGGTGCCTTCTGGCATAGTCTGGACTAGGTAATCCGACCTCCTTGGACATTAGTCGTCCTTGAATATTGACCCGAGCCATAAGAAAGGTACCAATTCTGTGCCCAGCAAAAGCAAATCAAGTGGGACAAGCTTCAAATTCATCGACCTATTTGCCGGTATTGGCGGGATGCGTCTGGGATTCGAATCGGCAGGGGGCGCGTGTGTACTTACTAGCGAGATCGATGAACCGGCACTAGAGACTTATTCCCTAAATTACGCCCCGAAACATCAACATAAGTACTTTGGTGACGTTTGCGCGATTGATAGTTTAGAGATCCCCAAGCATGATGTCCTAGTAGCAGGATTTCCATGCCAGCCCTACAGTATTGCTGGACTTAGAAAAGGGCTAAAGGACGAGCGTGGAACTGTCTTCATGGAGATTATTCGCATTCTTGCAGACAAAAAGCCCAAAGCCATTTTGCTTGAGAATGTTAAAGGAATTCTCGCGCACGATAAAGGCGCAACCTTTAGTTACATGGTCTCGCTCATAGAGGAAATTGGATACCACGTGAAATATCAGACCCTTAACAGTATGACCCATGGGAACGTTCCACAAAATAGAGAGCGGGTGTTTATAGTTGGTTTCCTATCCAAAAGCGCTGCAGATCGCTTCAAATTTCCAGATCCAATTAAACTAACAAAAACAATCGCAGATGCAGTTGAAACTTCGCTGATCGATCCTAAATACTATTATGACGATAGATTCGATTGTTATAAAGAGATTAAGAATGTCGTAAAATCATCAAACACTCTTTACCAATGGCGAAGACAATACGTTAGAGAAAATAAGAGCAATGTATGTCCAACGTTAACAGCTAACATGGGCTCAGGTGGGCATAATGTCCCTTTGATAAAAGTCAAGGACGGGATTCGCAAGCTAACTCCGAGAGAATGTGCAAATTTTCAAGGATTTCCTAAGGGATTTAAATTACCAAATATTTCCGACAGCAAGCTGTACCATCAATTTGGAAACAGCGTTACTGTTCCACTTATCTCCAGAATAGCTAAGAATATAGCCAGGGAGCTTTAATTAATGGACAAGCTGTTCGACTTCGATCGCAACCTCTATCAAGAGCTGTTGCAGTCGGTCGCTGGCATGACCATGCTGTTTAGTGACGGCCCCCATGCTTATATTGACTATAGATTTGTGGAGAAGTTGTTTGTTCGGAGCACAAAAGGTCGCGACATAAGCCGCTCTGACAAAGTTTTCGACGCAATAGTGGGCGAAGAGAACAACATTGGAGTAGGTGTAAAAACTTTTGTTATGGGAGGCGCAGGCCGAACAAGTCTTGAGAAAATTCAGGAATTCACAAAGTTTTCTGGTAGCGGAGCATTCGACAATCTCCAAAAATCAGAGATAGCAATTAAGGCATCCGAATACCGAAATAACACGGTCTTAGCGGACTCTAAGGAGTTCGGAATAGAGTTAGATAAGTCCTTATATCATTGCTTGGTTAGGTCAGGGAATTTTGGAATAATTCATGAAGAGCCATACCCCCTCATAGATATTAAGAACATAGAACCAATCGATCTACGAGGTCGCACTCTCACCGAATTTCCCGATGGCAGTAAAGGTATTCGCTTTACGGATGGTGTGAATACATATAGCTACAGTAAATCAAAAAGCGTTTTAATGAAAGTATTCGATCTGCAGTTACATACGAACTTAGAACCAATACCTCTTGAAATAGATCCAGATATTTGGGATAAAATCGCAACTGGCTATTTTGAATCAATCGAAATCGATAAAAACCAATCACTTTCGAACTTAGGCAGAGTAGACGACGAACCGGAAGATATGATTCCTGGAATAGATTATGTAGTTCTCCCACTTTACAGTAATAAATCAGGCGATAAAGTTGTTCAAGAAAAATCAGGAATCAATCAATGGAACGCTGGTGGCAGAGAAAGAAAATACGGCGAAGCCTATATACCAATCACATCAAAAATCCATAAATTAGCACCCGGCTTTTTCCCAGAGAGAGATAAACCTTTTGAGCTCCTTCTTCCAAATTCTAAGATTCCTGTCAGTGCAAAAGTGTGTCAAGATAATAGTAAAGCGTTGATGTCGAATCCAAACGATAGGCTTTGCCGTTGGTTATATAAAGTAATTGATTTGAATTTTAGTGATTACGACTTTGATAGAACGCCGAACCGTGCGCCTTTCACTTATGAAGATCTCGTAAGAGTAGGAAGAGATTCGGTTATTGTCATCAAAGACAGATCCACTTCAAACCTACGCTATGAAATACGTTTTGCAGAATTAAACTCTTATGAAGAATTCTTGGATTTATTCGATGAGCGAGATGCAATTTGAAGCGCCAGGAAAGTAGATTTTTGCGTATAGGAGATGTCTATCGATACAGCAGTAGTTATGACAAAGATGCACCAACGATTGACGATCTTCCTAATTTTATTTATATAACCAACACAGATGGAAAGAACAAAGTTCTTATGGAATCGGGCATTAGCCCTATAGGAGCAAAGGGTCCCTGTCCAGCAATTTTGATTTCAAGCATTACTCATAAACACGGCTCAAAAGAATCACCTTGGCAAGATCGTTTCGACACTGATCGTGGGTACGCCCGTTATTTCGGAGACAATAAGTCCGATAAGGACCCGAGCGAGGCATTGGGCAACAGATATCTCCTAGAGCAGTTTTCATTGCACAATTCAGGATTACGGAATGAGCGGCTTAAAGCCGCGCCGATCCTACTGTTTAGGAGTGTGCAAGTAGGTGCCAGGGTAAAAGGTAATCGTGTATTCGAGGGTCTAGCGCTGATTAATTCCGCCGAACGGATCACCCAGTTTCAACCTGACCTGGGTTATTTCACTAACTATGTTTTTGAATTTACGGTATTGAATCTTGCAAAGGAAAATGATCAGTTTGATTGGTCTTGGATTTCTGCGCGAAGAGAAACGAATGCGGATATTGAAAATTCACTTAAGCTTGCGCCGGAATCTTGGAAGAATTGGGTAGAACACGGTGATCTTCAAGATTCCAAGTTGCGCAGACATGTAATCAAACACCATTCCGTTCCAAAGGTTGATCAATTACCGGATGTCAAAAGTCGTGAGTTCAAATGTTTAGCTAACATATATGACCATTATGCCCATCACAAGCATGGGTTTGAAATATTGGCAAGCAAAGTTGTCGGAAGTCACCTATCTCGGAGTAGCAGCTCCTACATAGAAGGATGGATAACGCAAGGATCTGGTGATGGTGGTGTGGATTTTGTTGGGAGACTAGACCTGGGATCAGGATTTTCAAAAGTCAAAGTGATTTTACTTGGTCAAGCAAAATGCGAGAATCCAAATAAGCCCACAAGCGGTGTGCATATTTCTAGAACCGTTGCTCGTTTGAAGAGAGGATGGATTGGTGCTTACGTGACTACAAGTTTCTTCTCGGAACCTATGCAAAGAGAGATCATAGAAGACCAGTATCCACTTTTGATGATTAATGGTCTCGAATTGGCCCGAGAAGTTCTTATTCTCCTGGAAAAATCAGGGAAACATTCTCTGGCTGATTATTTGGATGAATTGGATACGGAGTATCTTGGAAGAATTTCAGCGAGATCTCCTGAGGAGATTCTTATTGACTAGAGGCTGTTCAAAGCGAGGACCCATTCCCCTTACTAATGTCAGACCAGTAGTTTAGATTTAAGCCCTAAGGGAAAGGAGCTAATTCATGGAATGGGATTTCCCCTCCAATGGCGGTGGCGAGACTGATGGTTTCAATAACTCATCAATTGACACCTTTATAGGACGCCGAGTTTTCTCACTTATTCGTGAAACCATTCAAAATTCCATGGATGCAAGAGCTAATTCTGGCAAGCCTGTAAAAATGTGCTTCTCATTTGATCAGGTACTAAAGAGTGAAGCATTGGGGATTTCGGAATTACTTCCATTCCTTAATTTGGCAGCAAGAACCGCCAAAGATCAACATGGTGCAGAACACCCGGGAACCAAATTTTTTAAGAGAGCAATAGATCAGGTAGTTTCATCGGAAACTATTCCATTCTTTAGCATTCACGATTTTGAAACCACTGGGCTCACCGGCCCAACAGAGTCTGGCAAAGGTAAGCCCGGAGCATGGCTTGCGCTTGTCAAAGGATCCGGACTCAGTATAAAGAATGCACCAGGATCCCTAGGGTCATTCGGGCATGGGTCTAAAGCACCATTTGCAATCAGTCAGATACGTTCAGTGTTTTATTTTTCTAGGATTCAAGAAGGATCTAAAGTCGAATCGCGATTCCAAGGCAAAAGTATATTGCAATCGATGGAGACGAAGAATGGTGAAATGACTCAAGGTACGGGTTATTTTGGCCATAAGCACAGATGCATGCCCTTAGTGAATGATGACGTGCCTAAATGGGTAGCAAAATTAAGAGATAAACAAGGGGAAGGCACTGGAACTTCTCTCCTGGTTCCATTTCCAGAACTTGGTAACAACCCTGATGATTTCTGGCGCGACATAAAGATTTCAATTCTTTCAAACTTCTATTACGCAATTCTCCAAGGGAATCTGGAAGTTGGCTTAGGTGACGATAATGTAATCACATCTTCAAACTTAGGTGAGTGCCTGGAAAATCTTTTGAGGGAAATATCGCGTCAACAACAAGATGAATCTCAAGAATTGAGAGAGGAGCTTCGTTCTGCAATTACTATTCAATACCCAAGTATCGAAAAACATGGGACCTTAATTTCCAAGAGCTTTGGCGAAGTTGAATGGTTTATGAGAATTGGTCAGGATATTGATTGGCGAAATGTGGGGGTTGCACGTCAGAATGGGATGTTAATTTCTCGTCGGGCAAAAAACCTAGAAAAATTCACTGGAACGAAACCGTTTGACATGTTCTTATGTGTTGTCGGTCAAAGTGGCTCACAAATCCTCCGGGCGGCAGAGAATCCTGCACACACCGAATTTGAATTCGACCGAATCACCGACCCTGTCGAAAGAAAGAAGAAGCTTAAGGAGTACTCCGAATTCACACGGGAAATTCGAGAACTAATTCGAGAACATGCAGCGATTGATTCTTCTGCAGAAGTCTTCACATCAGATCTTGATGACTTCTTCGGGGGCTTTAATACTGCTTCAAAAGATCAAGGTGAGTCCGAAAAATCTTTAGATCTGGTCGTACATAAAGCGAGGCGCGCCACTTTCTCACCTGGTTCACCAGTCAAACTTGGAGGAGATGGGGAGGACGATGGAACAAATGAAGCCGAAAAAGGTGGCGTGGAAAATGAAACTAGCGGAGGTAAGGAGAATAAGAGATCAGAAGGGAAAGCAGGAGGTGAAAAGCAATCAGCTGGACTTGAAGTTCTTGATCCGCGAATTGTCAGGATGCACAACTCGAATACTGTAGAAGTGTATTTTACTCCGACCGTTAAAAACTCATTCACATTTTCACTGTATCGAAGTGGTGAAGCTGATAGAGAAGCATCGAATTTCAAAATTGTAAAAGACAAAACTTGGAGATCGAATTTCGTTATCGGTGAAGTGAAGAAAATTCAAAGAATAAAACTAGTACTTGAGCTTCATCCCGAAGAGCAAAACTATGTGCATGAGGTCGTGATTCACAATGCCAAGTAAAAACAGAATTTATCAGCATCCTGTTCTAAGGAATGGATCAACCGACTATGCAGATGGTTCAACTTTGGAATCCAATTTTATTGTTGCCATTTCGGGAGATCATTCAAAGGACACGGTAGTCGTCAGCTATGTTCTACAGGTTCGAAATAGACATCTTCTTGGCCTCGTCGAAAATGGGAGGGCTGCTTTTTTCCTTTCTTTTTATAGTTCAGAAACTCTGTTCAAAAAACTGATTAAAGTCGAGGATATGAAGGGCGAGTTGCAGTTGCCGAGTGGAGCGGTGCTAGGAAGTCTTGAGATCGAACCATTCATTATTGCTGTCACACAAATTAATCAATATTGTCCAGAAGGTTTGAATGCAGAATACGGGAATTTGAAATTTGAGATTGACCCAGGAGCGACTTTGGCGGTCGGTGAAAGAGAGATTTTCCCAATAAGTTTTGCGCGTAGAAGTTTTCAAGATTTGATTCGGGTTCAGACATCTACTGAATTGGATAAGAACGAATATGAAATTAGCTTGGCTTCAAATATTATTACGATAAATATGGGCACGAATGTCAGGCAAGCTTGGGAACTTATGTCTTCGGATGCTAATTATAGATCATTTCTCTTTATCTCAATCTATAAGGATACTTTTGTAGAGGCATTATCGGCATTGGTATCTGGGGATGATGTGGAAGAGTTTGCATGGGCAAGGAAATTGACTGAAACGTTTGAAAAAGTTGGTTTGAATATCTCAGACGAGGCAGATTTTGCAAAGTTGAATCGGGCTGTCTTACGCCTGTTAGGCAAAAAAGGAATCGAACAGGTGATAGCAAATGTCAATTGACTTCAAAATCTTAAACGAAGAGAGTGTGGAATGCATCCGAACTAAGGCAACGGAGAATGGATATTCCGCATTATTTGATTTAAATAGCCTCGTTCTTGAACATGACTTGCGTCTTATTACTAGTCCATATGATTTTGACTCTAAGGTTGAACTCTTGATACCAGAGTCAAATTCTTGGGACAAGAATTATGATAGAGAGAATGCCATAAGAATTTTTAATGCACTTCCAAACTTTCGACCTATCCATGCTGCTGACGAACGTATTTGGGTATCTCTAGCGTTTGGCAATTATTTCGAATACGCGAAACGCAGGTGGGGGACAGACGACACAAAATCTAAGGACCTTTCACAACTCATCTTAAATCACTGGTTTTGCCCAACAAGTAGGTCTAGATGGAGAGATCATGCTATTTCTCGTCTATGGTGGGTTGGATACATTGCAAATTCGACGCCGAGTTTAACTTGTGAAGAAGTTTTAGATGTCTTGTATCTGAATAGTGAATTGATCAATAGCTTTCTGGGCCATCCAAGAACTACGAGTTCTCTCAGGGTGAGTAGCGCGCTTTTGTCGTTGTTACATGGCAAATATTTCGATTCCAAGCCTACGGCTTTTAATCGAAATAACTTTAGACAACTGATGCACCTTATTGATTTGCGATCAGGCAGATTGCACCTTGATGCAATCTCTGATTTGGAACTAGATAAACTCCTTCTAGATTGCTTCAATGAATCTCACAGAGATTGAATTAAAGGCCACTGCTTTGTTTCTCAAGTCTATCCTCATGCGTGCAGCCTGACCCATATACTGGCAACTATTGCTTAATGGTGGGGGTAGGCCTTTCTGTAAATTTCAAAAGTCTGAGCTCTAGTTAGCTGAGCCTTAGCCTCTAACAAGTCTTTCTCTTCTTTAGAAATGGGCGGCTTGGGAAACTTGTAACTACCGGAGTTGCTCTTTATAGATGGTTTGTTGGCTTGGCTTTCAACGATGGGTGTGTAACCAAGGTGTTGAGAAGATTTCAATTGGCACTGCCTTTCTGTAGTTGCCTAAATCTGTGCCTAACACCAGGTAT
>Ga0247840_10008075_pt1 | contig 14287 bp, 11 predicted proteins | sample LaCruzMarch2015__FD_192404 | JGI IMG/M metagenome (GOLD analysis project Ga0247840, IMG submission 192404) | Freshwater microbial communities from meromictic Lake La Cruz, Castile-La Mancha, Spain - LaCruzMarch2015_17m | ecosystem: Environmental > Aquatic > Freshwater > Lake | place: Spain...
AAGACAAAACAAAGCAACCAACCAACCTAATCTTTGTAAGTGTAGACAACAAAGAAACTCCAACAAAGTTGTCAATTGACAAGAAGGGAAGAGCATATCAGATACTAACAGTTGTGCCAAACTCGACAATTGATATTAATGTTAAGAGTACAGATAAGACTCTTCCTAAGACAATCTTCGACAACAATAGCCTAGAGGCATCCAAAGACAAGAACAATACCATCAAGCTTTCCTTGAATGCTCCTGCTAAAGATGGGGAGAGGATATTAATGGTGGGTGATTTGACTCTAGAAATTAGAGTAGTTAAACCTGAAGCGTCGGCACAACCGAAGGTGGAGAAAAAGTTATCCCCAATTATTAAGTTGTGGAGCTGGTTTGGGAAGTAATTCTAATTATAACGCCAGATTTCCATTTACTCGAGGCTCAGGAAACTGAGTTTGATCCCAATCTAAATGTTCTTTATCTAGCTTGGCAATAAAGGGATGTTGTTTTTTTGGAGGTATATCTTCTTTCATATTTATATTAATTTATATAATTATATTAGTTAGCATAAAGTGGGGGATTATAAAGGTAGGTCTGATGTATTTAAAAGTTTTTACTTTTGTTGACGAATTTAAACTATCATTGTAATCTTTTTGATGGAGGTAGAGCCGTCGCTCTACTGAGACCTTGTTTATAAAACTTAATTGATAGAACTTTTCGAATGCAGATGTTATTTTTGAAGATATTAGTTGGACAAAGAAGAGAAGGTGGTGCTTGTTCTGAGTCTCCTCAGTTGGCAGTTGCACCTAGGTGTAATAAAAACCATATTCTCCATGAATTTAGCTGCTTGAGTTGTGGAGGCCCCGTTATACTTCGGCTTAATGAATATCGAGACGGAACAATATGGGCAAGTGGTAATCCCACATGTCCTCACTGTGGGGCCGATTTTAGAGGTGGAACTATCGCAAGGATGCTTAGTCAGAGACTGATTATCAAAATATTCGGACCACGATTAGGTTACTTTTACCCGCTACCTCAATAGGAGCCCACCTAGCTTGAGATGGCGGGTTTTCCCATTCAAACCATTGACGTATATGTATATATGTTGTAGTATATGCGAGTCTAGTAGAAAGATTCAACACCAACCAGCACATTCAACCAATGAAACTTAGAATGCTATTGACGAGAAGACCGCATCAAAGCCAAATTCCGATGGGGTACATGACCCACCCCGGACGACGGCCCGATGAATACTTCATGGGTAATATCCCTGTATTTGGAAACCGTGAAAAAATTGGCTTCGATACAGTCGCATGGACGACAAAACGGAATGGAACTACGGTGTGCGACGCCAGCGGCGCCGTCATCGAAGGCTCCGGTCTTTGCCCCTTGTTTGTTAAGCAATGGGAGGTCAACCGGTTCTTGTGCCGCAGTTCCGTCGCCAAGCCCAAAACGTGGCCTCGCAAGAGATCGGCCCCAAAAGGCAAAAGGTAGCCATATACGGGGCTATGGTAAAAAAACGTATGGCGATTCTAACTCGCCAAAAGCCCGAATGGTGTTGCGCTCAACGCGCACAGCAGGAGGGTCTTTTTTTATTCCAACCCCAAATTACCATTAGCTCGGAGTTCTGGAAACTCAGTTTGATTCCAATCTAAATGTTCTTTGTTTAGCTTGGCAATAAAATGACCTTTTGAATATTGTAAAAATCCAGCGATTCCAATCATGAGAGAGTTATCGGTTGAAAGACTTTGTTGAGGAACAAGTAGTCTTACATAATTAAGTTCATCTTCAATCATTCTTTTGAAAGAGTCTTTAATGTAATTATTTGCAGAAACTCCTCCGCCAATAATCAGTGTTCTCGCCCCGCTAATTTCCAGCGCTCTTTTTGTTTTTGAGATTAAGACATCTGTTACAGCTTGCTCAAATTCAGCGCAAAGTGAAGCTTTATCACCTTCGGTTAATTCCTTAGCCTCTCCAATTGTTGAGTTTTTTGTATTATCACGAACGGCATAAAGAACAGAAGTCTTTAATCCTGAGAAAGAAAAATCACAATCTTTTTTTGTAATCATTGGACGGGGTGGGTCCCATGGAATACTTGCTGAATTATTTTGTGAAGAAAATTCTCCATCTCTCCATCGTTTTGCTAACGCTGAAATTTTCGGTCCACCTGGATATTTCAATCCAATAATTCTCGCTACTTTATCGAATGCCTCACCAACAGCATCGTCCCTGGTTTGCCCGAGTAATTTATAATCGCCCCAAGAATTAACTTGCACAAGTTCTGTATGTCCACCAGAAATCAAAAGTGCGACAGCGGGGAAGTTGATTTCCAGGTCTTCTTCATCAAATACCTCTTTGTCATCGTGGGGTTTTTCCTGATTAATTAAAACTGAAGTAATGTGTCCCTCCATGTGATTAACTGGAATAATTGGAGCCTGCCAGATGAAGCTCAAAATTTTTGCACCACTTATACCAACCCAAAGAGCTGGTTCAAGGCCCGGGCCTGTAGTTATTGCAATAGCGTCAATTTCAGGTTTTTCATATTTTGTAAAAAAGTCTTGCAATTGATCACGTAATTCTTGCTCTCTGTCAGATAGAAATGACAGGGCGTCTGTAATAAATTCTCTGGATTGATCAGTACCTTCCTTTTTTTCTACAAGCATCCCGGCGCTCTTTAGTGCAGAAATTAAAATAGGAGTAAAGTTTTTGATATGCTCACGTTTTGCAAGAGTGGGGAAGACACCACCAAAATCTGCATGGGTTTCAATTTGTGAGTGTAGGGCATTCCCTAGGATTTTAAAGACTGGTTTTTCACCCACAAAATTAGACTCTAAAATAGATATGGCAGTCTCATCACAGCTGGTCTCTATGGACAGTATTTTCATGCTTCTATTTAACTATATTTTCGGAGGTAAGTACAGTAGAAGACAATATGTTAATAAAAGGTTATAATTGTCACAATTATTCAATATAATTAATCAGGCATTATGAACCTAAACTTCTATAATTATCTAAAAAACATTGGTATTTCACAAAAGGAAATTGTTGTGTATGTTTATCTCTTGTCTATTGAGTCTGCAGCGCCAGCTGAAATTGCCAAGGAGGTTAAACTAAAAAGATCTACAACATATGTAATTCTGGATTTGCTAAAAGAGAAAGGGTTGGTCCGTGAGGTGAATGTTGGTAAGAGATTGTCTTATCAAGCCGAAGATCCTGAAAGGCTTAGATTTATCCTAGAAGAACTTAAGCTTAAGGCTGAAGAGAGTATTAGGAGTCTTGATATTGTTCTACCGCAACTCAAAGCCACTCTTAGAAGAAAAGGTCAAGCTCCAATCATAAAATTTTTTGAGGGAGATACTGCTGTTAAGTCTTCCATGGAAGAGTTGGCTAACAATCCTAGATTTAGAACAGAAATGGACTACGGAGTTTTTCCACTTGAATTGGTTTATAAATTATTTAGATCGAAAAATCTAAAGAAATATATCAATCTACGTTTGGAAGGAAATAATTTATACAGCGTAATTTACACGTGTGATGACGGAGAAATTAAGCCAAGAGAGGGGCAGGTGGCATTTAAGATTGATCAAGATGAATTTCCACTATCTTGCGACATAAATATATTTGAAGATGAGGTTAGAATCCACATGTTGGGGGATACAATTTATGGAATTTTGATAAAAAATCCAGAATTTGCACAGACTCTAACAAGTATCTTTAAGTTAGCAGAGAAGGGTGCAAAGAAGTAATTTGAAATCTTTCTAGCAAAGATACTTTCATATGTCTAACTAATATTAGATAATATAATCACGAAATAGTTTGAATTAAGCATAAATAAAGCCCTTATATAGGGCTTTATTTATTGTTCCATAAAATTCTGGAATCCAACTAACATATATGTCTATTAAATATTGACACTTTGTTTAAATTGATTAAAACTTGTGAACATTAATTTAAAAAATGAAAAACAATAATATGAAAATCAACAGAATATCTGCATACACAATGGAGAGTGACGTTAATGCAACAAATAAGCCAGTATTAGATTTTACAGAATACAGTAAATTTAAATATGGACATAAACCAACAGCAATGAAATTTGCTGAAAGCATGATGTCAGAGTTTTTGCATAATTTTTCTTTGGATGATATTTCAAAAGAAAGTAAGGAATTTATAGTTTCAACTTCACCATATTGGTATACTCCACCTTCAGCAAATTCCTTGGCAATGTATTTCCACTATATGTTAAATGAGCTTTTGTTGTCTAGAAAGAATCAGCCTTTAACATTTTTGAAAATCCATAGGTCTTCCGCTCCTGTTTGTGATTTTAGCAAGTTATCTCACAGAGAAAGATTAGAAAACATGAAGAGGGATACTCTTTCTTTCGATCCATTTCTCTTGAAAGGGAAAAGGCTAATATTGGTTGAAGATGCCAGAATTACTGGTGCTCATGAGCAAAAAATTATAGATTTTATGGAAAAGGCTGGTCTTGAAGAGATTATCTTTATCTATGTTGTTGATGTTGGTTCTGGCAAAAGTGACCCTGATGTTGAGAATAGAATCAATCACAAATGGGTAAATGATCTAGATACTCTTCAATTGCTAATGAAAAAACCAGATGAGTTTGTTTTAAATTCTCGTCTATGTAGATTCATTCTTGCCTGGGAAAATCAAGAAGAGCTTGAAGACTTTTGTAAGCGCCTGAGTGATGAAATGTTGTTTGGGCTTTACATCTCTAGTGTTAATGATGGATATGGTTCAGTAGAAAAATATGCAAATGGTTTTGAGGTAGTAAGGCAAGAATCAAGAATCAGACATCATCAATTGGTTAAAACAGATAATCCAGGTATTCCTTCTTTTTCTCTTTAATAAAATTAAATCTTTAAATTTAAAAAATATGAAATATAAAATAATCAGTTTTGATGTATGGAAGACGTTGCTGAAAAGTAACCCCGATTTTACCAAGAAGAGAACAATTCTCTTCGGTGATGCAATTAATTGTTCGGACTATGATCTTGTTAAATCAGTGAAGGATAAGGTGGACATTGAATTAGATCATTTATCTGAGACTGCTGGAATTGATTTTGATTTTGAATCTAGAATAAACATGATTAATCAAAAAATAAATAATACTTCTGGTACTTTAGATGATAAGCACGTTGACAAACTTAGGGCAGAATTATCATTGATATTTATGGATAATTTACCATCCTTGATTAATCCAGAGACTGTTGAGATTTTGAAGAATTTAAAAAGTCTTGGTGTAAAAATTGCATTAATTAGTAACACTGGCTTTTTGCATGGTGATGTTATGAGAAGGGGCCTAAAGGAATTGGGAATACTTGACTTGGTTGATTATACCTTTTTCTCAAATGAAGTTGGTTGTGCAAAACCCCATCTGTATATTTATGATCAGTTGGTAAAGGAATCAAAATGTTTCCCTTATGAAATATTGCATGTTGGCGATAGTATCAATGCTGATTATAGGGGTGCATGGAAGAGTGGTATAGATTCCTTGCTATTTGATCCGTCAGGCAGACATGCAAAAAGATTTACAAGTATCAATAATCTACGTGAATTAGTATCGATTGTAGAAAGCGGTGAAAATATTTTGCACTACGATAATTTATCTTTGCACTATCTTGATTTTGATGGAGAAAAGATTATTGAGGCTGAAAGCGCTGGAAGTTTAATTGGTAAAAACCAAAGTAATATCAAAAAGGAATTTGATTTAATTTCTTACAGTAAATTCAAATATGGTGATGGAACAATCGCAAAGCAGTATGGACATCAATTAGCAAGAAAATTTATTCTAACAAATCCAGAATTGTTTAGCACAAAAGATGATGTAGATTTGGTAATTACAACCTCACCCTATAAATCTATTGTAAAAGGCTCTAGTGGTATTGTTAAGGGATTCAAAAACTACATTAATCAGTATTTATCTACTATTGGAAAAAAACCTATTGTCGACATTACGATTCTTAAAAAAGAAATGTTCCAAGGTGATTATGGATCATTTACTGATGAGGAAAGAAAGTCTCTAATGAATAGGAATGATTTATATATCATGGAAGGATTTATTAAAAACAAAAGAATTATTTTGATCGATGATGCTAGAATTACTGGTTCTCATGAAAATAATCTAGTGTCATTCTTGAAGGATAAAAATATCAAAGAAGCTTTTTTCTTGTATGTTGCAGATATGAAGAATGAGTTTGCTACAAAGCATCCAGATATAGAAAACGTGATGAATCATGGGTGGGTAGATGAATTGAGTAAAATTAAACAAATTATTGAATCTGGTGATTTTATTTTGAACGCGCGAGTATGCAAATATATTTTATCTAACAAAAATGAGAGTGAGGTAGGAGACTTTTTAAGAAGTCTTAGGGATTTGGTTCTGTATGATCTCTATAACGGGATAGTGGGTGATGGATATTCTAGTATGCCGATGTATAAAAACAACTTTGAGTTATTAACTCGTGTTTTAGGAGAAAGAGATCTATTGAAAGATGCAAATTTCAATCAATATTAAACGTCTAATAGAAACTGGACATATTAGAAAAACAGTTTATCCAGGATAACATATTTAGAGCCCTAGTTAAGGTATATGATGGTATTTCCAGAAAAAGATAGATTTATAGCCTTGTGAACGTCTAACTAATATTGACAACTCTGCGAAACGGATTATCATTAGCACCAGAAATATACAGTATGTCAAGTTAATTCATAGAGATCATTTAAAACCTAAGGGATTTGTTAGAGCATGAAGTCTGTATTTCAAATGTGCACGGCATTTGATTCTGCAGATTTCATACTCTAACAAATCTAGTCTCGGAAGATTGGTAATTTGTAGAGAAAACAGAAAACAACAAATACAGAAAAACAAAAATGACTGCCGTGTTCTCACAATTGCCTAGCTTGAGTGAATTCAGTACAGCAATCCCCGTAATCCTATCGCTTATCTTGATTGAGGGCTTGCTCTCCGTCGATAACGCGATGGCGATCGCCGCGATGGCAAGCGATCTGCCAAAGAAGCAACAGAAGCAGGCGTTGAGGTTGGGTATCATTGGGGCGTACGCGTTTCGTGGTCTAGCTTTGGCGCTTGTGGCGTTCATCGCTTCGAATCCGTGGTTGAAGATATTTGGTTCGTTGTACCTAGTCTATCTTATGGTGGAACATCTCTCTGGTAAAACGGAGGAGGAAATCCATGAAAGTAGCTCGATCAAGGTTTGCAAAAGCCTGGTCGCAACAATAATCCAGATCGAGATCATGGACCTCTCGTTGTCACTGGACAACGTGGTGGCTGCCGTTGCGCTTGACAAGCGTTTGTGGGTCGTATGCGTCGGTGTCTTCATTGGCATTTTGGCGTTGCGATTCGTTGCTGGCTACTGCATCAAACTGATTGAAAGATTTCCGATTTTGCAGAAGACGGCTTTCATGCTAGTCGGCTTTGTCGGGTTCATTCTGTTGGTTGAACTGTCACTTGAACACTTTCAAATTCATTTTCACATCAACTCCGTACACAAGTTTGTTGGCATCGTGGTAATCACTTTGAGCAGCTTGTGGTACGCGGAGTCGCGGATTGGACGAAAGGTGCTCAAGCCAGTGCTTGTTGTGGGACAAAAGTTTGTAGTGATCTTGGATAAAGTTTTTTGTGTCGTGACGATTCCCATTAGGTGGAGTCTGAACGGAGGAAGAATAATACTCAAGGTTGTGAAGACCAATTTGTTCTGCTAACAGCGGGACGCCGACCCAAGGGGGTTAGGGATTCAGACAAGTAACAAGAACTTTTCTCTTGCTGGGAACCACCACAGGTTCACGGGCAACTCCATTAATGTTGCCCTCCCCATCTAGATTCAAAACACGGTGTTTGGAATCTAGTAGGGAGAAGGACGAAATATGTCCAAAGAAATTCCTATGCTCATTTACATTAAATCAAAACGGGGTACGTAGCCCTGGATACAGAGAAAACAAACATGAAACCGACAACGATGGGGGCACCGACCGTAATTGGTGCATCAACTGGTAGTGGAATGGCTCTTCAACAAGCGACGGAGTTCAGTGTTGCCCTTGCTGGTAATGCGGGACAGATTGCGCTGTTGCCGGAACAGATTCCAACCGCAGAAGCCATGCTCGGCAGCTTGAGTTTTTCTGACATCACGTCGGGGGACATCTTGATGCTTGGACACGGTGCTGAAATTGCACTTGCCGAAACCCTTGACGGGTTCTTGTCAGGAATTGAACGTGCTAGGAATCCAAAACTTTTTGCACTCTTTGACCGTCTGCAAAGCGGTGTTGAAGATGCAAAACTTCCAGATTTGCTCACGCAGATTCAATCGGGAAAAGTTGGATTCAAGGCAAGGGTTCTTGGCATGCTGAGCAAGCGTGCGGTTGCGGATGCGGCTCACACCGCACACGAAGCAGTATGTGAATTAGTCTCTGGCCGAACTCAAGACCTGATGGGGGTGATGAAAAACCTCGAGAAGGAATTGGGTCAAGCTTTGGACGAACTCCTCCGTGAACTTCAGCGGTTTAATCAACTCAAAGGGACATACCGTCAACATATCAATGACTTCGCTGTTGTTGCTGTGGTGGCGCATAAGTTTCTCGAGTCGGCGCGAGCCGAGGTTGGACAGAGACGGATGAACGTGAGTGGTGTGTTGGAACAGTCTGATTTACATGAGGCGGAAAACAAACTCCAACTCTTGGAATCTCGGGCTTTGGCACTTGAAGGTGTTTTCTCCAGATTGCCTGCAGACCAGTTGGTTATTCAACAGGTCGAGGCGGCTGGAGTTCAAACTCTACAAGAAACAGCAACAACTGCAACAACACGTTTTAGTTCCATTAAGACAACTTTGATTGCTCTTCACGGGGCACTGCAAGTCAAAGGCGTACAACAGCTAACTGCAAAACACGCTGATCTTGATCGGCAGTTGGTAGCGATCCGCGGAACTCTCATGAAGGAAGTTGCTACCACGGCGGCGAATGCTCCGGGGGACAACAGACTTCAACAGGCGAATCAACTTCAGGATCTCATCACCCTAACGGGCGAGATTCAATGGTTGGTCGAAACAGCAAGAACAGAAAACCTCAAAAAGTTTGACATTGCGCGCGGTATGTTTACCAAAGCGCGTGGCGAGCTCGCACAACTTTCTTCAAAACCTAAAGCGTAAGCAGAGGGTCAGAGGAATTCCCGCGGGCGCGTGCGCGCCCGCGGGGAGAAACCAAACCGCACAACAAACAACAATCAGAAATACAGAAAGAACACGAACATGCTAAAACTTCCATTAACGAAACCTGGCGAAGCCGTTCAGAAACTGCAACTGTCACTCAACAAAGGCGCCCGCTTCACGGTGGAGCTTCGTTGGGACAGCACTCATGACTTGGATGCACATGCACTCCTTGCTACCAACGGTGGTGGTGGGGCGAAGGTGTCAGCCTTAGAGCAGGTGCTCAGCACTTACAACTCGAAGAGGACCAATCCCAACGGGACGTTGATCATGAATCAAGACGGATCGTTCTCGACACCGTGTGGTGCGCTCACCCATTCAGGCGACGCGCGTACTGGTGTGACGACGGACATCGATGAACTGATCACCATCCTTGGCGACAAGGTGGGAAGCGAAGTCAACGAAATCCCAATCTTCGTCACAGTCCACGGTGGTGCAACCTTTGCTGGAGTCAAATCCGCATCGATCACCATCAAGGATGACGGGGGCAAGGTGCTCGGCGAATATCAGCTTACCAACGAATTTGCTGCGTTCAATGCGGTCCAGATGGGCAGCCTCTTGCACAGCGAAAAGGGATGGGAGTTTGCTCCAGTTGGCTCCGGATTCATGGGTGACTTCAACACGGTGTTGGGGCACTTCTCATAACGCCCGCTCGTTTTGATTAATTAGAAACAAGTAGCAAGAACTTTTTTCTTGCCGGGAACCACCACAGGTTCATGGGCAACTCCGTTAATGTTGTCCTCCCCATCTAGATTCAAAACGTGGTGTTTGGAATCTAGTAGGGAGAAGGACGAAATATGTCCAAAGAAATTCCTACATAGCACTTTGAAAACTTCAACCACAAAATAAAATGAAACCGACTGTTATTGGTAATGGTGTTGTTGGTGATGGTGCTCCGTGCCCCGTGCCTCCAATCACAAAAATCACTCCGACAACCATTGGTGGCGCTGCCGCTTCGGCGAAAGCAAAACCTACGGTTATTGGTGGAGATCCACATGATGATGCAAAAGTCGTAAAAGCTGCAGAACAGGTCGTCAAAAAACCTGAGGTCAATTTTATTCATACTCCTTCAGCAATACCTGGTTCTGTGCGAAAGCGTATTCCAGTTAAGCGAGGGGAGATCAAAGCAAGATTTCAAAATCTGAAAGAGTCTGTCTTGGATGGGGTGGTTAGGATTATCGAATCTACCAACCAGGATGAATTAGATCAAACTGATGTTATTACCTGGGGGCAACACCTTCAGGAAAAGCATAATGAATTGGTCACAGAAACTCTTAGACTGTTGGGTTCGGAAGTCGTTCAAAAAAGTACTTCGTACATAAATAGAATGATTGAAATTCTCAGTAGTATCAGACTTGAAAAGGTGTTTGAAAAAGGTGCGGGCTTACTAGCAAAACTAATGCGAGCGGCCACTCCAGAAATCGACACTCTTTCATCACTGGAAGAAGCTTTGAGAGAAATTGATCAACTCTCAGCTCTGATGAGCGATTGTATATCTTCACTCGTTGAGCTAAGCGAAAGGTTAAGAGGCAACTCAAAAACTTTAGCAGAACTCGGCGACGACGTTGAAGCAAATCTAACTGCGGCCTTGGTCGTTGCGGATTACTTCAGACAAACTTTACGGCAGGATTTGGCGGAGCGATTGGAAGATCGTGCCTCTAGTCTTACCGTTACACTTGGGCAAATCCGCTCAGGCTCCTTCTCGAGGGATAACCAAATCGAGCAACCCATGAGAATCACAACTCTCATTCAGCAGGTCGTGTTCAACACATTGCCTATTTGGATAGAAAGTGTCGCCAACTTAAAAGGGCGTCATGGTAGCAAACAAACAAACCCGACTGAAATTGGCGAGACCAGTCGGATACTCAAATCGCTACAACAACAACTAAGACAATAGAAATACCAGACAACAGATGAAAGCACTACAACTCAACCTCAACAAAGCATCAGCCGGCCTCGTCCTTTCGCTCCAGAAGCGTGGCATAAACACCCCGCCTCCGATGGAATTGGCGTTCAACTTGGACGTCAGCGGGAGCTTTGATGACGAACATCGCGGCGGCCTCACTCAAGGACTTCTCACCCGGCTCGTGCCGTGGGCGATGGTCTTTGATCCAGACAGAAAAATGGATGTGTTCACGTTCAGCAACGGCCCCGAACATGCTTACTACGTGGGTGAAATCACGGAGAAAGATCATGAAGGGTACATCGCTCGGTGCATCATCGACAGGGTTCCCGGCTACAATCGCGGGACGGACTACGCGCATGTCCTGCGCAAGAACTTGGCTCACTTTGGATACGGGGCTGGCGAACAACCGGCCGCTAAGCCACAAGGTGGTGGAATGTTTGGTAAGCTTTTCGGCGGGTCAAAACCCGTCGCGACGCCAGTGACCACCGCTCCGCAAACCAAGAAACGCGCGCTCGTCATCCACGTCACGGACGGCGACAACAATGTTGATGACAAGGAGCCGACTCGTCGCCTCCTGCGGGAATCCGCAGAACGTGGTGATCAGGTTTACTTCCTGTTCATCGGCTGTTCAAATCAGCCCGGTACATTCCGTTACATCGAGAAACTTGGCGACGAGTTCCCGAACGTTGGACTGGTCATCGTCAAGGACACCGAGGCGTTCGTCAACATGACGGACGAGGCGGTCAATGAGCAGTTGATTGGTGACGAACTGCTCGAGTGGTTGAAGAAATAAAGGCAAAGCTTACGGTCCAAAGACCAAGAGTTAGCCTTCCAAAACCACGGCCCCTGCCCAGATTCGTCTGGGTGGGGGCCAACTTTTTATAAATAAAACACAAGGTCAACTAATTTATGTTAAAATATAAACCAATGAAAAAGTTACTTTACATCACTGGCTTTTTGGCCGTCATCTTTTCTTTTCAAATTGCTTCAGCACAAGAAAATAAAAGTTATTACTACAAATCCTTTGATGTTGATATAACTGTTCAAAAAGATTCAAGCTTTAATGTTGAAGAAAGGCAGTTGTATTCTTATGTTGGAAATTTTAATAAAGGGTACAGGAATATTCCATTCAAGGATATAAGTAGTATTTCTAGTATTGAAGTATTAGATGGACAAACTGGTATGCCGCTTAAGTATTCGTCAAAGACATTAGATAAGACATCTTCAGATAGCTGGGGTAAATATACGTATTACAAAAGTAACGGAGAGATGATTATTGAATGGTATTATGATCTGAAAGACACTGATCATCTTTGGGTTTTAAGATACAAAGTGTATGGGGGAATAGGATATTATAAAGATTATGATGAGGTATATTGGAATATTTTTACAAATTATGATGTGCCAATAAATTCTTCAACTGTCTATATTAATCTGCCTGCTAACAGCTTTTTGACTTCAGATCTTAGATCCGCAGTATATACAAGTGACGCAAATAACAATCCACAGAAATGGTATAAAGATTCTGATCAAAAGATTGATTATTTTACTGCCGGTCCGTTTTCTCCTAAGCAATCTTTTACAGTGTCCTTGGGTTGGCCTAAAGGGCTTTTGAATCAGTCTGATTTTTGGATATATTGGCTTTTGTCAAATTTGGCATATCTTTTATCAGCTTTGATAATTTTAGGAACTATAATTTACCTTTTTGTTTTCTGGCTGTATTCGGAAAGATTAAAGACGGGAAGGGGTACAATAATTGCAGAGTATGAACCACCGCATAATTTGCCTCCTGCTATGGCGGAATTGATTGTCACTGAAAGAAATACTCCTCGAGCTTGGTCCGCGACAATTGTTGATCTTGCGGTTAGAGGGTATGTAAGAATAGAGGAAGAAACTGCCACTTTTTGGAAAAGAATCGCTAGGTTCATTATTCCTATTATAATCTTTACTTTTGTTGGTTTTATTAATTTCATTAATCAAGAGAACATCACTTTGCAATTGTGGTTTGCGGCAATTCTTTTGATAATATTTTTTGCTTCCTTCAAAAAAAGTCAAGATTATAAAGTTACAAAACTTAAAGATTTTGGATCTGATGAAAAAATGCATGATTATGAGAAGAAGTTTTTACGAATAATGTTTGCTGGGAGAGAAAGCTTTTCTACATCGGACATGAAAGCTGCGTCTAATGCTGAAAAGAGAGGTGTGTATTTAGAAATGGTAGAGCTAAAAAAGAAGTTGCTGGAAGAGGTAAGTATGGATGAATCTGCTATTTATGACGTACCGATAAGTAATCAAAGTAGTTTTAATTTTATATATGCATTTCCTATTGTTATTGGATTTGTGATTTTTGGCATTATCAATGTTTTAGGTAGTTTTGCTCCATATTTAATTTTGCTTGTTATTTTTCTTTGGTCGTATTTTACAGTCCTAATTTTTAAAAAATATAATCCAAGACTTTCTAGAGAAGGTCTCATCTTTAAAGAAGAATGGCTCGGTTTCAAAATGTATTTAGAAGTTACTGAAAAGTATAGGATGCAAAAATTGACTCCAGAGTTATTTGAAAAGTATCTTCCGTATGCGATGATATTTAAAATAGAGAAACAGTGGGCAAAGAACTTTGATTCTATTGTTACGACTCCGCCTGCTTGGTATGGACATTCTGGTCCTGTTGTTCATGGTAGTGTGATTGGATCGATGGGTCATACTACAGCTGGTGTTTCTGGTTTTTCTGCTTCAGCTTTTTCTTCTTCTTTTAGTTCAAGCCTAGCTTCTGCATTTGCGTCATCAGGTGCTAGCGGAGGTGGTTCTGGTGGCGGTGGTGGAGCGGGAGGTGGTGGCGGAGGAGGTGGGGGTGGTGCAAGTTAATTATCACCAAAATATTTCAAATAAATCTCAATAATAAACAAAAGTTATTTGAATTTTTGTTAAGATTTATCAAACGTCAAAAAGCATTTTAATATAAAGTTATCCCCACAAATTCCACCAATTTCTCACTCACAAAATGCTATAATTAATAGCAATGAACAAGCAAAGAATAATCATATCTATGGCGATATTTTTTGCTTTCGTCTTGTTCATTTTTCCTAAAATATCTAGTGCTGATGTATTGCTCCCAGGAAGCATAAATACCTGTGGAGAATTGGCAGTTCCTGGTGTTTACACACTA
>Ga0247840_10008084_pt1 | contig 14272 bp, 12 predicted proteins | sample LaCruzMarch2015__FD_192404 | JGI IMG/M metagenome (GOLD analysis project Ga0247840, IMG submission 192404) | Freshwater microbial communities from meromictic Lake La Cruz, Castile-La Mancha, Spain - LaCruzMarch2015_17m | ecosystem: Environmental > Aquatic > Freshwater > Lake | place: Spain...
CCCATGGTCGCCATCGTCGGCGGCTCCAAGGTCTCCACCAAGCTCACGGTGCTCGAAGCCCTGTCGGAGAAGGTCGACCAACTCGTGGTCGGCGGCGGCATCGCCAACACCTTCCTGGCGGCGACCGGGCACAACATCGGTCATTCATTGTGCGAGCATGACCTGATCCCCACGGCCAAGGCCCTGATCGAAAAGATGACGGCACGTGGCGCCACCATCCCGATCGCGGTCGACGTGGTCACCGGCAAGAACTTCGCCGAGACCGAGCCGGCCGTCACCAAGGACGCCAAGGACGTGGTCGATGATGACATGATCTTCGATATCGGCCCCAAGTCCGCCCAGCAGTTGGCCGACATCATCGCCAAGGCCGGGACCATCGTGTGGAACGGACCCGTCGGCGTTTTCGAGTTCGACCAGTTCGGCGGCGGCACCAAGACCGTCGCCATGGCCATCGCCAATGCCGCGGGCTTCAGCCTGGCGGGTGGCGGCGACACCATCGCGGCCATCCAGAAATATGACATCTACGACAAGGTGTCCTACATCTCCACCGCGGGCGGCGCCTTCCTGGAGTATCTGGAGGGCAAGACGCTGCCGGCGGTGGCGATGCTCGAAGCGCGGGCCAAGGGCTGAGTGCGGCGCGCCGGGGGCACGATCATGCGCATACCCAGACGTACCAAGATCGTCGCGACCCTGGGGCCGGCCACCGACCCGCCGGCCATGATGGACGCGATGATCGCCGCTGGTGTCGATGTGGTGCGGCTCAATTGCTCCCATGACACCCATGAGCGTCACCGCGAGCGGGTGGCCCTGGTGCGTCAGCGGGCCGCGGCGGCCGGCCAGGAAATCTCCATTCTGCTCGATCTGCAAGGACCGAAAATCCGTATCGGCCGCTTCAAAGACGGGCCGATCGACCTGGCGCTGGGCGACGCCTTCGCCATCGATACCGCCTGTCCGCTCACCGAGGGCGACCGCACGCGGGTCGGCACCACCTATGCGACCCTGGCGGATGACGTCTACCCGGACGATACCCTGTTACTGGACGATGGGGCGATCGAACTCTGGGTGGAATCGGTCAGCAGCGGACGCATCAACTGCACGGTCGTGGCCGGCGGCAAGCTCTCCAACAACAAAGGCATCAACAAGAAGGGCGGTGGTCTTTCCGCCCCGGCACTGACCGAGAAGGACGAAGCCGACATCCGTCTTGCCGCCGAACTGGGTGCGGACTACCTGGCGGTCTCGTTCGTGCGCAACGCCGCCGATGTGCAGCTTGCGCGCGAGCTGTTTCAGGCGTCCGGCGGCCGCGGCGGCATCGTCGCCAAGATCGAGCGGGCGGAGTCGCTCAATGCGGTGGACGAGATCATCCAGGCGGCGGATGTCATCATGGTCGCCCGCGGCGATCTGGGCGTGGAGATCGGTGACGCCAAGCTGCCGGCGGTGCAGAAGCACCTGATCAGCCGCGCCCGCTCACTCAACACCGTGGTGATCACCGCCACCCAGATGATGCAGTCCATGATCGACAACCCCATCCCGACCCGGGCCGAGGTATTCGACGTGGCGAACGCGGTGCTGGACGGCACCGACGCGGTGATGCTCTCGGCCGAGTCGTCCATCGGCAAGGATCCGGCCAAGGTGGTGGAAGCGCTCGACCGCATCTGCAGCGAGGCCGAGCGGCACGTCACCCGCTCCGGGCATCGCATCGACACGGTGTTCGGCCGGGTCGACGAGGCGATTGCCATGGCCACCATGTATACGGCCAATCATCTGGGCGTCAAGGCGATTGCGGCCTTGACCGAGACCGGCTCCACCGTGAAATGGATGTCGCGTATCAGCTCCGGCATCCCCATCCTGGCGATGGCCCGCAATGCCGAGACCCGCCGCAAGGTGCGGATCTTCCGCGGTGTCTATCCGGTCAGTTTCGAGCTGGCGAGCAAGGATGTGAACGAACTCAACATGGAGGTCGTCGACGAACTGCTGCGGCGCGGCACCGTGCGCAACGGCGACCTGGTCATCATCACCAAGGGTGACCGTTCCGGCGTCGGAAACCAGACCAATATCATGAAGATCATGCGGGTCGGCGAGCACAAGCTGCTGGTGCGGGACTAGCCGAATCCGCTCGACCTGAATCAACCCCTAACCAACCTTTCCACCAAGAACGAGGAGAACCACCATGGCTTTGATCACAATGCGTCAACTGCTGGACCATGCCGCCGAGCATGGCTACGGCGTCCCGGCGTTCAACGTCAACAACCTGGAACAGATGCGTGCGATCATGGAGGCGGCCGCCGAGACCAGCTCCCCGGTCATCGTCCAGGCCTCCGCCGGGGCTCGCAAGTATGCCGGCGCGCCCTTCCTGCGCCACCTGATCCTCTCCGCCATCGAGGAATGGCCGGATATCCCGGTGTGTATGCACCAGGACCACGGCACCTCCATGCCCATCTGCCAGCGCTCCATCCAACTGGGCTTCTCCTCCGTCATGATGGACGGCTCGCTCGGCGAGGACGGCAAGACCCCGACCTCCTACGAGTACAACGTCGACATCACCAAGGCCGTGGTCGCCATCTCCCACGCCTGCGGCGTTTCGGTCGAAGGCGAACTGGGCTGCCTGGGCTCGCTCGAAACCGGCCAGGCCGGTGAAGAGGACGGCGTCGGCGCCGAGGGCACGCTGGACCACAGCCAGTTACTCACCGACCCCGAAGAGGCCGCTGGCTTCGTCGCCAAGACCAAGGTCGATGCGCTCGCCATCGCCATCGGTACCTCCCACGGCGCCTACAAGTTCACCCGGCCGCCCACCGGCGACATCCTGGCGATCGAGCGCATCAAGGAGATCAACGCCCGCATCCCCAACACCCATCTGGTGATGCACGGCTCCTCGTCGGTGCCCCAGGAATGGCTGGCGATCATCAACAAGTTCGGCGGCGACATGGGCGAGACCTACGGCGTGCCCGTCTCCGAAATCGTCGAGGGCATCAAGCACGGCGTGCGCAAGGTCAACATCGACACCGACCTGCGCATGTCCTCCACCGGCGCCATCCGCCAGTTCTTTGCGGAACACCCGAAGGAATTCGACCCCCGCAAGTTCCTCGCGGTTGCCACCAAGGCGATGAAGGGCATCTGCAAGGACCGCTACGAAGCCTTTGGTACGGCCGGCAACGCCAGCAAGATCAAGGTGCTCTCCATGGATGCCATGACCACTCGCTACGCCAAGGGCGAGCTTGATCCCCAGATCAAGTAGTCTTTTTTTGGCTCGCGCCAAAAAAAATGAAGGGCGCCTTAGGGCGCCCTTTATTTTTGGGGCTGGTCAGTGACGAGTCGGAACAATTTTGGACAATACCACCGTTGTCGTTGTCGTTGTCGTTGTCGTAATCGAAGAGGCGATTCCATTTGGGCATGGAGCAGCCCGATGTCTATTGGGTTTCGATTCGCGACGTAGCTGGGGTGAACCAGGCCAAGCGGGACCAACGAGTCGTTGCGATGCCGTCAACGCGCGGACGCGAAACGACGAGGCGCGAGAGCATCCTCGCGGGTATCAACACCTCGATTACGACAACCACAACGACCGAGACGCCAACAGCGTTCTCTAAGGTGATTTCCGGAGCACCGGATACCACCTACCGTCGGCTCGGATGTAGGTGCGACTTCAGTCGCACCGATTCGGACGCAGGTGCGACTGAAGTCGAACCTACATTGAACGGTAGCTAAATTGTCGGAAATCACCTAAGTGAACGGTCCCTGAAGCCGGTGAGCCAATGACCACCTCGACCTATGAACGTGACTTCCATGCCTGGTCGCAGGAGCAGGCGGAACTGTTGCGCGCCCAGCGCTTTGCCGAGATCGATGTCGATCATTTGATCGAGGAACTCGATGCCATGGGTGCGCGCGAGCGTCGGGAATTGATCAGTCGACTGAAGGTGCTGCTGGCGCATTTACTCAAATGGCAATTCCAACCGCACCTGCGCAGCCGAAGTTGGGAAGCGACGATCAAGGAGCAGCGCCTGTCGCTCCAAGACCTGGTGGATGAAACTCCCAGCTTCGAGGCGCTGCTGGAGCAGCAGGCAATCCCGAAGGCGTACCGCCTGGCCCGTCTGCTTGCGGTCAAGGAGACAAATCTGGAAGAAAGCACTTTTCCGCGGGATTGCCCCTATTCTTTGCAAGAGACCCGCGACCCTGATTATTATCCCCAATGACCATCAAGGAGAACTCCATGCCGCTATCTGTTCAAGTCGATCCACTGCTGGAGTCCCGCATCGCCGAGGAGGCGCGCCGTCTCGGTGTCAGCCCATCGGACTTCATCAACGAGGTTCTGGAGCGGGCACTCGGCATGAAGAATCCTGCCGAGATTTATCGTCAGGTGTGCAGTTTCACGCCGATGGGCGATCCTAACGCCTCCGAGGACGTCGCGGACAAGGTCAAAGCGAGGCTCCGTGAAAGCCATCCTGGTTGATGCCGGTCCACTGATCGCGTTGTTCGCTGCCGACGACCGGCATCATGCACGCTATCGTGACCTGATCCTGGCGTCCGACACACGCGGTCAGCGCTTCGTTACTACCCGGCCGTGCATCGTCGAGGCGTCTTACCTCCTCGCTACCTTGCAGCGGTTCGAGATGCTGGCCTTCGTCGAAGCAGGGGGCGTTCAGGTCTTCCCGTTCGACGTTGGCCACTTGGGCCTCATGCGCGAATGGATGAGACGTTATAGCGAGCAGGGCAAACGAGAGATGGATTTGGCGGATGCATCGTTGTATTGGCTGGCAACTCAGACCGGCATCACAGAGATCATGACCATCGACCGCAACGATTTTTCTCGCTATCGCTTGCCGGATGGCCGAGCTTTCCAAATTATCTGATTTCGTCCTGGCGCGTGTGTGTGGGCGTGAAGGGACCCTGAGCGACCACCAGCAGATCCAAGTCGGAGTCCGGCCGGGCATCCCCTCGGGCGCGGGAGCCGAACAGGACAATCCGCTCAGGTGCAACCGCGGCAACGATGGCGGAGACGATCTGGTCAAGGTCGGCCACGCGTACGCTCCGGGGGTAACTGGCTGGGTCAGTGGGGCTAAGAAATCAGAGGTGGAAATCCGAGTTGGCGCTCTTGTCGTGCGACTGAGCGATGTCATTCGCTGTAAGTTGATGATATTAGGAGAACAACAAACCAGGATGCTCAGCTTGGGTTAGAATGAAGAGCAAGATTGCTCACGACACTCCACCATGGGCCAATATAACATCGCCGAGGCCAAGGCCCAACTTTCCGAATTGACCCGCCGCGCCTTGGTCGGGGAAGAGAGCGTTATCGCCCGTAACAGCGTCCCCTTGGTCAGGCTTGTGCCGGTTCAGTCACCCAACCGACCCAGACAGCCTGGTTCAGGCAAAGGGTAATCGAGAATGCCTGATGGCCGATAAGTACCAGGATTACAGCAAGGACGAACTGATCCGGCTGCTGCGCGAGCGAGACCGCCGCCCGCGCTTCGGGTTGGTGTGGGAGCGCGACCTGATCGACCATGATCGCTCGGTGAACGGCGATTTCGTGGCCCTCGATCTGGTGCCCGAGTTGTCGCATGGGGCAGCCCCGTTTGGCAATCTCATTATCGAGGGGGACAACTTCGATGCCCTGCGCAGCCTGCGCATGACCCATGCCGGGCGCGTCAAATGCATCTATATCGATCCGCCCTATAACACCGGTAATCGCGACTTCATCTACAACGACCGTTTCATCGATCGGGAGGACAGTTTCCGGCATAGCAAGTGGCTGGAATTCATGTATCGGCGGTTGGACCTGGCGCGGGAGTTGTTGGCAGAGGATGGCTCTATCTGGGTGTCCATCGATGACAATGAGGTCTTTCACCTGGGGATGCTGATGGATCAGGTGTTTGGCGAGTGCAACCGAGTGGCAACCTGTATCTGGCAGAAAGCGTATGCCCCGAAAAACAGCGCCTTGCATTTTTCGGATGATCACGAATATCTTCTGGTTTATGCACTCAACGGTGAGCGATGGCGCCCAAACTCGATGCCGCGCACGTTGGCGCAAGATAAAGTCTACAAGAATCCAGACAAGGATCCGCGTGGGCTGTGGCGATCTTCCGATCTTTCGGCACGTAATCCCTACAGTCTTGGGACATACCCAATCACCTGTCCTTCCGGGCGTATCATTGCCGGTCCGCCATCTGGCCGATATTGGGTAGTTTCGGAGCGAAAATTCAAGGAGTTGGATGCGGATAAGCGGATTTGGTGGGGCAAGGATGGAAATAACGTGCCGGCGTTCAAACGGTTTATCTCGGATGTAAAGGACGGCGTGGTTCCTCAAACACTTTGGCGATATGAAGAAGTAGGTCATACGCAGGATGCCAAGAAAGAATTACTGGATGTCCTTCAGTTCGATCATTCGGCGGAAGTGTTCTCTACACCCAAACCCGTTCGTTTGATTGAGCGTATCCTGCGTATCGGTACCAACCCCGGTGACCTCGTGCTCGACTTCTTTGCCGGCTCCGGAACCACCGCTCAGGCGATGTTGAGGCTCAATGCGGAAGACGGCGGCGACCGTCGGTTCATCCTGGTCTCCAATACCGAGGCGACCGCGGATGAACCCGACAAGAATCTCTGTCGCGATGTCTGCGCCGAGCGGGTGCGCCGGGTCATGGCCGGGTATTCCAACCGCAAGGCCGAGCGGGTGCCAGGTTTCGGCGGCGACTTTGCCTACCTGCGCACCCGCCGTATTCCGGCCGAGACGGTCTTTCGCGCCATCCAGCATGAACAGGTATGGATCGCACTCCAGTTGATCCACGGTGACACCCTGGCACCCCTTGATCCGACGGCGGACATCCAGGTGCTCGCCACCAGAGCGGCCAAAGTGATCTACCTGCCCCAGGTCAGCGACGCAGCCGTCGCTGCGGTCCAGTCCGCGCTGATGGGTGCCGCGCAAGTGGTGGTCTACTCGTGGCAGGCCCCGCTGCTCGCCCAACGCATCCACGACTCCCGCGCCAGTTTCGAGCCGATTCCGGAGTCTCTGGTCAGCCGCTTTGGCGCGGGGGGCGCGCGATGAGTCGCATCGCGCCAAAACGCTACCAGCACGATGCCGTCGACCAAGCGCTGGAGATCTTCCACTATGCGGAAGGGCAGATCCGCCGGGCGCCGGACGCGCAGGACCGGCGTATCGCCAGCGCGTATAACGGCTGTGTCCTGCTGGAGGCGCCGACCGGCTCGGGCAAAACGCTGATGGCGGGGATGATTGCGGAGGCGCTCAGTCAACCGGGCCGGGAGGACAACCCACGCATCGTCTGGTTTTGGTTCACCCCGTTCAAGGGCTTGGTGGATCAGGCGCGCGGCGCCCTGAAAAAAGATTTTCCCGGACTGCGGGTGCGTGACCTGCAGATCGACCGCACCACCCGCAACGCCCGAAGCGGGGACTGCTTCGTCACCACCTGGGCGGCGGTGGCGGCCAACAACCAGGAGACACGGCGGGTGCGCAAGAGCAGCGATGCCAACGCCGCGCTGGATGACTTTATTGCGGAGTTGCGCCAGGACGGGTTCCGCATTGGGGCCGTGGTGGACGAGGCACACCATACCTTTTTCAAGGCAACCAGTGAGGCGGTGCGCTTCTATCGCGAGGTCCTGGCGCCTGAGTTCACATTGATGGTGACCGCGACCCCGAATGATCGGGATATCGAACGCTTCAAGCAGGCCGGCGGCATCGTCGAGGTCCACCGCAACGCGGTGAGCCGTCAGTCCGCCGTGGATGCGGGCCTGATCAAGGAGGGGGTGCAATCGGTCGCCTTTCTGGCCGGAACCGAGCAACAGACGCTGGTGAATTTCGCCGAGCACGCGCTGGGCGCGGCCTGGGCAACGCATCAGGAGATCGGACGCGGGTTGCGCGCGGCGGGCATCGACTTGGTGCCGCTGATGCTGGTGCAGGTGGGCAATAGCGATCAGGCGGTGGCGGAGGCCAAGTCACTGTTGATGGGGTTGGGGGTGCCGGAGGCTGGTATCGCGTCCTATACCGCCAAGGAGCCGACCAATGATTTGCTGGCCGTCGCCCTAGACGAACAGTTCGAGGTGCTGATCTTCAAGGTCGCGGTCGCCCTGGGTTTCGACGCGCCGCGCGCCTTTGTGCTGGCCTCCCTGCGCGGTGCCAAGGATACGGACTTTGGGATACAGGTGGTGGGCCGCATCCTGCGGGTCCATCGGCTCCTGCAACCGGGGACCCTGGACGGCACGCTGCCGACCGGTCTGCGCCGCGGCTATTGCTTCCTGGCGGACGCGGACAATCAGGCTGGCCTGACCAGTGCCGGTGAGCGGATCAATGCCATTCGCGACGAGCTGGCCAGGATTTGCCCCTCGACCATCGTGGTCCAGGTGGGAGACGAGACCCAGGTTCAGGTCGCGGTGAATGGTCAAGCCAGTCTGTTCCGGGTCGAACGCAACCCTCCGGATTCGGCCGCAGACCCTGACCCTGCCGCCGAGACCGCGCCCATGGCAGCTGGGACGGGCCTACCGGTCGGTTTCGGCTATTCCCTGCCGGGGATGGACGATTTGTTCGACGGGACTGGGGCCAGCCTCCCGAGTGGGCGTTCGATCAAGCACCCACCGCGCCTGGGTCAGCCGATGGCCGCGCCGGCGGGAGCGCCGTTGCACCCCTTACGCGCGGACGCGCAAACGGTCCTGAAGACCGAGCGGATGCCGATCTCCACCAGCGAGCTACTCGCTTGTATCGCCGCCCGCATTGGCTTCGACGATACCGTGATCAACGCCGGTCTGCGGGTCAGCGTGACCCTGACCCGCAAGACGATCGGCGTGTTCGACGGCTCCGAGGAGTTGGCAGAGGCGCCGGCGCGGCTGGAGGCCAAGGCGCTGGCCGCAAAAGCGCAGTCTGAGTTGTTACATTTCGGGTGCCTGCACCCGGCGCACCTTTTTGAGGCCCTGCTCGGGCGGCTGCGGACCGAGTTCAGACATCGGGGTCTGCCTGACGACGAGGCGACGCTGGAGCGGGCACTCAACCTGCTCATGGCGACCCAGCCCGCGCTGTTGCGACGGGTCGAGCGGGAGTGTGCCGGCAGATTCAAGGAGGTGGTTGATGCCGGGCGCTGGCCCGCGGCCATACCGGCGGTGACGGAGCGTTCCCGATTGAACGTCTACGGGGTCATACCGGATGGCCTGAATGCTCCGGAATTGGCCTTTGCCGCCCTGCTGGATGCCGACATGACCGGGATCGTCGAATACTGGTACCGCAATGAACCGCACAAACCCTGGTCGGTGGCCGTGGTGCGTCCCACCGGTTACCAGTTCTTTCCGGACTTCATCGTCAAGGTCAAGGGCCGCATCCGCGGCGGCGGTTTCGTGCTGGTGGAAACCAAGGGCGACTATCTTCTGAATAGCACGGAGACCATTGAGAAGGTCAATGCGGAGCACAAGTTTTATGGCCCCGCGTTGTTCCTCAAGCAGGACGGCCAGGGCCGATTCATGACCGTTCGCTATATCGAAAAGACGAACCGCTGCGAAGAGGATCAGGTGTTCCGGTTGGAGAATTTGGCCGGGTATTGAAATGCTGAGGACGGCGGCCTCGATCAAGATTCCGGCCACTTGGGCGCGCCGGGTGCGTAGTCAGGCCATCCTGGCCTGACACCGTCAGGGCTGGAAGCCCTGACTACGCACGCCGCTGGCCGCGATTACGATCAAGGCCGGGACGGCCGCTGAAGAGGCGCGCAGACCGCTGCGTTCTTCGTAGGTGCTTTACTTTCCTCTGGCTTCGACCCCATTATCCTGCCATGGATACGCCCACCCACCGTAAACATCTGCTGCTCAGCGCCCAATCGAAGGGTCGTTTTGCGGGCCTGCGCTCTGTTGCCGTGCCCCCTCGACAGCAGGCTGAAGAGGCGTTGCTGCAAGGCCATGAGGTGGTTTTCGACTTCGCCGGTCTGGCGGTGACTCAGTCCTTTGTCGATGAGTTGATCGGCGCGCTGATCCTGCGTCACGGTCCCGATATTCTTGACCGGATCGTCTTCAAGAACTGCTCGGACGACACGCGTGCCATCATCGAGTTCGTCGCTGCCGATCGCTGCGACCAGTGTTCGAGCGCCCGGCCTCACTGACGGTGTGACAGCGCGACGCCACACGCGTACCGGCGTCATCCGTTGCGATGTGCGACCTGCTCGACCCCAAGAACGACTATGTATTCAAGCGTCTGTTTGGTGACGCCCCCGACCTGCTTGTGGCGCTGATCAACGCCGTGCGCCGGTGCGCGGCGCCGATCACGCACATCGCGGTGAAGAATCCGGCTATCGATGCCGCGGAACTGCACGGCAAATACATCATTCTGGACCTGCTGGCCGAAGATGCGGGGGGCCGCCAATACAATATCGAGATGCAGGTGCGCCGTTATCGCGCCTGGAGCGCGGTAGGTTGGGGTGAGGAACGAACCCCAACGATCGGCGGCCGGGATGTTGGGGTTCGTTCCTCACCCCAACCTACGGGCTCAGACCGCTGCGTTTCGGTTTGATGCGGCCAAAAATATTCACTACTATCGCACGATGACCACGATACACCGCACACGCAACTGGATCATCAAGGTGTACGGCTTCGAGCACGGTATCCCGCATTTCCACTTGCACAGCCCAGAGGGGCGCGCAGTCATCGCTATAGCGGACGGTGCAGTTCTTGCTGGGACGGTGCCGAAAAAGACGCTGGCCGAGGCTAGGCAATGGTCCGCTGGACACACGGTCGACCTGCTTGCCGAATGGCGCAAGCTCAACCCTCAGTTATGAGGTATTCGCTGATGCTGACCGTTATTTCCGTCAAGGCCGTTGCGCCCGCGACAATCGAAGCTACCCTTTCCGACGGCAGAACGTTAACATTGGAGGTTGCGACGATCATCGGCTCTGCCGGCTATGAGGCGCTGACGGACGCTGATTGCTTCGCGAATATCGTCGTAGCGGATTGGGGCCACGGTATCGAATGGCCAGCCATTGACCAGGGATTGTCGGTCGAGACCATGAATCGCATGGCGCGCGAACAGGCCGGCACCGCCTTCCCCACCGCAGGCTTCAATGCCTGGATGAAGCGCAACGGGCTCACCTTGAGCGCCGCGGCTCAAGCGCTCGGGCTGTCCCGCCGAACCATCGTCTATTACAACACCGGTCAAAAGCCCATCCCGATCTACATTGGCTTGGCGTGCGAGGGCTGGGAGGTTCGCAATCGTAGCCGGGCGGCCTAAGCTAGCCTGTTAGGTTGGGGTGAGGAACGAACCCCAACGATCGGCGGCCGGGATGTTGGGGTTCGTTCCTCACCCCAACCTACGGGCTCGCGTGTGAGCATCCCGAGCCGTCCGGCTCGGCCTCCCGTTCCGCGGGCTTGCCGCCGCCGCGCCCGCACTCCAGCCGCTCACTTTCAACACCTGTCTTTACGGGGAAATGACCATGACGATGAACGTCTTCGGCTATGCCGCCCAATCCGCCACCGCTGACTTGACGCCTTACCACTTCGAGCGCCGCGATCCGCGTGCCGACGATGTGGTGATCGAGATCCTCTACTGCGGCGTCTGTCACTCGGATCTGCACATGGCCCGCAACGACTGGGGCTGGAGCTTCTATCCGCTGGTTCCCGGTCACGAGATCATCGGGCGGGTGGTCAGCGTGGGTGCCGACGTCACCCGCTTCCAGCCGGGGGATGCGGTCGGCGTCGGTTGCATGGTCGACTCCTGCCGGCACTGCACGCCCTGCGAGCAGGGGCTGGAGCAGTATTGCGAGCAGGGACACACCCTGACCTATAGCTCGTACGACCGCCATGATCAGCGCCCCACCTATGGCGGCTACTCGGAGCGGATTGTCGCCTCCGAGAGGTTCGTGCTGAAGGTGCCTGCGGGGCTCGATCTGGCCGGTGCCGCGCCGCTGCTCTGCGCGGGGATCACCCTGTGGTCGCCGCTGCGGCATTGGCAGGTCGGTCCGGGGAGTCGGGTGGCCATCATCGGATTGGGCGGTCTGGGACACATGGGGCTCAAGTTGGCCAAGGCCCTGGGTGCCGAGGTCACGCTCTTCACGCGCTCGCCCGGCAAGGAGTCGGATGCCCGTCGACTGGGTGCCGAGCACATCGTGCTGTCCACCGCGGCGGCGCAGATGGAGGCGGCGAAAGGGCGTTTCGATCTGATCGTCGACACTGTCCCTTATGCTCACGACGTTAATCCTTATCTGTCCACGCTGACGCTCGACGGCACCCTGGTGCTGGTCGGGCTCGTGGGCGACCTGGAGCCCGCCCTCAGCACGGTGCCCCTGATCCTGGGTCGCAAGTCGGTGGCCGGGTCGGTGATCGGCGGCATCCCCGAGACCCAGGATCTGCTCGACTTCTGCGGCGCGCACGGCATCACCTCGGACATCGAAATCATCAAGATGCAGGAGATCAACACGGCCTACGAGCGGATGCTCAAGAGCGACGTGAAGTACCGCTTCGTCATCGACCTGGCGTCGTTGCAGGCCTAGCCGGCGCAAGACGTGTCCGAAGACGCCGGGCGCGTTACGGTGCCGGTACCACAGCGCAACGCCCCAGTTCCGCTACACTGGACGCCTGCTCAACACCAAACCACTATGAGGAACCGCGGTGCCGAAAAAGCCGTCGAAGACCCCGCAGCCTGAGCCGGCTCAGATCAAGGCGGTCGAGCGGCTGCTCCGCGACCGGGACTATCCGCGGGCGATCGAGCGGGCACGGGTCCTGGTCCAGCGTTTCCCAGATCACGGCGGCGCCAACCAATTACTGGTGGATGCCCTGGACCTGGGCCGCGACCGGGGTGCGGCCGTCCTGGCCGCCTATCAGTGGCTGGAGCGTCGGCCCAACAGTCCGCGTGCGCTTGAAACCTTCTTCCCGTTGGCGGTCGAGGCCCGCCATCTCGCATTGGGGTACCGCGTCGCGGAGCGCGCCCGGGCCCTGGGCGCCTTATCGGGTGTCGACCTGACCGACGCCGCGGGTCTGCAGGAGATCCTGCGCCAGCCCGACGGCTCGCAGATCACCCGCGAGCAGGCGGAGCAGTTCGATATCGGTCGATTGCATCTGAATGCCGATGATTTTGAGGGCGTGGTGCGGGTGCTGGACGGCTGCAGCATTCTTTCCGCCCGCAATAACCGCGCGTTCGCGCTCTTTCATCTGAACCGCGTCGAGGAGGCACTGACCGCTTTCCTGGAGGCCTGGGCGCAAGATCCGGAGAACCTGTTTGCCCTGGGCTGGGCACTGCGGCTGCGCCTGTATGTGGGCGATGAGACCGGCGCCAGGGCGCTTGGCGTCCCCTTGGCCCAGGCGCATGCCCGCCGCTCCGAGGATGCTTACGGCCAGCTCACCGCACTGCTGCTGATCCACGAAGATCAGGCGGCCTGGGACGCCTTCGAGCGTATGGAGTGGGCCGTGTGGGCCGCGAGCGAGCGCCGCCATCGGGTCGCAGAACGGCTCCATCTGGCTGCCGGGGCGGCCAGTCGGCTGGGGCGTGCCGATCAGGCGCGCACTCTGTGGCGGGAGGCGCTGGAGCAGGATCCGCGGCATGCGACCGCCGCGGAAAACCTCGCCGTCCTGGAACGGGATGCAGCACCCCTGACTTGTCCGGCGCTCTTCGGTTGGCGCCAGGTGTTGCCGATCGACTGGATGCGTCGACTGTCGGAGGCTGACGAGGCACACCTGGAGTCAGCGCTCGGCGCCTTGACCGCCAGCGATGCTTATCTGGAAACGATCTATCTGGCCGGCGACGCGACCGTGCGTGCCTTGGGCGTACAATTGCTGACCCATCGGCTGACGCGCGAGTCGCCGGTTCAGCGCATCCCAGGTGGGCCGCCCGAACGGCGCGCTGCAGCCATTCTTCGGGATCTGGCGCGCCGGCCCGTCGGCACTCCTGAGGAACGCGGCGAATTTCTTCGCACGCTGCGCGAGAGCGGTGTGGTCGACGGCGACGAGACAGTGCAGTTTTGGGACGGCAAGGTGTTGCGCTCGGTTCAAGTGATCTCGACCCAGATCGATCGGGCGCTGCGTCCGACCGATCTTCCGGCCGACCTCGAGGCCTTGCTCATCGAGTCCGTGGACCTCACTCGGAAGGGCGAGTTCGCGGCCTCTGATGCGCGTCTCAACGCCATTCTGGAACGCGTTCCGGACCACCCGATCGCGCTGGGTAACCTGGCGGTACTCCGGGCCCGGCAGGGCCGGGACACCGAGTGCCGGGAACTCTACCGTCGGGTGGTGGCGGCCCATCCCGACTATCTGTTCGCGCGCTGCAATCTGGCGGTGTTGCTGGTCGAGGATGGCGATTTGGCCGAGGCCAAGGAGTTGC
>Ga0247840_10008086_pt1 | contig 14270 bp, 12 predicted proteins | sample LaCruzMarch2015__FD_192404 | JGI IMG/M metagenome (GOLD analysis project Ga0247840, IMG submission 192404) | Freshwater microbial communities from meromictic Lake La Cruz, Castile-La Mancha, Spain - LaCruzMarch2015_17m | ecosystem: Environmental > Aquatic > Freshwater > Lake | place: Spain...
ACGTGAGGGTTTTGCATAAACGTTTTTTGAACGGACCCGCCCAGTTGGTTGTCGAGGGCGATCACCATCGGTCCGTTGTTCAACCCCAAGGTGGTGGGGGACGTTCCTTGGTGGGGCGACGAGAGCTGAATGGAATCCGTGAACCCATGGCGACCCCAGAGATGGTGCTTGTATTGAAAATAAAGATGGCGGAGCACCGCCAAGATGTTCACGTAGTTGGCCGAATGGTAATGGGTGAGCCCTATGGAGGCCCCGGCCGCTGTGGGCAGAACGGTGCCGTTGTGATCGGTAATGCCGTAAACCCAGTAAAGTCCATCGGTGCGTACGCCGGCCGTTAATCCCCATCGGTTTGTATCGTAACGTTTTAGCGGATCGTTGAGGCAGGTTCGGCGATTCACTTCCGTGGCCCACAGGGAATTTGCTGAGTAGTTGGCGAAATCGTCGTGGATTCCCTGATCCGTGAAGTCGTTGTGGACGCCCCGGAGGTCATACCAAAGATGGTGGTATTGGTGGACGAACAGGGCGGCGGGGTTAGGGCTTTGCATGTAATTAATCCCTTCCGTTGTTGTCCAGGTGCGGTCCATGTTGGTCCAAGCGGCGGTGCTGATGGCGTGGGTGGGAGAACCAAAGGCCAGCAGATTCACAAAAAAAGTTTCGGAGTAACTGTCCCAAAGAATGGGGGAAAAACCCGATTCATCGGACCACGCCATGGATAAGAACGTGTCTCGACGGGTGTCCCCGGATCCGTGGCCCGTGAAGACTGTCCAATCCATGCGACGGTAGAGACGGTCGGCTTGGTCGGCAATGTCTGGGGCCGTGGTTCTAAAATACTCCCCCGCTTGCAAAGCCCCCATAATAAGAAGGGCGGAGTCCACGGTGGAGACTTCGCTGCGTTCCGTGGGGGTCACCCACCGTTGGGCTGTGGCGCTGTCTAGAAAATGGTACCAAAAACCATGAAATTCAGGTGTGCGGTTTTCGAACGTGTTGAGTATTTTACGAACACGCTCCACGGCGAGGGCCGGCGTGATCCAGCCCCGTTGGGCCCCGATGGTGTAGATACTGAGGGCCATTCCCGTGGTGGCGATGCTGGCTTTGGGGGTTCGTCCCGTGGTAAAACTGTTGGCGTAATCGCTGACCAAGCCGGTGTCTGGGTCGGCTTCGTTCCAAAAATACCAGAACATTTTTTTGGACAGCCACGATAGAAAATCCCGTTCGTAGAATTGTGTCGAGAAAATTTCGATACCGGAAATCATGGCGTTGTCTTTGCTCACGGTGGGAAACGTGATGTCCAAAACCCCATCGTAAACGGGGAAAGAACATTCAATGGCGTAAGGACGGTTTCTCCCACCCGCCGCGGCTAAGACGTCCAGATTTTGGGCCACCGTGTGCCCGTCCACGGCCACATCAAACACGCGTTGTCCCGGTTGGGTGAAGTAGGTTTCACAGAACAACAGACGGACGGTGTATCCACCGGGGGGGACTTCGATATTGAACTTCATCTCGGTGCCTCCGTAGCGATGGGTTCTGTAAACTTCGGGGATGTCGGTGTTGGCCACGGGGTCCAAACTTTCGGCGGGTTGGCCCCCCACGTGTCCCCAGCGGTGAAGGGATTCATACGCCTCGTCTTTCATCCACCGATTCCCACGGGGATCGGTGAAATCCCAGGTTTCCGCCCCGACGTTCAGCCGGTAAACTTCTTCGCCACTGGGAGAGGAGGGACTTATTTCTTCCCCTCGGGTGGAAAAAGCCATACTTAACAAAAACGACAGGCCAAAAAACCACCGCCGACGGTTTTGGTTCATGTGAAGCCCCTTTTAAGGCAAGCCCCAGAAGCGGGGCGAAATTCGGCGAAAAAAGCCGGAGGGGGGTGTGGGAATTGCCCTCGAGGGCAATTTTAAACCAAAAGATTTTGTTTGTCAACATTATTTTTGGGGGGGGGGCCAAAAAATCTGTTTCTCCTAGGGAAGTCGGGATCCGGAAGGTTTTTTTATTTCTTCGATGGAAATTTAACAGGTTTTCAAGCAACTCAAGTCAAAAACATTAAACCTAAAAACGGAAGTTGAAACTCTCTAAAAACAAGACAAAACGTTGACAGTATTTCGTTTTATTCTAGAAAGAAAAAAGATAAATGGTGAGATATAATGCACTTTTCATGCTTCGTGTGCCCCGGAATGTCCGGGGTGGCCACTTCCAAGAAACTTACGGCAAATCCCCCCTAGCCCCCCTTTGTCAAAGGGGGGGAACACGCTTGGGAAACCGCTCTTTTCCCCCCTTTGACAAAGGGGGGCAGGGGGGATTTATCTTTAAAATAAAACCGAACGGTCAAGTTTCATCCCTCCCTTTCTCGACAATCGTTTTGTCGAGCACACAGCTGGATACCGGCTTTCGCCGGTATGACGAATCTAAAGGAAATGAGTTTCAACTTCCGTTTTTAGGATGATGGATTCCGGCTTTCGGAATGACGAATCTTTAGGGCCCAATAATTGGTAAAATGCACGCATGCCTCATTTTTTTGTGTCGACTGACAACGTGACGGGGGGTCGGTTTGTTTTGGGGCCGGAAGAGTCCGGTCATTTGGTGCGGGTTCTCCGACGGAAGGTGGGGGATGTGATTGGCCTTTTTGATGGGAAAGACACCTCTTGGCGGGGTACCATTGATCGGGCGACGCCCACGCGTGTGGAAGGGGTCGTTTCGTCGGAGGTCAAGGGGACTGAGCGACGATTGACGGTTCGGTTGTTGCAAGGGCTTCCTCGGGGGGAGCGTTTTGAGTGGGTGTTGGAGAAGGCGACGGAGTTGGGTGTGGCGGAAATCGTGCCTGTGCTCACGCGTCGCTCCGTGGCGACGGTTCCGTCCGAACGGGTGGGTTCAAAGATGGAACGCTGGAACAAGATTGTTCGGGCGGCGGCTCAACAATGCGGGCGGGTGGATTGTCCCCGGGTGGTGGCCCCCATTTCTTTTACGGAGGCGGTGGGGGGAGTTTCTCCTCAAGAATTGATTTTGATGGCTTGGGAAGGGGAAAACGAAAAACCTCTTCGGGACGTTTTGCGGTTAAAATCGGAGGTCAGGGCGGTGAACGTGATGATTGGACCGGAAGGAGGGTTTGACCCGAGCGAAGTGGTTCAGGCTCAAAACGCGGGGGCTGTGACCGTTTCTTTGGGTTCTCGAATTTTACGTACGGAGACCGCCGGTTTGTTTGTTCTGTCGGTTCTTAATTATGAATACGATTAAACCCGTGCGGTCTTGGATTTGGATTGTTGGTGTGTCTGTTGTGGTTAGTCTTGTCGCTTTCGCATCGGGTTTTATAGTTCTTTTCTCCGCCCTTGGGATTTTAGGGGCTTTGTTTTCTTTTGGATTGGTGGGGGGGGCTTTGGCGTCCCGCCAAGGGTGGTTCCCCGGTTTGATCGTGGGGTGGCCTTTTTCTTGGTTGTTGTTCACAAGGCACTTTTTTAACGGGGCCACGCTCTTGACCGAAGGGGTGGATTATTGGCGTGTGGTGCCCATCACGGCCTTTTTAACCACCGGTGTGGCGGTTTTGGGGGGAATTTCCGGGGCGTGGCTTTTCGGTGTCCGATTCTCTAAATGACCATTTTTTTTTACACGTTTGGTTGTAAGTCCAATCAATACGAAACCGAGTTGTTGCGAACCCGTTTTGAATCCGGGGGCGGGGTTTTGGCCCAAAATCATCGGGACGCGGATTTGTGCGTGGTGAATTCTTGCTCGGTCACCGCTAAGGCCGATCAGGAATGCCGGCAGTTTGTTCGAAAAATCCTTCGGGAAAATTTGTCCGCCCGGGTGGTGGTGACCGGTTGTTACGCCACCCACGCTCCTCAAGAACTTCAGGCCCTGTCCCCTCGGGTGGAGGTTTATTCCAATCGGGACAAGGACTCTCTCCCCGCCTGTTTGGGTTTTGAAGTGGCTCCGGAGGTTTGGGGGTTGTCCCGGTTCGCCGATCGGGCCAGGGCCTTTGTTAAAATTCAAGACGGCTGTCGGGCCCCGTGCCGTTATTGCATTATTCCCCAAACCCGCCCCACGTACACCAGCAAACCCGTGGACCATGTTTTAAAAGAAATTGAAACCCTCACGGCGGGTGGGTATGGGGAAATTGTTTTGACGGGTATTCGTTTGGGGCTTTACCATGGGCGAACCGGTGCTCAAGGGGCGGGAACGTCTTTGGTTTCTCTGCTTTCACAAATCATCAAAATTCAAAACCCGTTTCGGGTGCGGTTGTCTTCTTTGGAAGTCACGGAAGTGACCGACGATTTAATCGCGACGGTGGCCGGATCGGAAAAACTGTGTCCCCATTTTCACATCCCCCTTCAGTCCGCTGACGATGGGGTGCTCCAAGACATGGGGCGATGGTATCGTTTTGGGGATTACCAGAATCGGGTTTTGGCTGTTCGTTCCGCTCTCCCCCACGCGGGCGTCACGGCGGATGTTTTGGTGGGCTATCCAACGGAAACCGAGGCGTCTTTTCAAACCACCCTGAACCGGGTGGAGGAACTTGCTCTTTCGGGGCTCCACGCTTTTCCCTACTCCCCTCGGCCTGGAACGCCGGCCGCCTTGTTGTCTCCTTGGCCTTCGGCTGTTTTGCAAAGCCGTGTTCATCGCATGATTGAGTTATCCGAACGTCTGAAATCCCAATTTCAATCCCGCTTTGCCGGTACCCTCCGTCCCACGCTCTCCGAAGGCAACGGTCACGGTTGGACCGACAACTACATTCGTGTGGCCGTCCCTGACCACGCATCGGCGGGATGTTTGGTTTCGGCTTTGGTCGAAGAAATAAAATCGTTCTGTAAAAAACAGTAAAAGAGGATTCATCATCGAAGACAAGGTCCCCTTTGATTTCCTTTGTTTGAGAGAACGATTCCGTTCCCCCATTTTTTTCTTGGTGTGGGGTTTTTGGGCGTTGACGGTTGTTTTTTTTTACGCAAAATCAGGGCATGACCCCTTTTTCCCTATTGTTTTATGGGGGCGGGTTTTTCCTCCTTTTTTAAGTCTTAACCCCAGTCATCTTTTCTACGTCATTCCATGGCTTCTCTACATGACGGTTTGTTTGGGGCTGGGGCGAATTTTATTGCAAAAACTCCTCAAAATAAAAAATCTTAACGCTTTGGATGTTTTCGCTTTTGGTTTGTGTTTGGGCCATGGGTTGTTGGGGTTTGTTATGTTTGGTCTTGGATCGATGGGGTGGTGGGGGGAGCGAGTCATTTGGTCCGTCACCACGGTACTCTTTTCCCTAGCCGTGATTGGGAATCTCGATCTTTTTCAGCGAAAGAAAGAGTCTCCGGTCATTGCACTTTCTTTGTTTTCAGGTTTTTGGGGCAAGACCATGGCGGTGTTGGCTTTTTTTGCTCTTTTCATGCAAGGATTTTATTCTTTGGCCCCCGTGATTTTTTACGACGCCTTGGTCTATCATCTGGCCGTTCCAAAAATTTATCAATTGGCCGGTGGTTTGGTACCAACACCCACTAATTTGTATTCAGGAATTCCCATGCACATGCAAACGGTTTATGGTTGGGCTTTGTTCGTTTCCGATGAGATACTGGCCCAGCTCATTCACTGGAGCCAAGCCTTGGGGTTGTTTTTGGGTTTCCTGGGAATTTCCCTACGGAAAAAAGTTCCCATCGCGGGCTGGACGGCTTGCGCCGTTTTTTTCTCAACGCCTTTGGTGGGTGGAAACATATCTCGGGTGGCGGTGGATGGTGCGTCGGCTTTTGTGGTCTTCCTTTCCGTTTACGCCTTCAGCCTTTACTTGGACACACGGGAAAGAAACTTATGGATCCTCTCGGCTCTTTGCACGGGGTTGGCGATGGGGATTAAATACCCCAATTGGCCTTTCGCTTTGGTTCTGGGGGTTTGTTTCTTATTGTTGCGGATTTCTCTTAAAGAAACAGCGATCTACGGTCTTATCGTTTTGGCTTGTGTTTTTCCTTGGGTGATGAAAAATTGGGTTTTTTATGGGAATCCGATTTTTCCTTATTTTCACGAGTGGTGGAATCCCTTGGCCACCTACCCTGTTCATTGGCGAGGTCTCCAAGGGGACGCGTGGGCTCGGGATTGGAAGGCGATTTTTTCGGGGGGGATTCGGCCGGTCTTGGACGTTGTTCTTCATCCTTGGAATCAGACGATCAAGGGAATATCCGACGATGATTTTTTAGGGCCTCTTTTTCTCGTGGCGTTGCCAGGGTTTATTTTTTTTCGAGGGGAAACAAAAATAAATCGAATTTGGTTGTGGGTTTTGTTCGGTCTTTGGATGGTGTGGTGGCCGATGACTCGCATGCCCCGATTTTTTATGCCCGGCTTGGCTCTCTTCAGCCTTGTTGTTGGTTTTATGTCAGCGGGTTTTCCTCGATTTCGGTCCGCGGTTTTTACCTTGGTGATGGTCTTGGTTGTTCACAACTTGTTTTGGAACGCGGGGCGGGCTTTCCTCGGTCTTAAAGCCGGTCCTTATTTGGAAGGACTTCAGTCCAAATCTGATTATCTGTCTTCTTCTCCCTACTCGACTTACTCCACGCCCAGTTATCCCTCTTATCATTGGATCAATAAAAACACCCCTCGCGACGCCCATGTTCTTGTTTTGGGGGACGCTCGCGGGTTTTATTTGGACCGACCTTTTCAATCGTCGTCCGTTTTCGACACGGATTTGTTTACGGCGTGGGTTAAAAGAAGTTCTTCTTCCCAAGATTTTGTGGCCAAGCTGAAAAAAGAAAACATAACCCATCTGGCGGTTAATATGGGTGAGATGATGCGTCTTCGACGGAACGCCGAGTTTAATGAGCAACATATTCAAACGTTGGCCGAGTTCTTTTCAACCCAAACCCGCCAAGTTTTTTCTGAACAGCGTCAGAGTCAGGAAGGTTATTGTTGGAACTTGGTTTATGAAATAGCCCCGTCCACGGTCCCGGTGGAGCAAAGCCCCGTGGTGGGATGGTACGCTCGGCAATGGATGGAATCCAAATCATCGCTTAAAGAAAAGTCCCGTGAGTGACACTCGAGTTCTTTACGACCGGAGAACGTCCGTTTTACCGGACGTTTCTTTTTTGGTGCCTGTTTTTAATGAAGAGGCCACCCTGATTCTCTTGTTGCAAAAATTGACCTCGCTTCCCCTGTCCAAGGAAATTATTGTTGTGGACGATGGATCCACGGATCAAACACCCGCTCTTTTGTCTTCTTGGAAAGGTGATGGTGTTGTGTCCATTTCTCACGGACACAACCGTGGAAAAGGGGCGGCGATTCAAACCGCTTTGGCTTATGCTCGCGGACGGTTTTCCGCCATACAGGACGGTGATTTGGAGTACGATCCGACAGACTATTCAACGTTGATGGAGGTTGCTCAATCCAAAGGTGTTCGTGTGGTTTTTGGTTCTCGATTTTTGACTAAAAATCCCACCCTCTATCGCCGATTCCTTTGGGGCAATAAAGTCCTCACCGCTTGGATTAATTTTTTAAGTGGGGCTACGTATTCCGACGCTTACGCGTGCTATAAATTGATAGACACAAAAGATTTTCGCTTTTTGGCCTTGAATTCCAGTGGGTTTGAAATGGAAGCTGAGATTTGCATGAAGGTGGCGTTGCTTAAAATCCCTTGGGCGGAAGTGCCTATTTCTTACAAACCCAGAGCCATCAAAGAGGGGAAAAAAATTGGTTGGCGTGATGCTGTGAAGGGATGCTGGGTGGCTTTGATGTTGAAAATAAAGCAGTAACCAGAAAAAAAGTGGCCGAACGGTATCTGATTTTTTTTGCCTTTCCATGGAAACTGAATTAGGGTATAATAGTGCTTCCTATGGATTGTCTTTTTTGTCGAATTGTGAGTGGCGATGTTCCGGCCTCTATTGTTTATGAATCGGAAACGGTGGTGGGGTTTAAAGACGTCCATCCTCAGGCCCCGGTGCATGTGTTGATTGTTCCCAAGGGGCACATCCCTTCTTTTTTGGATCTTTCGACGGAAGACGGTGTTTTATGGGGAGATATTCGGCGGGCGGTTCAAGAGGTGGCCCGACAATTTTCTGTTGAAAAGTCAGGGTTTCGTTTGGTGATTAACAACGGGGCGGACCCGGGGCAATCCGTGGATCATTTGCATGTGCACTTTTTGGCCGGACGCTCCTTGGGGTGGCCCCCGGGGTAACTTTTTTTTGGTCATTCGCCATCGTTTATTTTACAGCAAATCCCCCCTAACCCCCCTTTTTCAAAGAGGGGAACACACGGGCAAGGTTTGTTCCCCTCTGACGGATGGGGTGTATCTATAATTTTAGTTGAAAATCAACAAAAGTCAGCTGGCTAGGGAGCCGGTTGGTTTTGTTTTGCCGTTATATTTTACCCGGAAGGTGGTGTTAATCCATTATGGTTTTTGTCAAAGTGAGAGATGGGGAGGGAATTGAAGAAGCCCTCCGTCGTTTCAAACGCGAGTGCGAGCGAAACGGAATCATGCAGGAAATCAAAAGACGAGAATATTACGAACCGCCTTCCGTCAAACGAAAGCGAAAACAAGCCGAAGCTCGGCGCAAAATGCGTCGGCGGATGGCTCGGGCCAACCGAGGCTGATTCCAATGCGGGTCCGTTAGAGATCGTCATTCCGGCGAAGGCCGGAATCCAGTGATTAAAAGGGCGTTTAAGTAGCTGTTTTAAACACTGGACCCCGGCTTTCGCCGGGGTGACGAGCCTTTTCGGATCGACATTGAGGCTAATTTCATCTTTCCTACGAGGGACGACCCGTCCTTACCCATCCGTTTTTCTGGTGAGGCGGGTGGGTTTTTCAGGACTGGATGATAGTGACAAGGCCACACCATGGGTGTTTCACGAGACACGTTGGAACGAATCAAGGCCGCTCTGGATCCGTTGTCCGTGGTTCGAGACGCGGTCCCCAGTCTGAAGCTGTCCGGCACACGATGGAAAGGAAATTGTCCTTTTCATAACGAGCGAACCCCCTCTTTTTATTTTCAACCCGATAAGGGGCTCTGGCACTGTTTTGGGGCTTGTCAAGAAGGGGGCGACATTGTTTCTTTTGTTATGAAACTGGAGAACCTTTCTTTCCCAGACGCTTTGCGGGAATTGGCCCGACGTACCGGTGTGGAGTTGGACTGGGATAAGTCCGATGACGGAGCCACCCAACGGGCCAAAGAGCGGGACCAATTGTTGGGTTTGCTGGAAGACGCGGCGGGATTTTACCAAAAGTCCTTGGCCTCTTTGGCCGAAGGGGAAATCGCTCGTCGGTATTTGGTTCAGCGGGGTGTTCGTCCTGAAACGACGGCGGTTTTTCGTTTGGGTTACGCCCCTCGGCAGGATGGGTTTCTTGATCAAGTTCTTAAAAAAGGCACCCCCATTGAATTGTTGTTGAAGGCCGGGTTGGCGATTCGATCGGAACGCACGGCACGCTACCAAGACGCTTTATCGGGACGATTGATATTCCCCATTCGCGATGCCTACGGGCAAGTGGTGGCTTTCGGTGGGCGTGTGTTGGGCGATGATTCGGGGCCGAAATACATCAATTCTTCAGAAACCCCTGTTTACACGAAGGGTCGCCATCTTTACGGGCTTTACGATGGACGGGTTTCTTTGCGTGAGTTGGCCAAGGGTGTGGTGGTCGAGGGTTATATGGACGTGGTGGGCCTCCATCAGGCCGGCGTTTCCAACGCCGTGGCTCCCTTGGGCACGGCGTTAACTTCTGAACAGGCGAGGCTTCTGCGACGGTACGTTCAGGAAGTTGTGCTTTTGTTTGACCCGGACGACGCCGGGCGACGGGCCAGTTGGCGTGGGGCCGATGTTCTTTTAAAAGAAGATGTTTTTGTCCGGGTGGCTCAGATCCCCGGAGGGGACGATCCCGACGAGTTCGTTGCGTCGAAAGGGTTGGGGGCCTTGCAGGAGGTCCTTTCTAAATCCCAAGATGTGGTGGATTTTTGGTTGGACTTGCTGGCCCCGGAACTTCGTGAGTTTAATGATTTGCATGGGCGTTTGCGGCGGGCTGAGGAGCTGTTGCGTTTTGTGGGCCAAGTGCCCAACGAAATGCTTCGGGCCGAGTGGATTCAGCGGGTGGCGAACCGCCTGTCCTTTGATCCGGCGGCTCTCCGCCGGCATTTAGGGCAAAAAGCCGGAACCAAAACCACCCCGTTGCGACGGGAGACCCCTCCTGTCGTTCCTGAAAAAAAGATGGGTTTTTCGGTTCGAACGGCCGAGGAAGAAGTGTTGCAGGTGTTGGGGTTTCACCCCGAACTGTGGGTGGGGCTTTCTTTGGACGACGGGCTCTTTTTTGACACGCGGTGCCGAACGGTTTTTCGTCATTGGAGAGACCAGCACAGCACGGGTCGCGTTCCGGACCCCACGGCGGCGGTGAGCGTTTTGGGAGCGGGCGATGGTCCGTGGTTGACGGCTCTTTTGTTGGAAGGGAAAAAATTCGACACCCCCTCGGAATCGTTGGCTCAGGGAGTGGTTCGATTAAAAAACTTGGCTTTGCGACGAGAGCACCGCACGTTAGAAAACAACGTTCAGAGCATGACGCGTGGGGAGCGACCCCGGGATGAAGAGGTTTTGGCACGGTATCACATACTGACCCGTCAACTGAAGGCGACGTCGCCGGAAAGTTCGGGTCTCCCAACGGATCGGTGATATGACACTGGAAAGACGCGAAGGACTTAACTACAAAGATGTGGTGAGTGGTTTAATCGAGCACGGGAAGGAAATTGGTTTTCTGACTTACGAAGAAATCAGTCAGAAACTGCCGGAGACCAATTTCACCACCGATGAGCTGGACACGCTTTTCACAAAACTCGAAGAGCTGGGCATTGACGTGGTGGAACGCGGTGAGGATTCCCCTCGTCCGCGATCCGAGACCCACGAGGAAACCGGTTTGCCCGAAGTGGAATTGGACACCCAAAATTCCATTCGCATGTACCTGTCCGAAATGGGGAAAGTCCCTCTTTTGTCCCGGGAACAAGAAGTCAATTTGGCCCGAAATATTAAAGAAAACGAAAAAATCTTAAAACTGGTGGTGTTGGAATCCCCCATCACCCATCGGGAAATTCAAAATTGGGAACAATTGTTGGAAGCCGATGAAATGACCCCGAAGGAACTGATGCCTCGGGGGCGACGCACCGCGTCGGAGTTGTCGGGCATGCGTCGGCGGGTGAAAGCCGTGGTGGACTACATCACCGAGGCCGAACTGCGTATTGATAAGATAAAAGTGAAGATGGAGGGGAACGTTCCGACCGCCAAAAAAGAGGAATTGAAAGCGGCGATGACCAAAGAGCGGGATCTGATTGTTGAGAAAATCATCAGTCTCAATTTGAATTTGGAAAAAATTCGTCGGTTGGTGAACAAAATCAAAAGTTTGGGTGCCAAGATCCGGGACTATTTTGATGAAGTCCATCGGTATGAAAAACGTTTCAAACTCCCTTACGCGGAACTGAAAAAATTGTATCAAAAGTCCATCGCTAAGCAGATCCCTTCGGGGCAGTTTCGGCGTTTGACCGGCTACACCACCACGGGGATCGAAAGCAGTATGCAAAACATCGAGGCCATTCAGGTGCGTCTTCAGCGCATGGCCCGTATGTTGCCCGTCACGATGGATGAGTTGCTGGCTTTGGACACGCGCATCCGGCAGTTGGAAGAAGTGGTTCTCAAAGACAAACTTCAACTGATCAAGGCCAACCTTCGCTTGGTGGTTTCCATCGCCAAAAAGCACGTGGGAACCAATTTGGAGCTTTCGGACCTCATCCAAGAGGGCGGTTTGGGCCTCATAAAGGCTGTGGAGAAATTCGAATGGCGACGGGGTTTTAAGTTTTCCACCTACGCCACGTGGTGGATTCGTCAAAGCATCAACCGGGCGATCGCGGACCAAGCACGGACCATACGCATTCCCGTCCATATGAAAGAAGTTATTTCGAAACTCACGAAAGCGAGCCGAAAGTTTCGGCAGGAAAACGGCCGCGACCCCACCGTTGAGGAATACGCAAAAGTCCTTCGTACCTCGGCCGATAAGGTCCGTCAAATTTTGAAAATCATGCAGGAACCTATTTCCCTCACGACGCCCGTGGGTGAAGAAGAAGATTCGGTCCTTGAAGATTTTCTGGAGGACAAGGGCGATCTGTCCCCGGCCCACGCCGCCACGGACGCTTTGCGTCAGCAAGAAGTTGAAAAAGCCTTAGCCAGTCTGAGCGATCGGGAAGCCGAAATCATTCGGTTGAGGTTCGGTATTGGAACGGGGTATCCTCGGACGTTGGAAGAATTGGGACGAATTTTTAACGTCACCCGGGAGCGGGTTCGTCAAATTGAAGCCAAGGCCATACGCAAACTCCGCCACCCCTCCCGCAGTCGTCTCCTTCGGGAATACGCGGATTCTTAGTTTTTTATTAATAGTAACGCAGAGAACAGTCCGTATTCGTCGCCCCGGCGAAGGCCGGGGCCCAGTGTTTGAGACGGAAGTTTAAATATGGATCCCGGCCTTCGCCGGGATGACGGCCAAAAGAGGCCCGTACTGTTACGAGAAGGTTAATAAGTGGCCGTCTCAAGGCCTGGATTTCGACTTTCGCTGGAATGACGACAGTTACTCTACATTATTGAAGTTTTTTGACGGCCCCCAAGGGCCGTCAAAAAAAGGGGCCCTTAGCTCAGGGGTTAGAGCGCCCCGCTCATAACGGGTTGGTCGCTGGTTCAATTCCAGCAGGGCCCATTTTTTTGAAAATGTTATAATTCGTCCGGCGAGTCCTGTGGGCGGTTAGCTCAGCGGCAGAGCGTTCGCCTCACACGCGAAAGGTCATAGGTTCAATCCCTATACCGCCCACAGGACCCGTTTGTTTTGATTGTTGAGACTTTTTTCAATAGGATTCCTGTGAACGATATTATCGCCGGTCTTATTCGCCTTCAAGAGATGGACAAAAAACTTTTTGAACTTCGGGAGTCGTCGGCCCAAGTGGATCCCCGTCGGTCGGACATTCTTTCCCAACGCAAAAAACTGGTGACGGATTTGGACGCCTCCAAAAAAGCGTTCACGGACGCTCAAGTCCTTCGTAAAAACCTTGAGATGGATGTGGAGGCCAAAGACCAGCTCGTTCGGAAACATTCCTCGGAACTGAACAGCGTCAAATCCAACGACGCTTACAAGGCGCTCATCTCTGAAATTGACGCGGCCAAAACCGCCAAAGCCGCTCTTGAAGACCGTGTGTTGGACGTGATGGTGGGGCTTGATGATTTGCAAAAAAAAGTGAAATCCGATGAGGCTCGGGGGATTCAACGACGGGCGGAGTTGGACGTTTTGGAATCCTCTCTCCAAACGGAAGCGGCCGAACTGCAACGACAAGTGGAAAGCCAACAGGCTGAACGGGACGCTTTTTTTAGTCAACTTTCGCCGGGAACGCGTTCTTGTTACGAAACCACCCAGCGGGGCCGGTTGGGTGTTTCCGTGGTGGTGCCCGTGGTGGGTATGACGTGCGGTGGTTGCCGGACAGGCCTCACGGCGAATGTGTTGAACCAAGTGATGAAAGACAAAGAAATCATTACCTGCGAAAGTTGTTCTCGCATCCTTTATTTGGTCCCAAAACCTCCGGAACCCACGGTTCCCTCCGACCCCCAGCCTGAGTCCCCGTCGGGGACATGACCGAAATTCTAAAAACATCCCTTTCTCCTCAAGAGCCTTGGTTGGCCTACTGCGACGGGGCCTCTCGAGGGAACCCCGGCCCTGCGTCTTTTGGCGTTGTCTTGTGCGATCCCACCGGAGCTGTTTGTAAAGAACTTTCCGTGGCCATCGGACGCAACACCAACCAAGCCGCGGAATACGAAGCCCTTATTCGAACACTGGAAGAACTCGTTTTGCTGAAAGTAAAACAAGTGAAAATTTTTACGGATTCGCAGTTCGTGGCCCGTCAATTTTCCGGAGAATACCGTGTCAAAGATGAGCGGATGAAGGTTTACTTGAGTCGCGTGAGGGGGCAACAAAAATTTTTTGACCGTGTGGACGTCGTTCACATCCTGCGTTCCAGTCACCCCCTCAACAAACGGGCCGATCAACTGGCCAACGAGGCGTTGGATAGGAAATAAAACTATTGGCTCAATTTTGGTAGGATTTGAAGAACACGGGGTGGCAACCATAGAATTTAAAGGCAAATTCCCCCTGCCCCCAATGCCAGTAACTTAAGGATCGTCTCTCTAATAGGCGGAGGCCGGAGTCCATCTGTGTGCTCGACAAAACGATTGTCGAGAAAGGGAGGGATGAAACTTGACCGTTCGGTTTTGTTTTAAAGATAAATCCCCCCTGCCCCCCTTTTTCAAAGGGGGGAAAAGAC
>Ga0247840_10008088_pt1 | contig 14264 bp, 16 predicted proteins | sample LaCruzMarch2015__FD_192404 | JGI IMG/M metagenome (GOLD analysis project Ga0247840, IMG submission 192404) | Freshwater microbial communities from meromictic Lake La Cruz, Castile-La Mancha, Spain - LaCruzMarch2015_17m | ecosystem: Environmental > Aquatic > Freshwater > Lake | place: Spain...
TTTAACTATGGCTGCATACTGAGCAGCCCCAAAAGCTAAGGAAGATTTACCAACAGAAGGCCTTGCTGCCAATATTATTAAATTACCCTCGCGCATGCCTGATAACATTTTATCTAAATTCTTTAACCCTGTAGGTACGCCCCTTAACTCCCCTTTATTTTTACTTAACTCATCTAAACGTTCAAATGTTATTTCCAAAGTATCCTTAATTGATACAAAATCTTGTTTTACATTGTCATGTGAAATTGCGTATAAAAATTGTTCCGCCTTGTCTAAAATTTCGCCAGTACTATCCTCCGAAAAAACCAGGTCCCCAATGTTTGCAGAAGCAGATAGAACAAATCTTTTAACCGCTGCCTCTTTTATGATACGTGCGTACGTTTCAACATTAGCTGCAGTAGGTACAAAGTTTACTAATTCAGAAAGATAAGCTACTCCTCCAGATTTTTCTAGTTCACCAATTTTTTTAAGTTCACTTTGAACCGTAATTAAATCAGCGGGTTCTCTGTTTTCAAACAGATTCATGATTGCCTGGTATATATTTGCATGGTCGTTTCGGTAGAAATGTTTGGGTTTTAAAAACTCTACTATCTTTAGTATTGCATCCTTATCAAGTAACAACGCGCCAAGAACTGATTTCTCAGCATCAATATCCTGTGGGGGCACATGTGCGTTATTTTTACCTGTATTATTCATAATGCTTATCTTATGTTTTTTGGGGGCAGAAATCCAACAATATTAAAATGTACAAAATATTAGTGTTTAGGTTCTAAAACTACCACTGTAGTCTCTTCTGGAATATCTATTCTATTTGTTAATTTAAGCTTATCTTCTTTTCTTACGCTGTCTTCTTTTACACCCATTTCGTCTAAAAATTTACTCAAAGGTGCTAAACCTTCTACACCTGTCAAATCGTCTGTCTTGTAATGCATTGGTATAACAATGCTTGGTTCTATTGAAGATATAACTTTAGATGCAACTTCTGCATCAATGGTATATTTACCACCAACAGGAATTAGCAACACATCCACGTTTGTAATTCTTTCCATTTGCTCTTTTGAAATTTCACAACCTAAATCACCTAAATGTAAAATTGAAAAGCCATCAATATCTATTAGGTACATAGTATCAATACCTCTTTCAGCACCTTCTTTGTCATCATGGAAAGTTTGGATTCCGTTTACAAAAACATCTGAAATCTCGTATTCACCGGGTCTACTAATATGTAATTTGTAACCAGACACACCCTCTAAATAATAATGATCAAAATGATCATGCGTAGTTAATAACACATCACATTCTTGTTTTGGGAACTTATATCCTATTTTTGGATCATAAGGATCTATCACTAAAGTTACTTCTTTTCCTTTTATTTTAAAGCTCGAATGGCCTATATATGTTATTTCCATACAAACATATTAACACATAGAATAATATTTTTAAGGTACAATATATTCATGAAAATATCCACACAATCCTATAAAGGAGCACGCGATTTTTATCCTGAAGATATGCAAATTAGAAACTATATTTTTAGTACCTGGAAAAGAATTTGCCAACGTTTTGGTTATGAAGAATATGATGGACCTTTTTTGGAAAGCTTTGAACTATATGAGGCAAAAAGTGGCGAAGAATTAGTAAATGAACAACTCTACTCTTTTATAGATCGTGGTGAAAGAAAAGTAGCTATAAGACCCGAGATGACACCTACTCTATCAAGAATGATCGCTGCTAAGCATCAAGAACTTACAAAACCAATTAAATGGTTTAGTACTCCAAACTTATGGAGATACGAAAAACCTCAAAAAGGTCGATTACGCGAACATTATCAATTAAATGTAGATACTTTCGGTACAACGGGAATAGAAGCAGACGCCGAAGTTATATCTATTTTAATAAACATAATGCTTGAATTTGGCGCTAAAGAGAACATGTTCGAAATAAAGGTAAATAATAGAAGACTTATGGAAGATGTTTACAATAAACTAAGCATTGAAAAGGAAAAATGGTATCAACTAGGTAAAGCTATAGATAAAAAACCTAAAATTTCACAGGAAGCATTTGAAGAAATTCTTAAAGTTAAAGCACAACTTACTTCTGAGCAGATTGTCAGTATATGTCAGTTTTTAAAGAATCCAGAAGAATTAATAAATACTATGGGGGACATGTCAAAGGGTGCCAGAGAAGTGAAATCATTGCTAAAGCTACTTACCTACTCTAACTTAGATAAGTACGTAAAATACAACCCAACAGTAATGCGCGGTCTAGATTACTACACAGGAAACGTTTTTGAACTATTTGATCTAAATCCCGAAAATACAAGAGCTCTAAGTGGTGGTGGAAGATATGATGATTTATTAAAACTCTTTATCGACGAGGAACTTCCTGGAGTTGGTTTTGGTATGGGAGACGTTACTATGAAAGAATTTTTAATAGGATGGGATTTATTGCCAGAGATACAAACTTCCACGGAATATCTTGTAACTGTATGGCCAAAAGATGCTGAAAAAGAAGCAGATACCCCAAGTATTTATCAAAAAACCTCCATAGAAGTTGCCAATATCTTAAGGAATAGTGGGAAAAACACTTCTTTATGGTTAGAAAGCAATACAAAATTAGATAAACAGTTAAAATACGCAGACAAAAAAGGAATTAGATTTGTACTTATAATAGGAGAACAGGAATTAAAAGATAAAACTATCACTATAAAGGACTTAAAAACGAGAGAACAAAAAACTGACTCTTTAGAAAAGTTTTTTATTGAGTTACAATAATCTTTCCGATTTAAAATCTGGACTTAGTTAAAAGTTTTAAGGTAAAATAATTAAAGTGATAAAAAAACAACTGCCCAATAAGATAATAATTGCACATTTGTGCCTACTTGGCGCCGGTATAATTTGGGCTGCTGCGGGGCCATTAATTAAAATTACGTTAGGATATATTCCTCCTGCAACATTTTTATTTCTAAGATTTTTAATTGTAGCCATAGTCCTACTCCCCTATACGGTATTCGAATTACTCAAAACCAAAATAGATCCAAAAGATTATCTTAATTTATTCATCTTAGGAGTATTATCTCAAACAGCCATTTTAATAATATTTATTTCACATAAATACGCCGATGTATTGGACATAACTATTATAGGTGTGATGGGCGCTGTATTATCAGTATATTTAGGACATTATTTTTATAAAGATAAAATAGATTCAAAATTAACTTTTGGGTTAATTCTTGCTTCTATAGGTACTTTAATAATAGTTATTGAACCTTTATTAATTAATGGAGCCAACATGGCAGACCTAAAAGAAAAACTTTTAGGCAATTTTTTAGCTATAGTCTATAACATTGCGTGGATAGCTTTCTTACTATTCTCCAAAATGTGCATGGGGGAAAAATCAGAAGAATTAAAAAAGGATTTAAAGTTTTTACATATTAGACCAATGACCAAAGCATATTCTTCCACCTTAATTACTTCTTTATCTTTTTATGTAGGTTTAATTACAATATTGCCTTTCATGCTATGGGAATACTTTAGTACAGGAAGTACTTTCGATATCTTCAGTATAGGATCAGTTGGGTTATTTGGCCTTCTATATATGGCAATATTATCTTCAATTGTTGCATATATGTTGTACGAATATGGGTTAGAGTACGCAAAAGTCTCTGACACTGCTATTTATGGCTATTTACAACCCATACTTACACTACCTTTTGCTTACTACTTGGTAGGAGAAACTCCAAATGAATATATGCTCCTTGGAGGGTTAATAATAACCATTGGAGTAGTTATTGCAGAGGCAAGAAAATCCTGATATACTGCCTAGCGTATGAAAAAAGATATTCAACCAAAAGTTTATACAGATTGCACAGTAACATGTGCTTGTGGTAGTTCCTTTACTACTACATCAACTCAAAAGTCTATTTCAGTAGATATTTGCAGTGCATGTCATCCATTTTTTACAGGACAACAAAAATTTGTTGATACTGAAGGTAGAATAGATAAATTCGAAAAGAAAACAAAACTAATGGAAGAAAGAAAACAAGCTGCAGATATAATCAAAAAAGCTAAAGAAGAAAAAGCTAAGAAACCTGAAGCTTCTAAAGATAAACCATCTTTAAAAGAACTATTCACAAATACACAAAACTAAATGTAATAGTTAAAAGGTACTCTTATGGATCATTTGCAAGCCGAAATTAACGCAATTCAACAAAAAATCAGTCAAAATCAGACACTACTCTCAACCGAAAAAGATGAGGAAATGAAAAGCCTTATTGAAGAAGATATTAAATCTCTAGAAATTGAATTGAATAACTTAAATAAAACTGTCGCAGCTATTAATGGTGAGTATGTTGCCGAAGAGGAATCTTCTACCGAAGAAGGTTCAGATTTAAATATAAATCCTAATGTAGCAATACTTGAAATCAGAGCAGGTACAGGAGGTGAAGAAGCTTCCCTATTCGCATATGATCTTTATAGAATGTATCTAAGATACTTTGAAAAAACAGGTTGGCATGCTACCGAAGATTTAATGTCTGAAAGCGAAACTGGCGGAGTTAAAACAGTAGTTACAGAGGTTAGAGGTAAAAATGCGTACAACCTCTTAAAAAACGAATCTGGAGTTCACAGAGTACAAAGAGTGCCCTCTACCGAAGCAGCAGGACGTATCCACACATCCGCCGCTACGATAGCGGTATTACCAAAAATTAAAAAAATCGATATTGAAATAAAACCAGAAGACTTAGAATGGTCATTCTTTAGATCCGGCGGAAAAGGTGGACAAAACGTAAACAAAGTTTCTACCGCGGTAAGACTAATACACACACCCACACAAACTGTCATCGAATGTCAGGAGGAACGTAGTCAGGGTAAAAATAGAGAAAAAGCTTTAGGCTATTTAAACGCCAAATTATATACAATGATGCAGGAACAACAAGTAAAAGATATTACTGAATTACGTACGGAACAAGTAGGCACAGGCGAAAGAAGTGAAAAAATAAGGACATATAATTTTCCACAAGACAGAATCACCGACCATAGATTAGGTAAGAATTATCATAATATAGCCGCAATAATGAATGGTGGAATTGATAAAATACTCGCGGATTGTTCCGAATTACCATAAACAACAATTTTCTTTATTTACGATATATTTAAATAATACGTAATTAAGATTTAAATCTTTTTAGCTAATTCTATAGCTTTCAACAATTGAGAATCATTTTGTTTTTCAATATCTTCTTTAGTAATCTCAACTTCTACGTCAGGTTTAATACCATTTTTATGTACCCAAACTTTGTCTGGAGTTAACCACTTTGCAATCGTAATATGTACTCCTGAACCATCCTTAAAATCACGCGCATCTTGAATAGTACCTTTACCGAAAGACTTTTTACCCACTAAAACGGCCTGTCTTTTTGATCTTAAAGCACCTGCCAAAATTTCGGAAGCGGAGGCACTACCTTCATCAATTAAGACAAATATTGCGGGGACTTTATTAAAGGCGCCAATTCTATTTGTTTCAAGAGGTGTTTGTTTACCTGAAGGATCTTCTTGGTAAGTTACTACATCATCTTTATAGAACTCACCCGCTAAATAAATCGCAGATTGTAAATAACCCCCAGGATTTCCTCTAACATCTACGATAACAGAATCTAATTCTTTCATTTGAGTGTTTATTTCATTAACAGCTTTTAACCAATCTTTATCTGTTTCTCCGCCAAATCTACTTACCCTAATGTAAGCTACACCGTCTCCTTTGTCTTCCCATTTCACACTAGAAATAGTAATAACATCTCTAGTTATATCAAGATCACGAGGTTCGTTATCAGTACTCTGAACCTTTAACGTAACTTTTGTTCCGGCATCCCCTCTTATTTGCAAAACAGCTTCTTCTACAGTTAATCCATAAGTAGAAGTACCATTAATAGCCAAAATTTTATCGCCAGCCTTTAAGCCTGCTGCTTTAGCAGGAGAGCCATCTAAAGGAGCTACTACCATAAGTTGGGAATCTTTTAAACTAAGTTCGGCCCCTATTCCCTGGTAGTTACCATTTAAGGCTTCTGTCATTGCTTTATTTACAGTAGGTTTCAAAAAGGAGGTATAAGGATCATCTAAAGCAGCTACCATACCAGAAATAGCTCCGTAAACCATTTTTTGATGATCCACAGGTCTTTCAAGGTAAGAGGTATCAATCATGTTCCAAACTTCCCAAAATAAACTAAAATCTATTTTTTGAGTTGCAGGGTATTGATTTATTATTTTTACTTCAGGAGGATTTTTTCGTACTTCAAAAATAAAACCGCGTTTACCAAAATAATAACCCCCGTAAAAACCGGAAGCTAACAGCAAGGCAACTATTAAAAATTTCTGAAATTTTTCAAAAGCTTTCATTTATATTTAAACTACCAAGAAAAAGTTAGGGACAAAAACTTCAACTAATTTATTATTTTTAGGAATCTTTACTAATATACTAGATTCTTTTATTGTGTCAACTAAACCCATTCCTCCAAAATAAGGTGATTGAAATATTTGTACGGTATCCCCTATTTTTAATGGCCTAATTGGTTTTTTAACCGCAGTTATTTCTAATTTAGAAGGCATAGGAACTCTTAGAGTATGATTTTCTACATCGAAAAAAACGAATCTATTAGAAATGTTCTTTAATTCATCAAAAATCATTTTTGAAGTCGAAATTTCTCCAAAACCTTCAAAAACTCCAATATTTAAACCTTCTTTTTTAGCATATGTGAAAGCTTCTTTTGAGATACTGCCTGCTAGCAAAGTACTTAAATTCAATTCTTTTGCTTTCATTACAACTTGTAGCCCTATATGTCCACCGATATAAAACATCTTTCCAGAGACATCCTTTGTAAAATTTTCTAAAAAGGATCCAATCAATAAATCGGAAGGATTTGGAAAAACGACTAACTCTCCTGGAAAGGTTTCACCACATGTGATAGGTAATAAGAAGTCTTTACAGTAAATTTCAAGTAATACAGACCTTCTATCCATAATATTACGTACAGTTCCCCAAGCCCCAGATAATAAAGTAAATTCTCTACCTGTTTCTTTGTAAACCCACTGATTTATTACAAAATCCTTCTCCAAAAAACCATTATAAGGTGCATGAATATATTCACCTCTGAATCTCCCTAAAGTAGTACCTTGTAATATTTTAGATAAATTTAAAGTATTAAAAGGGTTAAAACCTTTGGGTAATACAAGTTGATTATAAGAAACTTTACATGAACCCAGTTGGTTAAAAGGAGCAACTTTATCCCCTATCTTCGCAATTAAATCACCATCCCCAGGCAAAGCTCTCTCTAACAATGCGTCATTTCTATTTATAATTTTCCTAATAATTGGTACGTACATATTTATTAATCTTTTAAAAATTTAAGATAATTATCAAACTTTCTAATGTTACTAAAAGCATCTATTTTATTATCTCTAGTATCTACAATTAATCCTAATTTACCCCCAAACACATTCTTCTCTATGGTACCCAAGTCTTTATTTTTTATAACAATTCTATATTCTGTATCTACTTCCAACTTAGTTTTTCTTAATGTGTTTTTTTCTACTTCAAATACAAAGGAAGATTGTTCTTCCGAAGATATTAAACATTCTGTTATACCAGTACCTGTGACTAAAGTGCCTACATGTTCAATATTATCCAAATCTAGGGGTATTTTTTCATCCTTTAGCACCATATTCAACATATTAAAAAGCAACATGGTATGAGTCCTATCCAAATATATGTCATATACACTAGGCGTACTAATTAAACTAATCATATAAATATAGTCTAGAGGCTTATCTTCTTCTCCGTAAAACCTAGAATCCATAAATATTACAGGGGTATTAGAATCCCATTTTAAATTATGATGTACTACTCCGGATAAAACTTCTTTATCTAAACTTAATTGAGAGGATACATCTATGGCCTTTAAATGAGGATATATACATTTATTTAATCTAAAGGCAGCATCATCAGCACCGTTTTGTAAAAATCCATAAGAACTAGAAGATATCATAAAAAATTTGGTGGCAAAGGCAAAATCATTTACTACAACAGGATAATAATTAGGCATATTATCAAATAATTTAGTAAATTCCATTCGTTTAATGTTTGGAGCTTTAAATTCTGGGATGCTTAAAAAACCAGAAATATAAGTGTCACATTCTGAAAAAGTAACTCCATTTTTTTTACAAAACAATTCTAAAATAGAGAGATAAAATGCTTCTTCGTTTGTATAATTTGAAAATACTTCTGGCAAATAAACATAGGGTGAATAAAAGAAATCGTAATCATTTTTATTTTTGTAGAGTAAAGCACAAAAATGTGACACTCCAATGTAAGCAGCTATTGTGGGCATGTATAAATGATATCAGATTTATGAGAAGTAAAAACAACTAATAAGTTTGAAGTATAGTGGCATATAGAGAACACAAAAGGGGCCTCCGCGTTAGCGGAGGCCCCTTCTGTTTATTTATTTAAATTAAATCGTAAACCTTAAAGAGCATGTCTATCTGTATAAGGTAATAAAGCCATATGTCTAGCTTTTTTTATCTCTGTAGATAGTTTTCTTTGAGATTTTGCGCTTACACCAGAAATACTAGAAGGTAATACTTTACCTCTTTCACTTAAAAATCTTTTCAAGACTAATACATCCTTGTAATTAGGAGTTGTATTAGAGGTTGTAAAGAAACAATCCTTCTTTTGTACTTTTGGTCTTCTTGGTTTTCTATTTGTTTTTTGCATCATTTGTCGTTACTACTAGACATTGTGTCTAGATCTAAATCATCTAAATTAATATCATCAAAATTTATTTCTTCAGTTGAATTTGATGCTGCAGGAGTCTCACTTGTTGAATGAGATTCATGTGAATCAAATGCAGAATCACCTTCGCTACTACCACCTTTTGGTGTTAATACGATCATATCTTCTACAACAACTTCAGTTTTATATTTCTTAGTACCTGTGGCGGTATCATCCCAAGATCTGGTTTGAAGTCTTCCTTCTACGTAAACTTTGGTACCTTTTGTCAATAATTGGCCACAAATTTCAGCTAACTTGTTCCAGGCTACTACATTATGAAAATCTGCTACTTGTTTAACTTCGCCTTCTACTTTCCATTCTCTGTTTGTAGCGATTACAAAACTTGCTACTGCAGTGTTTTGAGGAGTATATCTAACTTCAGGGTCTCTTGTTAGATTACCTATTAACATTACTTTGTTTAGATTTCTTGTTGCCATTTGAACAGTCCCCTTTCAGCTTATATAGCTGTAACTAAATACCTTATTACTTCTTGCACAAGGTTTAACTTAGCTTTTAACTTAGCAACCTTATCTGCACCCAATTCGAAAGTTATTACATCATAATACCCTTCGGTAGTATGGTTTACTTCATAGGCTAATTTTCTTTTACCCCAGAAGTCTGTCTTTATTACTTTTCCTTCTAAGGAAGAAATAATATCTTGAACGTTTTTTGAAACGTCCTTAGCTTTTTCTTCGCCGAGATCTATTTTTGTTATTGTCATTAGTTCATAATTCATAGTCGTAAGGCATTATACAAGCCAATATGCCCTTTTGTCTAGCACCTATATTCTAGTACAAATGGAGTTTCAATTAAACGTTAAAATTGAATTCTACTACGTCGCCATCATGCATAACGTAAGTCTTACCCTCTAGTCTAACTAGACCTTTTTCTTTAGCGATTTTCATACTCATTACTTCTTTTAATGCGTCATAATTTACAATCTCTGCACTAATAAAGCCCCTTTCAAAGTCGGTATGTATTTTTCCTGCGGCTTTAGGAGCAGTATCCCCTTTTTTTATTGTCCAAGCGCGTATCTCTTTTGGACCTGCTGTTAGGTATGTTTGTAACCCAAGTAAGTCATAACATTTTTTTATAATTCTATCTAAACCACTTTCAGACATTCCAAATTCTTTCATATATTCTAATCTGTCATTTTCATCCAAAACGGAGAGTTCACTTTCAATTTTCGCACTAATTCTTATGTTGTCATAAGAGCCTACAATACCTTTTTGGGTATAATTTTGTTGAACCTCTTGCTCACTTACATTAAGCACATATATCATTGGCTTTATCGTAAGTAGATTTAAGTCTTTAAGGTACATTTTTTCCTCATCGGATAAATTAAGCATATTTGCCATTTTATTTTCGTTAAATGCATTGAGTACTAAATTGTATAAGCGTTCTTTTTGTAAAATATCTTTGTCTTTACCTGCTCTAATTTCGCCAGGTAAAAATTTAATTTTTTTCTCTAAGACAGATAAATCAGCCAAAATAAGCTCGGTATTAATGGTTTCGGCATCACTTTGAGGATCTGTAGAACCCGCTCTAATTACGTTTTCATCTTCAAAAGATCGAACAACTTGTATGATCGCATCTACTTCTCTTATGTGTCCTAAAAATTCATTTCCAAGTCCTTCGCCTTGAGAGGCACCTTTAACTAAACCGGCTATATCATAAAATTTGATCACTGCGGGGATAATTTTCTCAGGTACTTCTCTACTCCCAATCATTGTTCCGAAGTCATTTTGTACTATCTTGGATAAAATTTGTAATCGTTCGTCAGGAACATCAACAATTCCTATGTTTGGTTCAATAGTTGCAAATGGGTAATTAGCCGCGAGTGCTGCTTGTCTTTTAAGTAATGCATTAAATAATGTGGATTTTCCTACGTTGGGAAGTCCTACGATTCCAATTGATAGTGCCATGGTGTGATTATATAGTGGGTTTAGGGTTTTGGGTATGGGGGTAAAAAACCTGGGCCCGTACTTAAAGTACAAAACCCAGGCTATAAAAATCCAAGAAGTGCGTGAGAGCATTACTCAACTCCCAACGCTTTCGCGACTACATCGCGAAATTCCTTGGAACGAATGACACGATCGGCCCACACACCTTTCAGGCCAAACGTGTCTGCAACGGTCTTCTTCATCCAGTGGATAATCTCCTGGTCTTCACCAGAAAATTTCCAACCTTTAAATGACCATCGCCTCAGCATACGCCGAGTACGACCGGATGAAGAAGACACCACTACCCCAATTCCTTCCAGGGTAGCTTTTTCGGACTCAATATCCGCTTCATGTTTCTTATCGAAACGGATCTTGGAAGCCTCACGCTCTGCAATATCACGAGCAATAGAGGCCTCCGTTTTACTAATACGCCAAGAGTCCTCTTTTTCGGGAGTAACCTCAACGGTTTCTCCTTCAAAGACGACACGTATGGCGGAGGCCACCATATAATCTCCAACCTCAGCCTCAACGAAAGAGCTGATTTTGAAAGATTCTGTGGTAACCTCAACACCTTTGGGAGCAAATACGCTAATTTCCTTGTAATGGAAATTAGCATGCACCTCACAGGGTCGTACGTCCACAAACCGACCATCACGGGACATATGCCCCGTAACGAATCGGCTATTTACAACCTTAAAAAATTTCTCGGTCATAAATTCCTCCTTTTTCAGTCCACCTGACTGGCATTACTCTCATAGAACCAACCTATGAGGAAAAAAAATAGCCAAATAGCCATCTTCCCGAATACCAAAATTAATAAGTATTCGATTTTGGCAAAATAAAACACCCCAAATATTAGGGGTAAACTAAAAAGCCCCTCTGAGAAAATGTAAGCATTTACATCTTCCCACTCTACCCATAGCAACCTCTTTTGAGCTCCCGCAATCATAAATCCAATTACGGAGACCCAACTAGTTACTAAGACTAGAAAGAGCCAAACTACCCCATCTGAAACCTGCTGAGATGGAACTCCCAAAAGGAGTACTTTCTCAACAAAGTAACCTGTGGAAAAAGCTACACAAGCACAAAAGCTTAGGTAGCTTACCGCCCACATCAATCCGCCATAAGATTCTTCATAAGAATCTATGGCGGATTCCATTTTCGTGTCCATTTCTCCCTCCTTTGGGAAATTTAAAATGAAAATACTTTCTTGTCTGCTTTCGTCTTACCTCTAATTTCGAGGAAAACTCATCAGTTGGGCTTAGCCCAAGAGCACGACAAGATACACAAATTTGTCATAGCTCGCCCTACGGTCTCGCCTATATATTAATTTCCCGTCCGCCATCGGACAGAATAGGAAAAATCCTTCTATATAGGTCCCCGCTCTCGTTTTGGTACGCTAAAAATACTAGCGTAAAGGGTTCACCACCCTAGCCAAACGCCACACGTCTGTCATTGCTGACATTTCCGCATGTGGTATGTTGAAGGAACGCATCGTTCCGAAACTGGCTATTAATTAATAACCAGGCCGCGGGCACCCACAGGGTTACCGTTGGCATCGCGCACCAGTTCACCTGGTGAAGCGACATCAGAACGAGCTGGGACACCCTGACGAACCACCATAGATACGATATAAATTGTATCCATAGCAGGTTCGGGTATACCCACTACCGCACCAAATACAGCGCGATAGATCTCAATTCCATTGACTGTTTCAACCAGTTGGTTGTTTACAGTTACTCGGGCAATACTGCCCGAGGACGGAATCTCGATGACTACGTTCCCTACCCCATCCACCACTTTAATGATGTGAGGGGTCAGATTAACAAAGTTCATCTCTGCCATTTACTCCTTTCTTTTTGGATTTGATTACCAACCGAATTGTTGGCAATCATCAAATGGCCCGACCTTATAGATGTCGTCTCTTCCCATGTTATGGGAGATAAACCTACAACTTAATTTATAGGTTTATCCCCTCTAAAAAGGGGTATTTTGTGTATCTTGTCTTTATTTATAAAATTGGAGATTTGTTTGAGTATTAAAAAGGTATCTCTCTGCTTTCTAACCCCCACCAAAATTTTCTCTCTAACTTTATGTGTACATATTATCCTACTTTTTCATAACTGTCAATACCCTTGACAGGTATACTTATAACTAACCTAATTTTAATTACCTGTATAGCTACAATAATAACCATAACTATTGACTTATGTCAGATCTAATGACATTATATATTTATGGAAATATTAAGCGATATTTTGAACTATGCGGGATTAGATGATCTAGAAGCAAAGGTATACTCTACCCTATTAGAAAAAGGATCCTTGTCTATACTAGAAATAGCCACAAATGCGAATGTAAAAAGAACTAACCTATACAATATTATGGATGATCTTGAAAAAAAGAATTTAGTAACCAAGGTCATTCAAGGAAAAACTACAAAATACTTCCCACAATCACCAAAAGAAATTCAAAAATTATTAGAATTAAGAGAAAACCAATTTAGCATCGCAAAAAACACCTTTGAGTTATTAATTGATAATTTACAATCTAAATACAATTTAGTCAGCAATAAACCTGAAATTACATACCTGGAAGGTATAAAAGGTTTGCAAAAAATGTACCAAGATATTTTAGATACAAAAGAAGATATATTATTATTTAGATCTCATTTGGATAATGACAATGAAGAGGTAAATAAAGTAGTACAAAAACAAATAGTAGAACAAGTTAAAAGGGGTATACATGCAAGAGTAATAGGCCCAAAAGCCCAATTAAGCAAAAAAATGTACTTAGATGCAGATAAGCTAAGATTGGTGGAAAGACGTATTATCTCTAAATTTGACTTTAAATTACCTGCTCAAATAGTTATTTACGGTACAAAAACAGCTATAGCTGACTTAAAAGAAAATATTACAATTACCATAATTGATAATCCCGATATCACTCAAACATTTAAAATTTTATTTGATTTTGTTTGGGTCTACTCCACTCCAGAGCATGAAGAACTACTTAAGACTTGGTAATGAATTAAAAAGTATACTTAGGTAAGCTGAGATAAAGGATTTTCCAAAGTATAAAAATATTTCCAAGCACCATTAATATCTAAGTTATTATCTTTTGCATATTTAATAACTATAGGTAAAAAGACAGAATACATTTGTTTAGAAAAGGTAACAGCTTCAGCTTTAGTACTTAAAGTAGAAGTATCTTCGGCCAACGATATCAATTTTTGAATAAATTTAATATAACTGCCCCCAACTTTAATATCTAGTGCAGCTTTTATTTCCTCTCCATTTAGTAAATTAAAATTGGTATTATCTGGTTTAGATTCTATCTCCTGTCCAATAGTACCGAGCATTTCATACATTTCAGCCATTGTAGGATTTTGTATACGAGGATCAGTACGAGTTAAATATTTGTATGAACCATCCGCATTTTTTTGACGACCTAGTTGATCTGCTTCTGTTGTTATAGCAAGTAACCAAGCATTACCCT
>Ga0247840_10008090_pt1 | contig 14261 bp, 15 predicted proteins | sample LaCruzMarch2015__FD_192404 | JGI IMG/M metagenome (GOLD analysis project Ga0247840, IMG submission 192404) | Freshwater microbial communities from meromictic Lake La Cruz, Castile-La Mancha, Spain - LaCruzMarch2015_17m | ecosystem: Environmental > Aquatic > Freshwater > Lake | place: Spain...
CTGGTCTCCTGCGACAAAAATCTCAAAGCTCCGTTGCAATTGTGCGCGGAGCTTCGCTTTTTTTGTGTTAAAATAAATACATGAATATAAAAATTAAAAGATTAAACGATGATGCTATTATGCCATCATATGCTCACCCAGGTGATGTTGGAATGGATGTATTTTCAATGGAAGATTATGAGCTGGCACCTATGGAGAGGAAAATATTTCCCGTTGGTTTTGCAATGGAGTTTTCTACAGGGTTTGCGGCTATCATAAAGGATAAAAGCAGTCTGCCAATGAAGCATGGACTTCACACTATGGGTGGAGTTTTTGATGCTGGATACAGAGGAGAATACAATGTTAATTTAATCAATCTTGGTGGAGAGCCTTATAAAATATCTAAAGGTGACAAGATTGCACAAATTATAATTTATCCAGTCGAGATTGCGGTTTTGGAAGAAGTTTCTGAATTATCAGAGTCTTCAAGGGGCGAGGGTAGGTTTGGTTCTACGGGGAAATAGCGTGTTCAAGCGGTGATAAATTAGGTGTATAACTCAGCTGGGGCATATGCTACAATTGAATCATATGACAACACCAACAAAACGCGGAAAATTTATTATCCTAGAAGGCGGTGAGGGTGCTGGTAAAAGCTCGCAACTCCGAGATATTAAAGAATTATACGGAGATAGGATAATTACAACGCGCGAACCCGGTGGAACTCCTTACGCGGAAGAAATTAGACATATTATCTTAAAATCTGAAAACGTGGGTCAAGCGGATGCCAAAACTCACTTTGCATTATTTTGGGCAGCACGAGCAGATCACATGAAGAATAAAATTATTCCAGCACTCGAGAGTGGAATAAATGTCATCTCAGATAGGTTTGATTCGACAACTTTTGCATATCAAATTTATGGCCAAGGTGCAAAAGAGTTGGAAGGATTTTTTTGGCAAACTAGAGATTTCTATCTAGGCAACAATAAACCCGATATGTATATCTATTTGGATGTTTCGGCCGAGGAAGGTCTTAGAAGAAAAAGTTTTCAATCAGAGAGTGAGAATAACCACTTCGATAAGAGAAAAGTTGATTTTCATAATTTAGCAAGAGCAGGCTTTATGGAGTTTTTTAAACAAGTACCCAGTGTTATAATAGATGCAAATTCACCAAAAGCAGAAGTTAAAATAGCTCTAATTGAAGCTATCGATAAAGTATTCGATTTTTAAGCGTAAAAATAGGGCCAAAATCAGCAGATTTTGGCCATACGACAATGAATGTGCTAAAATATAAAAATATGCCAACACTACAAAATAAAATTGCGTTTATAACAGGCGCTGCTGGGGGAATCGGAAAAAGTATTGCTGTGAAGTTTCTTTCAGAAGGTGCAACCGTTATAGTTTCTGACGTCTGTGACGAGAGGGGGGAGGTAACAGCAAAAGAGTTGGGTGAAAAATGTACTTACATTCATTTGGATGTTTCAAAGGAAGAAGAGTGGCAAAAAGTATTGCAAACTGTGTATGAAAAGTTTGGAAAAATAAATATTTTAGTAAACAATGCTGGAATTTTGGGATTAGAAAATCCAACTTGGGGGCCACAAGATCCGGAGAATGCATCACTTGAAAGCTGGAAGATGGTTCATTCAATAAATAGCGATTCTGTATTTTTGGGTTGTAAGTATGCAATAAAATATATGAAGCAAAATGGAGTAAACGCTGTTGGAAAGCCGGTGGGTGGAGTCATTGTAAACATGTCTTCACGTTCCGGAATGGTTGGAGTGCCTACAACTGCTGCATACGCTTCAAGCAAGGCGTCAGTCAGAAATCATACAAAGTCCGTTGCACTTTATTGCGCAGGACAAGGGTATAATATTAGATGTAATTCAATTCACCCCGCTGCAATTTTGACTCACATGTGGGAATGTATGCTTGGCGATGAAAGTGTTAGAGATGAGAATATTAAAAAGCTTTCTCATGATATTCCACTTGGTCACATGGGCACACCTGAGGACGTCGCTAACGTTGCTGCTTTTCTGGCTTCCGATGAATCTGCTTTTATGACTGGAGAAGAGTTGGTAATTGACGGAGGAATTTTGGCGGGGACATCTTCATCGCCAAGGAAAGGGGAGTAGGTAATAATAAATAAAATAATAAAACATGGCTGACAAATATTCTGTAATCTGGGTATCACACTCTTCAATGGGCGATTTTATAAAATGCCCTCGTCTTTATTATTTGCATAATGTTTACAAGAATCCCAAGACTGGAAAGAAGATTAATCTAGTAAGCCCTGCGCTTTCTTTAGGGTCTGCAGTGCATGAGGTGGTTGAAGGGCTATCAGAATTTCCTGCGGAGAAAAGGTTTGAAAATCCACAGGCGCTCTTAGATAAATTTAATAAAGTCTGGGAGAAGTTTAGTGGAAAAAAAGGAGGATTCAAAACAGAGGGAGAGGAGGTTACGGCTAAAGCTCGTGGGGAGGAGATGATTAAAAGAGTAATGAATAATCCGGGGCCTTTGAAGGAAAAAATCGTAAAACTTAAAGAGGATGGAATGTTGCCAAACTTTTATCTATCAGAACCTGACAATATTATTTTATGTGGAAAAATTGACTGGCTGGGATATAAGCCGGAGGACAATAGTATTCATATTTTAGATTTTAAAACGGGAAAGCACGAGGAAAGTGGTGAGTCATTGCAATTGCCAATTTATCAATTGCTTTTAAATAAATTACAAAAGAGAAAAGTTTCTGGCGCATCTTATTGGTATTTGGATTCTGATAATGAGCCAAAAGAAATTGAGTTGCCTGACGTAAAAGAGTCATACGATAAGGTTTACAAAGTTGCAAAGGCAGTTGCTGATGCGCGAGCTCTTGCGCAAACTGATGGGCCAGAAAAAGCATTTGTCTGTCCCCGAGGTGATGCGGGTTGTTTTGGTTGTGCTCCATTTGAAAAGATATTGCGCGGTGAAGCGGAGTTTCTGGGGAATGGCGAGTGGGGGCAGGAGATTTATTTGGTGTAGTAGACGTTGCGGTGTATAGGTCAGTATGTTCCAAAATGGAACATACTGAAACGGTGTTTTATAGAATGAGTATGTGCAAAATTTGCACATACTGCGAAAATTGTAAGGTTAATAGGCCTATAAATATAGGTCAGTTATCCGGAAATTCCGGATAACTGAAATTGTGTTTGTTTGTGAAAATGCGAGGGTTAGTACCAAGGTATTATGCAAAAAATGCATAATACTTTCGCATATAAACGGATTTTAAGGCTAAATATCTAGATGTAATCGGCAGCTGTTGCAAAAAAAGCAACAGTTCGATTTGTGGAAGTTGTATTTCTAGCTGCTGTTTTACTAGATAATTTCTTTGCCAATTCTTTATAAAATCTTTATAGAGTCTTTGGGGTTCGTTTTTTATAATTGGTGGCTATGAAAAAAGCCATAAAAAATAAAATACAAAATAGAGGTGAAATGATTGTGTATCAATCAAAAGATGGGGCAATTGAGCTCCGCGGAGATTTAATAGACGAGACAATTTGGGCTACACAAACTCAAATAGCCTGGTTGTTTGGTGTTCAACGTCCTGCAATTACTAAACATCTTAAGACGATATTTGACTCCAAGGAACTTGATAAAATAAGTACATGTTCCATTTTGGAACATGTACTTATTAGGGATAGAAAATATGAAACTAAATACTATAATCTTGATGTAATTATATCTATTGGGTATCGTATTAATTCAAAAACCGCTACAGAGTTTCGTCAATGGGCCACCAAAACCCTTCGTGAGCACATAACTAAGGGTTACACCATAAATCGTAATCAAATTACTAAAAATTATGACGCTTTCCTGAAGTCTGTGGAAGATATTCAAAATCTTATTCCTGAACATACAAATCTAGATACCAAGTCAGTTATCGGGTTAATAAGAGAATTCTCTAATACTTGGCTCTCACTTAGTGCTTATGATGATGGCTCACCCTCAGTGGTGGGTACAACAAAAAAGTCAGTAAAGCTCACCAGTGAAGAATTAAAGCGAGCTATTTTAAATCTCCGGATGGAGTTAATTAGAAGGGGTGAAGCAACGGAAATTTTTGCACAAGAGAAAACTGCTGGAAGTATAGAAGGAATTGTTGGAAACGTGATGCAATCATTTAATGGAAAAGATGTATATAAAACGGTTGAAGAAAAAGCTGTACACCTCCTGTACTTCTTGGTCAAAGATCACCCATTCATTGATGGAAATAAACGCTCTGGCGCCTTTGCATTTATTTGGTTTTTGAGAAAGGCAAAAGCAAAGAAATTTAGAAATATTAATCCGAGTGCCCTCACTGCGTTGACTTTACTAATTGCGGAGAGTAACCCCAACACAAAAGACAAAATGATCGCTCTTGTGAGCGGAATGCTACGATGATTGTTATTTATCTTATATGTTTTATAATATAACCTATAAAATATAAATATATGGAACAAACAAACATGACTCCCGAATCAGAGTCCAGTACGGTAGTTGATTCAGTTGCAGTGGAAAAGGTGGAAGTTTCAACAGTGGAGTACACAGGATTCTGGCGGAGATTAGTTGGTTTTACTATTGATTTCCTCATCTTAATAATTATTGCTCACTTTGTATCTCTGCTCTACGCTTCAGTTGTAAGTCAGAATATGTTGTCTATAGTATTAGCGGGATTTCTTTCAAATTCATCATTATCTTCCGGTGCTATATTGAAAGCCGTGGCAATAGTCTTTGGATTATTCCTAATAGATTTCGTAATTCTAGCTCTATATTACTGCTCATTTGAAGTTTCAAAATTACAAGCAACACCAGGCAAATATATTGTTGGTATAAAAGTTACTGATCTCCATGGAGAAAAAATCACTTTCAAAAGATCTTTACTCAGAAGAGTCTCCGCACTTCTCAGTAGTTTAATTCTGTTTATTGGATACCTAATGCCTGCTTTTACGGAAAAGAAGCAAACATTGCATGATAAGCTAGCTCACACCTTGGTTGTAAACAAAAGTAAGAGAAATGGTTTTCTATTGTTTGTAATTTTTGTTGCAACAGTTGTTGTTGGAATAATCTCAGATCGAACTATTGGAGCCGGATTTCATTTCTCCTTTAATACACCAACATCAAGTTACAACACTACATCCGGTGACGTTACTTATTCAATTACACTGAAGGGCAGTGAAGTTGATGCGGATCTAAAAGAGGCCATAATCAATGGATATAAAAAACAACAAGAGATAATGGTTTCTGGCGATATTGAAAAAATACGTAAATTTATGAGTGATTCTACATTGGATTCACTAGATAAAACAAGAATAGAAGCTATATCAGACGGGGATATTAAGAAAACATCGGAATTATTTGTTAAAATTGGTGAAATAATGACGGAGACTGAATTGAGAAAACCCGATTCAGTTTGGAATTTTGATGAGCAAAAAACAAAAGTTAAGATTAGTGTTACTAAAAAGATAAATAATACTAACTCGACGGTGTATGTATCTCTAATCAATGTCAACGGTGTGTGGTACTAATTTGTAATTTCATTTTTTACACTCTCTCTTACATGTAGTACTATTGTACCCATGGAACCCCTCGCATCAAAAATTAGACCTAAAAACCTCAAGGAATTTGTGGGGCAGGAGCATTTGGTGGGGGAAGAAATGCCTATAAGAAGGGCGATTGAATCAAGGCATCTTTTCTCCTTTATCCTCTGGGGGCCGCCCGGGGTTGGTAAGACTACTCTTGCAAGAATATATGCACAATCCTTAAATGCAGAATTCTATGAGTTGTCCGCAGTTTCTGCCGGCAAGGATGACATAAGAAAAATCGTTGACGATAAGGTAATGCTAAACACTAAGCCTAAGGTTTTGTTTTTGGATGAGATTCATAGATTTAGTAAATCGCAACAAGATTTTCTTTTACCTCACGTTGAAAGTGGTGCGATAACTTTAATCGGTGCAACAACTGAAAATCCAAGTTTTGAGGTTATTGGAGCTTTGCTCTCCAGAATGCGAGTCTTTACTCTCGTCGAGCTCACGCCTGACGACATGAAGAAAATTATCAAGCGGGCAGGAGTGGTTGCGGGAATTAAATTAGATAAAAAAGCGCAAGAGTGGATTATTGAAATGGCAGCGGGGGATGCAAGAATGTTAATTACAACACTTGAGACGGCTAATAATTTTTACGGTAAAACGGCAGGTGGGGCAGGTGTTCTAACTGTAGAAAATCTAAAAGATACAGTTCAGAACAGGTTTTTGAGATTCGATAAAAAAGGCGAAGAACATTACAATACCATCAGTGCTTTTATAAAAAGTATGCGAGCGGGAAATGCAGACTCCGCAATTTACTATCTAGCCCGTATGCTTATGGCAGGGGAAGATCCAAAATTCATTGCAAGAAGAATGGTCATCTTTGCATCAGAAGATATTGGGCTTGCACAGCCAACGGCACTTGTTGTTGCCAATGAGGTGTTTCGCGCGGTTGAGGTGATTGGCATGCCAGAGTGTAGAATTAACCTTGCACACGGTGTTGCATATTTAGCGCTCGCCAAGAAGGATAGAACGGCATATGACGCGATAGGTTCTGCGATGGAAGATGTTGAGAGATACGGAAACTTACCAATCCCTATGAAGCTCAGGAATCCAACCACGAAGTTGATGAAAGAGTCCGGATATGGGGAGGGGTATGAGATGTATAATAAGGAGGGGTTATTGCCAGATAAGCTGAAGAATAAGAAGTATTTGAAATAATTATCAAAATCTAGGAATGGTTAAGGGCACATCACGTAAGCTGATGTGCCCTCGGTTTGGATTTGATTGATACTTGTATGATTGGCCTGCGTTACTGAGATGACACGAGACTAATATTGAAGATATTTGATTCTCCATTGTCTTCATATATTCCCACAATCCGCAGAACAACATTTTCAGCTGGAGGACAAATTGTCCCCAGTAGAATCGAGTCATCTGGTGAGTTGTCTGATAATTCGTCAAAGTAGATATTCCAGTCTGGTAATTCAGAGTAATATTCTTCCATCGCCCGTCGGATATCACTAAGGGGAGCTTTTTCTCTGAATCTGAATCGAACATGGTCATGGTAATAATGATCGTATTTCCCAGACAAGAAATTTCCTGGCGTATTGGCCTTTGCTACAACAAGACTTGTCTCCTCCGGTTCCATCAAGGATGTGCCCTTGAAATTTCCTTGTAGTAACCTCCCTAGGTGTCTGTTTTCTTCGAACATTGTTTTGTGTTTGGGGTTGAGATTTGTGTAATTGGTGAGCTATATTTATATTGATGCTATCATTCTAAGGTCGTGCACGTCAACAAAGGTAACAATCTGAGTTATTTTTGACTTATTGAAAGTATGATATAATAGAGGATATTATGATGTATAACAATTTATATGGAGTAGGACATTACAGCGGAGGCTATCTTCCATGGGCATTTAGTCCAGCTGTCTTTATTGGTTTATCAATTTTAGGATTTCTATTTGCCGTTTGGTTTATAATTTCAATTGCCCTAAAAGGCTATGCATTATGGACTGCGGCTAAGAGACATGAGAAGTGGTGGTTTATTGCACTTCTAGTTATAAACACAATGGGTATATTTGAATTGCTTTATCTTTTGTTCATTGCAAAAGTCTCTTGGAGTTCTGATTGTAAGGAGTGTGGACATTGTAAACACTGCTGTGAAGGTTCCAAAACTTGCGATGTAAGCGAAACAGAAGAAGAAAAGATGGATTCAAAAAATGAAGAAAATACAAAGAAAGAGGCAGAGGAAGTTGTGTAATCAAACTTGGTTTTATATTTAAATTAAAATAAACGTTGTATAAAAGCGCCACATGATGGGGCGCTTTTATGTTGATATGTTATTTACGTATTGTTGTTACTCTATACAACAATTAATCGCCCTCCTCACCACATCCCCAAGCTTAGCCGTCAGTCCTTGCTTCTTTGGATCTGTGTCAGTGGCGTTGATTTGATTATCGTCAATCTTCTTAATGTCCGCTGTTGAAATCATCTTCATATTCAGACCCCAGAATAGGGAATAGAGCTCATATGATTTATTGAACAATCCATAAGCATCTTCTTTGTTGCCTCTACTTAATTGCTTTGTTCCAACTTCCATCAATCTGTAACTTGCCGCCATCAAGTGTTTTGAAATACACCATACTTCGCCTTCATAGTCCTTAATGATTCTCTTTAGTAGTTCTTTGCGCATCTCTCTTACCGTATCAATCAAATCATAGTATTCATTCTTGCCAGTCTTGGCTCCTGTGAAGAAGAAGTGTTCTTCAATACTCACTAAGTTCATTATAGCAATAGAGAGATCTTGATCAGATGAAAGATCCATCTTATCTTGCTTCTTCATAGAATCAACTCTTTCAATAAACTCCTCCAGTTTTTTTACATTAAGACCTCCAGTTTTTTCTGCTGTAGTTTCCCCATTTCCCGTTACTGGTGAAGATTGGGTATTGTTTGATGCGGCGTCTGTATTTGTGTTTGTATTTGTTGTTTCGTTCATATATTTAATATTATCACCAATTAGGCGATTCTCCAAAATCGTCCCTGGAGCGATCCCAGTTGGCTCGATTTAGTTAAATCGCTTGGCGAATCAATTATTTTGTTAAGAAAAAGAATGCAAAACTTAATATAATAAGTAACGCATTTGGTATAACCACCTTCTCAAATGGAAAATGTGCACGGCCATTATTCTTAGCCTTCATGTGAGCGTACCACAAGACACTTGTCCAAAAGGCAAATGTTCCAACCATTATTCCAAGTGTCAATTTATCCATTGAAAGAGTAGATTCTGTTCCAAATACCTCAAGGGCCCCCAGCTTATTTCCAATAATCCCCATTCCCCAAAGTGGAAACACTACTAATAAGTAATATGCTAGAACTGTAATTATGTTTCTGAATTTGAAGTGGATTTTTTTCTTGTCAAACCAGTTTATGTTCCAAAAAGCCATTGATAGCGTGAGCGCACCAATCCAAAGGCCGGTTATTGTATCATCAATTCCGATCCATCTTGAAAAACCTACGCCTGATGCAACGGCGACGGTGCAAATTGGACAAACTGCCATTGCGACCTTATGTTTGAAAACATAAACAAAGGCCAATCCAAGGGAAGATGTCTTTAGTATTGATGTGGTGTATTTGTGCATTATTATTTAGCTAAGATATTGAATTTATTTATATATTACATTGTCTATTTGGGCGCCGTTATTGTAACCCTCCCCAATTTTGGTTTTGTTTATCCTATCTAATGATATGGACAAAACAGTCACTGTTACAGATATTACAAACAACAGACTTGATGCGATCAATTTTTTACTCATATCACCACATTATAGCCTTTTTGGGCATTTGTGTCATCTTTACCGTGTGATATAATTATTGCCATGAATACAAATAAAATTTCATATAATAAATATGTTGCCGAAATTATCGGTACTTTAATGTTGGTATTAGTAGTAGCATTATCAGGTGCGGGTTTGTCTGCAATTATCTTTGCTGGAATGGCGTTAGCTTTCATTGTCTATCTTTTTGGAGATGTTAGTGGAGCTCATGTTAATCCTGCTTTTACAATCGCGGCATTTACAATGAAGAAAATAAAATGGCAAGATGCAATTCTTTATATCTGTGCACAACTTATAGGTGCAGCAATTGCACTCATCATATTGAAAAGTCTACCAGGTTTTACATTCACAGATATAAGTGCAATATCAGGTCTTACAACCTTGACTATATTTAAATCAGAAATTGTTGGTGCAATCATTTATGCTTTTGCATTTTCTGCAATGGTGCATGGTAAGGCAACAAAAAGTAATGTAGGTCTTATGGTAGGAATGGGATTGTTTTTTGGATTGTTAGCGGCAAACATCATTACTGGTGGAGTCGGAATTCTTAACCCTGCAGTTTCAGTTGGAACAAATATGTTAAATTGGGCAACAATTATTGGTCCAATCGTAGGTGCACTTATTGGAGCTTGGTTGTATAGATTTATTATTCTTGGAAACTTCTGTGGATGTCATTCAAACTGTGAAGGATCATGTACTTGTGGTTTTTGTCACAAAAAGTCTAAGAATAACGCGCCTGAATTTGTGTCAGAGCCTGTATCGGAGCCTATAATCATAGTTGAGAAAATTGAAGTAATAAACTAGTCTCATAGCTACTTAAATACTTTCTCACTTAATGAAAACTTTAATAATAACAGCGCATCCAAGCTCGCTTGGGTTTACTCACAAAATAGCATTGGCCTATAAGGCTGGAGCGGAAAGTGTTGGCTGTGAAGTTGAAGTAGTAGATTTATACAGAGAGCCTGGTAAGCAAGCGTATCTTTCATTTGAAGATATTAAAGATCCTTCAGTTGATGAGCTCCGAGATATTTATCAAAAAAAGATATCAGAAGCTAACAATATTGTTTTTGTTCATCCACTGTGGTGGGGATCCATGCCTGCTATACTCAAGAATTTCATTGATTGTAATTTTACTCCAAGGTTTGCTTACAGATACATTAACGGAAGACCTGTTGGATTATTGAAAGGAAGAACTGCAAGTGTTTACATTACATGCGACGGATCTATTTGGATTTATAGATTACTTGCTTGTCCATTTAAGATAACTTGGCGATTTATAATTCTTGGGATGTGTGGGTTAAAAGTCAAAAATATTTCTGTTCTTGATAAAAAATTGAAAAGAACGGAGGGGGAGTTAAATATTTTCTTGGAAAAAGTCAATAGCGATGCGAGAAAATTAAAAAAATAAAACAATGAAATCTTTGAAATCCTTTATGTTACTTGAGAAAACAGAAGATAGACTTAGAAATAGGTTAATCATTCTTGGTTTTTTAATATTCATCACTGTTATTTCTTATGTTGTGTACGGTAGTGTTGCTTATGGTTTGAGTAAATTATCGGATTATACTAATGTTCAAGAAGGTACATATGACCCTCCTGTACATTTAAAAACTGCCGAAGTCTATTGTAATGAAAACAAATTTAAAGCATATATTGCTGATAATGAGATAGACAGAGAAAAAGGATTGAGTATCTTTAACAAAATTAAAAGCAATGAGGCTATGCTATTTGTTTTTGATATTTCTTTGATATATTCTTTTTGGATGAAGGATATGAAATTTCCAATTGATATTGTGTGGTTAGATCAAGATGGGTATATTGTGGATATTAAAAGGGATGCTTTGGTTAATACTTATCCAGAGGCATTTGAGCCTAAGGCAGAATCGATGTACGTTTTGGAATTTAATGCAGGAATAACTGAAAAAATGAATATTAAAATTGGGGACACCTGTGGTTTTGATTTATCTCTTCTAAAATAGACCCTAAAAACAGGGGTTAGAGAGTGCTTGCATTTTATTTTCTTTACATACAGAAAAAATTGTACTTTGTTTGTTTTTCGAGGAGTTATCCACTACTTTTTTTCTCGATAAGTTATAAAATGTATAACACTCGTTCACCTGTTTGGAATAACCGGACGAGATAGCATAAATTTCACGTGGTTTGATTAGTTTTGGAGACTGATTAGTTAGGTACAATTATTAAAGTTAATTATTTACGATTTATGGCATCACCAAAGAAGAAAGTTGTTAAGAAAACAATAGTAAAGACAGTTAAAAAAAATCAAAAAACTGCTACAAAGAAAGAAATAAAAAAAGTTATCTCTAAACCTGAAATAAAAGCTAGGGTTGAAGTTGTAGCACCAGAAGAAAAAGTTGAAAAAACGGAAAAGAAAGTTTATTTGGTTAAAAGAATCATAAAAAGAAGTGGAGAAGTTGTTGCTTTTGATTTTGAAAGAATTGTCAGCGCAATTCACAAGGCCATGATGTCGGTAGGAGAGGGGTCATTTGAAGAGGCTTCTTTGGTTGCTAATAAAGTTTATGCGGATCTTGTTAGAGTTTCAAAAAAATATAAAAATTTTATTCCAGACGTTGAAGGAATTCAAGATACTGTTGAAGGAGAACTTATTTCAAGTGATTATCCAAAATCTGCAAAGTCTTTTATTCTTTATAGAGCAGAGAGGGCAAAGCAAAGAGAGAAAAATATTACAGTCCCCGCTCATGTTAAAGCTTTAGCTGAGGAAAGTAAAAAGGCTTTTAGAAATCCACTTGGTGAATTTGTATACTACAGAACTTATTCAAGATGGGTTGAAGAAGAATCTAGGCGCGAGACTTGGACTGAAACAGTAAATAGATTTATGTCTTTCATGAGAGAGAACATGAAAGACAAGCTTACAGAAAAAGAGTATGAAGAAGTTCACCACGGAATCTTCAATCAAGAAGCAATGCCTTCAATGAGACTTTTGCAATTTGCCGGTCCTGCTGCTAGACGCAATCATGCATCGGTTTATAACTGTTCTTTTATTGCACCTCAGTGCTATCAGGATTTTGCTGAAATAATGTTTTTGTCTATGTCAGGAGCTGGGGTTGGTTTTTCAGCTGAGAGCTATGCGGCACAATCCTTACCTCAAATTCAGTATCAGAAGAAAAGCAAGATGGCAGATTATGTAGTGGAAGATACTAGGGAGGGCTGGTCAGATTCATTATCATTTGGAATGGAAAAGTGGTTTCAGGGCGTTGATGTAAATTTTGATTATTCAAAACTCCGCCCAGCTGGCGCCCGTCTCAAGACTACAGGTGGGAAAAGTTCAGGTCCTGCTCCACTGATCCAGATTCATCAATTCGTAAAAAATAAAATTCTTTCAAAGCAGGGTCAGCATTTAAGTAACTTAGATGTTCATGATATTGTTTGTATGATTGGTATGGGAGTTGTTTCTGGCGGAGTTAGAAGGACAGCCCTTATTTCTGTTTTTGACCCTAAGGATGAGGCAATAAGGAACTGTAAGTCAGGACAATTCTGGACAGCGGAGCCTCAAAGATCTCTTGCTAATAACTCGGCTGTCTATGACAATAAGCCAACTAACGCAGAGTTTTTAGAAGGGTGGATAGAATTAATTAAGAGTGAGGCAGGGGAGCCTGGGATATTTAATAGAGGAGGGCTTAAGACGTCCATGCCCGCATCTCGCGCAAAGCTTTCAGAGGGTTGGTGGGATAAGTTTGGAACTAATCCATGTGGAGAAATTATCTTAAGACCAAAACAATTCTGTAACCTATCAGAAGTTGTAGCGCGTCATGAAGATACAAAGAAAGATTTAATGAGGAAGATTAGAATTGCAACAATTATTGGAACTTATCAATCAACTTTTTCAGACTTTATATATCTTTCACCTGAGTGGAAGCAAAACTGCGATGAAGAAAGATTACTTGGAGTTTCAATTACAGGTATGTGGGACTGCCCCGCGGTTCGCGATGCGGCAACACTACGGGAACTGCGAGAAGAAACTGTTAGGGTAAACAAAATTTATGCAAAGAAATTTGGTATTAATCCTTCAGCCGCAATCACATGTGTTAAGCCATCTGGAAATCTTTCGCAAACTGTGGACTGTTCTTCGGGAATGCATGCAAGACACTCAGATTATTACATTAGACGTGTAAGAATTTCTGCAACAGACTCTCTATTTAAAATGATGAAAGATCAAGGTGTACCTTATCACCCTGAAGTTGGACAAACTAATGAAAATGCGACAACCTATGTTATTGATTTTCCAGTAAAGGCTCCAGAAGATTCTAAGTTTAAAGATGATCTTTCTGCGATTGATCAATTGGAGTTTTGGAAATTGGTTAAGATAAACTATACACACCATAATCCATCTGTGACAATTTCTGTTGGTGATTCTGAATGGGTAGAGGTGGCAAACTGGGTATACAAAAACTGGGATATCGTTGGAGGACTTTCTTTCCTGCCAAAGTCAAATCACGTTTATCAACTAGCTCCATATGAGACCATTACCAAAGAAAGATATGAAGAGCTACTTGCAAAGTATAAAGATTTGGATTTCTCAAAGATAGTTATCTATGAGAGATTGGATGAGACCGACGTTAAATCAGAGTTAGCTTGCGCAGGTGGAAAGTGTGAGACAGAGGATATACCGGTTTCAGCTGGTGGGTCTGCTGTATCTGCTTAGGTCATAATCCTAATAATATTTCAACAAGAAACATGTGTTTTACAAAAACACATGTTTCTTGTTGGGTTTTTTAATCAAAACTTATCCCCATCAATTTCAATCTAGCTCAGTATTTTCCAATCGCTAAATTACACTGAAATACTATATCATATCTTATTGAATAATTTGTGTTTTGCCTCCCTTAATTTCTTTGCAGACTCAAGGTGAGACACCTCCATCTGCTTCTTGTTCAACG
>Ga0247840_10008094_pt1 | contig 14256 bp, 16 predicted proteins | sample LaCruzMarch2015__FD_192404 | JGI IMG/M metagenome (GOLD analysis project Ga0247840, IMG submission 192404) | Freshwater microbial communities from meromictic Lake La Cruz, Castile-La Mancha, Spain - LaCruzMarch2015_17m | ecosystem: Environmental > Aquatic > Freshwater > Lake | place: Spain...
TCTTCATCAAGTTGTAATTTATTTTCAAAATGGGCAAGGGCTCTAATTATTAAGATTTTAATAGATTCGTCTGAAATAGGATTAAATTTATATACGCGTGTACGAGAGAGTAGAGGGGCGACAACAGAAAATGAGGGATTTTCTGTTGTCGCCCCAATTAAAATCAAAGTTCCATTTTCAACATGAGGTAACAAATAATCTTGTTGCGCCTTATTGAATCTATGTATTTCATCTACAAATAAAATAGTTCTATCTTTTTGACCAAAAAATTTGGCATTCGATGCTTCTACAGCTTGTTTAATATCCTTTACACCTGCAGTTGTTGGAGAAATTTCTATAAAAGAAGCTTTAAGTTCATTAGCAAGTATTCTAGCTAAAGTAGTTTTACCACAACCAGGAGTACCCCAAAATATCATGGAATAAATTGTATTATTATCAATTGCTTTTTTGATTGGACCATTAGGACCAATTAAATGCTGTTGATCTACAAAATCAGCTAAAGTATTTGGTCGTAGTGCTTCTGCAAGAGGTACCATGAATAAATAATAACATATTTTTAATTACACCCGAAGTTTAGGCGAACAAGTGAGATTTAAGATACAAAATATAAAACATAATGTTTAATAGTATAATTATCGATATTAGCCAGAGTGGTGAAATGGTAGACACGCAGTGTTCAGAACGCTGTTCGCGCAAGCGAGTGTGGGTTCAAGTCCCACCTCTGGCACCAGATGACTTAATGAGCATAGCGAATTTAGTCAGCTGGAGTGTAATAGGAGCGATAGCGACGAATTACCACCAAATAACTTATTTTTCTAAGTAATAACTATTTTCCTTTTGAAACAATGTCAGCGTACCATAAAAAGATTTATCAGATGTAACTAAATGAGAGTTTAAACGATTACGCATATTATCTCGACTTTTTTCTTGGAATCTAGATATTAATTTTTCATATGCAACTCTATACTGATAAGATTCCGAAGATTCAAAAGTCTGTTCTGCCTCTATATACAATTCATATAACTCATATCTTAATTTTTCCAAAGGTTTAAGCATCGGAGTAGTAGAATTCTCATCCGATTTTATTTGTTCAAATTTTTGTTGAAGTTCATAAAATTTATCTTTCAACTTTTCTAAATTGTTAACATCCATTTTTGGTAAATAATGTTTTACTAACTCATCAACAACAGACTTATTGGGTGGAGATAAAAATCCAAGTTTAATCAGTGACATCTGATCTAAAATTCCATTTAAATAATCTGTGCATTCTTTTGCCAAATTACTTTCTTTTTCAAATAGATTCACCTGTAGATATTCACTCCAACTATCAGAAGAAGTTTTTCGTTTTGTAAAATCAGACTTATCATCTCTTCCTAAGGGCTCTGTTGGATCAATAGTAGCTACGGGACATTGCATTAATACATTACGTAATAAATCAACACGATTAGTCCATCCACTAAATTTATAATCAGTTACAACCGACATGGCTGCTTGGGTATTTACGTCTAAAAGATCCAAATATTTTTCCCGTAAAATTTTGTAGTTAGTAGATTCTTTATCTAATCCCAGATGTCTAAAAGTGTAATCATACAATGGATCGTTTTTTAAATAATATAAATGATCACGCATAGGGATCTCTGGAGTCAAAGGTTGTACTTGAGGGTAATCTGCTAAAAGCTCATCTTTTGCACATGAAAGCATGTACTCTAAAGACTTTGCCATAGTATCTTTTAAAATAGGATCAGATACATCTGAATTAGTTTTTAAAATATCAACCGTTTTGGTATATAAAACTTTTAGACCACCCCATAAAAATACATGTGAAGCTTTTTCTGCAGCCGAATTTTTATCAAAAATATCTTGAAAAACTGAATTTAGATTATGCCCCTCTTCATGTGCACTAACATCAAGAGTGGAAGTATCTCTTACAACAATTAAGGGAACAGGAATTAGTCCTGTAGAAGTCCCAACATGGTATCCACTTTTACCGAAAAATCCCGCTGAGCTTTCTTGAAACTTATCATTATTATATAAATCTTTAAATAAGTCAGGACTCACTTTTAAACTAACTGCCAAAGGGTAAGAATCGTTAAAAGTACCATAATAAGTTTCATCCCCAGGTAAAGCTTCCTTCAAGGGAGCGGTGGTAATATCAGTACATACAACATATCTTGAATTTGCTGGTAAATGTATCATTAAATAATTTCCATTTTTTTCTAATTGTTCCCGAACTCGTTGAAATTTATCCCTATTGTTTAATAAGTTATTAACAAATTTCTCAGTTTTTTCTGGATGTATTATAGGCAATTTACGCGCTAGCAATTCGACTAAATCCTTTTTTGATACTTCAGGGTTCCTCACAATTAACGCAGGTACTTCTTTAATAAGTTGAGCATTAGAAAGTAATATTTCCATCCTTAATTCTCTTGCAGCTTCCTTTTTTTCAAGGGAAGTTTCTTTATCATTCTGAGGCATTTCTCTAATGGTAGTTATAGCTTCATCTATTTCCGCGGATCGTTCCATAGTGCTCATATATATATAATAGTATTACATAAAAGGTATCAATAAAATAATGGTATAATTTCATCGTTGAAAAGTTAATTTAAAATATGGGCGGGTGGCGGAATGGTATACGCGCTACTCTAAGGAAGTAGTGGGGAAACCCGTGGAGGTTCAAGTCCTCTCTCGCCCACCAGATGACTTTAATGTCTTGGAGACCTACCTAACTTTACAATATCCGCTATAACTACAGGGTTATAAACAGTAGAATAATGACCCCCTACAATTTTTTGAGAATCTTCCAAATTTTGACTTAAAGCATGATCAATAATATCTTGTTTAGCTGTACCCATAGCACCCATAAAAGCCATTAAAATATTACCTTCCAAATCGTTAGGTTGTACTAATACATCCTCAGTACCCCAATATGTAATAACTTTTATAAAAGCATCATAATCGTCAGGTTTCCAGTTAGAATAGTCTATACCTTTTCCCAATTGCTTTATTGCTTCTGAAACAACTTTATATTTTTCTGGGGTTATTTCTACAGAATGAATACCCGTTAAAGAATTAATTATTTTTCCATCCGTTTGTTTAGCACCCTCGATTGTTTTTCCCATTAAATAAGGAGTAATTATTGTAAAAATATTTTCTACAATTTTTTCAACAAATGGTGCGGGTAATTTACCACCAAGTTCTCTAATATTATTACCTAAAGTGACACTAGATCCTAATATGTTATACAACAAGGCAGATCCATTTATATTAAATTGTTTTAGAACACTTTCTATGTTGGCATAGCCTATATTTTTTGCCTTTTCTTTAAACCTACGTATAGTTTCTGCAGAAGGAAATGCAGCTGGAGCCATTGCAACACCGTTTTTATAATCCTCGTTTTTCATCAACTGATAAGTCGCAGCTCCACCCATAGAATGACCAGCCACAGTAACTTGTTCAAGAGGTACTTTTAATACGTCTCTAATTAAAAAGTCCATTTGTTTTGCGTAGGCCTCAGAAGTACAATATTCTCCAAAATTCTTTTTAGCTTTAACATCCTCTCTAAATAAACTTTTGCCAAATCCATTTCCGTCAGGACAAATAATTACAGCATCTGGATCCATAGCCATTATTTGTTCAACAACACTTATGCCTCCGCTCATAGAAACTTCAGAAAAAATATCCTTATTGGCAGTCCATCCATGTAATAAAACGTACACATTTTTATTGGTATAGTCCCCTTTAAAATCTTTATCTTTAGAAAATACATTAAATGCTATATTTTCTAAACCTAGAGCTTCATGCTTGTCTAGTATTTCTCTTTTTTCAGCAGAAGAGTACTTATCAAAGTTTTTCTTGAGTTGGCTCATTGCACTAGATGAATATTGATCATATTCAAAATTCACATGATTAGTTTCTTTAATATCAGGCTCAAAATAAGAACCATTACAATTACGTATTTTTGGAAGCTCAAAAGAGGGAGTAGGTTGTTTTAAAGTATCAATAGTTTCTTTAGCTGTTTCTATAGGTGTTTCAATTTCCAGTTCTGCTAACATACTAATAAGTATACACACAATCACAGGGTAAAATATAGAATTAATTAAACATTAAAACTAAAGTAGCACTTATAGCAACTGCAAACAAGAATATTGGAAACCATCTTCCTACAAAACTTTTTATATTTTTACGAATATTAAAATACCATAATGCTACAAGAGTTTCGGCAACCATATAAAGAGATGAAAAGTAGGTAATTTGCCATTCAGGACTTTTAGCACTAAAGGGTAAATTATATCCAAAATAATAGTTTGTAATAGGGGAAAATAATCCTAAGCCACCTACAAAAAAATCTATCAACAGATGGCTACAAACTCCCATAAAAAATACTACATTAGAAATAAGTAATAAATTTTTAGTATCTTTTTTAAATCTTGTAAAATAAATTATTAAATTAATCAAAACAAAAAATACTAAATAGGGTACTAAACTATGTGTAAGAAGTTTTCTATGTTCTATATTTTTATCAACAAATATAAATAAAATATCAAAATCTGGAAATATTCCACCAACAATTCCAATAAACCAAAGTACATTTAAAACTAATTGTGACATTTTTAACTTGGAATTATTTTTTAAAGTGTAGTAAGTTGTAATAGCACCTGCGAATCCATGAACTAAAAGCATATGTATTTTATGGTACCATATATGCATGTTTAATAAAAAGTACATTAAATTAGATTACATAATTATTTCATTGATTTTTATACTAATAGGTCTTGGTGTTTATTCTAATATCACAGAGCAAGCCGCAGTCGACAACTCTAAATTGCCCTCCAAAGTAGAGGATGATAGAAATTTTCAAAGATGGATTACTAATTTAAAAAACAAAGATTTAATTATTGACGCGGATGAATTTAATTTAAAAGAAGAAACAGAAATATATAATACAAAATGGATAAAAGTGGCATCGATCGAAGAAGAAGGTAAACAAGAAGAGTTTAATCAAACAATTGAGAAAAATAAAAATATTAAACAAATCGTATATTCCCCAAGTGAAAGAGAGTTTTTAGATTATAGACATAGTATAAGGGATACAATTAGCCCAAATAGTGATTTTTACCAACCAAATGAAGTACGTTTTTACGGACAAAAAGAGGATAAAATAATTGAGGCCAGAATTCTAGATTGTTCATTAAGGGCAAATTGTTACTTTGATAGAGCATATTTTTTAAGTAATGATGTTTTTGTAATTACAGAATTTTCAAGGAATATCGACAAAAAAGATACTACCACACCAGAATGTCCTATAAACCAAACTTGTACATACACTATAAAGTTACATTTAATTGATTTGGTTAATAATTCCAAATATACATATGAGTCAAAAACACTCGAGTTGAATTTAGAGAAGATGATTCCTGAACTTTAATATATAGGTACAAAAATGGGGTTTTAATGTTAAAATAACAGGGTAATTAGTGACGAAGCCTATCGTCGGAGTGCAAGAACGTTGCTACGCAACAACCTTCCACTCATCCTATCGTCGGAGTGTAAGAACATGCAATGGCATAACCTTCCACTCCTCCTATTGTCGGAGTGTAGCTCAGTTGGCTAGAGTGCGTGCTTTGGGAGCATGAGGTCGCAGGTTCGAGTCCTGTCACTCCGACCATTGAAAATTCCCGTTAGTTCTGAACGTAAGTGAAGAATTGACGGGAATTTTTAATTGTGACAGGACGAGAATGCCGGAGTTCGAACAAAGTGAGAACGAGGCGGGGTCGAGTGCTTACAAGCGTTATGAGCGAAGCGAGTTACGATTGTAAGACACGTGACCGAGTCCTGTCACTCCGACCATTATATTTTTGTATAAAAACGGGAAAAGCCTTTTAACCCTAGCATTATGCTATTTTGGGTTAAAAGGCTTTTTTGATTATCCTTTTCTTATAAAATCGGATAATCTTTGGATGAAAACATTTGTAATCACATAAGAATTTTCTTGATCCGCCAACATTTTCAAACGAAATAGCTCATCAAAAGCTACCTTTTCATTAAAAGTAACTTGACTCTCACAAACTTCTTCTAAAGTAAAAGATTTCCAATACTTATTACTTTTAGAAAATTTAATGATGGCAACACATAGTTGTTCCATATAATAATCCTGCAAAATACTCCCACCTAACTCTTCTGCAAGATTAAAATCATGAGGTTCAACAGTTGCCTTGGATAAATTAGCCATATGAGATCTCCTTTTTCTCCCACAAAACGATTTATCAGCCATTATAACTTATAGGAATAATACAGTCAAAATGATAGAATCTACGCATGATAATAATCCTTGAACAAAAGGCAACACCAGAAGAATTTGAACAAGCCAGAGAAATTTATAATGATTACATTAAAACCGTAATTGACATCGAAAAAAACATTCTAGCAATTGGTGGTGAATATCACATTGACTGTGAAGAAGTTTTAATTAGAAGCGGAAGTAAATTAGAACATCTTTACGGCGGAGGATTTAGAATTAGTACAGGAGCTATCGAATATATGGCTATGAGTAACTTCAAACCATCTTTTGGCAAAATGACTTACGAAATAATGGATGAAAAAATTCGTCAACAATTAAAAGACTTAACTGAAAAATACCTTATAATGTAGTTATTATGCGAGATAAACAATTTGTAATTGATTCAATAAAAATGGATTTACATCGAGTAGTTAATGCTACTGGAGATATTACAAAAGAAATTCCCACTCAATCCGTTATTGAATTTATGCAACATGCCGATAAAGATTTTGATAAAACAGAACTTACCGAAAGAGAAATAAAACTTCGAGAACAACTAAAGCAACTACTCGTAAAATTAGCAGAAATTAAAGATCCCCACACTAGACTAAAATGGACCGAGGATGTAATGACAGTACGTTGTAGGCTCTAAAACAAGCCTTTAAGCCTTATAAATGGTAAAATATACATTAATATGTCAAAACCATATATTCCAAACGATAAATTAGCACAAAAAGCCTATAAAGATAACTATAGAGCTAGATCCGTGTATAAACTCAAAGAATTAGATCACAGATACAATATATTAAGACATGGCTTAAAAGTTCTAGATTTAGCAGCAGCACCTGGAAGTTGGAGTCAATACGCTTCAGAACAAGTAGGTCCAACCGGACATATTTTAAGTTTAGATATCCAACAAATAAAACCAATCGCCCAAAATGTAACAACAGTTGTATGCGATATTTCTGATAAAAATAGAGTAGGGGAAGAAATTAAAAAATTAGGATGGGAAAAGGTAGATTTAGTAATATCAGATATAGCACCTTCAACTACAGGAATGTCTGACATAGATCATAGTAGAAGCATAGAACTAAACTCACATATTTTTGAATTAAGTAAATTATATTTAAAAACTGGTGGAAAATTAATTATGAAAATATTTGATGGGCCTACTTTAAAAGCATTTATCAACGAATTAAAAAAATATTTTAAAAAAGTAGAAGTATATAAATCTACCGCGAGTAGAGAAAGAAGCAGAGAACTTTATGTTACCTGTTCTTGATAGCGATTCAACAAATATTGATTACCCCGAAGCTTATCAAAAAGGATATATTTTATTTTGTGATTTAGAAATTTTAGTAAACGAAAATGTCTTAATTCCAAGAATTGAAACTGAAAAAATTGTGGAGTTAGTTGAAAACTACATAAATGAAAATTCAAAAAGATTAAGTAACGAAATAAACATTTTGGATATTGGAACGGGGAGTGGTTGCATTGCAATTGCCTTAGCCAAAATAATCAAACACGCAAAAATTACTGCAATAGACATTTCTGAAAAAGCTTTGGAAGTAGCCAAAACCAATGCTAAAAAACATAACGTAGAAAATAAAATTGAATTTGTACAAAATGATCTTCTTAGTGAATACAACAAAAAACACGATATTATAGTAAGTAATTTACCTTATATACCAACAGATTATATCCAAAATTTGAACGATTCAGTTAAGAAATTTGAACCAATATTGGCATTAGATGGAGGAAAAGAAGGTTTTGAATTATATAGGAAACTCTTTAAACAAATAATATACAACGACATCAATCCAAAATTTATTATTATAGAATTTGACGATACCCATAGTGAAATTGCTTTAATTGAAGGAAAAAAATATTTTCCTAACCACCACGTTTCTATAAAAAAAGATAAGTATGGTTACGATAGATTTTTAAGTATTTCTGTAAAATAGCTCTCTTTTTTAAGTATTGGTGTAAAATACATTCAAAATTCATTTCCACACATTCAGTAAGTAAAAGGAGAAACTCATGGGAAAAAGGTTTGAAAGCAACTTTTTGGGAATTTTTTTGATTTTGCTGGGAGCTGCCTTTTTGATTTTGAGAGGGCTTTTTGGAGTTAATACAGATGTAAGTGCCTGGTGGGGTGTTATACCAATAGTTATCGGATGGTTAGTTTTAACCGTCGTTCAACTTATACCCCAAGGGGCAGGAAAGAAGCCAAATACTACTCCAGATTTATCTCAAAGGAGAGATGAAGAGAAACCAAAAAAATATATAAGGTGAGAGAATTTATAGGCGGGAGCCAGATTTTATCTGGCTCCCGCCCAACACCCCTCCCCCAATCTCCAAACCCATATCCTAAAATTTAATCTAAATCACCATACAAATTTAACCATGTTATTATTTAAATATGAAAACAATAGTCGTCACCGGCGGAGCCGGATTTATAGGATCTCATTTGTGCGAATACTTATTAAATAAAGGAGAAAGAGTTATTTGTATAGACAACCTTTTTACAGGTAGTAAAGAAAATATAAAAAACCTTCGAGATAATCCAAATTTTAAATTTATAAACCACGATATTATTGACCCAATAAACTTAGATACCGAAATAATTGATCAAATATTTAATTTAGCTTGTCCAGCATCACCAATTCATTATCAATACAATCCTGTTCGTACAATAAAAGCTAACACTCTTGGTGTAATTAACATGTTAGGTTTGGCCAAAAAACATAAAGCTCGTATCTTACAAGCTTCCACCTCAGAAGTTTATGGTGACCCCTTAGAACATCCCCAAACCGAAGAATATAGAGGTAATGTTAATACTATTGGACCAAGAGCCTGTTACGACGAAGGTAAACGTGTAGCCGAAACACTTTTTTTTGATTACCACAGACAAAACAAAGTTGATATTAGAATTGTAAGAATATTTAATACTTATGGTCCTCGTATGGCAGAAAATGATGGGAGAGTGGTATCAAATTTTATCTGCCAAGCGTTACGAAATGAAGATATTACAATGTATGGAAGTGGAGACCAAACTAGATCTTTTTGTTATGTTAGTGACCTTGTTGAAGGTTTATATAAATTAATGAATAAAGAAGGTGTTACCGGCCCTATAAATATAGGTAATCCAGGGGAATTTACGATGAAAGAATTAGCCGAAAAGGTTGTTTCTCAAACTAAATCTAAGTCAAAAATCATATATAAAGATTTACCTCAAGATGATCCTAAAAAAAGAAAACCAAACATTACTATCGCAAAAAAGGAACTAAAATGGGAGCCTACAATTAACCTTGATACAGGACTAAAAAGCACCATTGAATATTTTGCTACTGTTATTAAGAAATAGTTGTTTTATGACATTTGCACACGAGTAAGTTTGCATGCTATGTTTAGTATGAATATTTAACTTATGTTTATATTACAAAAATTAACAAAACCAACAATTAACAGAAATATTTTACTTAAATGGACTTTATATTCCCATATAGCCTTTATATTATTGGCAGTAGTAATTGTTTCATACCCAACCAAAAATAAAATTGACACAAAAAATAAATACACTATATACACCTCTAAGCCATTATCTTTAAATGAATCTACATTTGAAATTGCTGTTACCGATGCACGAGCTCAAAAAATAGATAATATATTTAGAGATTACAAATGTCCTTTAGAAGGATTAGGTGCTAATTTTGTAAAAGAAGCGGACAAGAATAATATTCCTTGGTACATAGTTGCAGCAATATCTTTTCAAGAGTCTGGGTGTGGTAAAAAAATTCCTTATGTAGACGGGGAACCCACATATAATGCTTGGGGTTATGGCGTATATGGAGACAATGTACATGGATTTGATAATTGGGTACAAGGAATTGAAACAATGTCTAGATATCTAAGTAAAAGATTTTATGCACAAGGTGTAACTGAAACCAGTGACATCATGAAAACTTACACACCACCTTCAATGGGGTCATGGTACAAAGGTGTGGATTATTTTAGTAATTTAATTCAAAACTACTCCTCAAATTAAACCTATAGTGTTTGCTTACATGCACTAAAAATGCTATAATATCCTGTTATGAAAACAAAAACCGCTTATATTGTATCTATTTTAATCCCTGCATTTTTAGTTGTAACAACAGCTTTATATACAGGTAAAGATACTAATAAAAACCTACAATTAAATACACAAAACACTGCTATTTCTCATGAAGATAGCAGAATTGCGGTGCTTGAAAAGTTTTTTGAAAAATACAATTCACCATTAAAAGGTCATGCAGATACTTTTGTTAAAACTGCAGAAAAATATAATATAGACTACAAATTATTACCTGCAATATCTTGTATGGAATCTACTTGTGGTAAAAGAATGTTACCAAATACATACAATCCCTTTGGTTGGGGTATTTATGGTAAAAATTTTATCGCATTTAAAAACTTTGATGAAGCAATCGAAACGGTGGGTGCTGGTTTAAATAAAGGATACTTTGCTAAAGGTTTAGATACAGTTGCAGAAATTGCTCCTATATATACCCCTCCTAATTCACATAACTGGAAAAATGGGGTTAACTTCTTTATATACAAAATGGAAGAAGTAGAAAAAGAACACGAAAACGAGAATATAAAAGATAAAGTTTTAATCTATTTATAATATTTTAATACTGGTCATTTTTACACATAAACGTTGTATAATATTGAGGTAATTCAAATACCCACGGGCGTGTGGCGGAATTGGTATACGCGCATGGCTTAGGACCATGTTCCGTAAGGATTGGAGGTTCGAGTCCTCTCATGCCCACCAGATAACTTAATGAGCGAAGCGAATTTAGTTAGCTGGAGTGCAACAGGAGCGTAGCGACAGATTGCCACCATATTACTTAACGAGCAATGCGAGTTTAGTAAGATGGAGTGCAACAGGAGCGTAGCGACAGATTGCCACCAAATTACTTAAATAACAACCTCTTCAGGCAAAACTGTAGTAGCATCAACAATTTGAGGATTTTTAGAAAATTTGTAACCCCTCATAATTAGTAAAGCAATAAAACTCAAAATAGAACAAATAATATAAGGTAATAAAACATGTGATTGAAATAAACTTCCCGCTAATATAGGCGCTGCAATAGTAGCAGAAGAACTAATAGCATTTAAAACACCTAAAGATTCACCACGTTCAGAAACATGAGCTTCACCCACGATTTCACTTGTCATAACAACAGTTAAAATTGATTGACCAAAAGCATTTAGAATTGTACCTAATATAAATAACGGAAGAGAGTGAATACAGATTAGCAAAAACCCAATTGAAAAAAACCCTAACATTAATAAAATTAAAGTTCTCTCATTAAATTTTTCGAGCCAAAATTTACGCATTAAAAACCCTTGGTTTACAGCTAAAATAATACCAACCATCATAAAAAATAAACCAGAAATAAAAGCATTAAATCCAAATATTTTTGCTAAATATAATGCAAAAATTGAGTTACCAGCAACAGCAATTAAATTAAATAAAAACCATACAAAATAAACACGTTTTAATTTTTTGTTTGTAAAAGCAGCATATAAAGGTTTAAGGGGATTCCATTTAATTTTTTTAGATTTATCAATGTGTATATTAGTCTCTGGTAAGAAAAAATAAGCAAGAATTACATTTATAAAAGCTAACCCTGCTACAAAGTAAAAAGGTGTAGCATGAGAAATTCTACTTAGTACACCGCCTATAAATGGGCCAACTATAAAACCAAATCCAAATATCATACCTAATATTCCTAAATTAGATGCGCGATCTTTAGAATCTTTTGAAATATCAGATAACGAACTTTGAGCTGTAGAATAATTACCCGCAGCTAAACCATCAATAACTCTACCTACTATTAATAAAGGAAAAGAGCGAGCTAATGAAAAAATAAGCCAACCAATAGAAGTACTAAAAATACTAACAAGTAGTACTGGCTTTCTTCCAATTTTGTCAGATAAAGCTCCTAAAAATGGGGCACTCATAAACGAGAAAAATGAATAAATGGAAAAAAGCATGGTTACATTTAAAGCAGTTAATCCAAAGGATTCTACGTATACTGGAAAAACAGGAATAATTATTCCTAATCCTAATACATCAATAGCTACAGTAAAAATTATAATTGCTTTTTCTTTAGTCATAGATTAATAAAACAGTCCTAAATTATAATAGCATTAAAATACATGAAAATTATTGTTTTAAATAACAAATTTAGGGTACAATATTATTAGATGACTAAGAAAAAAATCTTATTTACTATTTTAGCAATATATTTTTTATTGATATTTATACCAGGTACTATATATATTTATTTTCCAAATTTATTTCCATTTATTAAAAATACAAAAACAGAGGTACAAAAAGAAGAACCTAAAAAAGAAGCCACTAAAACAGATACATCTGTTTTTGCAGATAAAACTGCATATGCTACTTCTGAGCCAAAAAAACTTGTAAAAGATACAACCATAGACAATACTACAGAAGGACAGGTAAAAGGTAGCCTAATAACCGGTAAAAAAGGAACATTAGAAAAAATCGATACTGCAACAAATGAATTAACAATATCATCTCAAAAGACAATCATAAACGAAGATACTTTATTTATGTGTTATCCAGAGTCATTAAAAGGAGGTGCAAAAGCATCTCAGGCATTTTTAGATTTCAGATCAATACCTTTACAAAAAACAACAGATTTTATAAAAGTATCAAATAATTCAACGTTTACAGAAAAAATAGAATTTATTTCAGCAAAAATGATTAATAATCCAGCAATGTATGCTTATAAAAATAACAACGAAAATAATTTAAAATTTATTATAATTTTTTCAGACACTTGTGGTAAATTCAATTCTTTACAAAAAATATGATTAAACAATTTTGGAAATATATCATAATAGGAGCAGTTCTATTTATGGCTTCAACCAATACTAATAAAGTGGAAGCAGTATGTGCGGGTAGTTGCGAGTACTCAGATTGCCCTGCAGCGTATGGAGAAATTGTATACGGACAATTTTGGATATCTTCAGAAGGTGACTGTGATCCTGCATGTTCTGGGAGTAGCCCTGCCTGCTGTGTATATTGGACAGCTTGTTGTGGTGGGGGAGTATGTCCTCCAGACGATCCCTGTGATAGGTATTCTTGTGGTGAAACTGGGTCAGACGGAGAAACAGTATGTGGCGACCATTGTGACGGAGGGTGTGATGATGCTTCTACTTGTGGTGCTGGTTGTAGTATAGATAGTACCTGTGATTGCTATGATCAAACTGGAGGACCCTTTTGTGGAGATTATAGCTGTAACTGTGGAGAAGATTCCAGTTGCCAAGATTGTTGTTCCGCCGATGCCCCAGGGAAGCCTTCAAACTTGAAAATCAATGACCTTGTCGCTCCAACTATTGCTAAAACTGCATTAAGTAGCGTTAAATATTCTTGGACCTACAATACAGATTGGGGAGCCGTTTGCGCAGATGACACAAAAACCGCCAGTTTAGGGGTACAAAAGGCCACAAATTCTATAAATTTAACAGGATTTCCTACATCAATAAATCACCCACTGGCTACTAAAACCATAAACATGTCATCTGTAATAAAATGTAATGGTGACTACAAATGGGATGTACTACAAAATAATGGAGAATTAGACTCTACAAAAGCTTTATCAACATTTAAAGTCACAGGATTTTCTGCCCCTTCCATAGGCACGTTTACAGCTAATAAAACTGCAATAACAAGAGGAGAGGCGATAAATTTTACAGCTGCTGCTACAGCGGAGAGTGGGCTTTCAACTATAACCGTTGTACTAAAACTAGGCACAACCCCTGCTGGAGCAACCATTGCAACCTTAACAACAGGTACTATTGCAAATTCCCCAACGTCATATTCCAAAACATTTACTTGGACTTCTGCCTGTACCTCCGCAATTGGCACATATACCGCACTCGTTACGACCACA
>Ga0247840_10008098_pt1 | contig 14251 bp, 11 predicted proteins | sample LaCruzMarch2015__FD_192404 | JGI IMG/M metagenome (GOLD analysis project Ga0247840, IMG submission 192404) | Freshwater microbial communities from meromictic Lake La Cruz, Castile-La Mancha, Spain - LaCruzMarch2015_17m | ecosystem: Environmental > Aquatic > Freshwater > Lake | place: Spain...
TCTCAGGTGTCCAACTTGCCCTGGAACAAGTGTCCAGGTTGCCCTGGAATCACTGTCCAGTTTCCGGCGGACTGGGTGTCCAGTTTGCCGTGGAATCGGTGTCCACTTAGGCGTGGAATACGCAGTGAAGGTCTCTCTGGGCGATGCGCGCAAGCACCCCCACATCAAGATGCCCTATGGCTTGCAGGTCCCGCTGATCCATGCCTCTGCGGGAATACGTCGCATCGTGTCCCTCGGCTATCTGCTGGTTTGGGCCTGGCAGGAGCACCTCGCCTCGGCTGAGCTTCAGGGGATTACGCCCGCGCGGGAGATCGTTTTTTTGATCGACGAAGTCGAGGCCCACTTGCATCCCCAGTGGCAGCGCCGCATCGTCCCCGCACTTCTGGATGTCATGACGGCGCTTACCGGAGAGCATACAATCCCGGTTCAGTTGATCACCGCAACGCATTCACCTTTGGTGCTGGCATCGTCGGAGCCGCGCTTCGATGATCGCAAGGATGCGATCTGGGAACTGGACCTGACCTGCGGCGAGGTGCAGCTGCGCGCATTCCCATGGAGTCGCCGGGGCGACGCCAATGCGTGGTTGACTTCGTCAGCCTTCGACTTGAAGGAGCCCCGGTCCTTGGAGGCAGAACGGGCAATCACTCAGGCACTGGCGCTGCTGCGACAGGAGTCCCCGTCTCTCTCAGAAATCGACGAGGTCGATGCAGCGTTGCGGGGAGTGTTAAGTGACATCGACCGGTTTTGGGTCCGCTGGTCCCACTATCGGGAATCGCAGAAGGGGCACGACAGTTGATCAGGGTTACGCCGGCTCCTGAGCCACCAGATTTCGACGTAAAGGTGCGTCAACCCGGATTGCTTGCCATCGCCGAGATGACGGGTCAGGTGCCAACCCATCCGCGCAAGTCGGGAAAGGCATGCGAGCCACGAACCCGCAAGGAAGGCCAGTCCGACGGCACCAGTATTTCCGTCCGGATCGACCGTCCGGAGGACCTGCCGTCGTCTGAGTTCAAACCCTATTGGACCGAGGCGATCGATGATCTGATGCGAGCCTACGACGAAGTCTGTGCCTATTCGTGCTTTCGCATTCACCCGGTGACGGGAGCGGCCTCGGTCGATCACATGGTGCCGAAGTCGCGCGCCTGGAATCGCGTCTATGAGTGGGATAACTATCGCCTAGCCGCTGCGCGATTGAACGCGCGCAAGAACGCTTTCGGGGACGTGCTCGATCCGTTCGAGGTGCAAAACGGCTGGTTCGAGTTAGAACTCGTGGGATTCCAGGTTCTTCCGGCGCATGGGCTGACGCAGGATATTCACGAACAGGTCCAGAACACGATCGATAGGCTCGGGCTGAACGACTTCCGATCTTACCGCGAGGAGGACGCCGTGTGCTATTGGGAGGAACAGGTTTCATTTGCCCGGTTGATTAAGGAGTCGCCATTCGTCGCGCTGGAACTACGCCGTCAAGGACGGTTGCTCGCTGGAGACGTCTGATGCACGCTTTCTACGACTATCTCTGCGAGCACCTGGACGATCTGCTGCGCAAGCACTCGGTGGTCGTCTTCTACGATCCGCGCAGTGAGTTCAGGCCCTTTTTCGACCGGGAGTTGGAGCCGCTTGACGGCGATCGGCTGCCGCGGGTGACGATTGGTTCCAGCTCCGCCTTGCTTGCCCGCTATGAGGGCAGCTTCTTCGGCCTGCGCGCGGCGGTCGAGCCGGTCGTGGCGGCCGACCAGCCGGAACCGCTGCTTCTGTATCTGCCGGGCATTGCCAAGGACCGCCTGGGTTCCGTGCTGATGGAGCTGGAGCGGGCCGGGACCTGCTACGAGCCACGCCTCAGGGGGCTTGCGCTGCACATGCTGCGCAGGCGGTTTACCGATGGGCAGATCGACGAGATGCTCCGGCCGGCGACCCTGACCTACGACGACATTGTCGCCTTCATGGGTCAGGGCGGACAGGTGACCTCGGTGCTGCACACCCTGTTCAGCGGTGCCCAAGGCGAGATGCTGCTTACCCAGTGGCTGGCGTCTGACGCTAAGGATGCAGTGCTGGTCGAGAAGGAGGCGGTTCCCGAGTTGCTCAAGCTGATCAAGGTCCGCTTGGGACTGGATCTCCCGGCGGAGACGACCCTCTCCCAGGCCCGGGAGAAGACCTGCCGCTATGTTCTGGTCAACGAGTTCCGTGCCGACCTCTCTTGTGCGCCGCCCCCGTCTGTCGGGATGGTACCGGGTTCATCGACCAAGGAGCACGCCGAGCGTGTTCGCGATGTGGCGGAGGGCCTGCGGCAGCGCTATCCGCACGCGTACCTGGGCCTGGCGGATACCGTGGAGCAGCAGTTGGGGCTCGCAGGGGCCGGCGTACCGGCCGCTCATCTGGGGTCCATCGACACCTTCCGGTTCGAGGAGGGGGAGCTGCTCGCCCACGCCACGCAACTGATTGCCGGGAAAAACTTCGACGCGGCCTTGGGTATCGTCACCGCGCGCGGCCGCAGCTTCTGGGTCGATCGTGATCTGCGCCGTCAGGCCCAGTGGGAGACGTGCCGGCTGATGGCGGAACTCGGGCTTGGGCTTGAGCGGGTCCGCGTGGCACTGGGCAAGATGGCAAATGATCCCGCCAAGTGGCTCACCGCCTATACGGCCGAAGACGGTTGGCATCGCGCCGACAGCCTGCAGCGGCGGCTGGAGGCCTGGGTCGCCAGGATGGACGACGAGCCGGAAGCGGAGCAGGCCCTGGCGGTCATCCGCAAGGAGCATGAATACCTGTTGCGGACGATGGCGGATGGATTCGCCAAGGCGTTCGCCGCATCCGCCTGGACGGTGCCCGGCGCGCTGCACCAGACCCGCATCTACCCGGAGGTGGTGCAGGCCATGGGCGGGCGCGTTGCCTATTTCCTCGTCGATGCCATGCGCTACGAGATGGGGGTGGCCCTGGCGCGCCAGATCGAAGGTGCCAAAGACCTGCGGGTCCAGGCGGCCGTTGCGGCGCTGCCGTCGATCACTCCGGTCGGCATGGCAGCGCTGCTGCCGGGGGCCTCGGCCAGCTTCGACCTGATCGACGCGAAGGGCAAGCTGGCGGTGCGCATCGACGGCACGGAGATGGCCGTTCTCAACGAACGGCTGAAATTCCTCAAGGCCAAGGTGCCGGATGTGGTGGAGATGACCCTGGGCAGGCTGCTCGGCAGCTCCCCGGCAAGGATCCGCAATAAGATCGGCAGCGCCTCGCTGGTCGTGATCCGCTCCCAGGAGATCGATTTCGCCGGGGAAACGGACAGCGACCTGCTCGCCCGGCAGGTGATGGACTCCGTCATCGGCAACCTCGCCCGGGCGGTGCGCAAACTCGCCGCCGCCGGCATCGAGCACTTCGTCATCACCGCCGACCACGGTCACCAGTTCGCCATCCGCAAGGACGATGACATGAAGACGGACAGCCCCGGCGGTGTCACCCTGGACCTGCACCGCCGCTGCTGGATCGGGCATGGGGGCAGCACACCGGCCGGGACCGTGCGGGTGGCCGGGGCTGAGTTGGGTTACCACACGGATCTCGACTATGTCTTTCCGACCGGGCTCGGGGTATTCAAGGCGGGTGGCAGCCTGAGCTTCCACCACGGTGGATTCAGCCTGCAGGAGTTGGCGATCCCGGTCGTCAGTCTGCGCATGACAGCCGGCAAGCCGGCGAAGATTCCGTGCGTGCAGGTCCGGATCGACGGCTGTCCAGCGGCGGTGACCAACCGTACCTTCGGGCTCAAGGTAGGCGATCTGCTCGCGACTGAGCAGCTCGTGCTGCGGGTCGTGCTGATGGCCGGCGCAGAAGAGGTGGGTCGCATGGGGATGGCGGTCGGCGGGGAACTCGACCGCGGGAAGGGCACGCTGACACTGGCGCCGGGGACCGAGGCGAGCCTGGGCATGATGTTGACCAACGATACCTGCCAGTCGCTGCGTGTGGTGGTGCTGGATGCGCGTACGGATAGCGTGCTGGCCCAGTCAGACGATTTGCCGGTGAAGCTGGGGATTTAGGGTGCGGGGTGCAGGGTGCAGCAGAACCAGTCACCGGACCCTGACCCCTGACCCCTGACCCCCGAACCCCGAACCCCGAACCCTGAACCCTAGAACCCTGAACCCTGAACCCCGAACCCCCATGACTGACTCCCCCCCCTCCCGCAACCCGCTCGACGACAAAGTCAACCGCGTCTTCGCCGGCAAGGTGGTCCGCAAGGATCTGGTCCGTAAGGTCAAGGTCGGCGCCAACGTCCCGGTCTTCGTCCTGGAGTACCTGCTCGGCAAATACTGCGCCTCATCCGACGAGATGGCGATCCAGATGGGGCTGCAGGTCGTCAACGACACCCTGGCGGACAACTACATTCGCCCGGACGAAAGCACGAAGGCCCAGAGCAAGGTCAAGGAGAACGGTCGGCACACCTTCATCGACAAGGTGAAGGTCCGCCTGGTGGACTCCCAGTACTGGGCCGAGGTCACCAACTTCGGGCACACCCATGTGCATATCCCCGACCGCTACGTGCGGGACTTCGACCGGCTCCTGACCGGCGGCATCTGGGCGCAGGTGGACATGCGCTTCGAGTACGACGAGGAAACCAAGGGCAGAAATCCGTTCTGGATCGACAAGCTCACCCCCATCCAGCTCGCAAGCTTCGACCTGGAGGAGTACCGCCGGCTGCGCGCCGAGTTCAGCACCGATGAGTGGCTGGATCTGATCATGCGCAGCATGGGGTACGAGCCGACGGTAATGGAACGGCGGGTCAAGCTCTTGTTCCTGTGCCGGCTGATCCCCTTGTGCGAGCGCAACTACAACCTGGTTGAGCTGGGACCGCGCGGCACCGGCAAGAGCTATGCGGTCCAGGAGCTTTCGCCCTACGCGGCCCTGCTCACCGGCCCGACGACGGTGGCGAATCTGTTCGGCCACATGAACGGCAAGCAGAAAGGGATGCTGATGATCTGGGACGTGGTCGGCTTCGACGAGGTGGCCGACCTGCAGAAGATGCCCAAGGAGGTCATCACGACGCTCAAGACCTTCTGCGAGTCCGGCCAGTTCCAGCGCGGCCAGGAGGCCATGGCGGGGTATGCCAGCATCGCGATGTTCGGCAACACCCAGCAACCGATCGATGTCATGGTCCAGACGGGGCACCTGTTCGCGCCCATGCCGGATGTGATCCGCGACGACATGGCCTTCATCGACCGGCTGCACTTCTACCTGCCGGGCTGGGAAGTGCCGAAGATGCGCAACGAGCACTTCACCGACCACTATGGGTTCGTCATCGACTACCTGGCCGAGGCCCTGCGGGAGCTGCGCAAGCACAACTTCACCGAGATCATCGATCACTATTTCGCCCTGGGCGCCCACCTGAACGCGCGTGACCGTAAAGCCGTCCGGCGCACCGTGTCTGGTCTGGTAAAGATCCTGCACCCTCATGGACAGGTTTCTCAGGAGGATCTGGCTGAACTGTTGGAGTTGGCATTGGAAGGGCGCCGCCGGGTGAAGGAGCAGCTCAAGAAGATGGGCTCTTTCGAGTATTACCAGACCTCGTTCAGCTATCTGGTCAACGATACCGGCGAGGAGACCTTTGTCGGAGTGCCAGAGCAGGGCGGTCGGGGCCTTATCTCCACAGACCCGCTGCCGCCCGGTACCGTCTATGCCGCCTCCGTGAGCGGCGATGGCACCGTTGGTCTCTACCGCGTCGAGGTCACACTGTCGTCCGGCACCGGTAAGCTCAAGCTCGCCGGCGGCGTCAGCGGGGCGATGAAAGAGTCCGTGAGCCGGGCCTTCAGTTACCTGTCCGCGAACAAGACCGCCTTCGGGGTGCCGCGGGAACTCGACACCTCGGACTTCCATGTCGAGGTCATCGACCTTCTCGGCAACAAGGTCGAGGCCGAGATTGGCGTCGCCTTCTTCGTCGCCGCCTACTCGGCGCTTCGCAAGTCGCCGTCCCAGCCCGCACTGCTGGTGCTGGGCGACCTGAGTATCCAGGGCAACATCAAACCCGTGCGCTCCCTCACCGAGCCCCTCCAGGTCGCCATGGACAACGGCGGCAAGCGGGCGCTGATCCCGATCGAGAACAAGCGCCAGTTCCTGGACGTGAACCCGGACGTGCTGGAACAAGTCGACCCGGTGTTCTTCGGCGATATGCGCCAGGCGGCTTTCAAGGCACTCGGTTTGACATGATCGAGTATCTGCTGCTGATCGGGAAAGAGAGTCGTCCTTCGTGCTGATGACCACCCAGCCCTGCTTCTTCGCCTGTCAAAGGTTACTGACCGCTTTATCTCTGTATTTTTATGGTATTTGGCATCCATGCCCAGTGTCAAGTATTTTTTGCAGTTTCAGCCCAGGAGCCCGGGTGCGCGAGACATAACCCCCTGCTTTTTAGCAAAAGCAAAATTTCTGGCCCGAATATTGCTTACATGAACGCGATCCGGGTAGGTATTGACCGCCGGGACTACCCCTGGTGCGGGTCTGCGCCGACGGCGGCGCAGCACGGGCAGTGGCCGCCCGCCATTAATCCTGAGAGAAAATTTCCCTATTCCCAGAAAACCTGCGAGGAAAAAAGCGGACACAGGGTCCGACACGGGGCCTCAGGTCGCGGTGCCGCGAACGACGCCGGGCCTCTCGGTGATTTCCCAATGTCAGGCCAACGCGGCGGAGCCCCCTATGATGCATAAGACCCCCCTCGCCCTCGCGCCCATCCTGGCGGCGCTTGTCGTCCGGGCCGGGCCGCTGGAGCAGGCGCGTACCGATCTGGAGGCGGGCGCGAATCGGAAGCCGTAGCCATCTACCGGGAGTTGCTCAAGGGCGGCCCCGATCAACCCGAGGCGCTGAACAACCTGGCCATGCTGACGCTCAAGAGAAGCATCGGCTATCTGCTTGATGCCTATTTGACCGCGAAAGGGATTCGCTTCTACGGCCGCGGCGGCTTCACGCTGAAGCAGCCCGGGCGGGCCGCCGGATGAGTCTTACTGCATCGGCGCCGACAAGCCCCTGCCGGACCTGGTCATTGAGGTCGTCGTCACCCACGAGGCGCTAAGTAAGCTCCCGCTGTATCAGGGATTGGAAATCCCGGAGGTCTGGCTCTGGCGCAACCGCGATCTGGAGGTCTATGTACTCGATCCGGACGGCTACCACCGCGGCACCCGCAGCCGTCAGAGACATGGCCTTTACTGAATGTTCATGGTCCGGGTGACGCCCGCGACGACGCTGACCAGCAGATTTATTTGCGCTTATTTGCGTTCATTTGCGGCCAAATGCTCTTTCTCGGATGAAACTAGCGCTGTCGTCGTCATGGGCCAGGTGTCGCCCGCACTACCCGACCGCCCCCCATGACCGCGGACAGCAGCAGGACGCTCAGCACGATGAGACCGGTTCCGACCATGGCCGAGAGGATATAGCCGAAATATTCGTTGTGCATGAACGCCGGTGCATAGTCCGGTATGGGGGCCGTCCAGAACGCGGACAGCCGCTCCATCCCCTGCGGGACGGACTCCGGCGGCACGACGTTTCCCGAGGCCTGGGCAATCTGCTCGCGCACGGCCGTATCCTTGAAGTCATCCACACCCCATTCGCCCCAGGCAATCCCCGCGGCCAGCAAACCCAGGGGGCTCGCGATCAAGAGTGCCGCCAGCCCCGCCCACAGGGCGCGGGTGGGACGCCAACCGACCGGGGGCGTCGTCGTCGCCCCGCCGCCGGACTTGGCGAGGCCCGGCCCCGACAGGGACAGCAGTCGCGGGTCGACCTTCTGCACATAGGCCAGGACCCCGCCGGAGATCACCGCCTCCGCGAGACCCGCAAAGGACAGGTGTCCGATCATCATGGCCGGAATGGCAATCGCAAGTGTATAGGGTGCGTAGAGTGGCGCGCCCGCGGCGTCATGAAAGAAGATCGGTTGGATGCCGAACTGCACCGCGGCCAGCAGGGCCGCCACGTTGATCGCGACATAGCCGGCGGTCGCCGCCGCCACGACACGCCGTGGTGAGGTCAGCGGCGTATCGCCGGAAATCAATCGATAGACCCAGTAGGCGACCCAGGGGCCGGCGATCGCCATGTTGACGCAGTTCGCCCCAAAGGTGGTGATCCCGCCATCGCCGAAGAAGAGCGCCTGGATGAACAGGGCAATCGAGATGGCGAGCATCGCCGCCCAGGGACCGAGCAGGATCGGCGCCACCGCGAGTCCGACCGCGTGCCCGGTGGTACCGCCGGGCAACGGCAGATTGAACATCATGATGACGAATGAGAACGCCGAGACCACCGCCACCGTGGGGACGAGTCGTGTCTGCATCTGGGCCTTGACCTTGCGCAGCGCGACGAACCAGAACGGCGCGGCCACTGCATAGGCGGCGGCGCAGGTCAAGGGACTCAGGTAACCATCGGGAACGTGCATGGTGCGGTGCTCCTCAAGTCAGAAATATGTTGTTGCACAGTCAAGTCACGCGGCCGGACGGCCGCAGCGCCGGGCGCCGGGGTCAAAATTCCGCCACCGCCCGCAGGCCGAAGACCCAGCCGTCCACGTCGTCGCCCTCGCGGTATTTGTCCTTCATGTACTGGACATCCGCGCTGAGGGCCAGGTAGTCGTTGAAGGCGAAGCGGTAATAGGCCTCGAAGACGTTGGTGCGGGCGAGCACCCGAGTGGCCTCCGCCGGCGCTTCGACCGTTCCGTCGACCACCTGCGGATCGGGCGGCTCGACGATCGCAGCCTGGACCGCGGGACTCCAATTGGGCCCCTCCAGATAAGCAAAGGCGATTCCGATGTTGTCCGCCGCCCGGCCCCACGCGGACCCCTTGAAGTTGAAGCCGCCGGAGTATTCGCTCTGGAGGTCGATCAAGGCATCGTCGCTTTGCCAGCCCATGCGCAAGAAGACGCCGACCACGGGGCCGAACGCCTGGTCGAAGGACAGCAACCAACCGGCCCTCTTTTCGCGTTGTTCTCCCTGGGGGTCCAGGAAGGCCCGCGAGGTGCCGGCATACATGATCCGGTAGTTGCCCTCGCCCAGGGCGGTCGTCAAGCGATAGTCGGCCTCGGCGGCATAGTAGTTGTAGTTGTTGCCGTCGTCGTTCTCGCCCACGTTCATGCCGATACCGCTGAAGGTCCAGTCCCGGAACTTCCACACCAGGACGGCGCCGCCATCGTAGGCGGGCAGAAAGGCGTTGCGGGCATTGACGAAGACCTCGTTCATGAACTGGGTATATTCGTCGTTGGCGTAGGCGTTCTCGTTGACATAGAAGCCCGGGTCGATGATGCCGCCGGTGAGTTGGATGCTGTGGTCGGCGGCGATCTTGAAGGTGTGGGCGTACCAGGCCTCCAGGAGATAGCTGCGGTCGCGCCCGTTGATGTTCTTCACGCCGTCCTCCAGGTCCGCCGACCAGGGCGCGAGGACGAAGGGGGAGTCTTGGTCGAGTCCGTTGCCGGCCGCGAATCCGAACTTGACGAAGAACTGGTCCTGCTCGGTCGGGTTGTAGAACAGCTCCGGCTGGAAGGCCATGGCGCCCCGGCACAGGTTCTCCGAGTCCGCGAGGCCTGAAACCTGTTGGCACTGGAAGGCCCCCGCCAGGAGGCCCCCGATGGTGAGCTTGTCGTTGACGTCGTAAGCGCGGGCGCCGCCGGTCGCGGTCACGGCGAGCGCCAGGGCCATGAGGGATGCCGGGTGTCGGCGGGCTGAGTTGGAGTCGTACATCTGTGTGGATTCGTCGTCCGGTGCCTGAAGGGTTGCCGGCACCGACCGCCCTCGCGGGGACAAGCCGAAGCGCCGACGGTGAAGATAACACGATAGCAAGATTTGTGTTACCCCTTGCGGCTGCCGCAAGGGGGCCTGGGCGCGCCATCAGCGCCCTCCAGCGTCGCGACGGCAGAATCCCCGCCACCGACACGCTTCGCCATAGCCGACATCTATTTCACTCTCGCGGCGGCGCGCGACGTGCGTTCAGCCGCCAGCGCTGCGCGCGTGGCCTTGATGCCCAGTGTCGCGAGGTAGCACCCCATCGCCACGAGCACGATGGATGCTCCGGTGGCGGTATTGGCATAGTAGGAAGCGATCAGACCGGCGACGCCGGAGAAGAGCCCGATGCCGATCGCGTAGAACAGGTATTGGCGCGCGTTCGCCGCGAGGTTGCGGGCACCCGCCGCGGGGACGATGAGCATGGCGTTGATGATAAGAATGCCGACCCAACTCAGGTTCATCGTGACCACCATCACGACCGCGGCGCAGAAGAGCATCTGCGTCCACCACAGGCTCAATCCCCGGCTGCGGGCGAGCGACTCGTTGAGGCCGATGAGCAGGATGCGGTTATAGCCGAGCAGCAGGCCGCCGCCGACGAAGAAGCTGGTAAGGGCCAGTTGTCCGATCTCGCCGGGGGTGATGCTCAACAGGTCGCCGACAAGGTAATGACTGAACTTGTTGAAATTCCCGCCACGGGAGAGCAGTACGACGCCCAGCGCAATGCTGCCCGACATGCTCAGCGAAATGACGGTGTCCATCGCCGCGTGCGTGACTCGTTGCAGCGCGACGATCCCTAAGCCCAGGAACAGCGCGAACGCGACCAGCGCAACCAGGGGGTCGGCCATGCCCAGCAACACGCCGAGTCCGATGCCCGTCAGGGACGCGTGTCCGATGGCGTCGGAAAAGAACGCCATGCGGTTATTGACCACCAGCGTTCCCATCAAGGCGAAGAGCGGAGAAACGATCAAGACCGCCAGCAACGCCGTGCGCATGAACGCGAATTGCGCCCAGGCGAAGGGCAGCGAACCAATCAAATGATGCCAGACGTTCATGAGAGCACAGGGGCCGGTGCGACCAAGTCGAACCCGAAGGTCCGGCGCACCTCGGGATGGGCAATCACTTCAGCGGCTGTTCCCGCACAGACGATCCGTCGGTCCAGGAACACGATGCGGTCGCTCACCGCCGTCACGCCCACCAGGTCATGGGAAACCATCAAGATGGAGAGGTCGAAACGCCGACGTAACTCCGCTACCGTCCGGTAGAACAATTCCCGCCCCGGCAGATCGATCCCGGAGAGCGGTTCGTCCAACAGCAGCAGATTCGGCACCGGGGTGAGGGCGAGGGCCAGCAGCACGCGCTGCAATTCGCCCCCGGACAGTTCACCCAGTTTGCGATTGATCAGATGCCCGGCCTCGACCGCCGTCAGTGCCTCCTTCGTCCTCATGCGGGCGCGCCCTGAGTGCCAAATAGCCGCTGGCCAAGCAGACAACGCGCTGGAAAAGGCATCCTGGACGCTGATGGGCGAAAAACGGTCGAAGTCCAGTTGTTGCGGAACGTATCCGATCGCCGGCGCATCCTTGCGGCCATGCCCGAACACGGGCAGGAAATGGATCGCCCCAGAGTGCGGCAGTTCGCCGAGCAACGTGCGGAGCAGGGTGGACTTTCCCGCGCCGTTGGGGCCGACCAGGGTGGTGAGTTCGCCGCAGTGCAGATGCAGTGATATATCCTCGAGCACACGCTGTCCGCTGCGGGTCACCCCGATGCCTTCGATCCTCGTGCAGCATTCTCCGCAGACGTGGGAACTCAGACCTTTGTGGGGATGCTGTTGAAGTTCCATGGCCTGCTCGCAACAGACGTTCAGCCCTGGAGCGCATTTACCAACACCTTGAGGTTTTTCTCCATGGTGTTGATATAGGAATCGCGAGCCTTCGCCGGTTCTGTCGGACCGGTGACGGCGGGATCGAGGATACTGACGGGAACGCCGGTCTCACGGTGAATGACCTGCGCGCTTTTCGCGGGGTACTGAGGCTCCGCGAACAGGGCCTTCACCTTGTTCTGGCGGACGGTTTGAATGGTCTCGGCCAGTTCTCCCGCACTCGGTTCCGAACCGGGTTCGCGCTCGATGACGCCCACGATGTTGAGATTGAATTCGCTCGCGAAATACGGAAACGCCTCGTGAAAAGTGATGATGTCGCGGTGCTTGATGCCATCCAGGGCGGCGTGCATCTTGCGGCGCAACGCCTCCAGCCGCGCCACGTAGGCGGCGGCGTTCTTCCGGTAGTCGGATGCGTGAGCCGGGTCGGCGGCCGCCAGCCCGTTCGCGATGTTTTCGGTTTGTTGAATGGCCCCGCCGACACTCACCCACAGGTGCGGATTGTCATCGAACGCCGGTGTCATGCCCTTGCTCGCTTCGATCACGGTAAGCTGCGGCGATTGCCTGACCGCTTTTTCGACAAATGTCTCCATCCCCGCGCCGTTAACGATGAACAGGTCCGCGGACGCCAGGGTCTTGAGGTTCGCCGGGGTGAGCTGATAGTCGTGCAGGCAACCCGTGACAGGCTCCGTCATGCCTTCCACAGTCACGCCCGGCGTGTCGCCGACGACATTCAGCGCCATCACATACATGGGGTAGAACGAAGCAAGGACGTTGATCGGCTTGGCGTCGTGGCCGGCCGCCCAGCCGGCCTGGGCCACCCCAAGCGCGGCCAGCATGAAGACACCTCGAATGAGACTGCGGATGGGGGTTTTCATCGTTTTCTCGTGGGGATAAACGGGCTGAGGGGGTCCGCGAAAAAAGCAGGGGCGCAAAGGGCTCGGAAAATATGAGACTCGCTTCTCACTTGCGAGACATGATACTCTATTCTCAGTTGTGGTCAAGCGGAGCACGGGCATGAGCTACTCCACGCGGCAGCGCGAGGCGATCCTGAACACCTTGCGGCGGGCGGATCGACCCCTGACAGCGCAGGAAATTCGGGCGGGGGCGAACCAGGACAGCGCGGGGATCGGGTTGGCAACGGTGTATCGCGCCCTGAAGACCTTCATGGCGCGCGATGAGGTCCTGCAGGTCGAGATCCCAGGCAATCCGCCCTGCTACGAACCGGCCGACCGCGGGCATCACCACCATGCGGTGTGTGAACAGTGTCGGCAGGTCTTCGATCTGCCCGGCTGCGTGCAGGGACTCGAGGCCCTGGTTCCGCGCAATTTCCGCGTCCAGCGGCACGACATCACGCTGTACGGGGTCTGCGGGGATTGCGGCACGGCGGCGGGATGAGGGCGTCGATGCCTGGTTCCCCGCTGTCGAGGCCGCGGACGGGGCGGGCGGAGGCTTTCCTTCAACCACCGTGGTCCGCGTCGTTGCGTGATGTCTCGCCAAGCGTCCGCTCAGGGCGCGTGCCACCGGAGTCGCAGATGCAGATCCAGACCCAAACTCACAACAGAACGACGTCGGGAGCGACCGCCGATGACCGCCCCTAAGACCCCCGTCACCATCCTGACCGGCTTTCTCGGGTCGGGAAAGACCACGCTGCTGAACCGCATCCTGTCCGAGCCGCACGGCCGGCGGATCGCCGTCATCGAGAACGAGTACGGGGAGATCGGCATCGACCAGGGTCTGGTCATCGCGGCCGACGAGGAGATCTTTGAGATGTCCAACGGCTGTATCTGCTGCACGGTACGCGGCGACCTGATCCGCATCCTCGGCAGCCTGGCCAAGCGGCGCGAGCGCTTCGATTATGTGCTGGTGGAGACCACCGGCCTGGCCGATCCGGGGCCAGTTGCGCAGACCTTCTTCATGGACGAGGACGTCCGGGCTCACTATGTCCTTGACGGCATCGTGACCCTGGTCGACGCACTGCATATCGCCCAGCAGCTCGGGCACAGCCGCGAGAGCGCCGAGCAGATCGCCTTCGCCGATGTCCTGGTGCTGAACAAGACCGACCTAGTGCACAGCGACCGCCTGCTGGCGCTCGAGGCGCGACTGCGCGGCATGAACGCCATGGCCAGAATTCATCGCGCCGAGCACGCGGAGTTGCCGATCGAGCGGGTGCTCGATCTTGCGGCCTTCGACCTCGATCGCGCCCTGGAGCGCAAGCCGAGCTTCCTGGAGCCCGAGTACCCCTTCGAGTGGACCGGAGTCTTTAACCTGACCCCCGGGCGCTGGACCCTGTCCCTCACCACCGGACCGGACCCCAGCCTGTCACTCGCGGTGCTTGCGCTCGCGGACACCAGCGAGCCTGGGCTGCGTGCCGGCGCCGAGCGGTGCCTGCGCCTCTTTGCCGAGCCTGCCCGCGACCTTGCCCCCGGCGACCCGTTGCGCCTGGAGCGGCACCAACGTCTGCCGGTCCCGACCGAGGGCGGCGCGCGTTTTGCGCTGGACATCGGCGCACCGGGCTATTACGCCATCTACAGCCAGCACTTGGCGGAAGAGTTTGAACTCGCGGTGTGCGACGAACAGGACCAACCCCGCGCTCCCGAGTGCGAGCATCTGTGGGTCGCTCAGCACGATCACGACGACCAGGTGACCTCGGTCGGCATCGAGC
>Ga0247840_10008103_pt1 | contig 14250 bp, 16 predicted proteins | sample LaCruzMarch2015__FD_192404 | JGI IMG/M metagenome (GOLD analysis project Ga0247840, IMG submission 192404) | Freshwater microbial communities from meromictic Lake La Cruz, Castile-La Mancha, Spain - LaCruzMarch2015_17m | ecosystem: Environmental > Aquatic > Freshwater > Lake | place: Spain...
GATCAGGTCGATTGGCATCAGCAGCCCGCGCAGGACACGGCGCAGGCGCAGCATTTCCTGGTAGCGGTCGGCCACCTGGGCTTCCACCACCAGAAGATCAAGGTCGTTGGCAATGCTCAGATCCCCTGTGGCAGCAGAGCCAAAAGCGATCAGGCACGTGGGAGAGGCCGCGGCGACCAACCGGAGCAAGGCTTCCGCGATCTTTTCGGGGGTCACCGCCCAGGGCTTTTGGGGAGCGCCGTCACTCAACATCGGTCTCACCAGGGAGCCCGTCACTGGCCAGACGCTAGATGGGATCAGCCCGGTTGGCAGGTGGGTGGGGTGGGACCTCACGGATCAGCGTCTGCGGAGGCTGCCGCCGCCGCCCGCTCCTGGTGCTCCTTGAGGGTGATCCCGGCGGCATCTTTCCACTCGAGCCGGCCGTTGGCACTGCGGGCGAGCAGCAGCCCCGCCGCCTGGGACGGCGACTTAAACTCGTAGTCCTGGAGCAGCTCCACCTGGTTGTCCTGCCTGGCAAGGACGCCCTGGCGGATGAGTTGCTCCCGGGTACGCATCAGGGCGTCGGGAGAGCTGGCGGTGAAGTCGCGGCGCCCCTTGGCCCCATTGAGAACAGTGAACCCGTTCGGTGACTCGTATCCCCTGCCCTCGGAGTCCGGACCCCTGAGGAAGAAGAGCTTGCTGGGATTGATGGAGGGGAAGCTGGGTGGCTGCTCAAAGGCCCTGAGCCCGAGCACTGGACAGCAGACCAGCACCTCGTCCAGGAAGCCCTCAGCCTCAGCGCGGTCCATCTCGGCCAGGTTGACCGCGTGACCCTGCACCACGTTCTCCAACCGGCAGCGCTTCGCCGCCTGGGCCAGCCCGATCAGCCTGGCCTCCAGGTGCTGGGCATGGGCCTTGTTCAGGTAGCCGTCCTTGGAGGTGAAGGCGTAGGCGGTGGTCCAGAACTCCTTGGCCTGGTGTTGCTCAAGACGCCGTCCGAGGGGGTCCGCCTCACCGATGTAGGCAAGGTCGGCGCCACCGTCCTCAGGGTCGGGACCCGTGAGCACGTACACGCCAGGACGACCGGCCTCCGGGCGCTGGGTGAACTCCTTGAGCTGGGAGCGAGGGATCACGTAGCCGATGCCGCTCCAGTTCGTCTTCTCCACGATGCGCATGCCCTCTGGGAGCCCGGAAGGCACGAACAAGCGCAGGGCGAAAGGGCGGGGATTGGTCATGGGGCGGTCGGCTTGACGGTTGTGTACGCCTGGCGTTCGTGGTTGGGCGTTTTCGGGAAGGCAAGGCTGAGCTGCCGCTGGCGGACGAGCACTTTGAGGTACTGATCCCGGAGGGTGTCGGGCTTCCGATTCACCAGTTCTGCCAGGCAGCGGAGGGTGATGAACCGTTCTTCGCAAAGGTCCAGGACGACATCAATGAGCACCTGGCGATCCAGCTTTCTCTTGATTCGTGGCTCTGATGCCATTGCTTCCAAACGGGAGCGCAAAGCTTCTCAGAGCGGCGCCAGATCATCCACCACAGGAAATGGCAGCTGACCTGCCACCAAGCAACCCTCAAGGTCGCGCTGCTCGGGAAAATTCGGGGAGCTGGCGCTCAAATTCGGGGAGCTGGAGGCCAAGTTCGGGCAGCAGACGACCAAATTCGGGGAGCTGGGCGCCGAAATTCGGGGAGCTGGGCGTCGAAAATCGAGGCGCAGGGCCACAAGCGTCGTCTGGGCTTGAGATGGTGTTCCCAGGCTCCAGATGGAACCCAGGGAGCAAGGCATAGTCCAACACCTGGAAGCAGGCAGGTGATGCAGCTTCTTCAATAGAATGATTGAGGTTCACGGCATGGGGGGATCAAGTTGCCAATGCATTTGATAGTCTGGGCCGTCTGATTTCGGCTGCACCTCGGGAGGGAAGATTTGAATTGTCAGAGGAATCGGAAAATCCGCCCCAATGATTGCAGCTTCGCCCGGCTTCAGGTTTGGGAGAAAAGAGGAAGCTGAACGATCGATTTCTCCACATGCGCGTTCGACCACATCGCGATCGCGTTCATTTGTCAATCGATGAACAACAAGCGTGCCCATCTGACTCAAAACTCCTTCGGTGATATCTCGTGGCCGTTGGGTTGCCAGGCAAATGTTTAAACCATACTTACGCCCTTCCTTGGCAATTAGTTCAAAGGCATCTAGCCTCGCAACGGCATCTTCGCCTCCAATATGCCTTCCAAGAAAGTTGTGGGCTTCATCAACAATAACAACAACTGGTGAGTCAGTGAATGCGCCTGATCTTGCCTTGTTTAGAAGGTGCCTTCCTACAACATTCGCAACGATTTCGCGCGCTTTAAACTCGTATGCCACCCCGCTAAGGCAGACGCGCAGCAGTCGGTTGTCGTTTGTCGCAAAATCGTCAATAGCTACTGTCAAAGCGGGATCAGCAGACATAAACACACACGAGAATGCATTCGAGGTCAGGACCGCGTTAATCCGCGAGACAAGCGATAGGCAGTAGGAGAAGTCACCGGTTTCACCACCCCATTTTGATGGGTCGCTTTGCTTTGTCGTCCAATTTCTGCCATCTGGCCAAACACACTCCTGCTCAATTTGGGCAACGAGCTTCATTACATCGAATTCCTGTCTAGGATCATCGAGCTTCTCGGACACTCCAGTCTTCTGCTCTTCTGCATTAACAGCAGCTTTAAGCTGGTCGATCTTCTTGATAAAACCGTTTGGTGCGATAGCGGGAGCCAGCTTCGCCAAACGCAAGCTACGGATGGCAGCACGCATTTTTGGCCCCTGTACTTTCCCTGCGGGCTCAAATAGCGCAATGAAGTCCGACTCAATAAAGCAAGTCGGTGGAAGTGAACAAGGCAAAGACGCTGTAGCCGTGTAAATTGGAGAGCCAAGGTGAAAGTGGGACACGGATGGTCCCGAGAATCCTCGATACTCACCGGTAGCGTCCAAGAGGATGATCTTGGTTTTGTGTTTCAGACATTCTTCAATGATGCGAGCAGTTGTCCAACTCTTACCACCTCCAGTGGTGCCCAAGATCGCGCAGTGACGCCCGAACAATTTTTCCGGTCGTATCGAAACTGAACTTTCAAGTGCAACATCGATAGAACCTAGGCGGAGTAGCACTTTACTTTCCGGACTTCCCTCCGGCTGCATCAAGCTCGGCAGATCTGCGACGAATTTGTGCGGAGCAGCGTAAACCCGGTCTCCCAATCGAGGGTAGGATTCAACCCCAGCAGTGACGCGCAGCGAATCCATCGCGACCGAACCGAGAAGTTGTATTGTGCCCAAAGCATCGAGGTCCGACACCTTTGAATGGGATGCATCTACAGAGCGTCTTTCTGATTCAGGAAGATGAATCTCAACCACGCGACCGAGCAACAAATTGATCTGGCCTTCAATCAGCACGAACTCCCCGACCTCACCTTTCCCATAACGACCTCCGAGAAAGTGCGCTCCACTGGGTGACCCTGCATCATTCAAATTGAAGCGGACAGCCTGAGCTGCCACGGAGGACAAAACTCCGATGAATAATTCAGGGCGCAGTAATCCCCTTGGGAACGCGTCCTCGATGTTGGATGACCTGCTCATTATGTACTAGCTACGAGTTTGATGTCACGAGTGAGGCGCTGAGCAGGAGTCAAGGATTTAAGATCGGGAATCATCTCTGCAAAATCTCCGAATTTCGCCTTAATGAGCCACACATCTTCGCCTTGCTTGGCCAAGTCAAGCAGAGTACCCCAGTACTTGTTCTGCTCATGTGATTGCAGTGTGAGCGAATCAGCCGATGGATTGACGACAATCAAGCGTAGGTGAGGATTTGTTCTCACAGCTGCAAGAATTGGCTCGGACAAGTGATCGTCGTTGAATCCAAATCCAATAACGATAAGGCAAGTGTTAGGTTCGCGGAGCACTGAGAAATACTGCGAAATTAGCTCAAGGTGTGGCTGAACGTACGACTGCTGATACTTTCCCTTTGCTGGGTAGATCAGGCAAGCAGATTCTGGAGATGGATTCTGCTCCACCACTATTTCCTCTACAGGGTTGCGAGACCAGTTGACCGAGCCGTGAAGCTTATACATGTGGAAGACACCTTCCAGCGGTGTCCCGATTTCGTCGCCAGTAGCCGGTCTACGTACAATGTCATACAAGAAGAAGCGCGGATCAAACTGTCGCGGCTGAGAAAACGAGAAACCGTCGAGCACGACCAACCCTTGCTTTCCCGCAGCAGTTTCAAAACATAAATCGTAGTTCGTCGTGAAAAGTTTCAGACGGGAATCTCGGACGCGACGCCGGGAAAGCCTGTGTAGAAAAGTGCGATGAGCTGCAAGCTGTGTTGCATCCTCTAGGTCGAGAAACTCAGAGCACTTTTCCAGAATCACCCTCTTCGACTCCGTGATGAAGGCTGTCACGTCTGCGCTTGTCTTCACCTGTAAATAGGCCTCACATCGGGAGAGAAGAGCTTCGATGTTCTCTTTCTCACTCGCGACATCGTATCCAGTTTCGGCAATCACATTCGATGCTGTGGCCGAAATTGTTCGTTCATCGTTGTCCGTTCCAGGATTGCTATTCACGCAGTAATCCCATAGATTCCACATCGAAGGTCCTTTCGTGACCGGTCCTAACGACGTTCCACTACCTGCAAGCACAACAACATGCTGCATCTGGAGGGAGGAAAGCAGAAAACTCTTCAGTTCTTCTTTGGCACCTTTCGATGCAGTCAAAATTCTCTGCTCCTCGGATGAGTCGGTGTCCGCTGGAATATCCGGCTTTAACTCCTTCCATGCAGCAGCTTCGGGGTCAAAAAACATGGACTTGCCGGAAGTCGAAACCGCACTAGGTGAGGCAGGCGGTTGTAGTGATGGCGACGAAGCTGATGCAGTTGGTTTTCTCATGGGTTTGTCTCAGTTAATGCTCAACTCTCCGCTCAGCAGCTTCGGCAGCAGCGTGTCGCGAAGAGTTGCGAGGGTGCGGGATTGCTTCGCGTTGGAGAGGATTCGGGTCACCAGCGGCGCGGCTTGTTTCGTAAACGCTTCGAGGATGGGATGCGGTGGAACCAGCACGCCAAGCGAACGAACGGCGGTTGAGTTCAGCCCGGGGATGGCGACGCCAGTTCCTTTGATTCTCATTTCGGCGAAGGCGAACTCTGAGGTCATCCAAAAGTAGAGATACTCTTGACTGAGGTGCTCGTTGGTTCGCAGTCGATAGACGTGCTCGTTGATGCTGCATTTCTCAAATGGGAATCCGTCGCCGAACATACTCACGTGTGGCTCGTATTCGCCGGGGCGTCCGCCGTCTTTGTAAAGCAGCACGTCGTGGCTCTCGATGTGGCCCTTCTTCATTCCTTGGTAGAACTCGACCGGCACGAACTTCGTCTTGCCAAAGTCGAACATGCCGACGCTCACGATGCTCTCTGCCCCGATGCTGGGGACACCACTCGTGATTCCACCAACTCCACCCTTTGGTCGACCGCCTGTTTCCAACACAGCAAGCACGTTGTCGAGCGTAGTGACTTGCCAACCGTTTGGTTTCTTGCCGAGAGGTGAGTCTTCCACGTGTTCAGGGAAAAGGGCGGCTGTGGCTGGATCGAGCCCAAGGGGCTGCCGCCCATCAAGCTTGGCCCGAACAGGCTCGAAATCCACGAACCAGTTCTGGAACAGCGCCCGCGCCATCGCCTCCAGCGTCGCGTTCATCCGCCGGTTCAACTCGATCTTGTCGTCCAGCGCCCCGAGTAACTCGGCGATTGCTTTTTGCTCTGCGAGGGGTGGGAGTAGAAATTTGAAGTCCTTGATTTGCTTCCCACTGATATGAGGAACAGCAGTGCCAGTAGTTATGGCGTGGATGTGCTGGGTGAACTCCCGACTGCCGATGATGTAGCGGAGAAATTTGGTTTCAAGATTTGGGCCGCCCCGAAGTCTCGCGGTTCGCTGAACAAGCAGACACGGGAGGTCATGCTTGGAAATGGTTGCATACTTGAGTCCAGCCTCAATCCAAGGTCGATCCATCGCCAGAACAACGTCATTTTCACTAAGCTCATACATAGAGTATTGGCCACGCTCAGAGATAGGCCATCTCTTGACGCCATCCCATCGCATTGCGCCTTGAACAATGTTGTCACCACGAACAAGAGGGATGCTATCGGGCGAATCGGTGTAGCGTTCGCTTTTGAAGGGGAAGCCCGTTAGTAAATCTGCTTCGGCGCCGAGCGTTGTTTCCTCCCATTCCCCCGCCATAACCCAGCCCCCGTAGATTGGCTTTGATGGCCCGCTCCAGTTCTGCGGACTCCGTAAACTGAGCCTCCAGCTCAGCCACCAGCCGCGGCATCTTCTCCTCAAACGGCTCACCGTCGTCGTCGACCTCCTCCGCCCCCACGTACCGCCCTGCCGTGAGCACGTGGCCATGGGTAGCGATCTCGGCAGTGGTGGCGGACTTACAGAAGCCCGGCACATTTTCGTAGTCGTCCGCGCCGTTCACTCCCCGCCAGCGGTGATAGGTGCCGCTGATCTTCGCCAAGTCGGCCTCCAGCAGCTCCCGGTGCACCCGATCGATTAGGGTGCCGAGCTTGCGGGCATCGATGAACAGCGTGTGCCCGCGCCGATCGCGGAAGCCCCGTTGGCCATCGGCGGCCTTGCTCTTGGCCAGGAACCACAGACACACCGGGATCTGGGTGCTGTAGAAGAGCTGGCCCGGTAGGGCCACCATGCAGTCCACTAGGTCCGCCTCGATCAGGGCGCGGCGGATCTCTCCTTCACCGCTCTGATTGGAACTCATGCTCCCATTGGCGAGCACGAAGCCGGCCATACCCTGCGGCGCCAGGTGGTGGATGAAGTGCTGCACCCAGGCGAAGTTGGCATTGCCCTTGGGCGGCACGCCGTACTGCCAGCGCACGTCGTCGTCCTTGCGGAACCAGTCGGAGTCGTTGAAGGGCGGGTTGGCGAGCACATAATCCGCCCGCAGATCCGGATGCAGGTCACGGCGGAAGCTGTCGGCGTGCTCGGGGCCGAAGTCGGCCTCGATGCCACGCAGGGCCAGGTTCATCACCGCCAGGCGGCGGGTAGTGGCGTTGCTCTCCTGGCCATAGATCGAAATATCGCCCAGCTTGCCGCCGTGGCTTTCCACAAACTTCTCGCTCTGCACGAACATGCCGCCGGAGCCGCAGCAGGGGTCGTAGATTCGGCCCCTGTAGGGCTCCAGCATCTCCACCAGGCAGCGCACCACACAGCTCGGCGTGTAGAACTGGCCGCCGTTCTTGCCCTCGGCTGAGGCAAAGCGGGTGAGGAAGTATTCGTACACCCGGCCCAGCAGATCCACCGATCGATGGGTCTGCTCGCCCTCGCTGGCGGCGGTGAGTTCAATCGTGGCGATCACATCGATCAGTTCCCCCAGACGCTGCTTGTCGAGGCCCGGACGGGCGTAGTCCTTCGGCAGCACGCCCTTGAGGCGCGGGTTGTCACGCTCGATCGCCACCATGGCGTCGTCCACCAGCTTGCCGATCGTGGCCTCCCTGGCATGGGCCTGCAGGTGGCTCCAGCGCGCCTCGGCCGGCACCCAGAATACGTTCTCGGCCTTGTATTCGTCGGGGTCTTCCGGGTCGGCTCCCTCGTAGTCGCCAACGCCTGCCAGCAGCTTGGCGCGGTGCTCTTCGAAGCTGTCGGAGATGTATTTGAGGAAGATCAGGCCGAGCACCACGTGCTTGTACTCGGCCGCGTCCATGTTGTTGCGCAGCTTGTCGGCCGTGAGCCAGAGCTTGGCCTCAAAGCCCAGGTTGGCGGTGCCGTTGCCGGCGGCTTTTCCTTTGCGGCCGTTACTGGCCGGTGCCGCCGCTTGGGACACCGGCTCGGCGCCCACCAGAGAAACGCTGTCGCTGCGGCCCCGGCCGCGCACCACGATCCCTTTGGCCACCAGTTCCGCCTTCACCTCCTCGTAGAGGGTCTCCTCCCAGCCGAGTGCTTCCCGCAGGGTCGAGTTCCTGGCGGGGCTGCCGGCCTTTCCCAGGGCTTCGAGGAAGTCGTTCAGCTGATCCGGATCGGGCACTGGTGGATCAGGTCAGTCGTCGCTGGAGGGAGTCTGCCTGGACTGGGGACCGTTTGGGGTACGGGCAGACACGACCAAGGTTGTGCAGGGCAGGTAGCCCAGGTGTTGCGCTCTGTCCAAGAGGGGCGCCTAACCTGGCCTGATGACCTCCTCCCGGATCACCCACAACCCCGCGCAATGCGGTGGCAAGCCCTGCATCCGGGGTATGCGCATCCGCGTGAGTGATGTGCTCGACCTCTACGCCGCCGGCCTCAGCAGCGAGCAGATCCTCGCCGAGCTCCCCGATCTTGAAGCTGAGGATCTCCCAGCAGCCCTGAGCTACGCGGCGCGTGAAGTCGATCATCCCGTGCTGGTGGCGTGATTCTCTGGCTCGACGCGCAGCTGTCACCAGCGCTCTCCAAGTGGATCAGCAGCAGCTTCCCCGGCATCCAGACGTTCCCGGTCAGAGATCTGGGCCTGCGAGATGCCGAGGATCGGCAGATCTTCCTGAAGGCGAAGGAGGCAGGAGCTGTAGTGATGACCAAGGACAGGGATTTCCTCAACCTTCTCGCTCAGCAAGGCCCACCTCCCCAGGTGATCTGGCTTCGGGTCGGGAATACGTCCAACGTCTCGCTCCAGCGGATCCTGCTGCGCCACCTCAATCAAGCGATGGCCAGCCTCAGCGAAACTGAGCCCTGGGTGGAGATTCGTTCAACTCCTTGAGCTGAGCTGTACGCCGCCCTCAGAGCAACAGCGAGTGCACAAAGGCCGGCAGCAACTGGATTGGGTTCTCAGTGATGACGCCTTCACCTGGGCGATCAGCGGGCCAGGCCGAGGAAGACCAGGATGGAGCGATTCATCCGCACCAGAAGCGGGTCATCGAGGATCCCGATCCTTCGACCCAGCCGTGCGCGGGGCACGGTGGTGAGCTTGTCCACCATCAGGCAACTGGAGACGGCCAGACCATTGTTGGGTGAGGGTTCCACCGGGATTCGGAACAGGGGGAGGTCCGTGGTCTGGCTCGTGAGCGGACAGATCGTCACCGAATCCCTGGCGTCGAAAGCATCGTCCTGCACGATCGCCGCGATTCATTCCTGAGCCTGATCCGGCCACACGGAGATGGCGTCCACGAAGGCCTGGTCTTCGGCCTCCAGGGGTCCGGCATTGGCCAGAAGGCTCTGGCGACGGGCCTCGGAGGCGAACCGGGGTGAGCGCACGTCGGGCACCCAGATCTGGATCGGCCTCAACCCCTGGGAACGCAGCCGCTGGTGGGCGTCGCCGTCCGTCGCTGGATCCATGGACTCCCACCTGCAGTGGCAGGTAGCACGATAGGAGGGCTGACCCATGGCGCCGCAGGCCCCAGGCTGGGGCAAGCACGACGCCGCGCGACGGCTGGCCATGGGCGATCCAGCCACCCCCACCGATCCCGCCCAGCTGCGCCGCGACTACCGGCGCCAGGCGCTGCGGCGGGGGGATCTGGCGGCCGATCCTGTGGCGCAGTTCCGCCGCTGGTTCGATCAGGCGGTGGCGGCCGAGCTGGACGAGCCCAACGCCATGGTGCTGGGCACCAGCGATGGTGTGCGCCCCAGCGCCCGCACCGTGTTGCTCAAGGCCTTCGACGGGCGGGGCTTTGTGTTCTTCACCCACTACGAAAGCCGCAAGGCCAGCGAGATCGGCGCCCATCCGGAGGTGAGCCTGCTGTTTCCCTGGTACGGGCTGGAGCGGCAGGTGGCCATCCTGGGCCGGGCCGAGCGGATCAGCGCCGCCGAATCGCTGGCCTACTTCCTCTCGCGGCCGGTCGGCAGCCGGCTGGGGGCCTGGGTGTCGCAGCAGAGCGCCGTGATCAGCTCCCGCTCGATCCTGGAGATGCAGTGGGACGCCATGAAACGCCGCTTCGCCGATGGCGAAGTGCCGCTGCCACCGGCCTGGGGCGGCCTGCGGGTGGTGCCGTTCGAGTTCGAGTTCTGGCAGGGCCGCAGCAACCGCCTGCACGATCGCTTCCGCTACCGGCCTGCCGACCCCATCGCACCCGGCGAGGAAGCGGGCGCCCCGGCCTGGACCATCGAGCGGCTGGCGCCCTGAGGCGCGGAGCACGGCCGCCGGCGATCTGCAGATGCGCCGCAGAATCACCCGCCTTCCCTGCTATGCGGCTATAGTCATAACACTTGATGCCTGAGCACCGATGGCCGTCGCCCCAGCGCCTTCCCTCTGCCTCGCCGCCGCCGCCGGGGGTGCCCCACTGCTGTTCCGCCAGCTGTTCGATGCCGACACCGGCACCTTCACCTACCTGCTGGTGGATGTGGCCAGCCGCCAGGCCCTGCTGGTCGATTCGGTCTTCGAGCAGCACGACCGCGACCTGGCGCTGATCCGGGAACTGGGCCTCGAGCTGGTGGCGTCGATCGACACCCACGCCCATGCCGACCACGTGACTGGCAGCTGGCTGATGCACGAGGCCACCGGCTGTGCCATCGGCCTGGCCGCCTGCGTCGGCGCCGAGAACGTCACCCGTCCCCTGAAGCACGGCGATCGCGTCCTCTTCGGCGGCCGCCACGTGGAGGTGCGCGCCACCCCCGGCCACACCGACGGCTGCCTCACCTTCGTGCTCGACGACCACACGATGGCCTTCACCGGCGACGCCTTGCTGGTGCGCGGCTGCGGCCGCTGCGACTTCCAGCAGGGCGACGCCCACACCCTCTGGGCCTCGATCACCGGCCAGATCCTCACCCTCCCCGATCACTGCCTGCTGTACCCCGGCCACGACTACACCGGCCGCCATGTCACCTCCGTCACCGAGGAGAAGGCCTTCAACGCCCGCCTCGGCGGCAACGCCACCGAGCGGGACTTCGTGGGCCACATGGAGAACATGCGGCTGCCCCATCCCCACCGGATCGCCCAGGCCCTGCCCGGCAACATGCGCTCCGGCAAGCCCCGCGAGGCCAGCGCCGCGCCGGCCTGGGCACCGATGGCGCGCAGCTACGCCGGACTGCCCGAACTCAGCCCCGCCTGGGTGGCCGCCCACCGCGGCGACGTCACCGTGCTCGATGTGCGCTCCGCCGAGGAGTTCGCCGGGCCCGACGGGCATGTGGGCGGCAGCCTGCTGATCCCCCTGCCGGAACTGGAGAGCCGCTCAGCCGAGATCCCCGCCGGTCGCCCGCTGGTGGTGGTCTGCCATTCGGGCAGCCGCTCGGCCCTCGCCACCCAGCAGCTGCTCAAGGCCGGCCGCCTGCAGGTGGCCAACCTCCACGGCGGCCTGAGCCGCTGGGCCGCCGAGGGCTTCCCCCTGGACGGGGTCGTGCAGGCCTGAAGTGCTTGCCATGTGAATTCCATCCCACTCCTTCCTCCCTCCATGACCCCCACAACCATGACCAGCACACCTGTGACCACCCCCAGCCGCCTGGGCGCCCACGACCTGGCCGAACGGCTGGCCTCCGGTGAGGTCAGCGTGATCGATGTGCGCGAACCGATGGAGTACGCCACCGGCCACATCGCCGGCAGCCTCAACGTCCCCCTCTCCCGCCTGGCCCAGGCCGACCTGCCCCGCGGCCCGCTGGTGCTGGTCTGCCAGAGCGGCAACCGCAGCGGCAAGGGACTGTCCCAGCTGCTGCAACTGGGCCATCCCCACCCCGTCGCCGACCTGCTCGGTGGCCTACCCGCCTGGCAGCAGGCCGGCTTCCCGGTGCACCAGCTCAAGGGGGCGCCGCTGCCGCTGATGCGCCAGGTGCAGATCGTCGCCGGCAGCCTGGTGCTGCTGGGGGTGATCCTCAGCCAGGTGGTGGCCCCGGGCTGGATCTGGCTGAGCGGCTTCGTGGGGGCCGGGCTCACCTTCGCGGGCATCTCCGGCTTCTGCGGCATGGCCCGCCTGCTGGCCGTAATGCCCTGGAACAGGGTGTAGCGGCCGGCGCCACAGGCCGATCCATTCGTCCTGGCGCTGGTCCACCGAACCGCTGGCCGGCTCCCAGAGCTCGGCCACCAGCCCCGCCCGGGCCAGCTGGGCGGCCACCACCTCGGGGTCACTGCCCCAGGGCGGACCGCCCGGGTTGCCGTGGCACCAGAACAGCCCCAGCAGCCAGCCCCCCGGCGCCAGCAGCCGACGGACGGTGGCGATGTAAGCGTCGCGGCGGCCCGGATCGATGGCGCAGAAGCAGGTGTGCTCCACGATCCCGCTGAGGCTTCCGGGCGCCAGGCCCGCCGCCTCCAGGGCCTGCTGGTCAAACAGGTCGGCCTGCAGCCAGCGCAGAGCGGCCCGATCCGGGCCGTGCAGGGAGCGGGCTTCGGCCAAGGCCTCGCCGCTGAAATCCAGGCCGATGGCGCTGAAGCCAAGCTGCTCGAGCAGGGCGGCCTCATGGCCGCGGCCGCAGCCCGGCACCAGCACCGTCCCCGGCGGCCGGGGAGCGAGGGGATGGCTACGCAGGAACCGCTCCAGCGGCGGAGCCGGCCGGCCCAGTTCCCAGCCGTCGGCGCCCTGCCGGTAGCGCTGGTCCCAGTGGCCTGGCTCAGCGGTGGCTGCCGGTGTGGAGGGGTTCATGGCTTCAGCATGGCCCGCTGCCTCGCAGCGGGAGGGCAGAGCGCGGCCAGCCAATGATGCCCTCCGATGAAGTCGGCGCTGCACGGATGCCGCAGGCGGGACTGAGTCTGCTGCAGATTGCCTATCTTTCCGGGGGCAAAGAGACCCTTGGCAAGAAGCAGATGCTCAGGCTCTCACTGGGAATGGGGAGGGATTATTTGCGCTTACCGAGGATACTGACGAAGACAACCTTCTCACACGTTGGATATCCGCCTGCGCCGCATCAGGCGATCTTATTAGGTTGAAAATGTCCCCGCAGAGAACCACACGCCAATGAAAAGAATCCTTGCTTTTTTCACCTCCATGGTGATGACGCCCTGGCATCGCCTCGCCGACATCGGCCGTTCAGGGATCGTGGCGGTCGGGCTGTTCGTCCTGGCCTCGCTGCTGTCGCCACCCGCCGCCACGGCCGCCGAAACCGATGGCAACTGGAACCTGGATGACGGCGCGGGGCACCGCCTCGGCGTCATGCTCTACGAACGCTCCGACATCAACGCGGCCACGGGTCTGCGTCTACGGCTGAATGCGGAGTCCCCCAAGCTGAGCCTGGACCATGCCCGCCCCCTGCTGCTCAGTGATGGCAAGGATCAGGACTGGAGTCTCGCCAACCTCAGCAAAGAGCTCACGGCCTCTGCCGGTGGTGCGATCCCGGCCACGTCCTCCCAGTTCGACGCCGGCAGCCTTGAGCCGACCCCTGCCGATGGCCTGCCCCTGAGGATCACGGTGCCGAGTTCCGCCGGCGATCTGAACTTTGCCCTCTCGCCGGGCCAGGTCCAGACCCTCCACTCCCTGACGGCCGCCAGCACCAACTGACGACCGCCTGGGCGCCGCTGGCCTCGGTACCTTGTTCCCATGCGCCTGCTGCACACCTCCGACTGGCATCTGGGCCGCAGTTTTCACGGCGCCTCGCTGCTGGAGGAGCAGGCGGCGGCGATCGAGCGGATCGCCGAACTGGCGCGTGAGCAGGCCGTCGATGCGGTGCTGATCGCCGGCGACCTCTACGACCGGGCCATCCCGCCGGCTGAGGCGGTGGACCTATTCAACCGGGCCCTGGCCATGCTCAGTGCCGGCGGCACCGCCGTGGTGGCCATCGCCGGCAACCACGATTCCCATGTGCGGGTGTCGGTGTACGACCCGCTGCTCTCGGCCTTCGGCGTCACGGTGCGGGGCGATGTGGGCCGGGCCACCGAGCCGGTGCTGGTGACACCCAGGGGCGGTGGCGCGCCGGTGGCCATCTATCCCCTGCCCTACCTGGAGCCGGCGGTGGTGGGGCCGGCCCTGGCCGGGGGGCCGGTGCGCTTGCGCCATGAGGAGGTGACCCGGCTGGCCATCGAGCGGATCCACGCCGACCGCCGCGAACGGCCGCCCCACCGTTCGGTGCTGGTGGCCCACACCTTCGTGGCCGGCGGGGAGACGTCGGAGTCGGAGCGGGAGCTCACCATCGGCAACGTCGACCGGGTGAGCGTGGCGGCCTTCGCGGGCTTCGATTACGTGGCCCTGGGCCACCTGCACGCCTCCCAGCAGCTGGACGGCCCCCGGGTGGCGTATTCGGGCACCCCCCTGGCCTACTCCTTCTCCGAGGAGCGGCACGTCAAGTCGGTGCGGATCGTGGAGCTGGCCGCCGACGGCACCCCCACCGTGCAAGTGGTGCCCCTGGGGGTGGGCCGGCCCCTGTGCACCCTGCGGG
>Ga0247840_10008111_pt1 | contig 14242 bp, 10 predicted proteins | sample LaCruzMarch2015__FD_192404 | JGI IMG/M metagenome (GOLD analysis project Ga0247840, IMG submission 192404) | Freshwater microbial communities from meromictic Lake La Cruz, Castile-La Mancha, Spain - LaCruzMarch2015_17m | ecosystem: Environmental > Aquatic > Freshwater > Lake | place: Spain...
CACGGTTCGTTACCACTCACAACGGGAGCGGGGGTTCCCGTCGCGGGAGGGGGAGGAGGGGCTCCGTCCGCTTCGGTCATGGGGCGAGCGGCCATGTGCTGATACAGGGCCCAACGGGAATCCGCGTCTTTTTGGGTGAGCCCCCAAAGATTTTCGGAATGTTCCGGCCGGGTTTTTGTCAACATTTTGAACCGGTTTTCCCGCATGTAGAAATCTTCCACTTTCGTGACCGCCGGTCGGGAATCCACCACAAGGGGGTTCAACCCCTTCGCGATGCGACGGGGATCGTGCCGGTAAAGCAACCACTGGCCGGACCCCACCGCGGATTTTTGACTGTCCAAGGCTTTCGTCATGTCAATACCGTGGGCGATGCAATGGCTGTAGGCGATGATCAAAGACGGACCGTCAAAAGATTCCGCTTCCAAGAAACTGCGAAGGGTGTGCTCGTCCCGGGCTCCCATGGCCACTTGAGCCACATACACTTGGCCGTAGGTCATGGCCATCATCCCCAGATCTTTTCGAGGAGACGATTTTCCCCCTGTGGCAAACTTCGCCACCGCGGCCCGGGGCGTGGCTTTGGAAAGCTGTCCACCGGTGTTCGAATAAACACCCGTGTCCAAAACCAAAATATTGACGTCCATCCCACTGGACAACACGTGGTCCAAACCACCGTAACCAATGTCGTAGGCCCAGCCGTCGCCTCCCACAATCCAAACGCTGCGACGCACCAGGAGATCCGCCAAATCGGTTAAACGACGGGAATCCAAGGTGTCAAGGGTTTTCAGTTTTTCTTTCAAAGTCACCACCCGCTGACGCTGTTCGTAAATGGCGGCTTCGTCCCGCTGGTGAGGATTGTTCAGTATTCCGTCCACCAAGATATCGCCCAATTGGGGAGCTAATTTTTTCACCAAATCCCGGGCCATTTCCATGTGCTGATTCACAGACAAACGGAAACCCAACCCAAACTCCGCGTTGTCTTCGAACAGCGAGTTGGACCACGCCGGCCCTCGCCCGTCCCGATTGGCGGTCCAAGGGGTGGTGGGCAAGTTGCCCCCATAAATAGAGGAACAACCCGTGGCGTTGGCGATCAAGGCCCGATCGCCCCAAATTTGGGAGAGAAGCTTGATGTAAGGCGTTTCTCCGCACCCCAAACAGGCCCCCGAAAACTCAAAGAGCGGGGTCATTATTTGGGACTGATTAATCCGTTCTGTTTTCAATTTTCGACGGTCAAATTCCGGCAGATCTAAGAAGAAATTCCAATTATCGCGTTCGGTGTCCCGCAACGGAGGCTGTGGCCGCATGTTGATGGCCTTCAACTTGGCTTCGGATTTGTTGCGGGCCGGGCAAATTTCCACGCACAGGGAGCAACCGGTGCAATCTTCCGGAGCCACCTGAAGAACGAATTTCAAACCTTTCCAGTCCCGATCCATGGCGTCTCGGCTTTTGAGGGTCTCCGGGGCTTTTTCCAACAACGCGGGTTCCACCACTTTCGAACGAATCACACTGTGGGGGCAAATCATCACGCACTTGTTGCACTGAATGCACGTGGTGGTGTCCCAAACGGGAATTTCAAGAGCCAGGTTCCGTTTCTCCCAAGCGGCGGTGCCCACGGGGAAGGTACCGTCGATGGGCATGGCACTCACGGGGAGAGAATCCCCTTCGTTGCGAATCATTTTACCGATAACGTCCACCACGTAGTCGGGAGCTCCCGGAGCCACGGGAGAGGGAAGTTCTTTTTTGCTGGTGGCTTGGGCGGGGATCACCACCTCGTGAAGACTTTTCAGAGCCAGGTCCACGGTGGCCAAGTTTTTCTGAACCACGTCTTCGCCTTTTTTACCGTAAGCCTTTTTAATGGCCCCCTTAATTTGTTCCACGGCCCGTTCCCGGGGCAACACATTGGAAATGGCGAAGAACCCAGCTTGCATAACGGTGTTCACCAATCGCCCCATACCACTTTCTTTCGCCACGGCGTAGGCGTCAATCACGAAGAAACGAAGTTTTTTGGCAATCAACGCTTCTTGGAACGTACGCGGCAACTCGTTCCAAATCTCGTTGGCTCCAAAAGGGGTGTTGAGCAACACGGTTCCGCCCACCTTCATCTGAGTCAACAGTTCAAAACGGTCCAAAAACACGGGTTGGTGAATGCCCATGAAGTTGGCTTCGGAGATCAAATAGGGAGCCCGGATGGGTTCCGGCCCGAACCGCAAATGGGAAATGGTGATGGATCCGGCTTTTTTGGAATCGTAAACAAAGTAGCCTTGGGCGTAGCCCTCGGTGTTTTCGCCGATAATTTTAATGGAGTTTTTGTTGGCGGACACGGTTCCGTCGGAACCCAATCCGTAGAAGAGGGCGGACACGCCGTGGGGCGGTTCCACCGAGAAGGAGGGATCCCACGCCAGACTGGTGTGAGACACATCGTCGGTAATACCAATGGTGAAATGGTTTTTGGGTTGCGGAGCGGACAGATGCTCAAACACAGCCTTAGCCATGCCCGGCGTAAACTCTTTGGACGATAACCCGTAACGGCCCCCCACCACTTTCGGCAAGGTTTTGAAGGGGGTTTTTCCATCGGTCATCCCTTCAAAAATGGCGTTGACCACATCGAGATAAAGAGGCTCACCCCCAGCGCCCGGTTCTTTGGTCCGATCCAAAACAGCGATGGCTTTCACCGTGGCGGGAAGAGCGGAGAGGAAATACCCCGCGTCAAAGGGCCGATAAAGACGAACCTTCAACACCCCCACTTTTTCCCCTTTTCCGTTCAAAGCCTTCACGGTCTCTTCGGCGGTTTCAGCCCCAGACCCCATCAGAATAACCACACGTTCCGCATCGGGGGCCCCGACGTATTCATAAAGTTTATAGGCCCGGCCGGTCAACTGAGCAAATTGGTCCATAATGTCTTGGGTGATTTTGGCACAGGCGGGATAAAAGGGATTGACCGTTTCTCGCCCTTGGAAATAAACGTCCGGGTTTTGGGCCGATCCTCGCATCACGGGGTGTTCCGGCGTGAGGGCCCGGGCGCGGTGGGCTCGGATGTCGTCTTCGCTGATCAAAGCCCGAAGGGTTTCGTCTTCCAACCACGCGACCTTAGACACTTCATGGGACGTGCGGAATCCGTCAAAAAAGTGGAGGAAAGGAACCCGAGACTTGAGGGTGGCGGCTTGGGAAATGGCGGCGAAATCCATCGCTTCTTGGACCGACGCAGACCCCAGCATGGCCCAACCGGTCTGACGGGTGGCCATCACATCCTGGTGATCACCAAAAATAGAAAGGCCCTGGGCCGCGAGGGAACGGGCCGCCACGTGAAACACCGTGGGCGTGAGTTCACCAGCGATCTTGTACATGTTGGGGATCATGAGCAACAACCCCTGACTGGCCGTAAACGTGGTGGCCAAAGACCCCGTTTGAAGGGCCCCGTGAACCGCCCCGGCCACACCGCCTTCACTTTGCATCTGGTAAACGAGGGGGATGTCTCCCCAAAGATTTTTCTTGGACTCATACATCCAAGCATCGGACCATTCGGCCATGGTGGAGGACGGGGTGATGGGGTAAATAGCGATCACTTCGTTGGTGCGATAAGCCACGGACGCCACGGCTTCGGCACCGTCAATAGTTTTGTATCGAACTTGTGTCATAGAAGGGAACCTCGAATGTAAGATTTAAAAATTTAAACCCAGATTTTGCGGGGATGATGAAATCACAAAGGAGGGCGATTCGCGGACCGCCCCAACCCACCCAGAAACGACCGGGGGGCCCCTATTGTATGAAAACCGGAGCGTTTTCGCACAGGGGTTGGAGAAATTTCCAAATTTTTGGAAATTTCCAATCGGCAAACCGACCCCACCAAGAACAGAAAAACCATCACCACTTCGGAATCGTTGGTCCACGTTTCCGTCAATCCGGCCACCAACAGACCCATAAACCCAAAGAAAACCCCCAAAGACGCAGGGTCCGATCGAGAAACCCGCCACAAGCGGCGGCCCACGACCCACAAAAACCAAAGAAAAACGGCCAAACCGGGAAGCCCTCGTTCCACAGCCATTTGAAGATACATGTTGTGGGATTCTTTCCAAACTTTCCCCGGCTCGTTGGCCCCCCAACGCAATTCTTCCGTGGTCACCGCAAAGTTTTTAGCCCCAATACCAAGCCAAGGGTGATCTCGAATGCTTTCAATGGATTTGAGCCAAAGTCCCATACGAGTTCGGTTCGATTGGTTGGTTTGCGTATCGGTGAGGCTCACCACCCGCTTTTTTATGGAGGGACTGAATCCAACCATCAAAACCCCGGCTAAAACCAAGATTCCGAGAAAAGACAAAACCCGTCGGTCCTTTTTCACCCAAGCCCATAAACTCAAAGAGAACAACAACGACAACCACACCCCTCGGGTTTGACTCACCCCTACGCCAACAAAGGAAGCAATAAAAACCCCAAACCAAAAACGCCCCCCGTGAGTTCGCCAAAGGCCCAACGCCACCGTTCCCGCCATCAGCAATATTTCCGCGTAAGTGATGGGGTTTCTATAAAAACCCGTGGCCCGCTCCACCTCATCCACCACCAGCCAAGAAGGGGCCCATGAGGAAAGCCCCTCCAACCACCCCTGCCATTGAGCGACCCCATAAACCCCGGCCACACCCGCCATGAAACAAAACGTTCCCAAACGCCGGAGAACGTCCTTGCGATCGCCGGTCTGGGACGACAAGATAAAAACCCCCACGAGAACCTCGGTTCTCAAAATCCGAAGACTGCGGGCCGGGTTATCGGACGCCAACGAAGTGACGATTTCCACAGCCACCATAAGCAACCAAGGAATTTCAAGACCTGTCCATTGGATGTTTTTCGAACGGCGATTCCACAGGACCATTCCCAACCAAAGGGCAAACCCCGCCCCCCAAAAAACGTTCGCCCCAGCGATGGAAACAGGGAGGAACACCGCCAATCCAAGAACGCACCCGTCTATTAACCAAAAGGGAAACTGTTTTGCTGTTTTTTCGTGTTTTTTTTTCATGAATTCCTCTTCATTCGTTCCACGTCTTGATAAAGTTGGGCGTATTGTTGGTAAACATTTTTCCAAACGAAACGGTCCGCCACGCGAGCGTTGTCAGCCCCTATTTTTCGACGAAGATCGGGGTTATCCAAGAGCTCAGAGATCCGTGAAACGATTTCGCTAAAATCGGCGGGATTCTGAATAAAACCCATTTGCTGATTAGAAGAAGAAACAATTTCACTGACCCCAACCGTCTTGGACAAAACGAGAGGCAACCCCGCCGCCATGGCTTCAAGACAAACCAAGGAATATTCATCAAACCAAGCGGGATAAACCATCAAATCACACCCCGGAAAAACTTGGCCAACATCATCCAAATGACCAAGAAACCATGTCCTGTCCCGTAAATCTTTTGACCAAGAAACCTGATTTTCTTTGGCTCCTACAAAAAGGAACGCCCAGTCTTTTCGATTTTTCAATCGCAACAAAGCCCTTTGAATGGTTTCGATGTTCCTTTTTTCAAAATCTCCGCCCGCACCGAAAACAATCCACGAGAGAGAGCGATCTATTCCGTAAGATTTAGAAAGGGCTTCACGAACCTTTTCTCGGGAACCGGGCGAAAACCGAGACGGGTCAATCCCCGGATAAATAACTTTTACTTTATCAGGATTTAAAGTGGGGACATACTCTAAAATGTCGCGACGCATCTGTTGAGAAACAGCCACCAGAAAACGCAGCCTTGGATCTAAAAAAGATTGGGTTTTTACTTGAACAGCTGTGGCGTCTGGCACTCGCCCGGGGATGTACACCGAATGCTTCCAATCCACGTTCCCCAAAGTGATGATGTCTTGACGGTAACTGTCCCCAAAACCATGAACAACCCCCGTGTCCCCGGCTAAACGGAAAGCACTCGACGAAGAGAGATGAGCGAACGATCGGAAGCGCCAAGACCCAAACATTTTTGGAAGCTGAAAAACGGAATGACAATGAACGCCTAAATCGGTGGGGGTCTCCTCGGAAAGAGCGGGAAATCGTCTGGCCACTAGGTGAACGTCGTGCCCTTCACGAACCGCCTCCTTAGCCAATTCCCAAGCGATGCGAGATTGTCCTCCCAACAAATTGCACTTTCGACAAACGTAAATCAATTTCACAAAAAATCTCCTCTTAAATTTTCCATCGGTTGTGAATCCAAAGCCACTGGGTGGGATGGTCTCTCACCATGGTTTCCACCAAAACGTTCATCCGATCCGTGAGGGCAGCGATGTTCTCGGAGGTGGGGGGGGCGTCGGGGATTTCCATGGCGGGGCCTATTTTAATAAAAATTTTCCCTTTCTCCCGCCACGTGGCGATGGGATGAACGGGGCAACGCACCCGCAGGGCCAGCAAGGCGGGGAGGCCCGTGGTGTGGGCGGGACGCCCAAAAAACGGGGATATCAGCCCCCCGTCCGTGATGCGTTGGTCAAACAACAAACCCAACACGTTCCCACTTTTCAACCAACGCAACGATTCCCGCACGGCGTTTTTGTGAAGGAACACCCGGGCCCCAAACCGCTCGCGAATCGCCGTTATAAAAGCGTTCACATGGGGGTTTTTGGTGCGACGAGCGATCATGGCCAAAGGCAAACCCGAGAGAGCGAGGACCGACGGGACATACTCCCAATTCCCACAATGGGCCGTAAAAATCAACACCCCCCGCCCAAGAGATTGGGACGCGTGAAGACCGTCCACCCCCTCCAAGTGAACCGCCTCTTGGTGCTGGACCGGGGTCAACCGAGGCAACTGGGAAAATTCCCAAAACCATTCCCCCAAACCGGCCCACACCTCTCCCAAAAAGCCCCGAAGGTTTCCGGGCGTTTCTCCGGGGAACGCGTGGGTCAAATTGTCCAAGGCCACCGCCCGCCGACGCGGGGTAAACCGCCCGATGGTCCGCCCCAAAAAACGCCCCAAGGGTCGACCGAAGAAGGACGGAAGATGCCCGAAAACAGCAAACAACCCTCGAGCAAAAAGATACTCTACGAAAAAACGGAAGCGATGACGGGTTTCCATAAAGCCTCCTGATCCACGTCCCAATTCAAATGGGTCACAATTCCGGGGAAATCGTCGGGAAGCCGTTCCCGATCTTTTTCCGTAACGATCAAACGACGTCCCTCCCGGTGGGCTTGGGCCAACACTCGTTCGATTTCCGATAGAGAAAACCAATGATGGTCTTGAAAACGAGCCGGAGCCACCTCCAAACCCAAACGAGTGAGAGACTGCTCAAACGAAACGGGGTCTCCCACCCCGGACAGGGCCAGAACCCTGCCCCCTCTTAATTCGTCCACGGCCAGAGGCTCCCCCGAGGCCAAAGAAAACGAGAGACGTCCCGTCACAGCCACGGGATGAAAGCCGTCTTTTTCCAAACGTTTTTTAAGATCTTCAAAAGGACCTTTTTCCAAACGCTCGGCCCGGGTTAAAAAGAGGAGATTCCCCTGAACCACCGGTTTTTCTCGCCAAGGCCCCGCGGGCAACAACGGGGTGGGGTGTTTTTCCATAAAAACCTGAAAAGCCAATCGGGCGTCCATGCACAAAAAATTTAAATCCCGATGAAGCCGATGGTGTTGAAATCCATCGTCCATCACCAAACAGTCGGGGCGACACTCACGCCACACCCGTTCGGCGGCGAGGGCCCGATCCGAAGCCACGGCCAAGGGAACCCCCAAGCGACGGAGCAACAAACGAGGCTCATCACCGATGTCTTCGGCCGAAGGAAGAACAGCCCCCGCCGGGACAACGATCACCGGATCTTGGCTTTTCCGTCCGTATCCCCGGCTGACCACAGCGGGGCGGTGCCCTTGCCGAAGAAGTTCTTGCACCAACCAGATCACCCCCGGCGTTTTGCCCGATCCCCCCACGGTTAAATTTCCCACACAAAAAACCGGCGGGGGCACTCGAACCGTTTCCAACACCCCATTCTTGTAAGCCCAACGACGAACGGTGAAAATCCCTTCGTAGGCCAAGGACGGTAAAAAAAAGGCCCCTCGTCCCACGCGTCCCCAAAAGCCGAGAGGATCGGACCAGAAAATCATTTTTTAAGAACAATCTCCACGTCGTTGGCCACTCGGGAAGCGGACACCCATTCCATGCACTCGTGACCAAAAGGGCATCGGTCCCGGTTGCACACGATGCAATCCAACCCTTGGGCTTGAACCCAGCGATGGGGGGGCCGGTTGGGGTTCCAAGACCCGGGAGACGTAGGCCCGTAAACCGTGACGGTGGGCACCCCCACGGCGACAGCCAAATGCATGAGACCCGAATCGTTGGTTAAGGCCGCGTCGCATCGAGATAAAATGGCCGCCCCTTGACGCAACCCGCCCGGAGGGACCACCACCGCTTGCCCGGGGAAATGACGCGCTAAATCCAATAAAAAAGAACGTTCTTCGGGGCTCCCCACCAACACGGCTTTTCGCGACCCTTTTTGAAGAAGGAGCCCCAAGGCTTCCCTAAACTTTTCAAAGGGCCATTGGCGAATGGCGTGGCGATGTTTCGGCATCACAGCCAATCGCTGAGGAACCGTGTCCAGTCCCGAAGCGGTCCACCACGCCCGGGCCCCATCAAAATCCGATTCGGTCAGCGTAAGACGCGGCAAAACCCCTTCGGGAGCCGGGACACCCAATCGCCGCAAAATTTCAAATTTATTTTGAACCGCGTAAATGGGGCGATGGGGGCGGGGAACACGGTGGGTGTAAACGCGTGCCCAAAAAGGGACAACAAACCCCGCCCGAACCGGGGCCCCGGAAACAAACGTTAATTGGGCCGTTCGGGGGTTGTTCATAAAATCCAAAACCCAGTCGTATCGGCGTTTGCGAATTTCCCGCCACCAAAACCAAAACCGAGACTTGTCAAAAACCAACACCTCGTCCAACCCCGGGTAGTGGGATAAAACCGGGGCCATGCCCGCCTCCACCAAAAACTCGATACGGGCCTTGGGAAACTTTTGTCGCAACACGTCCACCACAGGCGTGGTCACAATCACGTCCCCAATCCGTCGCAATTGAATGATTAAAATTCGTAACACCTCAGATCCCTCACCCTTCCCTCTCCCAAGAGGAGAGGGAAAACCATGATTCCCTTCCCCTCTCGGGGGAAGGTGGCCCGAAGGGCCGGATGAGGGCTGAGTCGTTACTAAAATTCTCATAACCGCGAACACCCCCGGGACAAACCGAGGGAGAAATCCCAGAGGTTGTCGTCCCCGCGAACAAAAATTCGTCGCAAGTTTAAGGGGTCGCTCGTCAGGTCGGCCTTGCCCCGGTGCACCGAACAAGCCGCTCGATACCCGCACGCGCGAAGGGCTTCGGCCACAACGGGATCGTCGGCCCCATTCCCGTAAGGGTGAGCGAACGAAACGGGTGTTTCCCCCACGCCGTCAGCGATCAAACGCCGACTTTCGAACAATTCCCGGCGGATCTCTGGCGAGGTCAATCGTTGAAGTCTGGGGTGGGAGAGCGTGTGGGAGGCGATCTCCCAACCGGCTTGATGAAGGGTTTTTACCTGATCCCAAGACACCATGGGCAACCGCGTTTCGTTTTTGGGATCGTGCCAAAAATTTTCACCTCCAACGGCGTTGACCACCAAAAAAAGAACGGCCGAAAACCCAAATTCCTGTAAAATAGGGAACGCGTGGGTGAAATTATTTTCGTAGCCATCGTCAAAGGTGAGAACAACGGATTTTTCAGGCAACGGTTCTTTGGAATCCTGATAAGAGATCGCTTGCCGAAGCGTGAGGGGGTGGTACCCGTGACGCTTTAACCAACCCATTTGCTCCCGGAACCGATCGGTGGACACCCAAAGTTTCCTCAATCGGGACCCCACAGGCGGTGTACCCACTTTGTGATACATCAAAATGGGCAACCCCGGGGTGGATCGACGCCACCAAGTCCACCGAGCGGACACGCCGAGAAACACCAAAGCCGTGGCCGCACCGAAAATTTCAACCATTGTGGGCTTCCTCGTCTAAAAGACGCACCTGTTTCAACCAAGCGTAGTAAGAACTCAACACCGCGTAAATAAAACCAGCGTTCCCATCCAAAAACCCGCCCTTGATCCCGTAACGAACCACGAATTCCCACGGCAACCGAAGATGGTTCCACCCATGAAACCGGCGCCCCTGCCGTCTTTTGTTGCGAGCGATCAAACCCGTGTAGCGGTTGCACTTGTCCAAGTATTCGCCAAAATTTTCGTAACTGTCGTGACGAACGGCGTGACGCAAACGACCCAAAGGCGCCTCCACCGAAATCCCCTCGTGAATGTCTTTGCCGGCGTAGTGGGCCTTGTCCCGTCGGAAAAGGCGAAGGTGTTTCTCTCCCAAAGCCCCACCAAACCTTAAACGACGGCGAAGAAAATACAAGTGAAACGGAAGATAAAACCCGTGGAAGGGGGTGGGGTTTTTGAGCCGTTGTAAAATCTCTTCACCCAGAGCCGGCGACAACCGCTCATCGGCGTCTAAATTAATCACCCAATCCCCGGTGGCCTGTTCCAGAGCGAACTGCTTTTGCGGGCCAAACCCGGCGAATTCCCTCTCGATCACACGAGCCCCAAAGGTTTTGGCGATGTCGCGGGTTTTATCCGTGGACCCACTGTCCACCACAACGATCTCATCGGCCACCCCGGTTAAACTCGCCAAACAAGCCGGAAGGTCTCTCTCTTCGTTGCGAACGATGACAACAGCGCTCAGCCGTGGCATGGATTTTGGGAGACCTCCTTTTGCACCAGATCCTTGTAAAAATTCTCATACGCGTCGGCCATGGCGGCCGCACTGAAACGTTGGGCGGTGGACGCCCCCCGAGTCGTGCGTCGAGAAGCCTCGGCGGGGTCCGTCAAGACCCAGCGAATGTTGTCGGCCAACGCGGTGGCATCCCCCGGAGCACAAAGTTCCGAAGCCCCGGTCCCACCGTAAAGGTCGGCCACACCGCCCACGTCCGTGGCGACGGTGGGAACACCCACGGCCATGGCGTCAATAAGAGCCCCACCAATCCCCTCGGCCCGAGACCCTAAAACGAACACGTCGGCCAAGGCGGTGCAGTCCACCACGTCCGTTCGGTGACCCCACAGGAAAAAATTCTGATTCAACCCCTTGGTCCGAACGGCTCTCTCTAAAGACGGCCGAAGAGGTCCTTCACCCAAAAGAATGAATTGAATACGGGGATTTTTTTTGACAAGGATCTCCGCCGCGGCCAGAAGATTAAACGGGTCTTTTTGTGGAACCAAGGCCCCGGCACTCACCACCACCACGGCGTGGGGATCCACCCCCCGTTCTTGCCTCAATCGAATTCGATCGGGAGGTCCCGGGTATCCCGACGCGTCCACCCCGCTGTGAATGACCCGAACCCTCTCTCGCGGGAACCCCCTCGCCACAACCCCATCGGCCACGGCCCCGGCCACAGCGGCCAAACCGTCCACTTGGCGGTATTTCCAACGACTCAAAAAATGACGCCCCAAAGGATTGTTCACCCGGCGGGTGGCCAGCAAAGGGATTCCGGTCCCCCACACGGCGAGGGCTCCCAACCCCACGGCGTGGCCCGTGTGGGCGTGAACGATTTGAACCTTTTCAACACGAATCAAGTTTCGCAAGGCGAGGGCGGTTGACCCTCCCCACTCACACCAAGGGCGAACGGGAAAAATCGTCCATTTTTCATCTTCGGCCACCTGAGCCAAAGGCTCCCCGGGTCGCACGGCCAAAACATTTTGATGCCCCAGGCGAGTCAAAGCTCGGACCAGCAAAAAGGTTTGCCGTTCCCCCCCCCGCCACCCTCGCTCCGTGTTGATGTGGAGTATTTTCAAATCAAGGCCTACCCTTGCCGATGTTTGATGGCGTGGCGATAAACGGCTTCGGTCTTTTCGCCCAATTCTTGGAGAGAAAACATTTTGTCGGCGGTGAGGCGAGCCCGTTCCCCCATTTTTTCCCGACGGGAGGGATCGTCCATGAGGGACTTTAATGTACGAGCCAAAGCCGACGCACTCTTCGGGGGAATGACAAAACCGTCGTCACCGCTCATCACCATTTCGGGCAAAGCCCCCACGTCTGTGGTCACCAAGGGACGTCCGTGAGACAACCACTCCATCCCCACACGACTCACGGCTTCACTGCCAACGGAAGCGATCACGCCCACGTGGCAGTTATCCATAAATTTTCCCGCGTCCTGCACAGGCCCCCAAAAGCGAACCCATCGAGAAATCCCCCGTTCTTCGGCGTATTTTTCGAGTTCTTTTTTTGAAATATTTTTTTCTTCCCCGGCCACCCAAAACTCCTCGTTGGTCAAGCGATCTTTTAATTGAACGATGGCGTCCAGGAAATACCGATGCCCCTTCACAGGGTCCAAACGCCCCAAAAGCCCCGCTCGAAAAGGCCCCGGGGGTGGGGCCACCGGAGAAGAACGATCCACCCCGGGGTAAACAACGAAGGCTCGTCCTCTCAACAAAGGAAAGCGGGTGAGGTAAGCCTCCACCAAAGCGTTGGACGCCCCAATCACCGCGTTCGTGCGGTTGAACAAAAAATCTTGACCGGGCCGAAGGGTTAAACGACGGGCTTCCCCCCGGGTCCGAACCAACGCCGTGGCGTTCAACCGAGTGGCCACAAACCCCGCCGTGTGCCCCGCCCCGGTGTGAGCGTTCACCACGTCAAATTTTTGAGCGGACAAATCAGACCAAAGAGATAAAACCATACGAAAGGGAATCAAACCCAATCCCAAAACCGTGGCTTTCTCAGCCGTCGGGGACTCTGGAAGACAGGACACCCACACCTCGTGCCCCCGCTCTTTTAAAACCCGAGCGACGGTTAACCCGTAGGCGGTGACCCCCGAATCCCAGCGTTCATTCAATATATGAAGAATTTTCACGGAACAACTCCTTAACCCGGACGAGCCGGACGAGTGAATGAGAGACTTCTAACGGGGTGAATGTTTTCTGGAAATGTTTCATGGTTTCTCCGATCGAACGACTCGTCCGAGTTGTCTTGACCGTTCTCTCGAATCGTCTCTTGTATCCTTGAAAACTGTTTTCTAAATGGGACAGATTCTCTTAACGGACAGGCCTTCCAAAAGACTGAGAGACGCTTGAACCGCGTCTTCGGGGGAAAGACCCCTCAAACAGTTAAAGTGGCCGAGGGGGCACCGGTCGGACCCGTGAAGGGAACAGGGGCGACAGGGCAATTCCTGCTTTTCAAGGACACACACCGATGGACCCGATGGGAAAAACCCAAAGGCCTTCACCGTGGGGCCAAAGAAAGCCACCGTGGGAACACCCAGAGCCACCCCCACGTGCATGGGGCCCGAATCGTTGGTCAACAAAAGAGCGCACCGCCGTAGGATCAACATCATGTCTCTCACGGTGGTTTGACCCGCCAAATTCTGAACGGGCTGAGACGAATGCGTCAACATTTCTTGAACCACGGGAAGGTCTTGGCTGGCCCCTAAAACAACAATGGGAAGGGGCTTCCCCGGTGATCCCAAACGGGCCGACAACAAGTCCGCGGCTTTGGCAAAGGACGAGGCGGGCCAGCGTTTGGTGGCGTGTTGGGCCCCGGGGGCCACGGCCACAAAGGGACCACCCCCCAACCTCTTTTCTAAAGAATCCGACAAGCGTTCGTTGGGCGACAGACTTAGGCGAGGCGTCCGATCGCCGATGGGAATCCCTAATCTCTGAAGGGGTTCAAGATACCGATCCACCACGGACCCGTTCAAACCCGACAAAACCTTTTTTGTCCACACCAACCAACGACGGGCTAAAGTCCGCTTATCGAAGCGTTCCCGGCGAGACGCTTTTGAAAAAAGAGTCCAAAACCAAGACCGGGGCGTGCCGTGCAGATCCAAGACAATATCAAAATTTTGACGCCGAATTTCGACCATCCACCCCCAAAACCCTCGTTCTTCATAGATCCAAACATCGTCCACGGCGGGATGGTTCTTATACAAGGGGGCAAAACCCCGCCGCGTGAGAGCCACGGTTTTCGCACCCGCGGCTTTTAGATCAGAGAAAACGGGTGTGGTGAGAACCACGTCCCCCAGAGAAGAGAGACGAATCACCAAAATGTTCAACCTCAAAAAACACCCCGCAGCAAATGGAGACTGGCGTCCAAAGCCCCCCGCTGACGGTCCGCCAAATTCCGAACCAAACACCCCAAGGTTTCGCGTTCTTTCGGTGAGGAAAGCAAAAAGCGAAGGGTGTTGGTGAGAGACGCTTCATCGCTCACAAGTCTCACGGCGCCCTGGGATTCAAACAACGACACCA
>Ga0247840_10008116_pt1 | contig 14235 bp, 8 predicted proteins | sample LaCruzMarch2015__FD_192404 | JGI IMG/M metagenome (GOLD analysis project Ga0247840, IMG submission 192404) | Freshwater microbial communities from meromictic Lake La Cruz, Castile-La Mancha, Spain - LaCruzMarch2015_17m | ecosystem: Environmental > Aquatic > Freshwater > Lake | place: Spain...
TGTCATACTTGCTATGACTGTTGTAACAAAAATTGTCGGTAGAATTTTGCAGATTACCTTTTTCAATTTCTTATCCCCCTTATTAATTTTTTATTAATGATATAATTCCTTTATTAGGTATTACATCATAATAAACATAGCGTTTTGTGCCTTCAACTACGCTTGAATATGTATTGCTTGCTCCGTTTTGTGCAACCGCAACACTTACCCAATCGGCAGGAATCTCTGTTTTCATTGTGAGCGGATATGCAAATACAGCTCTGTCTAAATGGCAGACTAAATCATATGCAATTCTTGAGCTTGAATACTCCTTTTCAATTATGGTTGAATTTTGTCTTTCACGAATATATTTTGTTACCTCGTTAATAGTTCCAACCCACAGCTTATCAATTTTGCTTTTGACATATTCAAAATGCCCCGATATTTCACCTTTCTTTACTGGCGAAGCATAAACGCTATCCGCTCCATTATTATCAACAACCCCATGTGCGAGCTCAATCAACCACTTTTTATTTGTAAGAGCAGAGTCAACCCAAGAATTCATACCAGTTGTATTTGAATTATACGTTATAAGCTGAAAATTCAATCTAAACCACTCATCCTCTGTAGGATTTAAGTTATTATATCCAAAAGTACCGTTTCTTGCAGCAAAATTACTTCTTTTTATTACCATGTCCGCAATGGCAGTATTAATAACATTAGGGTTTCCTACAACAAGAATATCCTTATTTGGAAATTTATCTTTTAGTATAGCTTGTCCGCCGTCAATTTGATTTATAAGTTCTGTTTCTGTTAATGGGGTGTAGTTATTGCTTGAATGTGATCCTGCAATTTTGTGGTCTTTGAAGTGATTTAAAATATCAAAGTTGCCTTCTGTGATGAGAGATTGCCAGTCGGACCAATTTCCATATTTTGTTGCTGTGCCTATAAAGCCTGCACAGAAAGCAATGGTTCCTTTTAACGCTCCTATTCGTTTAAACTCATCATTATAAAAAAATGCTGATTCCATATAATTTTCTATGGAAGTGTCATCGGTGGTAAATGAATATACCGCATCCTTATTGTCTTTTAATTGAGCAATAGAAGTATGTTGGGCCGGAGCCAAGGGAGAGTATCCCTCTGTAAAGGTTATTATACCGGCAAATTCTACAGGGTTTGTGTCTATTGTTTCAATTTCAACAGTATGAATGCCATTTGTTAAATTGATTTCGGGAATAGGATAAGAAAATCTGTACGAGGCTACCTTTGTGTCAATAATCTTATAATCCCCACCGTCAACACGGTATTTAATCTGACCATAATTTGCATTTGATTCGCCAAAGAAGCCAAAGCCTACACCGTTAAATGTAAATGCTAACTTCTGTCCTATGCTGTTTGAAGTATATGTCTTCATATGTCTGTAAAAAATGGTCGCAGTATTTGTTGTCCAAGTACCTTCAAGTAAAATTCCATTGGTTGAATTTACAAAATCAAGCATTTTACCGACAAGATAGTTGCTATATTTCGGCGTGGGAATTACGCCATCTGTTTTTGCTGTCAACTCGCTTAACCTTGTTGAGAAATAATTTTGTATTGATTGGGCATATTGTGCGTGACCCGCATCGGTAGGGTGTGAGGAATCACTCATATAGGTACCCGGGATTGTAGCACTGGTAGTCTTATGTAGGTTATATAAATCTCTGCCCATATCAATAACCGGTATTCCGTAATAATTTGCAATTTCTGTGCTTGCAACCATGCACGGCGTGGTTCCTCCCGCATTATATATACTATTATAAAATTGACTGAAGGAATACAGGAAGTATATTTTCATTTGAGGATTATTTGCCTTTGCTTGACGTACAATACCTTCGTACATTTTTTGAAAATAATTATTGGTGTTTGAACCGCCTTGATCGTTTACGGCAAACTCTACAAACAGTACATCGGGTGTATATTGCAAAACATCCTCGCCTATTCTACAGGTTCCAAGATCAGACCCTGTGCTACCAATCGCCGCTCTTATTTCAGTAACTGTTTTGCTTGGAAATTGCTGCTGGAGCCATGCTGTTGTCAATGCTCTGTATGATTTTGCACTCATATCAGTAGAATTGTATCCAAGCGTAATTGACCCGCCTAAGTATGCAACCTTCATAACATCTCGTGCTATGTTAATCTTTGTAGCAGGAATATAAGGTGCAATGGAAGTTAAACTATTTAAACAATACGATTTAATATACTGTGCTTTGGAAATGTCCAGCCCTGATACTGTTACTGGCAAGCTATTGGTGCTGGCTGTTAACGTGGTATCAACAGACTTTATCCCTACCAACTTATTATTTGTATCATAAGCTGATATAATGTATTTTGCTGGTTTATCTACTGCGTAAGTATTTTGAAGAATAGCATTAATGTTAATTTGGTCGATGGGATCATTAATATGTAATACATCACCTGAATAACTTAAATTATTGTTATTTTTGTCTTTTATGTTAAGCCCTAACTGTGTAATGCCCTTTGGGAAAACGAAATCATAAGGGGCATAGGTTAAATTGTCGATTCTCATATATTGTGTACCTCCTACCTTGTTTCTGTAGCTGACTGAAAGCATAGGTATATTGATAGCTCCTGCATATGCCTTGTCAAAAGCTATGTTATCTGCGTATATTTTGCCGTTTGTAAGGTTTTTAACAGTATACGTTACGATTTTTGGAGAAACGGAATTATCAACAACCATTGAAAACCTCAACCAACTTGGCGAGGATGATGTAAATGTATCGCCTTGAACATTGAGTGTAGTTGTTGTAGCAAAGTTGCTGGTTCCTATTACAATTGCGTTTGATGCTATTCCGAATCCAATCTGACTGCCTATGTTAGTTGTATTGTCAAGACTGCCTATATATAACCGTATATAGCCGGAGGCATTTGTGGCGGTATTTATTACCGGCTGAACATCACACGAAAAATACACCTTACCGCCAAAGTCTGTCGCATTGGTAACATGAGCATAACGCAATACCTCGGTTGTGTAAGTTAAAGTGCTACTCATATCAATATTGGCAACCTTATCAGCAGGCTGTCCTGTTACCTTTTCTTGATAAATTGGACGGGATGCCGTATAATTGCCTGCAAACGACCAGCCATCGGTTGTGCAGGTTCCTGTCGAAACATTGGATGTTGTAAATACACCGCTTCCAACCGTTCCGCCGTCAAAGTTTTCATTTATGTATGGTGTTGCTGCATTTACTGTGCCTGTTATTCCTGATACGGATGTCATAAGAAAAATTAATATTAATAAAATTAAATTTTTCATTTTGTTTTCTCCTTTTTTATAAAAAAGTCGCCTTCGGCAACTAATGTTCGCTTCGCTCACTTTTTAGATGAAGACTTTTATGAAACACACGTCAATTACTTGCGTAATTTCCTATGTTATAAAAAAGTTTGTGAAATACTAACAAAAGAACTTATATAACTTCTGTTGTTATATGACTTTATGACCAATAATATCATTGTCTTAAGTCTCTGTCAATGTAATTATAATTATGTTATGTAATTTTTATTTGATTGTTTGAATTTATTTCACATTTTGTTTATAAGATAAAAATAAAATGTATATTGAGCCTGTAATCAGTAGTTGTGACAGTACACATGAACAAATTTTAAGGAAATTTAATCCAAATGGTTATAGGCTTATTATGTTTTCTTTGTTGACTAATAAAATAAACTAATATATAATTAAATAAATATATATGCTCTACTTAGAAAGGCCTATGGGTATAGAAATTTTGAACGGTTTAGAAAACGAATACTGCACATTTTTGGAAACAAAAGCCAAAATGGCAACAAAAATATCAAGGCAGCATAAAATAATCCACCTCCTTGATACTTAAAAATTCTGTTTTACAGATTTGACCCCAACTATTGACATAAAGCCAAAATACTCATATAACACAAAAGGAGCCTTGTTTCAAACCTTCTTTTGTGTATCAAGCGTGCTATACGATTATGGCTTTGCAGTACAATGTAGAAATTTTGCAAATGCATCAATGTAACCTATCAGTGCATAACTTTCCAAAGCTTCAAAATATTCAAGACAACTTCCCTTGGTGATAGAGTTGCACAATAAAATTCATGGGATAATTTCTACAAAACATTTATTTTAAGTTTTTTCAAAACCAAATAAAAAAAGACCAAAGTTTACCTATTAGGCAAATCTTGGTCTTTGATTATCTTACTTAGAGCATATTCCATGGGGCTGTATCATAATTAAATTTGCGAACAGCTCCTTTTTTATACTGCTTTGATATTTTTCATATTTTACAGATTTTGAAATGTATTCTTGAAGCCTTTCAATATCCATTTGAATTTGCGTTTTTCGTTTACCTCAACCGTGAACTATTGTAAGGAATATTTCAAAAGGAATGTTAAAACGCTATTAGTACTATTGTGAGCAATAACTACATTGGTTAATTATTTGATAAAATAATACAAAAATTAATATTAAATCACTAACAAAATAATTTTGTTTCTGCTATATTTAATGTATAAATAAATATATTTTAGGAGTGGATTTAAAAAATGAATATGTCAAAATGGGTTGAGGAGTTAAAAAATGCACCTGTTAAAAAACCATTGCCTGTATTGTCTTTTCCTGGCATTCAGTTACTTGGAATGACAGTAAAGCAAATGGTTGACAGTGCAGAAAACCAAGCAAAATGTATGAAAGCTATTGCCGACAAATTTGATTGTGCTGCAGCCGTTAGCCTTATGGATTTATCTGTTGAAGCAGAAGCATTTGGAAGCAATATTAGATTTAGCGACGATGAAGTCCCAACAGTTATCGGTGGAATAATTGAAACGGATGAGGATGCAGAAAACCTTAAAGTCCCAGAAGTTGGCGCTGGACGAACAGGTGAATGTGTTAAATCCATTTCAATTGTAAAAACCCTTATAACAGACAGGCCAATTTTAGCAGGCGTTATTGGACCATTTTCACTATCTGGCAGGCTTATGGATATGACTGAAATTATGGTAAAATGTATGATTGAGCCTGAGCTTACACATATAGTACTTTCTAAAGCTACTGAATTTATCATAAAATATTCAATCGCTATGAAAGAAGCAGGGGCAAACGGACTTGTTATAGCAGAACCTGCAGCCGGGCTGTTATCTCCTGATCTTTGTGAAGAATTCTCCAGCAAGTATGTTAAACAAATCGTTGATGCTATTCAAGACGAAAACTTTTTAATTGTATATCACAACTGTGGCAATACTCTTCCACTTATTGATTCAATTGTTGGAATTGGTGCAAATGCTTACCATTTTGGTAATGCAGTTGATATTGGTGTTATTTTAGAAAAAATGCCATCTAACCTACCTGTTCTTGGTAATTTAAGCCCTGCAGAACATTTCAGAGGTGGAACACCAGAGTCAGTAGCCGTTGCTACAAAAGAAATGCTTGCAAAAGTAGCTAAATATAATAACTACATTCCATCATCAGGCTGTGACATTCCTCCACTTACTGCAATAGAAAACATAGAAGCATTTTTTGCAACAGTAAAGGAATACTACACAAAATAATCATTTAGATATAAAAAAATACTTGTTGCATTTGCAACAAGTATTTTTTATATAAATATAGTATTATTAAGCTAACGAAGCTACTGCTGCATCTGCTGCTGAAGCTGCATCTGCAGTATATATATCAGCTTTTACACTTTCGCAGAAAGATTGTGTTACAGGTGCGCCCCCTATCATAATTGTAACCTTATCACGAATACCAGCTGCTTCTACTGCTTCTACAACAGTTTTTATTTCACTCATAGTAGTGGTAAGTAGTGCCGAGCACACAACAATTTGTGCATCCTCTGCAATTGCTGCTTCAACAAACTTTTCAGCAGGCACGTCAACACCAAGATCAATTACTTCTAAGCCCTTGCCTTCCATCATCATTCTAACAAGGTTTTTACCTATATCATGTAGGTCACCTTTAACAGTTCCCAGAATAACCTTACCAGCTGCCACCACCCCAGCATCTGCAAGAAGTGGCTTTAAAAGTTCCGCGCCGGCATTCATAGCTCTTGCTGCGATTAAAACCTCAGGAACATAAACTTCATTATTTTTAAATTTTCCACCAATTATGCTCATACCAGCAAGCAAGCCTTCTTCTAAAATTTCCTTAGGGCCAAGCCCATCATTTATTGCTTGTTGCACCAATTCCTTTACTACCTTTGCCTTTCCCTTTTGTAGGTTTTCTGAAATTTCTTGAAGAATACTCATTTTTTACTTCCTCCTATTTTTATTTTATATTTTACCGTGCCTTTGGCGATATTTACCAGGAGTTACACCAATAATTTTTTTAAACACTTTCGAGAAATAGCTTTGGTCTTCAAAACCTACCATTTCTGAAATTTCAATCATACCAAGCTCATCATTTAATAGTAGCCTCTTACTGTTTTCAATTCTTACTTTATTTAGATAATTATTAAAGCTAACATCGACTTCTTCTTTAAATATCTTTGAAAAATATGATGGGCTAAGGAAAACATAATTTGCAACTTCTTCTAATGTAATTTTTTTTGCATAATTACTCTTAATATAACCAATGGCTTTATAAATTGTGTCGACGTGTTTTACGTTTACAATATTAAACACACAATCTGTAAAACGAATCATAATATTAGAAAGCCAATTTGATAATTCCTCAACCGTCTTATACGAATTCACTTGGCTTAGGTATTTGTAGTTCAAACCAAAAATCTGTTCTACATCTGCTCCTCCTTCAAGCGCGGCCCTTGATAACAAAACAACTAGCTCTAAAACACGAGACTTTGCCTTTTCAAAATCGTTATTTGAATATGCAATGATATGACAAAGTATTTCATCTAACAGCTTTTGTGAATGTTCCTTGTCACCTGATGAAATAAGTAAAAGTAGCTCACGTTCTTTTTCAATCGGGTAAGCATTTAAACCGCCATCACCACCCATAGTATTAATAAAATTGATATATTTTGATATATCGTTGCCAACAGACTCTTCATCATTTAAGTATTGCAACTGATCTGCACCACTTATACACGAGCATACTGAAAACAACATTTGCGATAATGCAGTTACTCTTTCTGGCGAAAGTTGGGCTATTGATTTTAAATCTTGTTTAATCTCATCTGTATAGCAAGAAGGGATCCCAAGGTTATTTATCAAATCTTCTGAAATGTATTCATCTTGTTCTATCAGCAAAACAGGACCGCCAATTGCCACAGCAAAAACTCGCCCATCAACAAAAATAGGTGATGCGAAATGAGCCATTCCCATAGGGCAATAAAATATATATTTCCCATCAAACCGTTCTGATTGATATGCTCCATATATAAGTGCTTTGTGGCATTCAATAGACTTCCCAGTTAAGCCATTTACGGTTCTACAAAATGCACAATTTTCATTAGAATTGTAACCGTCAATATCATTGGATACATAAATGCAACCAATACCAGTAGCTATTGAAAATTGCCTAAGCTGTTCGGTTATCCTACGCTTCATTTTAGAACCTTTTTCATTTGATTTCACAAAATCACCACGCTTACATAATAACATTTTTATATAAAAATAGTTATTGATTTTTTTAATATTTTTTGTAAAATATCATTCAAACAGCATACAATTTATAAATTCCTCATTAAAAACACTGCTCCCAGATAATTCGTGGTATTTAGTTATATTAATTATCTGTTGAACCTCTGCTTTGCAAGCATCAGAAATTTGCCATAGTACAGCACCCATTCCTGCTGCATTGCCGATTGACTTAATTTTGTCTATAAGCAAAGATGGCAATAGACCAATATTGCACGCACTTTGTTTGTTCAAATAACTTCCAAAACCACCTGCTAAGTAGCAGTTTTCAACATCAGATAAATTGGAGTTAGTCTCCCTAAGCAGTGTTTTTATTCCAGCAGCAATTGCAGCCTTTGCAAGCTGAATTTCTCGAATATCCTGTGCGGTTACGCTTATATTATCTGTAATTTTTAATTCTTCGTCTTCAAAGAATCCCGTTTCGTCAATAATACCTGCTTTTAACATTTGCGAAACAGCGTCTAATATTCCACTACCACATATTCCAACGGGTGGCACATTATCAATAGTCGTATAGCTTATTTTATCGTCAATTACAATACTATTTATCGCGCCTGCAACTCCGCCTATTCCAGAGCTTATTTGTGCACCTTCAAAGGCAGGTCCTGCTGCAGCCGCGCACACTACTATTTTTTCACAATTTCCAAATGCTATTTCTGCATTTGTGCCTATATCAAGAAGCAAGCTTTTTTCCTTTGACAAATGCATTCCACTTGCTAAGATTGCCGAAACTATATCCCCACCTACATAACCAGCAAAGGATGGAAAAAGTGTTGTATTGCCAAGCCTTTTCATTTCTGTAAACACAGGCGTAAAGGGTGCAACCCCAATTGTAGCAGGTGAAATATTAGCATATAAATGTAGCATAGTTGTATTTCCAACAATTACAATATTATCCGTTTCAATACTATTTCTAATGCAAAGGGTTTTAAACATTTCGTCAATCTGTTTTTTTATTATATTATGTAGTTTTTGCAACCCATCTTGATTTTCAGTTGTGAATTTTATGCGTGTTAAAACATCATCACCAAAGGATTTTTGCATATTCATAGAGCTTTCGATATCTAAAATTTCTCCATTTTGCAGGGCATATACAACAACTGTGGTTGTGCCAATATCAACGGCTATACAAGGTTCATTATTAGTTAAAACAACATCGCGCAGCATACCTTTTGTTGCAATTTCACTTCGCGGAATTTTTGTGCTTACGGTTATATTATTTGTAACTATATATTCACATGCTTTGCGTTTTCCAATACCATCAATCCAAACATAACATTTCCCACACGTCCCATTACCACCACAAGGTGCATTAAGCTGTATGCCACCACGCAATAAAACGGTATATAAATTTTCCCCATTTTCACACATAATTTTGTTTTCGTTTATAACTATTGTTGGCAAAATATCACCTCTTATTATTAGTATAGCATAGAAAGACATCAAAAAAAAGTTGTATTTTATGAAAAATTGTATTTTAATATCAAAATATTAAAATATAGTTGTAGTTTTTCAAAATTTGTAGTTTAATATAGTAGAGGTGATAATCTTGAATTTAAAACTTATAGCTTGCAAGGTTATGCAAAGAGAAATATCGTTTGTTTGTGCTAAAAGCGATAATTTTATAGATATAACATTTATTCGACAAGGCTTTCATAACGAACCTGAAAAATTACGTGAAATCCTGCAAAATGAAATTGATGCTATTGACGAAAGTCGTGATAATCATAGCTGTAATGATAAACCCTTTGACGCAATTCTTATTGGATATGGTCTTTGTAGCAATGGCATTGTAGGGCTATCTTCTAAAAAGCACAAACTCATTATCCCGAAAGCACATGACTGTATAACTCTGCTTTTAGGTAGCAAAGAAAAATACAAAAGTTATTTTGACAAGTATAGTGGCGGCATATATTGGTACTCGGCAGGTTGGATTGAAAATGTGCTTATGCCTTCCGAGGAGCGTTATAATAATATTTTTAATGACTATTTAGAAAGATATGGCGAGGATAATGCCGAATATCTTATGGAAATGGAACAAAGCTGGATGACAAAATACTCTCGCTGTACATATGTAAATTGGAAAGACTTAGAGTTTAAAAAATTTATTGATTATTCTAAAGAATGTGCGAAATTTTTAAAATGGGAATTTGATAAACTCGATGGAAGCCCAGAGCTAATAGATGATTTTTTAAGTGGTAATTGGGATAGCAATAAATTTATTTTAGTCCCACAAAACTGCACTGTACAACCATCACATAATGAAGAGGTACTTACATATAACTTACCTTAAAACTACACCCACTAACAATTGTTAATGGGTGTATTAATAACTATTCCTGTTGCAAAAAATCTTGAAAGCTTATTTTCGCGTATATCCTCACCAATTACACTAACAGCAGTCGAGCCACAGTTTACAGCTTCCCTAATACTGAAATACCCGTTTGTATATTGAAATTCAACTATTGAGCTTTCTGTTTTTACAATGCCTTTCATTCGTATGATATTCCCATATGCACCTTTTTTTACCGAATTAAGTAGCTTACTTAATTCTTTTTTATTAATAATCCTCGTTACATTCATTCCGAAGGTTTTAAACCCATGCACATCTATATGGTCATTATTCAATTCAAAATTATCAGATATTCCACCACCTAAAAGAACGGTTGCATCATCAATTTCTTGCCAATCCACAGTAGTAAATGACACATTAGGGTTTATCTCTTTTAGCTCCTCAACTATTAAATCAACCTTATCAACGAACTGACTTTTACTAAGCACCACACTCGTAGCATTCTTTAGCTGGCTTTGGAAAAATATTGTATATCTTTGCTTTTGCTTTAAAAAGCTAAGGCAATCAACTATGCAAATGCAACTATTAATTATGTAGTCATTATGACAGCCCTTAATTAAATCCTTAAAATCATCCATAACAAATATTCCAGATGGCTCAATTATTATATGGTCTGGGTTTAAAGTGTCGACTATATTATCAAGAGCCGATTGAAAATCACCTTTAAGCGTGCAACATACACACCCATTTGAGATTTCATATACAGGTATCCCACTTTTTTTAATTAATGTTCCATCAATGCCAATTTTGCCAAATTCATTTTCTATTATTACTATTTTCTTGTCTGTTTTAGAAAATGCTTCAATTAGCTTCAATATAAAAGTTGTTTTGCCAGAGCCTAAGAACCCAGTTATAATATCAATTTTCACCATATAGCGTCATCCTTTTTTATTACAAATCATACTTATTTGGTATGAATTTGTCCGAAGAATTTTCCTCAATCATTTCATCAATAAATTGTTGTTCATCAACAGGAACCATATCTAATTGTGCCTCTAATGTATCAAGCCACGAATCCTCTCGTTCAGGTATTATAACTTCCTTGTTGTCGATAGCTTTTCGCAATCTATCAATTGTAATTAAAGCAGCAGCTTTTGTACGGCTAAAGTGATCGTTATATTTTACAAGCTCTTTTGATATATCAAGCACAACATCAGGTCGTAGAACATATGCTTGTGGGTCAAATTTAGAATCAGAGTCAGCTAATAAATCCCTCATAATAATGCGTGTATCATCCCCACGTTTTGTTGCCTCGTTCATTAGGCGACAATCATAAATCAATTGCTCCATTGAAACCGTCGGAGCCATTCCACCAAGCAATTTGATGTTTTGAACAGACTCATTACTCCAAAGGTCAGCAACACAAGCTGCAATATTACCAATAGGGCTAAGATGTGCACACGCACTTGATTTACCCTCCATAGTAATAGGTGTACCAGTTATAGCTTTAACGTATGCACCTTCATAACCACAATCCTTATGAGGACCAACAGCACCATTTTCAATTGCTACAAGGCTACGTACGGCAGTCATAACACGAATAACAGCAGCAAATACTCGAGGCACATAGCCTTTATCTGCAAGTACCATTGCTGTATTAGCAAAGCCACAGGCTGTATCACCAGAAGATATAGTACCTGTTCTGTTTGCTATTGAGGTTATTTCTGTCCATAGCTTTGTCATATCTCTTGCACCTAAAATGCCAAGCGAAAATAAAGATTTGTTAATATCACAGAACATAATAGCATCGTCATGTATATCCTTACCACCAATAGATTCAATAGCAAGAAAATCTGCCCCTGCATTTGCACAGCCTTCAAATGTTTCCATAATTGAATCCCAATGCTTGCCTCTCCACATATGCTCGGACTTTTTATCCTCACGAATGTCAACTGGGGTAATTCTAAGTGCACTTTTTAGTCCGTGCTTTTGCTCATATTCCCACATTATTTCACGAACATTTTTCGTGATTTCAATACCCCACGTTGGGTTGTATGTAGTAGGTGGCAAAAGCTCAATTTCTGCAACAAAAGGTGAAGAGTATAACTCCTTTGCCCTTTCGCATGCCCCAGTAATAATTTCACGATATTGCCTAATTACCTCTGGCATAGTTTCTTCGGTGATTAACATAGTTGGAAGGGTGAAATTTAATTCCGGATAAATATCACCACCACCAATAGTCATACCATTTTTGCAGGTTACAGGATAGATGGATTTTCCGTACACAAAATCATTTAAATTTGTGTATGCGATAGAATTGTAATGTTTGCTCATAACAAGACCCCCTTATTTAATATATATTGATTATAGGCTAAATAAAAAGTATTATCTTGTTATTGTATTCGAATTTTTGCAATAATTTACGATATCAAAATGTTTGTCAACTTATTGATGACCATATGGTGAAGCTTATTATAGAGGGGAGTTGCCATAATGGTTATAGATAAGCGTTATATATCCCGAAACACAAAAAATTTCACGTTTTGGGTACGCAAAATATTTGCTGTGTGCATATCCATTCAAAACGTATCAATAAACGCAAAATTCAAGTCTTATAAATAGAGTGCAAAACAGCAAGAACCGCTTGAAATAAGGGTACTGAAAAATCCCCGTTTTTTTAAGCGAGGATTTTTTTGTGCATATTTATGCGTTATAATTTTCATATAAAATTGAACCGATTAAGTCGAAATTAAAAAAACAGCCTCATCAGGCTGGATTTGGTGCCGTAAGTTTCACTATTCGTTTCACATTTACCACAAATGCCGTAAAATAAGTTTGTAGCCGCATGGCTGTAAGGCCCATGGAGTCAGCCCTGCCAAGCCCATGTGCCACTTTCATCTCGCCGTTTTTTTCCTCAATACGATAACGTATTTTGGTCTGCTCCCGAAAAACATCGCTTTCTTCAAATTCAAACCTGGTGCGCCTTTTCTCCTGTAATTGGGTTACGTTATAGCATTTTGTTTTGGATTTCCCAATACGACATTGGTTACTTTGAGGACATTTTCGGCATTTTACTTTGCTGAAGCAGTAATTTCGATATATGCTTCCGTTTCTTGCTGTCTTTTTACTAACTCGCATAGCTAAATCACCAGCGGGACATTGCAAAAGTCCAGCGTCTTTATTGAAACAAAACCCTTCATCCAGGGGTGCGACAGATGCGGCTACCACTGCAGAATTTGTTTTAGCAAAAAGAATTACATTTTTTTCTTCGCAAGTATCAAGGTTATCCTCGCTGACATATGCCATATCGCCAATTATTTCTTTTACTTGAATGCCGTTTTTTATAGATTTTACAAGCAAAGCTGGAAGCTGCTTGCAGTCAGGTTCTGCACCGTGAGTAACTTCAACTCCTGTTATAATTCGTTCTTTGGTCATTGCCAAATGGTTCTTATAGCCAAAAAATGTACTATTTGCTTTCTTATGCCCAAACCATGCATCCTCATCATTTTTAGAGCGGATTTTACGAATACGGTCTGTGTCTAATAATTCTTTGATTCGTTCGTAAAGTTCTATTAAAGAAGACTTTCCATTTTTCAATATTTCTTCTTTAACGCTTTCAAGTAACTTGTATGTATATTCAATTTCATCTGCTAATTCAGCCGTTTCGCTCGGCTTTTCCGGGAATTTTTCCGAAAGATCCATCATCTCACGATAAATCTCACGACGTAGTTGCTTGCTCAACTCTCGTAAAACTTGAGTCACCGTTTTAGGACGAGCAGCAGCATTTGTATGTGTAGAGTCTACAAGAATTGCAGTGGACTTAATAATACCTTTTTCAATGGCCTGTCGGATGGTTTCTCGTAGCATATCCTCTAATATATCTTCTGTTATGCGTGTTTTGCGGAATTTCGTGAGTAGGCTTGGGTCTATCATTTCAGCTTCTGGATCTAAATCCAGAAAATATTTATAGGCCATATCTGTTTGCGCACTACTAATCAGTCGCTCATCCGAAAGATCATATAGTTTTTTCAAAAACAGCAGCTTGAACATCATTTCAGGCTCTTTTGCTGGACGACCAAAATTCTCACAATACTGCTTCCGCAACAAAGGGTTTACAAAGCTAAAATCTATGTTTTCTTTGATTTTGCGTAGCAAATTATCTTTCGGTACAACAATATCATACAACCCTTGATATGGCGACAATGACATCATCGTTTGACTGTTTTCTCGCAACATTTCAAGCCGCTCCCTTCCCTTGTTTCTATGTATAATTATACCATATATACGCAAAAAAGTCCAATCATCTTTCGAAAATTGGACTTTTTCAGTGCCCT
>Ga0247840_10008117_pt1 | contig 14234 bp, 11 predicted proteins | sample LaCruzMarch2015__FD_192404 | JGI IMG/M metagenome (GOLD analysis project Ga0247840, IMG submission 192404) | Freshwater microbial communities from meromictic Lake La Cruz, Castile-La Mancha, Spain - LaCruzMarch2015_17m | ecosystem: Environmental > Aquatic > Freshwater > Lake | place: Spain...
CACAAATGACGGCACTTCTGATGCTTGCAATCGCTCTCGGAGAACGAAAAAATCTCGATGTCCTCGCCAAATCTCGAATATTAAAAGCATTTCGACAAACACCAGAACATATCCGAACTATTTTGAGTGAGATAGAAACCATTCGAAGAATTGGAGAAAAACTCGCTGAATACGACCATTGTTTTTTCCTAGGACGCTACTACCAATTCCCCATTGCACAAGAAGGATCAATCAAGTTCAAAGAAATCACCTATATTCACTCCGAAGCGTATCCAGCATGAGAGCTCAAACATGGTCCTCTCGCCTTGATTGATGAGAAACATCCGAGTATCGTCCTCCATCCTGAGGATGCTCTCTACGATAAAACAGCTTCAGCCATCCACGAAATAGAGGCGAGAAATGGTCTGGTCTATACGATTGGCGATAAGGTAGATTCCAGTATTGTGATTCCAAAAACACTCGATATTCTTTTCCCATTTTTGACCGTCATTCCTTGTCAGCTCCTAGCGTATTACGCCGCACTGAAACTCGGAACATCCATTGATAAACCTCGAAACCTCGCAAAGAGTGTAACAGTGGAGTAAGGTATTCTAAGCAATCTGTTGAACCGGAGTATTTGTATTGACGAGATCCGTCATACTCGTTCGTTTATCCTGTACACAGACATCAAGTTTTGTAAATGGGGCAGTTTTATTAAATGCCTTCCCGGTATCCACGACACGACATTCAATGGGACGACCGTATCGAGCTTCCAGATTTGCGAGACGTACACGAGTTCAGTAAGCGATATTTCTATGTCACGCGATGGAGACGTATGGTGCTTCTCATCGTAGGTATTGTTCTAGTGTGTAGAGTGGTTTTCAGATTCGATCCTTTGGACCTCATTCCATATTCGCTTCTTGTTTATTTCTATACCCTCATTTTGGTGGTGGAAAATATCCTGTCAATTTCACAGAAGAAAATTGTCGTATTACTTTTCATTTATATTCATCAAAGGCTTTCTTTCACGCTAAAATCCTATCTCAGAGAGAATGAGCTGGTCGGTCAACACCCCTAAAAATCTCTCTCAAAGCTTGACCAAATTTTGCAAAGAAAGACTCTCGCACTTTTTGAACTTGAGAATTATTTTCAGGACGATTTGAGATAATATCCATTCTTGCTTTTTGAGAATCATTTTTGATACCAGAAAATTGTTCTAAATATGCTTTTTTGAATTTTTCATTTTTCAGGAGTTTTGCATTTTGTTCAGTGGAACCAGTATATCATTTAATATAAGACTTGGCGAGGTCTTTTCTCTCATCATATGAAGCAATCCTTTTAATATCTTCTTCGGTAGTAATCGGAATAGGAGATTCATTTTTTCGCATATCAATAGCTTATCCCTCTTTGTGCCCGAAAGCAAATTTAAGCAATATGATAATTAGCGAGATGCTAATAATACTTGATTACCCTCAATATTGTTATTAATAAATTGTCTCATAACAGCATATCCTTGAGTATTGAGATGATCTTTATCACTCAATTGCAGATTATATCGCTGAGAATAAGTATAGAAATCTGCCACAGAAACATTATTACCAATCGAATATTTAAATGTATTTGTGTCATTCTCAGGTTTCTTTCCGATTAATCAAGCTAGATAACCTTCTATATTTTTATTTACATTGCTATTCGCATTCTTAGGCGGCATAACGACAAGAATTTTATAATCTTTTTCATCTTCTCTGTTGCTAGTTTTTATAGCTTTTACTTTCTCGATGATTTTATTCATATTTGCCACCATTACTCTAGAGCCAGGAGTATCTATTGTTCCATCTTTATTCTCTTGTACAGTTTTAGGAGCATCATTTGTTCCTAGGCAAATTATGATTTCCTTTTTTCATTTAATATAATCGATACCTTTGGTCTTGTCGAGAAGTTTAGGTACCGACAGTATTCAATTTTCTCACATATTTCCACCAGAGATAACAGTAGGAATAGTAACACTCTCGTCTCCCTGTCATGGCAATCTCTTTACCTTATCATAGGGCTCATATCCACGATTATCTGTAAGTAAATTTGTATGAGAATCACCTATAAAACCTACTCCATTTGGATCTCGAGAAGGACCAAAATCAAAAGCATTTCATTTAAATCCTTCGGATTTTTGTGACGTACTTTCTGGGTTCACGGAGTTCTGAGGCACCGGTACAGCCTGTGGTCTCTTGGCAAAAATAATAGCTTCATCAGAATAATCTGCTGGACGATTTTGGAGATACTGTTTCAGGTCAAGTCACTTACCACTAATTCCATTGACTTCTCATCTCCAATCCTCTTTCCCGGTATGGGTCGACTCATACACCTTCAGGCTTCCTCTCTCATTTGCTACTAACCATTCATGTCAGTGAAGATTGGTTCATTGACCAGTCGCTCACATCATCGCAGACTGTCCGTCTTGTAATTTTCCTTGAATATCGGAAACAATAGCGTCGATATTTTTGTTCGAATAATGCATAAAAAGTCCATTTCCTAGTACATCTTTCGTACCTTCATCTTTAACTCGTTTCATAACATTTTCCTCAATATAATATTCCATATTATTCGGATTTTGTGCTTTTTCTGCTCATCCGTACCAGCCATCACTTTCGAGTTTAATGGGTTTTTCTTTTGAGCTCTCAGTAGTAGGTCATCGTAATTTATCGACATAGACAGCCGCTGCCATAGAGACATTCCAGAGATCTTGTGGTTTTTTCGTTCCATCTTTTCATTCCTGTAATATGTATTGTGAACCAAAAGTTCTCACATGTTGTTCATAGGGCAATCAAAGAGCCGTATTAGTAGAAGTCATACAGTCAAACTTATCATCTCATCCCCCATATCACTTTCCAGCATTTTTCTTAAACCATTCGGCAGGATTGTCTGTTGGCGTTTCAGTTCATTTATCTGGTCAAGAAATAATAGTTTTATATTTATCCGTCAACTGACTTCTTAGAGTATTACCCACAAGCTCCGTATGAGTATAACCCGCAAGCTCCATAACAATAGGCATTATACCGAGCCTCTCATCTTTACGATCTGTGATTGGACCATGATCCTTCATTATGAGTCCAGCCACACTCAAGCCACTTGATCATGCCCAGACATATGGACTATTTTTCCCCTTATTACGATACGCGGGACCATTATATTTCTCTGAATACTCAGCTATATTTGCAAGTCCTCCGAGAGAATCAGTCTTCATATTATCGAGGTATGCTTCTCTGCCGAGAGCATCGACAGAAGCATTGAGCCACCCCTCCTCACTATCGGGGAAGTTAATACCAGCAGGAACATCCGTCGTAGGTTTTCCGAGCCTATTACCATTATGAAGATAAGTATGAAAGTTCATATCTCCCTCACGATAATGAATGGCTGCTATGACTTCCCATGGTATTTTTTTCTTACCGCCGGTTTTTTGTTCCAATCTACGAGATACCTCCTCATATTTGCCACGATTTGCATTCATTTTTGAGACAGTATCGGCGAGCAGTACTGGTTTATCACATCATTTATATGATCTGAGATTCGCTTCATGGGATTCACGATTTTTTGGCACTACAGTAGCTCACTCTCGTCCGTAATAATCTCGAGAATTTTCTGCCCATTTTTTCTGTTGTTCTGGAGTACCATTTTGCTGCAAATAGCCTCGCCAGAATTCCCCAGTCTTGCCACCCATCATAGCACCTAATGGTGCCAACAAGTCTGCTAAGAACCTCACTAAGGGACTAATTTTCATATTTTTTGGCACTTCTTTCATAGAAATTCCTGTCTGTTTTTTGAGATCTTTCTCTGCTCTTTGCGTATATTGCTCATCGGTTTCGTCTGCCTTTTGACGAAATATTTCTCGTTTCGTTCGAAAAATATCATTTTCCACTTTCTCGGGAATATTTTCTCAATAGGTGCTCTTCAATAAGCTCGTTTGGGAATCAGAATTTTCAAATATCAGCTTCTGACGAATATCAATAGGGAGATCTTGCAGCTTCATCTTATCTCACAAAATTGCTGTATATGCCTCAAGTGTTTTACGTTGTTCTGCAGTGATGGATGCTCATATCCCCTTATCTACTTCCACGCCACTTGCTAATATGCCCTTTTCTTGAATATTTTTTATGATCTGGTCTTTCACTTTCTCATCTTGTAACAGATCTCACATATCGAGTTTTCATCCAGAAACATCTTGTAATTTTTGTAAATTTTCTGGTTTTTTCTTATCTTCAGGGGAGAGCGCTCTAAAAATCTCTACTGCTTGAATACATGCGACTGTCTGATTCTCCACAACTTCTTCACGAACTCTTTTATCTTGCTCATCGGGTGAAAGTTTCTTAAATGCTTCATCTTGCTTGGTAAGTTGTTTTTTTACCTCTTCCTTCTTAGTATTAAAATCGGGAATAATTGTCTCAGTAATACGGCCTTCTAGCATGCTCCTATATGCTTTTTCATGAGCTTCAGATCCGATTTTTGCCAATTCCTCTCCTCAAACTATCGCTGCTATCTCAGTATTGTGCTTTGATGCTAGCAATTCAGAAAATTGTTTTTCAGAATTCTGTACCGAGACATCCATAAGCGGTTTCCCTTGCTCAAACAGAGAATCTCATAGTGAAAATGCACCGGAAAGATTTTTACCTGTTTGTATGAGTTCTCTCGTTTTTTCTAATTGCTCTTTTTGTGTTGTATATTTTTTTGTTGCGTCATCTTTTGCTTGAAGTCTTTTTTGTTGTTCTGGGGTAATTGCTTTTTTTTCTGGAATTTGCTGATTTTCTCCAGGATTTACTACTGGTTTTTCTTTTTCTCATGGTTTCACCTGGACTGGAGGAGTTTTAGAAGGAGTTTCCGCCTTTACGGGAGAAACCTTAGGAGCAGATGGGGGCGTTTTTGATACGTCAGATGTTGAATTTTCTTTATCCGCCATGATATGATTTTACCACAGTTTTCAGGGGATTGCAAATCTACGCATTTTTAGTATCTTTGTCTGTTCATGCAATATTTTGTGGTCATACTGCCCCTCATGTTGGTGGTCTCCAGACACCAATAAGTTGTCTTCCGGAAGGATTATTTGAAAAGAAATCACTCGCATAACCATCACCTGTTTTTATCTCGATATGTCCATGCTGTCATCCAGAATAGACTAATACATCACCTTCAACTGCATTTTTTGCAGTAGGATGAGGAATAATTTCTTTGAACTGGATACGACTTAGGTCATTTCCGGCATTTTGAGCGCTTCATTCAATCATTTTGTAGCTCGAGTCGACATATCAGGCAGCACACAGATGATTTTTGACAGACTTATAACATGTTCCGGTACTTCATCCGGGATTTGTTCCTTGTTTTGCAAGTTGTGCTAAAAGAGTTGGTGATCGATCACTAGGGCTAACATCCTTCAACGGTCATCGCATCTTAAATCAGCTTCATTGCCACTGATAAGTTGCTTTGGTCATTTTGGAAGCCTCAACGGGTGGTATATTCTCTGCGCCATTGCTAGCACTTGGTACATCCGCTGATCATCCAGCAGAAAAGCCTCGAGTAGCAGAAGGACCAAAAGTTTTTGATGAAGTATCATTTCATCTCTTATCAACTGGAGATGAGTCTACTTGTTTTGATTGCTCTAAAACATATTTTTTAAACGCCTCTTGATTGGTAGGTATTCCTGTAACTTTTTGAAAATTTTCTGCTAATTCTTTTATCACTTCTTCTTCTGAGCGTCACGAAGAATTCTCGAATATCTTTTTTTCTGTAGTTCGTAATTCCCCCAGAATTCTCTCTCGTACCACAGCCAGTTCTGTATTGGATCTCAGATCAATATTTGGATCTACGATAGCATTCTTCCATGCTTCCGGAAAGGTCTTTGCCAGGAATTGAACTCTCGATTCATCAAGGGGCTCTATGTCATAATGGAGATCTGTAACACTCTTTGCAAGTCATTTTCATTCGATTATTTTCTGTTCTTCTAGATTGGCTTTTTCTTTCTTGGCAAGAGTGGTATCATAAGTGATAGTTTGATATGTTTTCTCTTCTTTTTTAAAGGCTTCTTCTTCTGCTTTTAATTGTTCTTCTGCTTTTCCCTTGTAAGGGTCCTCAGGTGATTTATCCTTTTTTTGTTCATCCTCTCATGCCGATAGTTTCTTTCTATGATCAGAATAAATCTCATATGTTTTTTGCACCTTTTTCCTGATTTCTTCAAGTCCATCTCATGGTTTTTCAGTTTTTTGGGGAGGTTTTTTAGAATCAAGATTATTCACTCATACCTCCTTTTTGGAAGTTTCTTTTGGTACAGGTTGTGGTATATCTTCTTTGCTCATAAAGTATGATGTTATTTTCGTGAGGCGTATCAAAACCCTCTATTACCAGCGGATTGTATTGCATGAGCAAATTTGATAGCTAGGCCAGGGTCAAGTCAGATGCACCCTGCCGTATGTCCACCATTCAATCGAGAAGGATTGACCCCATGCCACCACTTTCCTCATTGACTCTCACCTAGACTCGAGAGCAGGGATGCTCATTTGACAGTATTTGATCCAGTAAGGCTCGCATCACCAGTAGGGCTTTCACCATTAGCGATTTTCACACTATGAAATTTTGCAATACTCTCGACAGGAGTCTGTCATTTTCAGTTTCACAAACCACCGGATCAGAAGATGACTGGAAACTCTTCCCATTGTCCATTTTGTATAAATAACGCTCGGTTCGAACTTCCACTCGCAAGCAGCACAGGTGTACCAGTTTTCAGTGTCTCCCCTCAGAGCTTCGAGAGAAATTCTTTCGCAATTCCTTTCCACTTCTCGGGCATTTTGGTAGTTTCATTTTCAATCCAGGTACGAAAATCAGTCCCAGACTCCACAATTTCTCATCCAGATTCAGTGGATGAATTAAAATCTTTACTCGGAGTCATAGGAGTATATTCTGATGGCGAGTAGGAACTATTTGGATTGCTACTCGCATATTCTTGAGTCGCCTTTTGATATTCTTCTTTGTTCTTATAGTCATCAGGGGTTGGTCATTTTATACCAGTTTTTCATTCGATATTTTCATAGTTCCCTTTGATTTGTTGCAAAAATTTCTTTGCCTCCTCGATGTCTAAAAGAGTAATACCTGTTTCACTCTTGATTTTTTCCTGTATCTGAGAAAAGTTTTTTGCGTCAACCTCAGTATACATAGGGATTTTACTCAAAATGGTCTCTCGTACTTTCTGTAATTCAGAATTCTTTTCAATAGATTTTGGATCGAGAAGTGTTTCCTTCCATGCCTGGGGGAATGTCATTGCAAGAAATTGAACTCTAGATTCGTCAAGGGGCTCTGTGTCATAATGGAGATCTGTAACACTCTTTGCAAGTCATTTTCATTCGATTTCTTTCTTTTTTTCTGGTGGTATGGATTTGTCGTTTTTTACAAGAGAGATATCAAAAACGACAGTATCCTGATATATTTTTTCAATCTTTTTAAATGGCTCAGCTATTCGTTCTCGTGCAGCTCTTCCATTAGCATCATCTCGTTCTTTCGCAGCCTTCAAATTAGCATCCTCCTGTAATCCTGGTACAGAAGTTTCTTTTTTTTCTGCTTTGTCTAAACGAACTCTTTCCTGCGAATAAGCTGTATATATTTTTTGCACTTCTCAATTTACCTCTTTGAGTGTTGCTCGTGGTTTTTCAGTTTTTTCTGGAGCTTTTGTGGCAGGTTCTGGCTTTTTATTTCACTCCTCATTCCTCTTTGCGGGAGCATTAGGAAGTTTTGGTGGTGGTTCTGGAGTATTTTGAATTTCTGCCATAGCTCAATTGTACCCTACCTTGAAACCAAATGCAAATAGTTGCAAAAGAGGAGAAAAACATAGAATACAACACGAAATGAGGTATCAAAATACTACTTTATTATTTCCCCACTATGAATCTCTGAATCGTCTGACTCCCAAATGTCGGTAAATCAACCCTTTTTAATGCCCTTACAAAGAGTTATGCTGCCGAGGCAGCCAATTTCCCCTTTTGTACCATAGAACCGAACACGGGCATGGTAAATGTCCATGATGACCGTTTACAGGCACTCGCGAGCACGATGAAATCAGGAAAAGTCGTCCCAGCAACGGTCGAATTTGTGGATATCGCAGGTATCGTACGAGGAGCGAGCCAGGGTGAGGGATTGGGAAATAAATTTCTCGCAAATATTCGTGAGGTCGATGCTATCCTCCAGGTCGTACGTGTCTTCGAAGATGGAGATGTCCACCATGTCGACTGAAGTGTCAATCCAAAACGCGATATCGAAATCATTAATGCCGAACTTATCATCGCTGACCTCGAGACACTGATAAAGAGAAAAGATGGCGAGGTGGCGAAAAAGGCCCGTTCAGGAGATAAGGACGCTATAAAACTTCTCGAAATCTACACCAAAATTTTTGAAGGACTCAATCAAGGAAAACTCGCTATCCAAGTAGAACTCACAGACGATGAAAAACTCCTCGCACGGGACCTCCACCTCCTCACGATGAAACCATTTATCTACGCTGCAAATGTGAACGAATCTGATCTCAAAATGGATGAAGCGACACTCCGCGCAAAGATTGGCGTCACGGAGTCAAAAATTCCGATCGTCACTATTTGTGCAAAAATCGAGATGGAAATGATGGAATTCGGAGAAGAAGACCGTAAAGAATTTCTCGCAGATATGGGACTCACGAAAAATCCTGTCGATGAACTCATTAAAACTTGTTTTGATACCCTCGGACTCCAATATTACTTCACCGCTGGTGAAATAGAGGCACGTGCATGGACCATCAACAAAGGGATGAAAGCACCGCAAGCAGCCGGGAAAATTCACACAGATTTTGAGAAAAAATTTATCAAAGCAGAAATCGCAAACTGGAAAGATATCGCCGATAACGGCGGTTGGCCAGGCGCGCGAGATAAAGGTCTTGTTCGTATGGAAGGCAAGGAATATGTCATGCAAGAAGGTGACACAGTTGTTTTTAAATTTTGAGGATAATACCAAACTCTATCCCAAAAAAATAATACTCGAAATCTAGAAACGGGTTTTTAGGGGACAAACTGTTTGAGCGGGATGGAATCAGAACACAACTCGAAATCAATTTATAGCGAGTTTTTGTCCCCTAAATGATTTTGGTACTTTTTTCAGAAAAAGTACAAAGGGCAGCCAGAAATCGGAATAGTTTGATGACCTAGATTCTCGTATCAAGTACGCGAATGACAGAACCGTAGTTTGGATTCCACCTCGCGGACTTCGTTCTTGGCTGGAATGACAGGGAAATAATTTACGCTCAAAAAAATCCATCTATTTTCTCTGTCTGATACCGACGAAACCAAGTCAGTTGTCGCTTAGCATAGTGTCGACTATTTGTCTGCACCGCTTCGATGGCCTCTGGAATGGTTTTAATTCAGGTCAAGAAATCAATCACTTCTCGATAACCAATTGCATTGAGTCCAGGTAATTTTTCCAGTATTTCTGAAGTTAAAATAGTACCTCCTTCATTGGTCATTGGTCATTGGTCATTGTTCATTAACTTTTGAACTTCCTCTACCAATCCCTGCTCAAACATCCCCAGTACTCGCTCATTAATTCGCTCATACAGTCCTGCACGATTCCCATCAAATGGTGTCAGAAAAAATGTATCATACTGCCCTTCGCCCAGTTTTCCGATAGATTTCTTTGACTTCCCTGTGGCACGAAATACCTCCAACCCTCGCATCACATAGCGATAATTTCTCGGATCAAGCAAAGGCGCGTAATCAGGATCTATCGCAAACAGCATATCCCAGAGTTTTTGCTCTCACTCGGTCTCACGAATTTTTTCCAGTTCCGCACGATATTCCCAGTCAGGAGCCGTCTCTGGAAGAGAAAAATTCCCAACAACAGCATCGATAAAAAGTCACGTACCACCTGATAAAATCGGAAGTTTTCCACGAGCATGAATCTCTGAAATTATGTGTTTTACTTCAGGAGCATATTCACCCACAGAATACGATTCAGAGATATCTCGGATATCCAGCATATGATGTGGTATCCCCTGCATCTCATCAGGTGTAATCTTGCCAGTTCCGATATTCATCCCGCGATAAATCTGCCGTGAATCAGCAGAGATCACCTCACCCTCGTATAGCTTGGCAAGTTCTACCGTCAAAGCCGTCTTACCGCAAGCAGTCGGTCAATAAATAACGAGCAGTTTGGGTTTATCAGAAGGTATGGAGAGAAAAGTCGAAAGTGAGGTCATAGAATATCGTGAATTGTATTGATTTCAAGAAGAAAACAAAGATAATAATAAAAATTATATATCAATAAAATGAATACAAAAAAAACCAAACCAGCTAATGAGCCATTTCCGATAAATGTGAAAATGATCCGCAATAAAAGTTTGGAATTGATAGTCACCGAGGACTACGAACAAATGAGTCGGCTTGCTTTCGAGCAAATTCTAAGCGAAATAAGGCAAAACCCAGAACTTTTGATAAGTATAGCTACCGGCTCTACTCCAACCAGGACCTATGAATTGCTGGCTGAAAAATACAAAAGCGATTCACAATCCTTGGAAAAATTCCGCATGATCGGACTCGACGAATGGGGCGGCGTGCCACATGATGATCCGTGCACTTGACTCGAGTACATCAAAAAGCACTTGACCGAACCTATGAACATCCCTGCGAAGAGATTCATCTCCTGGGATAGCAACCCTCAAGATCCAAGCACAGAGGTGGAACGGATTACGAAATTACTGGAAAAGGAGGGCGATATCGACGTCTGCATTCTTGGTATGGGTATCAACGGACATCTAGGATTCAATGAACCGAGTGATTCATTTAAACTGAAACCGCATATCGCTGAACTGACTGATACAACAAAAAAGCATACTATGGCGCAAGAAGCCAAGCATGAAATCAAATACGGCCTGACGCTGGGCATGGGTGAGATTATGCGATCCAAAAAGATCATCCTGCTGGTTAACGGTGCACACAAAATCGATCCTTTCAAACGCTTCCTGTCGCAAAAAATCACCTCTGAGTTCCCAGCATCAATTCTTTGGCTGCACCCAAACGTCACCGTGATCTGTGACAAAGAAGCTATGCCAGAAATTCCGCAAAATATTTAACTATTTAAAATGAAAAGAAGCGAACTGCTTGAATCTGATTATTGTATCTAATAATTTATAGAGAATGGGTATTTATTTTTTAGTTTAACATATGAATAATACATTTTATTTCATCAGGCATGGCAAAACTCAAGTCGATAGAACCAAACCAATAAGTGAATGGATACTATCATCAAAGTGAGAGGAGCAATCACAGAATCTGCTCAATGAAAGTAGATTCCATGATGCTGATATCATAATTGCTTCTGGAGAAACAAAATCCTATCAGACAATAAAACCCCTCGCCGATCAACTCAATAAAGAAATAATTTGTTATGACGAAATCAGTGAATTAGATAGGGATAAGGGTGGTTTTATGCAATTTGATGAGTATGAAAACGCCGTTAAAGAATGTTTGATGAATCTAGATACACCGTATCAAGCTCAACAAGGAGAATGGGAATCCTCATCTCATGCCTTGGAAAGATTTTCTCGGAAAATCAAAGAAATTGACACTCAGTATGAAGGGAAAAATATCATTGTGTGCTGACACGGTTTTACGATAAACCTGTATTTTTCTCAACTATTGGGGCAATTAGATCAAGTGTATGCGAGAATGCAAAAGAATAATTTCTGCGATTGGGGTATTATAAAAAATAATGAAGTTATTGAAGATATAGTTAAATAGACTTACAATTACTTTTCGAAAATTTTTGGCTTCATCAAAGCTGTCTTACCACACGCCAGTCGGTCAATAAATAAGCAACAGTTTGGGTTTATTGGAAGGTGTCGAGAAAAGGGTGGAAAGCGAGAACATGGAATGTCGTGAATTGTATTGATTTCAAGAAGAAAATAAAGATAATTACAACATTCATTATTTCGTAAACTCAGTCTATGAAAAAGAAATATATCATAATACTCACCATAAAGGAAAATATGGTGGGGGGAAATGCTCATTATTTTTGGAATACTTCTTTGGGGTTTTTTTAGGTTTTATTGGTCTAGGCACTGGCACATAGTTTATCGAGAAAGGTATGGAGAGAAGGGTGAAGAATGAAAGCACAAAGGTAAATATAGTCTAATATATAAAAAACTATTATAAGAAAAAAATAATGTCATATGTTTATTTACATAAAATAACAACATGAAAAAAATAGCATTAATTATTATCTACAACCATCAATACAACAAAAATATTAATATTATAGAACGGATTTACAAGGACAGGTTTAGTAACATATACCATTTAGTTCCATTCTATTATGGAGAAAAAGCAAATGTAATTCCTGTTTATGAATGTTCATATTTCTTTCAGGGATACATTGCTCAGGGACTGAAGAGTTATTTCAAAGAAGAATATACTCATTATTTTTTCATTGCTGATGATTTAATGTTAAATCCAACAATAAATGAAGATAACTATTCTGAACATCTCAAGTTAAACCCAAACTCTTGTTTCATCCCCGAGTTTATTACCTTACACGACCAAGATGCGTGGAGAACAGGTGAAGCCTTTCGCTGGAATATAAATTTTAAAGGTGTTGAAGCTAAAAATCAACTTCCAAATTATGAAAAAGCCTTGCAGAAATTCCAACAATTTAATCTAACAATAAAACCTATTCGCTTTAATCAAATTTGGGACAAACCGTCTTCACCGTCTTCATTTAGAGACTGGGTTCGGACTTTTATAAGTTGACAGATTTTTTACCATAGTTTTTCCACACTTCGTTGAATTAAAAGCAAATTGACTAAGAAAAAATATTTTCTTTCATATCCGATTGTTGGTAGCTATTCAGATATTTGTGTCGTAAGCTCTGATGCAATAAAAGAATTTTGTCATTATTGTGGTGTATTCGCAGCAACAAGATTATTTGTAGAAATGGCATTGCCAACTGCTTTAGTATTATCAGCAAAGAAAATAGTAACAGAAAAGGAGTTAGAATTACAAGGTAAAGTACTCTGTAGTCAACAGGACCGTAAAGAGCTAGTAGATAAATACAGTAATTCATTACAGAAACTTATAGTAGATTTTCCAACCAATTATCTTTATCTACATCCAGTTAAACTATCACAATGGAACACTGAATTATAAAAAAACATATCGTAATAACATCAATTCTAAATCCGACAGATGCAGTTTTTGCATTTTCGAAAATGGATGATCACCAATTAATAGTTGTTGGAGACAAAAAAACACCTGAAGAGTGGCATTGCGATAATGTTGATTACATCTCTCTAAAGCAACAAGAAAGTTCTGATTTTGAATTAGCAAAAGTTTTACCTTACAATCACTATTCCAGGAAAATGATAGGATATTTGAAAGCAATAAAAAATGGCGCGAATTATATCGTTGAAACAGATGATGATAATATCCCGAAAGATAAATGGATTTTTCCAGAATTCGAACATATATATGCATGCACTCATGAAGACAGAGGTTTCATCAATATTTATCAACTTTATACAAAACAAAAAATCTGGCCACGAGGCTTGCCCTTAAGACTTATTAAAAAGCAATTTGAGATAGAAAAGAATCTAATAGTGAAAAATTGCAAAGTGGGAATTTGGCAGGGTTTAGCAGATGAAGACCCTGATGTAGATGCAATTTACCGATTAACAAATAATGCTCCATGTTGTTTTACAGAACGTGATCCAGTCGTTTTAAGCAAAGGAACCATAAGCCCTTTCAATACACAAAATACCATGATAAGAAAAGAGTTGTTCCCATTAATGTACTTGCCCACTTATGTAACATTCAGATTCACTGATATTTTACGAGGATTGATTGCTCAACCAATAATGTGGCTGTACGGATATCAACTAGGTTTTATTAATGCAACTGTTATTCAAAAAAGGAATCCTCATGATTACATGAAAGATTTTATATCAGAAATTCCTATGTACCAGCATTGTGAAAAAGTAATTGAATTAGTCTCAAATTCCATTTCAAAGTCCGAGAGTATTGAGACTAATCTCTATAATGCATATAAATCTCTTTTAAAAGAAAATATAGTGTGCGCCAAGGAAATTATAACATTGGAAGCATGGCTGAAAGACATAAAAAAATTAATTAATTTTACTTAAAAAAAAGAATTATGATAATATCGGAACATAGTATCGAATATTTTTCTCAATACAACGTCAGCATAATGAA
>Ga0247840_10008119_pt1 | contig 14231 bp, 9 predicted proteins | sample LaCruzMarch2015__FD_192404 | JGI IMG/M metagenome (GOLD analysis project Ga0247840, IMG submission 192404) | Freshwater microbial communities from meromictic Lake La Cruz, Castile-La Mancha, Spain - LaCruzMarch2015_17m | ecosystem: Environmental > Aquatic > Freshwater > Lake | place: Spain...
GTGGGGTGATTCAGGAGCAGTAGACGCGAATTTTAAGGGTAAAATTTGCGTGAAAATAGTCGAAAATTTTATAAACCTTCGGTTTAAAAATATTTCGACATGATTTTCTTTGATAAGAGAAAATCAAGCGACCTTTATTGTTTAATCGGTGTGATGTATAATATAAACAAGTAGTGATTTAATCTACTAATCTTTTATAAGTTATTTTAATTTAAAATGAAAAAGAATTTAATTATATTTATTTGTATTTTAGTAATAGTTTTTGCTGGATTATTTTTCTTTTTTAAATCTAAATTAGATACCATCAGTAAACCAGCTGAAGTTCCAGAAGTTATTCAAAGCACTGAAAGTATTTTGAATAATATTGTTGGGGTAAAAGATTGTCATTTGTACAAAGACACCGCTTCCGTTGCTGTAAGCAAAGATATTAAAAAATGCGATTGTTTACCTGTTGAATCAAGAAAACAGTGCAAGGATTACATGGTGGACGAGATGTTCTATAATCAAGCTTATTATCAACTAGACGCTTCCCTTTGTGCCAATATCTCATACGAAACGGGTAGAATTGCCTGTGTAAAACTGGTAAACGAAACAATCTCTTCCTCCAAACAAAACGGTCCAGACGACCTTCTCTTAACATATATAGCCTCCGGTAATTATGATGGGGCAATAAAAATTTTAGAAGGTATTTTACAAAAAGAGCAAACCACTTCAAAATATTATAATATGTTAGCTCAATCTTATGCTGTAAAAGCATTGTATGAATATAAAGAAGCGGAATATATTCCCAAGGCTATCGATCAAATTGAAAAGGCAAAAAAGATAGAGCCAAATAATCCTGAGGTCTATGTAACAGAGGGTTATGTTTATGAAATTATGCCAGACATAAATAAAGCGATTGAGAGTTATAGTAAAGCGATAACTATAGATGCAAATAATATTTTTGCTTATGCTAATCGTGGACATGCGAAGGAAATGCTGGGTGATATTGTGGGGGCTCGCGCAGATTTTGATAAGGCGGCTACTCTGGATAAAGATAAAAAAAGTATTTTTGTTTATTCTAATCTTTGTAGAATAAACCTATATTCAAATAGTTATGAGGCCTCAATAAAAAATTGCTCGATTGTTATTGAATCAAATTTTGCTAATAGCGTAGAAAAATCAGAGGCCCATCAAATTTTAGGGTCAATCTATTCATCCTTGAAAAAATATGATGAGGCGTGGACACAATTTATAATTGCCGAGACTTATGCACCTAATAACGTGAATTTAATCCTTTCTATTTCTGATATGCTTTTGAGTAAAGGAGATCCCATCAAAGCTGAGGAGTACAGCCGCAAAGCTATCGTTTTGGATTCCAAAAGGGCAATTCCTTATGAAAAATTAGCCGCCGCTCTTATGTCGCAAAGTAAAAATGAAGAAGCAATTACAAATGCTTTGAAGGCCTTAAGTTTAGTGGAGGATGACGTTTCTATCTTATTAACTTACAAGAAAGATGTTAATTTTAGAATCTATAGTATTTTAGTCCAAGTGTATAAACAAATAGGAGACACTCTTAATCAGAGTAAGTATGAAGTTTTAAGAGATTCATTAAATAAATAATAAAATGAATAAGAATAAAATTATTTTAGCTATATCAATTATTTGTTTAACTTTTATTTTTACTGGCTCAATAAATGTTTTTGGTGCTAATTGCTGGGTGACAAGAACCTGGCAGTGTCACGATGATTATTCTTGCAGTGATTGGGAGTGTGATAATTCCGATAGTGGAATGTTTTGTACTAATTGGGGAAGGGGACCACTTTTTGGAGATAATGCCACCCCCCCACCACCTCCACCACCTCCACCAGTAAATGGTTCTTGTGGAGCAGCTGATGGAAGTAATTTATTTGCCACACCAACTAGCCATCTCTGTGCCTCCGGTAATGCGACAGCCGTTTCGGGTAATGGTTCGTCGGCTAATCCTTGGTCATGGACATGCAATGGATATAATGGGGGCGGTAACTCTAGAACTTGTACAGCAAATATTATCGCCACTTCTTCTGTTTCTTGCTCTGTTATTCCCGTCTGTCCTACGACGGTGAACGTCAATGAAAATGTTACTTGGAGTGCAATTATCTCTGGGGGTGTTGGTACATATACCTATAGTTGGATTGGTGATGGATTTGTTAATAACAAAACTACCAATACTGTTTCAGGATCTTATACTACACCGGGTATTAAAAATGCAACGGTGACAGTTTATGATGCGGCTTCAAATCCAGTAGTGGCTAGTTGCCCAACCTCATGTAGTGTTGAAGGGGAAACCCATACTGGTGGTAGACCAGGGGGAGGAAGTATAAAAATTACCAGTAATGGTGTCTGTAATCCAGCAATAAATAAAATGGTAATAACTAGTCATCTAAATCCCGCGATTGTTTCTACTCTTTGTTCAAACGGAGCTCTGGATTCTTTTGAGATACATTTAGCGGAAAATTTCTGGACAGACACAACTTCTTGGTCCTGGATTTGTAAGGGTTTGAACCCAAGTTTGGGAGATGTTGATGTTTCTTGTGATTCTTCCCTTAATCCGCTTGATGTAGATTCTAAGAGTCTTGATTGCTCTGTGTCTTTGGTGCCATATACAAATCAAGTAAGTATAAATAACAATACTGTTTGGAAATCTATCGCCTCTACTTCTCCACGAGTAATTTGGAAAGTTGAAGATACCAATGGTGCGTCCTATCCAGTGGAAGCGAGTGATACTTTGAATAAAATATTTACCACCACAGGTCTTAAAGTAGTTACGGCTAAAATTGCTTCAACTACTCTCGGAGTCTTTGGTTTGCCATGTAGTGCTACCACCACTGTCGTTCAAAGTGGAATAATTAGGGAGCAGTAATGTGAATAGGTGATAGGTTCAAGATGTTAGTTATTGAGTAAAATACTAAGCTTAAAAAATATCCACTAAATGAGATTTGTCCGGACTCAAGCTCATTTTGTGGATATTTTTACTTGGTGGGTAAAAGATATTTATATAACGGCTGGTCTTTAATGTTTGGTGATGGTGATGTATAATATTGGTAGGTAGTGATTTAATCTACTAAGCTTTTATTAATTATTTTATAAAAAAATGAAGAAACTTATTTTTGTTGGGGCGGCAATTTTTCTAGGCTTTAATATTCTAATTAATAATATTTTTGCGCAAAGCACTAGTTCTGTTGTTGAAATAGATCCGTCAGCTATTGGCAAGGCACCGATTGATTTGATAATAAATAAAGTTTCTTTCGATAAGACAAGTCGAGAAATAAAGCTGGATTACTGGATAACCAACAATCGAAGTATCTTTATGGATGATCTGACCTACGAATTGGAAATATATAAAGGCGATAAGCTAGCTGAGACAGGGATGCTTTTTGATCCATTGGAATTTGTCTCCAAAGGTAGTGGTAGCGTAACCAAAGTAGCACCGGGGGAGACACTAAACGGTAGTGCCAGTTATATTCCTTCACTTGGTATAGAGTCTGGAAACTATTTTATCCGTTTTGTTGTTAGTGACCCAGAATTTAAATATATTGGATTGGATTACACAAGAAAGCCGCTTGTTTTAACCGGCCAGGATTTTTTCCTTGGTTATGTCGGAGCCCTTTTTAGGACCTCACATGGCGATGATTTTCTTCTTTATGGTCAGTTTATCGAAAAAACAGAAATTCCGTCAATTATAATTCCATTGGATAAGAACCCTGATTTAAAAGCCTCTTTGGATAAGGGTACAAAATATTCAGCGGAAGTAAAAGTCTATTCATTTACTAAAGATGAACCTGTTTATACTTACCCTTCTAAATCTCTATCTGTTTCGACTGATAAAGATGGAAGTAAAATAATCAAATACGATCTTATCCCGTGGAAAGATATCGAACCTTCTCCATATGATGTCATTATGACAATTAAGGACGCTAGTGGAAGGATGGTAGCTAACGATATTTTAGCTCGTTGGTGGGTGACTGGTTTTCTAGCGAGAATTTCTGATATTAAAACTACCGCTAATTATTACAAAAAAGATAAACCACTCGATATAACAGTTTCTTTGGTTTCTTTGAATTGGGACAAGGATCAGAAAGCGGTAGTTGAGGTTTCATTGGAAAAACCAGATGGTCAGAAGATAGTTTTCTCAAAAGATGTTGAATTCTTTGAAGATCAGGAAATTGATTTTAGTGAATTCAAGATGCCAGAAGAAACAATGATTAAAAATATTAGCGTAATCTACAAAGATAAAGTCACTGGGCAAGTATTTCATACCAAGAGTATCGAAATGACCCAGGAAAAAATATATTCGCCATCAATCATCCGTGATTTAACATCCCTTGTTATTTTTTACGCCAGTCTAGTGATGCTTTTGATGCTGATTTTGCTTTGTCTCTCTGTTTTTTACCGAACCAGAAATAAGACAGTTTTATTTATTGCTCTGGCTCTCCTAGTCGGCGGAATTATTGGTACTTATTTTTTCTTTAATTATGAGGTTGAAGCTGCTAAGCGAGGATCCTCTAGTAATGTTTGGTGGAGCAGCGCTCCGTCGGGGAATTTAGGAACTTGCCCTCGTTCAGCCGGAATCTCTGCTTATGGAAGTGTAAATTGTGGCACCTGTCGAAACGGTATGACTTATAGTTTGAGTCTTACTGGTGGTTATTGTAGTTGGGGTGACCAGAGCCATGTTTATGGTAGTCAGACTTTTGGCCCGTGCGGTGGAGGGGTATCAGTAAATTCTGGGAATACTAGCAGTGGATATTCTGCGACTTTTACTTCCTATCAGGGGTGTCACTGTGATACCTCGTCTGCTTCAATCGGTGGTGGGCCAGTTAGCTGTACTCCAAGAATAGACGGAGTGTGCAACCCAATTGGGAGCTCACTTTCTGCCCCAGCAAGCAATATTCTTTGTTCATCTGGTAGTCCGAGTCCGGCATCTGTTTCAGGACAAGGACCTTGGACTTGGAGTTGTATTGGTTCGGGGGTTGGTTTCACCAATGATATAAACTGTACTGCTAATGTTCTGACTCCGTTATCAGCTACTTGTGAAGCAAATACTGATACCGCCAATGCTGATATAGAACCAGTTACTTGGACTGCTCATCCATTGAATGGTGCAGGAAACTATACTTATTCTTGGACTGGCACTGATAGTTTGACGGGAAACACTCCTTTTGTTACCAAGACTTATACAGTAGTCGGTACAAAATATGCCACCACAACAGTTACATCAGGTAATACTGCCTTTGGTAATTTTGAATCAATAACCGTTGGTTGTACTGCACCGGTAGTTGGGGGCGATGATGATATAGTTGTAATCCCTCCTGGTGGGGGAGGTCATAATGGGGTAAGAATCACTAGAGATGGAAGATGTAATACAATTACCACCAGTCAATCATTTTCCTCGGCTCCACCACAAAATATTCGTTGTTTTTACGGTGTAGCATCCTCCACTAGAGATACTTTTGTTGATGGTTGGAATACGATTAAAACTTGGTCTTGGATTTGTGAAAGTACTGAAGGGGAAAATTCTCCGGAATGTACGGCTTCATTCAATGACACCGATTCAAATACCACCTCTTTAGATTGTCAGGTGTTGATGACTCCTTTCTCGGCTCAAGTGGCAATAAACAGTAGTACTACCTGGACCGCCTCATCTTCAAATCCACTTTTAGTTAAGTGGAAAGTCGATGATCTAAATGGTTCTGTGTATTCAAGTGAGACAAGTAATATCTTTAATAAAATATTTACCACAACCGGGCTCAAGACGGTAACTGCTAAAATTGCTTCTACTACCGCGGATGTTTATGGTCTACCATGCAGCGCTACCACCACGGTAGTTCAGAGTGGAGTGATTCGAGAGCAGTAAAAAGACTTACTATTAAACCGCAAAACAAAAACACCTACTAGGTGTTTTTGTTTTGCGGTTGTCGTTGATTTGGGTTATAATTAGCACAAATGATCATTCAAGCAAAGCAACTCGAACAATTTTTACTTGACTCCGGTTTGATCAACAAGGGTGACTATGATAGTGCTCAAGAAGAAGCTCTAAAAAGCAAAGGTAAATTATCAGCTGGGCATGTTTTGATTAACCGAGGAAAAATTAGCGAAAATGATTTTCGCCGAGCGGAGGCTTACGTTTTGGGTATCCCATTCGTTAGTTTGAAAGATCACAAAATTGATTCAGATGTTCTAGCTTTAATTCCCGAACCAGTAGCGAGAAAAAATAACGCCGTGGCTTTTAGACGGACGGGAGATTCCTTGGAGGTGGCGATGCTGGATACTAAAGACCTTTCCTCGATTGAATTCATCAAAAAGAAAGTCGGACTCCGTATTTTACCTCGTTTGACAGATACGGAATCGATTAAGAGCGCTCTACTTCAATATCAAAAAAGTTTGAGGGCTGAGTTTGGCGATATTATTCAAAAAGATGCAGTCGCTTTGAAAAAGATAATCGAAGGCCGCGGGGAGAACGATATGGAGGATGATTTGAAAAAGATGGCGGAGGATTTGCCGGTAATTAGAATTCTAGATACTTTGCTCAAACACGCTATTCTACAAAATGCTTCCGATATTCACATGGAGGTTTTAGAAAATGAATTTTTAGTTAGATATCGTATCGACGGTATTCTTCATGACGCTATGATTTTACCAAAAAGTATCGCTATCAGTATTATCGCCCGAGTAAAAGTTTTGGCTAGTTTAAAATTGGACGAAAAACGCTTACCTCAAGATGGACGGTTTAAGATGGAAGTAAATGGCGAGGGGGTATCTTTCCGTGTTTCTATTCTACCAACTTATTTTGGTGAAAAAGCGGTGATGAGACTTCTTCGGGAAAATGTCTCTGGTTTTACGCTCGAGGCCGTTGGTTTTCATGGTGAACCATTGGAAATCTTACATGAAGCAATTAAGCAAACTACCGGTATGATATTGACCACCGGTCCGACTGGCTCGGGAAAAACTACTACCCTTTATACACTTTTGGATATTTTGAATACTTCTAATGTAAATATTTCCACAATTGAGGATCCGGTGGAATATCAGATGAATAGAATAAATCAAACTCAAGTTAAGCCAGAAATCGGTTTCTCTTTTGCCAATGGTTTACGCTCGCTTGTTCGTCAGGATCCGGACATAATTATGGTGGGAGAAATTCGTGACAATGAAACAGCCTCCCTGGCTATCAATGCGGCTTTGACTGGTCATTTAGTGCTTTCAACTCTACACACAAACTCTGCGGCTGGTGCCATGCCTCGGCTTATTGATATGAAGATCGAGCCTTTTCTGATTGTTTCAACCATTAAAGTTATTATCGCGCAGAGACTTATAAGGCGCTTGAGTAGCAACAAGGAAAAATATTTTTTATCAAAGGCGGAAATTGCTTCTTTGGCAAAAATTGTTGATTTGGAAAGAGTACTTGGCTTTCTGAAAAAAGAAAAAATTATCAAGGATAAAGATAACTTCGAAACTATTCCATTTTACAAACCAAAAGAAACTCCTGAAAACCGAGATGGCTATGGCGGGCGTGTTTGTATAAATGAGGTATTAAAGATGACCCCAACAATTAAAGATTTGGTGGTGCGCGGCGAGGCGGACAATGTTATAAACGACCAAGCCAAAAAAGAGGGTATGATGAGTATGATCGAAGACGGTATTTTCAAGGCGGCTCAGGGAGTGACGACAATTGAAGAAGTTTTGAGGGTAATAAGTGAGTAAGTAATGAACGACACAATGTTTGGTGCAAAATAAGTAAAATTTCAAACAGAATGAAATTAAAATTCAAAGCCATAAAAGATAATGGGAAAAGGTTTGAGGGGACTAGGGAGTCTCAGAGTAAATTTAGCTTGTACAATGAATTAAAAACCGAAGGCAGTATTCTTATTTCAGCCGAAGAAATCAGCCGGGCAAAATTTCAGAGATATTTCTATCAAATTTTCAGTTTCTTGGGTGACATTTCTACTGCGCAAAAAATTGCTTTTGCTAAGAATTTATCGGCTATGACCAAAGCCGGCTTGTCACTAAGCCGCGCTTTGGCGGTAATCGAGAGACAAAGCCGGAACGCCAGATTTAAAAATGTTGTGGAAGGTATTAATTTGGAAATTAAGAAGGGTAGGACCTTGAGCGAGTCTCTAAGAAATTATCCAAATATTTTTTCTAATCTTTTTATCTCCATGACCAAAGCCGGGGAGGAAAGTGGTGGTTTGTCCGAAGCTTTGGGTAATGTGGCTCTTCAAATGGACAAAACTTATCGCCTACAAAAGAAAATAAAAGGCGCGATGATATACCCAGCGGTGATTATTTCAGTGATGATTGTTGTCGGTATTTTAATGTTTGTTTTTGTTATTCCAGGTATTACCGAGACTTTTAAAGAATTAAATACCGAATTACCTTTTAGTACGAAAGTTATTATTGCGGTGAGCGAATTTTTGAATAATCATTGGTTTATATCGATAGCGTCTATTTTGGCTTTAGTCTCCGCAATTTATTTCTCATTAAAAACTGCACCTGGTAAGAGGATTCGTGATAAAGTAATTATCGGTTTGCCATTAGTTGGGGATTTAATCAAAGAAGCCAATTCCGCCCGAGTAGCAAGGACATTATCTTCTCTTTTAACCGCTGGTGTCCCGGTAGCACAATCGATTCAGATTACCAAGGACGTTATAAATAATTATTATTACAGGCAAGTTCTGGAGGAAGCGACAAAAGTGGTTGAAAAGGGTGAAAATATGTCCGTTGTTTTTATGAAAAATCCAGATTTATATCCGACTTTTATTGGAGAGATGATGAGTGTGGGTGAGGAGACGGGAAATATGGCAGCCATGCTTTCCGAAGTCGCGATCTTTTATGAAACAGACGTTGAAGAAAGAACCAAAGATCTTTCCACAATAATTGAGCCGGTGCTTATGGTTTTGATCGGTATTGCCGTCGGCTTCTTTGCCCTTTCAATGGTGACGCCAATCTATTCAGTGATGGACACTCTCTAATTTTTCCAGTAGGATTTTTAAAAAATTATTACCAATCCTGCAAGGGGGTTGTTGGTTTGGTGTTTAAGACATCTACTCCATTATCGCGGTAAGGGGCGGGATTGCTCTGGTAAATTATCCCAGCCTTTTCATAGAATAAGCGAGGTTTTCTTGTAATTATAACGGTTGTGGTAGTGGCTATCGTACTGGTAGACGTTTCATTAATTATAGTGGTGGTCGAAATAGATTGGAGCGCCTGCAAGAGATTTTCCAAATCAATGATATTTTCTTGAGTTTCTATAACTACTTCTATTTGATTTTGTATCTCCTCAGATTCTTCATTTTGAGCATTTACGTCAGTTTTACTTATGGTTATTGCAGCCTGGTTTATAGTAGCGATGACTTCTGTTAATTGTTCCGAGCTATTTTCCACCAAAGCTGTATAGGTGCTTATTTCTTCATTTGTCAGCTCCGAATTATTGGTAGAGAGATTAGAAACAATCGTTTGCAATTGCCCCATATAGGATTCAATTATTAGAAGATAAGTTTTTATCTCGGCGATGAGCTTTTCGTCAGTTTCAATAGAGTTGGCGTTATTGGTGGACCAGATTTTCAGGATTTCATTTATTTTTGCTCTTTTAGAATTTATTTCAGTTTCGATTATTTTATTTTTTGTGGGAATTTGGATTTCTGGCTGATCACTTTCTGGGTTTTTGAAGAAGACATTGGTTTGCTCGACTAATTTTTTTGTTTTTGTATATTGAGTTTGAGACACCTGACCAAAATATGATTGTCCACGAAGTTCATTTAGACGTTTTTTTTCATTTTCCAGTTTTTCTTTTGCTAACTCCAACTCTTTTGAAATCCTAGCCTGCTCCAGCTGGCTTTTGGCCAATTTTTGAGCTTCATTGAAAAGATAAATATAGGTAAATAAAATAACAAAAGATAGAATCACAATAATTATTAAAGAGACTATTTTTTTTGTTTTATTCATTGTATTTTATTTTTCTTCTTCCCATGAGATTGTAATATATTGATCCGAGGTTAGTGGAAAGCTTGGCGGTGGACCATAGAGTAGGGTACCGTCATAGTTTAAATTACGTATTTGATAGCCAGTATCATCGGTATAAGCAAAACCATAACGTTCGTTTGTGGCCATCATCCCCCATAGCGTAATGGTTTGGCGAATATTATATGGTGAACAATCATTTTCATAATAATGTCTGCCCACCCGTCCATTTTGAGCGATTAGAGCGGCATCAATGCGTAAATCATCCTCACTCACTAAGCCGGCATTTATGTTTCCTTGAGCAATTAAACCAATTACGTCCGAGCCGTCATAGTTTGTGTATAAAAGATCATTGTTGATGATGATATTTTTTCTGGTTGAAGCGTTGTCGGGGAGGAGTGCCGCAATGATAGTAAGTCGGGCACTGTTTACCTGTCCATTTATAAAAATATTATCTTCCAAGAAAATAATTCCATTTGCTGGAAAGGCGTAATTTCCAAGGAGGGTTTGGTTTTGAATACTCCAACTACTCCAACCTGCTTGGTTGGCGACGTTGGTACATCTTTTAGGTGGATTTACATAACTAGTCACTTTATATAAATCAAAGGTGTCATTTGTTTTTAGAACAATATGATAACCGAGCGCCCCGGCGCTTGCTCGGTAAAAGCCACTGGTTTGAGCTGATGATTTCATTTCTGCGAGATCAGCGGTGATTCCGGTAAAGTCAACAGACGGCACCGGGAATTGTCGGCCAATTTCAAAGACATCAGTTCGAATTGGAACGCTATTTGGTGGGAGTGGATCAGTCGGTGAGATGTGGGTATGTACTCCGAATTCATTTACGCCAAGGTGATCAGGATCGTCATAGGCGGTGACTCCACTCGAGATTATGTTGTGAGCAAGGCCATCAAAGCGAATCCCTTTGTTGGAATGGATTGGTCCAAAAACTTCCGTCCCCTCACCAAAACGCATTACGCTATTAGCGGCTACAGCGTATTTAGCCATCGAAGGCTTGGCCAACTTTGCGGTGATTGTTCGAGTTAAATCTGGTTCCGCCAAAGTGCTACCGGTGGATTTTATTGTAACCAAACTCGAACCTAAAAGTGGTGGAGTAATATCTAAAATAAATTGGCCGATGGGGTTATCGTTTTTGTCCGTAAATTCATGAACATAAGGACCGTTTTGCCCAGTACCATCTTGAAAATCGGTCGGTGCATGGGCCAAATGCCAACGATAATAATCTATACCCGCCTCGGCAATCTGAATCGCTAGCTCTCTGCTACCAGCTTGCTTGGAAGATTTGATGTCGATAACTGCCCAGCCAACAAGGGCACCGAGAATATAAATAGCGATAGAACCAAACACAATTACTTGTATTAGCATGTAGCCGGTATTTTTTTTGTAGGTAGCTTTGCTCATTTTATAAATTATCTTTGATATTTCTAATGGAAGCTTGGGTGGTAAGAATCAGTGGTTGAGGTAATTCTTGAATATTATTATCAATTACTATATTTATTTTTATCAATCGAACAGACGGTACGTCAACTGGGTCGGCTAAAGGGGGAGAAGTGCCATCATAATTTGAATCATAATAGCTAAAAATTGTACCGGTACCGTTTGCGATGTTATGAACTAATTCTTTTGTGGTTTCAGCCGAAGGATTGTAAGTGGGTGGCGTCCCGGTTGGTTTTATTACCCCTTTCTTTAAAGTTGTGCCAACAAGAAAATATCGTACCCTCTCTATTTGCGAGTCGTCATCAATGTTTTCATAAAAAATTAAAGAGGAAGTCGCGGCTTGAGCAATCGGATAGGCGCCCATATCAGAGGGGCACATCGAGCGAATTTCTGAACTCATATCTCTCAGGGCTCTTCTAGCATCTTCTTGGGCGAGTAGATTATCGCTCGATATTTGGTTTAAAGAAAATATATTTAGCTGAAAAGTTACAATGGCGATTGCAATAATTGTAAAAATAGTCATTGCAATAATCGTTTCTAGTATAGAAAAACCACCTACCCGTTTAATTTTTGTGATTGAATTCATTTTAATTTTATTTGTCATGACTATTTTATGGGGTTAGGGTTATTTCGAATTCCTGCCAGAGTAGGGATGTATCCACGGTGTTGGTGTAAGGTTGATAACCAGTTTTGGATATATTTACTGTATAACTCCCCAAAAGTAAACCAGAAAAGAAGACCTGGCCCGGTGGAACACAAGCTGAAGTAAAGGTAAAAGAAACATCCGAGACTGCTGGTGTTTTTGTGATGTCGGCGGTTTGAAGATAAACTTTATAACGTAAATAGCGGTCATCGTCATGGACGGAACTAATATTTTGATCGGTTATTGTGTAATAACTATTGGCTGTGCCGTCTGGGCCTTTAAAATTCCAGGTGGTATTGTCGTTGTTTGTCGCTATTTGCAAACGAACTGGGTCTACTCCTGTCTCTACTGGCTGATCCAGGGACTGCCATAGTATTTGATGGAAATTGCTAACCGAGCCGGTGTCAAAAGTGGAAGAAGTAAGCAACCCATCTGTTTCATATTCGTCAAACACTTTTTTAAGTTGAATTACGCCAGCGGGGTCAGCTATTTCCACCTTTCCATCAGAGTCAAAATATTTTGTGGTATCGGTATAATTTTCTTGCCCCGCTCCACCTGACCAGTCAGTCTGGCGGATAAAACCACGGCCCGTGATCAAGGTGTTGTCATAGTCAGTTGCAGTTAATTGGACACTGACGTCTGACAAAGGAAGACCAGTTGAAGCATCTTTGACGGTGATTAGTAGACTGTTTGGATTTTTTGGGGCGACAATCAATTTTAGATTTTGGCTCGCACCAGGATCTATTGTGAACATTGATGAAGGAATCACTCCCGCCAAATTATAATTTTCATCGTTAAAATTTATACTATAAGTATCCCACTCAAGTTCTTCGATTATTTTTGAACCGGAACTGTTTGTGGTGTGCGCTGAATCATATTTGTAAATTTCTGGGCTAGTTCCGATTAATTTAAATCCTCTCAAAGAAAAATCAATATTGGGGATTTCAAGGCAGGTATCGTTTACGCTCGTGACGCTTAAGTCGCTGAATTCGTCAATAATAAAACTTATCTGGGTAAGCTGTTGGGTCAATACTGTAGCGTGTGGTTTGCTTGGTGTTGGGTTGGCAGGGTCACCGACAGTGTATGTTTGCTCTGTTGTGTAACCAGGTTTTGAAACGGTAATTTCATAAGCTTCAGCCCCAGGTGGAGCATCAACTATTTGAAGTAATCCATCATTGTTTGTGGTGTCATCAATCGTGAAGGTAGGAATAGTTTGATTATTTTCAATATGAACATTTACTTCAGGAATCGGTTGACCTAACGAGTTGAAAACCTGAATAAAAATTGCTCCATTGGTCGAAGAACTCTCAAGGTTTTTTGGGGCGATATAGGTTGTTAGTTTTAAAGTTGGAAAATTTTGGCACGTTGCACAATTTATTTCCAATTCAGCGAGTTTGTAATCAGCTGGTGCGGAATCATTTGGGGTGCCGCCGATTGTCCCGTCAAAAGGATCATCGATACTTCTGATGGTAGTTTTTACGTTGAACTCTTTATCGCCGCGAATTAGGTTTTGGGAGTAGGGGATTTTTCCAACTGGGAGGCCGCCTAAAATACCAACATCAGCATAAGGTAGATTTCGCATTATTTCGAACTGCTCATTTGCTAAAGCGGTGGCGATTATTTTTATACGCGAGGCACGAACCACATTCATTGTCATCAAATACGCTTGATAAACACTCAAGACAAGCAGAACAAAGATAGCTGTTCCAACCAAAGCCTCAACTAAGGAGATGCCAGACTGAAATTTATTTTTTTTTGATACCAAAAAGGCCATAAACTACCAGTAATTATAGCATGACGGGTGAAATATAGAATCCCAGGAGGATGTTTCTTCGGGTATAAGATTATTTGGAAATTTTTACTTGTACCTTGTTATAAGTCCGTTTGAAAAGGTATAATATATGAAGTTTAATATTTATTAATAATTTAAAATTCATGACTTTTAAAAAATCACAAGGTTTTACACTTTTGGAAATATTATTGGTCGTCGGTATCATCTCTATCTTAGCCGGCATCGTGATAATCGCCATCAACCCCGGTCGTCAGTTAGCCACCGTCCGTAACACCGAACGTAAGTCTGATCTCAAGCAAATCAACAATGCCATGCAGCAGTTCTATATAGACAATGGTGCTTATCCTGCTGCTACCCCGTCTTCTC
>Ga0247840_10008120_pt1 | contig 14231 bp, 11 predicted proteins | sample LaCruzMarch2015__FD_192404 | JGI IMG/M metagenome (GOLD analysis project Ga0247840, IMG submission 192404) | Freshwater microbial communities from meromictic Lake La Cruz, Castile-La Mancha, Spain - LaCruzMarch2015_17m | ecosystem: Environmental > Aquatic > Freshwater > Lake | place: Spain...
CCCGCACTTTATCGCCATTTAAAGCATTCATTAAATAATCTTCGCGTATTAAAATATCAGGTGTACCATCTTCTGGAATCACGTAACCAGAGCCATTAGAAGTTAAATCTACCAATCCATCCACATAACTGCTTCCAAGGCTAATGTATCTGAATTTTCCTGTCTCTGGCTCATTCAATTGCCCGTTTACAACCAAACTTTCCAGTACTTCCATTACTTGAATTCGATCAATTGGATCAGAAATACCTAGTGCTTCACAAACCTCTTTGTAATGATGAGCAGCACTCGGAGATGCCTGAAAATATTTTAGAACATCCTCCAGCAATAACTTCGCAAGGACTTTGTCGTTTTTTTTATGTTTTTTCGCCATAAAGCAATTAATTGGGCGAAAGATAAGGACTTGCTTCAGCCAATTTACTATCAGCTTAAGGAACAATTCACCAATTTACACACATTTATTAACGCATTTTTGGTGGTCCAGCCATTTCAGGTCCGCCAATGAGGTAATAAAAACTAATTCCGATACCAACAACCGCATTTCTAGTAGGTTTTCTGGTTAATGGCATTTTTACTTTTTCTACGTCTTGTAAAGAGTAATTAAAATTTAACATGGCGTTCATGTGCCATTTTTTGCTAAAACGTGCAGTTAAACCTAATCCTAAATGTGCGGAAATATCCATTTCATTGAATAAAGATTTTGCGTCTTTTATTGGTTCTATAGATTCTTTTAAAATTTTTGGTGTAGCGGAAGTATCTTTTCGTTGTAAAAATGTTCCGCTGGCAGTTTGTAAAAATCCAAATTGAGGACCAACAGTTAGTAAGAATGCAGAATTTGCAATACTCAAACTACCATTATATCTGTACAATAATGGAACTTGAATATACTCTGTTAATATTTGGTATTCAGCTTTAGGTAGTTCTAAAAACTCTTCAGATGTAATGTATTTTTGACCTTGTTGAGAAAAGTAAATTCCTGTCCTAATACCATGTCGGGGAGCAAAACCATAACTTGTTGTAAATCCATAAGCTATTTGCATTGTATTTTTGTAATCTAGTTCTGAACCTTTGTCCATATCTTCGGAGTTGATTAACCAGGAGCTTTGAACCTGAAAATCAGGACCAAACTCTAAGCCTTGCTGGGCAAATGTTAAAGTAGTAAACAGAAAAAATAATATCGTGGTGTAGAATGTTTTCATAATAATCAGATTTGAAAGCAAAACTAAGATAAAAAAATTGTTAGGTAAACAGGAATTGAAAATATTCGTTAAATGTGCATTATGAAATCATTTTCTAGTTTAGATAGAAATAAAATAATAAGTGATGTAAAGAAGGAGCAATTCGATTTAATTGTTATTGGAGGGGGAATAACTGGCGCTGGAATAGCTTTAGATGCAGCTAGCCGAGGGATGAAAGTTGTTCTATTAGAAAAAGATGATTTTGCATCAGGTACCAGCAGTAAATCTACGAAACTGATCCATGGAGGATTGCGCTACTTAAAACAGTTAGATTTTAAATTGGTACGCGAAGTAGGGCAGGAGCGGGCCATTCTTCATAGAAATGCCCCACACTTAGTTTATCCCGAACCAATGTTATTGCCAGTTATAAAGGGAGGAAGTTTAGGTAAAACAAGCACTGCTTTTGCTTTATGGTTATATGAGACTTTGGCCGGAGTGAAATCTTTGGAGAAGAGGAAAATGTTAAGTAAAGAAGCAACATTGTTATTAGAACCACTTCTAAAAGATGAGATTTTAAAAGGTGCAGCAATTTATACGGAATATAGGACAGACGATGCCAGATTAACCATAGAAATCTGTAAAACAGCGATTTCTTACGGAGCTGTTTGCTTAAATTATTTACAGGTAAATGAGTTGTTAAAACAAAATGAAAAAGTAATAGGAGTCTCAGTTTCTGATCACTTAAATGGAGATAAATTTAATCTTTATGGTACTTATGTTATCAATGCCGCAGGTCCTTGGGTAGATGAATTAAGAGAACTTGATAACAGCAGAAAAGGAAAGTTTTTGCACCTCACAAAGGGTATTCACATTGTATTAAAAAAAAGTAGGTTTCCCTTGAAACAAGCCGTTTATTTTGATCATTCTGATGGAAGGATGATTTTTGCTATTCCAAGAGATAACTCTGTGTATATTGGTACAACAGATACAAATTATAAAGGAAATAAAGAAGATTTACAGGTAACTAAAGAGGAAGTAGAGTACATATTACATGGGACAAATAAATTATTTCCTTCAATAAAACTGGAAATATCGGACGTAAAATCATCTTGGGCGGGTTTACGGCCTCTTATTCACCAGGAAGGAAAATCGCCATCTGAATTATCAAGGAAAGATGAGTTGTTTATTTCAAAATCTGGATTGATTTCAATTGCTGGAGGTAAGTTAACAGGTTATCGGAAAATGGCAGAAAAGTCAGTTGACTTTGTTGTGAAGTGTTTCAAGAAAGATTTCAAGAAAGATTTTGGACATTGCAAAACAGAAAACATTGTAATAAGTGGAGGAGAATTCGAAGGTGTAGCTGAAATTGCAAGTTATATAGAACAGCAAATAGGAGAGTCAAAACAAATTGGGGGTAACTTTCAATTAGTTAGGAAACTAGTTTTGAAATATGGAAGAAACACAGAAAAAATAGTAGCATTAGCTTATGATTTATGGCCATTGATAGCGGATAAAGAGTGCGTTTTGATGCTTGCCGAAATTAAGTATTGTGAAGAAAATGAAATGGTAATTTTTCCTGCAGACTTTTGGATAAGGAGATCAGGCGCCATGTATTTTGAATATGAAGGATTAATAGAAAACATTGAAAAGTTTAAAGATTCTTTTCAGGTTAACGCAAGCCAAAGGCATTTAGAATTACGCGAAAAGCATTACTCATTATTAAAAGAACTAGATAATTCAGTAAATTTTAAATGAAAGTTTAAAATTGCTATTTTTGCCGCTTGGAAACGATTTTACTCGCATTATCAACACCTTTAATGGTGATACTTATAGTTTTCGAATTGCTATATAGTCATTATGCTAAAAAGGAATTATATGCAATAGGAGATACTATTGTAAACCTGATTTGTACTTCATGGAATTTTTTGAATGATTTGTTATTCAGAGTTGTAACACTATTTGTTTTGACATGGGCCAGTACTTATTCTTTCATTCATTTTGAAACAAAAGGAGTTGTTTATTGGGTGTTATTGTTTCTTGCGGAAGATATCGCTTATTATGTTTTACATTGTGCGGATCATTACATTCGTTTTTTCTGGGCAACACATATTACGCATCATTCAAGCGAGAAATTTAACCTTACAGTTGCTATCCGCTCGTCTGTTTTTCAACCGTTTTATAGATTTATTTTTTATTTGCCACTTGCATTTTTCGGGTTTGAAGCACTAGACATTGTTTTTATGTATGCAGCTTGCCAAGTTTATGGTTTTTGGGTTCATACTGAAACAATTGGAAAACTTCCAGCATGGTTTGAATATATTTTTGTTACACCTTCTCATCATAGAGTTCATCACGGTTCTAATGCAATTTACTTAGATAAGAATATGGGAATGGCACTCATAATTTGGGACAGAATATTTGGAACATTTCAGGAAGAGTTGAAAGAGGAGCCAGTTAAATTCGGGCTAACAACTAACGTTGATAGTTATAATCCTATAAAAGTTGTTTTTTTTGAATGGAATCAAATTATTTGTGACTTAAAGGATGCTGAAAAAAGAAAATATGCTTTCAAATATATATTTGGTCCTCCTGGTTGGAGTCATAATGGGAGCAGAAAAACATCAACAGAGTTAAGAGCCGAATTGAAAAACGATATTAAAAAAAATCGTATAAGTGAGGTTGAGTATAGTGTTTAGGTTTAGTAGTTGCTAATGCCATGTAAGATTACATGTAAGGAAATTAACTTTTTCATAACTTTTTTAAAAAAATAATTTGGAAAGATTTGTATTTTGATTTGTATGTTATATATTTGCAAGGACAAAGTGAACAAGCCCCTAAATCTCAACACATGAACAAAAGTACATTTTTAACTCTCGGAGTAATATTAGTTTCCTCAGCTTTCAGTGCGCTTTTAGCTACTCCACTTCCTCCAGATCCTTCTTTAATCCCAATTGACGGTGGTGTATCTATTTTAGTTGCAGCTTGTGTTGGGTATGGCGTAAAAAAGATTTACGATTCAAGGAAAGATTCAAATTCTCCATCTAAATAAGATAGACTTTAGTTTTGGACGGGTTTAAATCCATTAATTTTTTTCTTTTAAAAATATTTGGGTTTTATTTGTTTTGGTTCATCAGTGATGAATATCTGAGTCATAATTTTGTTTTATATATTAAGATTTGGACTTTTTTTTACCATATACTTATTGTTTCTGTTAATCAATTATCTGTTTTTTTTCTAGAATTAATCGGATACGATGTAGTACATAACTATAGATCTATAGCTGTTGTTGGGTCGTATGGTGTAACTATAGGAAATTATTGCGCAGGTTTTGGTTTAATGTACGGATGTTTTGCTTTGTTCACATCTTATCCGGCTCCCTTTAAAAAGAAATTATGGTTCGTGCCATTATCTGTTTTCTTAGTTTTTTTGTTTAATACAGGAAGAGTTGTATTTCTTACGTTAAATGCTCTTTATTCACCAAAAGAAACGTTTAATGAGCAGCATGATTTCTTTAACAACATAATATATATCCTCGTTTTTGTACTTTGGGTAGTTTGGGTTAAGTTTATTATTCCGGTTAAAGAAGTTAAAGAATCGAAACTACCAGTAAAATAAAATTAATCTTTCAACTTATTGTCTTTTAATCAGTAAGCTCGTTACCTTCAAGTCTTGCATTGTAATAGGTTTTCCATTTTTTCAGTACTTCCACAAAGTCATCTGGTAAATCTGAATCAAACATCATATCTACGTTTTTTACTGGGTGCAAAAATCCAAGTGATTTGGCGTGTAACGCATGCCTTGGTATAATTTTAAAGCAGTTTTCAATAAATTGTCTGTAAGAGTTAAAGGTGGTGCCTTTCAGTACCTTGTTTCCACCATAAGTATCATCGTTAAATAAGGTATGCCCAATGTATTTCATATGCACCCGAATTTGGTGAGTTCTGCCTGTTTCAAGCTTGCATTGAATCAATGTAACATATCCAAATCTCTCCAAAACTTTATAATGTGTTACTGCATGCCGACCATTATCTCCATTTGGAAAAACTGTAAACAACTTTCTTTCTTTTAAATCGCGCCCAATATGCCCTGTAACAGTTCCCTCATCTAATTTAACATCTCCCCAAACTAATGCAATGTATGTGCGTTTAGATGTGCGTTCGAAAAACTGACGAGCGAGGTGCGAAAGTGAAAACTCTGTTTTGGCTATTACCATAATGCCGGAAGTATTTTTATCAATCCGGTGCACCAATCCTGGTCGAGGAGTGTTTTGTTGAAACAATGAAAGGTGTTGAAAATGATACAAGAGTGCATTTACCAAAGTTCCTTTATAGTTTCCAAATCCAGGATGCACTACCATTCCAGGGTTTTTGTTTACAATACAAATGTCTTCATCCTCATAAACAATATTGATAGGAATATTCTCTGCTTTAAGCTCCTTGTCTCTTGGAGGAAAAGAAAAGACTACAGCAATAACATCTCCTGGTTTTACTCTGTAATTAGACTTTACAGGTTTTCCATTCACATGAATATTTCCAGAATCTGCAGCAGCTTGAATTTTGCTTCTGGATATATTTTCAATTCTGTTTTGAAGAAATTTGTCTACCCTTAAAAGTATTTGTTTTTTATCAGCTGCAAACTTAAAATGCTCAAACAGTTCTTGATCCTCATCTGCATCTTCTTCTGTAGGAACCGAAAATGCATCTTCCTCCTCCCAAACTTCGTTTTCTTCCATTTTTAATGTTGAATCAATAATCGCTTTACTTCTTGTTTATTTGATTTACAATTATATAATTTCAACATGTAAATTCCATTACTTAAGTTATTAGTATTCAGTATATTAACTCCATAGTTTAAATCATTTTTCATAATGAATTTACCTGTTAAATCGTAACATTCAACCGAAGTATAATCAGTTTGAAGATTGTTAAAGGTAAAACATTGGTCGGCAGGATTTGGGAAAATCAATGCTTCACTTACCTGAGAATTTTCTGTTTTTTCAATTACAGTATATAATGTTTCTGAGGTTCCAAACATTGGCCTAATCATTAAAGTTCCAGCCTGTGCCGTATAGTTGTTCCAAGCGCCTGATTGATTATAAAATATCCTATCGTTATTATTTAAATTCCTATCAAAACCAAGGTTCAGGTTAAAATTTCCTGTTTGCGCCCAACCAAAGTAATATGTTCCAGCATTTAAGAACAGTGTAGAATCTAATTCATAAGTAAAAAAGCGGTTCACTCCTGGCACATTGCTTCCTGCTGCCCAAATCATTAAGAAAAATGGACCCTGAGAAACAGAATCAACTTTATTAAAATAGAACTGAACGGCTTTTAAAGAGTCGGATTTCAAAGTCTCAAATCTTTGGGCAACGAAACCTCCTCCTTGATTTTCAAGGCCAATTCTTTCTTCGGCAGTACCATCATCCAATGCATAATAGTTGCACAAAACCTGCTCATAATAAGCAGTGTCGTTCGTAACAATATTATCAGAATTATCTAATAAGAAGTGCTTTAAATGGTAAATAGCACAATCGTTTCCCTGGTCTTCAAAAGTATATTTGATAACTGAGGAAAAAGTAAATTCTTGTCTAAAGGTAATTGGACCTTGTGGTGCTGCATTAATTGAATCTCTGATCTCACCTAAATCGTTTTCAAAATAATACTTATACAATTTATTCGTGTTACCTGTGGCGTTGTTAGTTAATGAGAGATTATATTCAATGCCCATATTGTCATCAGCATTGGGTAAAAAATGACTTAAAGGAACTGAAGTGTATTCTTTTAACAAACTGCCACCTCTATACATATACGCCACATCCTGATAAGCTGTGTCATTCCTGTTTCTTAACCTATCGAGCCTAACATAATCGAGGTGCCAATGGTCCCAGCTTCCGTTAAGTTGCGCATAATTTCTGAATCTGAATTGAAAGCCGTTTTTCAAAAAAGCAGTGTCTGTAATAGGAATCATTGCTCTTTTAAAGTCTATGTTTGTTTGTGGGAAATCTTCGCCTGGTACACTCCAGGCGTATGTCCAAACAGTATCATTGGGATTTTTAAATTCAAGCTGAAATGTATCAACGTATTCTGGATAATTTCCTAATCCTTTAGGTTGATAATAAAAGCTTAAGTAAATAGAATCTGAAGGAGGGAAATCTAAATTTATGGGCAAGGAAGTAAGCGTATCTGCCGAACCATGAGAAATAGTCGCTCTATAAGGAAATCCGTCTCTATTTAATCCATCAAATGTTGCAACGCCCCAACTAGGCGGTTTTACAGGATAGTCAGCATTAATAAAAACAGAATTATTCAACCATTTTGCGGGATTTGGTTTTATCCACATAGAAGAAAAGTCTTCTATAAATGGCAACTCCAATGTATCAGGGAAATCTCTCGATGCACTGTTTGAAAAGTTTTGCAAAGTAGCTTCTTGTTCTTTGGTATTAGAGCTAAGTGGATGAACTACTAATTGAGCAATGGTTAAATTTATTCCTGAAAAAGTCAGGAAAATCAGTAAAAAAAAATTAATCCAATGTATCTGCTGCGATTTTTTCATTTTCAAGTACTTCTTCAGAACCGGTAATTAATACGTCGATACTGGCACCTGAGTACAAGCCTTCTTCGTTTATTCCTGGCGTTTGTTTGTAAATTTTAGCTATTGTTGTGTCTTGACCAGTTGCATCGGGTAAAAAGGAACCTAACACTAGGTTGCAGCCAGTTAGTATTTTCCTAGCCTCAGTTATGGTTAAACCAAAAAGATCTGGCACAGGAATTAAGCCTCTTCCGCCACCTCTTCCAACAACCAAGTCTATTTCTGAACCTTTATCTATCATTGTACCGGGAACAATTTTTTGCCCTTTATATAATTGTTCTATCACTGGAGGCAAACCTTCTACATAACGCAACATTCCAACTTTTAGTCCGTAGGTTTCTAATAAAGATGTAGATTGACGCAAAGATAAATCTACCAGGTTTGGCATGGCAACCTTTTGCGATAAAATTGCATTTACTGTTAAGTAAATAGTTCTTCCATGTTTAACTGTTGCGCCCGGTAAAGGATCTTGGTCAATAACAGTTCCTTTGGTTAATTTTAGGTTATAAATAGAATCTACAACTTCATATTGTAAATCATGCCCCTCAACAAATTTGTCAAGGTCTTTTACATAAATTCCTTGAAAATTCGGAACTTCTACGTGTTCGTTATGCAAAGTGTACATGTCGAGAAAAAATGCACAGCCCCAAAGAAATAGCAACACAGAGGTAGTTGCCACTAAAAAATGGCGCCAGAATAATTTAGATTTCAGAAATTCCTTCAAATTCATTGTTTTCAAATAGCCATTTTTTCGGACGACATATTTGCTTCGGCAAAAGTCATTATTTTTTCTATAAAATCGTAAGGTTTATACCCATTGATTGCACTTTGATGGAAAATACAGGTTGCGGGTGTCATTCCTGGTAGCGAATTTACTTCAATAAATATTACTTCCACTTTATTATCGTTGAATATTCTTACAAATGCATCAATTCTGCAATACCCGCGAACATTGAGAATACGTGCAGCTTTTTCTAATTGATTTTTCACAATTTGGGAAACTTCATTTCTTCTCTTCGCATCTTTTGAATAACGGGCAGGCGTAATATTTTGGCCTTGCCCAGCTAAGAATTTTTCTTCTAACGACAAAACTTCACCTTCCGACAAGGCTTCAGAAGCTTCAAAAACCTCGTATCTGATATTTCCATTTTCTTCTAAATGGGTAAGCATTCCACCGGTAATTTCTAAAAAAGTAGGAGCTCCATTTGCAGTAATTAAGGCCTCTACCAAAAATTGTCGCTTCATTGGAAACTCTTCTTTCGGTTTTATTTTTAGCTGAGCATAAGCTGCGCTATCGAAAGCTTCTTCTTTCCTGAAAATTAGTTTTGCAAATGCCTTGAGGTCAGCATCGTTGTGCAGTTTTTTTACTGCAGAGCTACAACCATCATCAACTGGTTTTGCTATTAGCGGATAACCTACTCGGTTGGCTTGTGCTATAATTTGGTCTTCGTGGTGTTGCCATTCTTCTTCTTTCACTACGAAATGCTCTGCTACCAGCAATCCATTTTCTTTGAGCAATTCGTTGGTGCGGAATTTATCGATGGTAATGCTAGAAGAATCGGCATCAGAACCATTGTGAGGCAAGTGAATGCGATTTAAAATGCGTTGCAATGCACCATCTTCGCCCGGGCGACCATGCAAGGCTATAAATACTTCTTCTACTTCCTTGGCCAACTGCTCGTAGCTGAGTTGTTTAGGTGCTTGTAGATTTTTAGTATTCCCAAATTTCACTGTTAATGCCTTGCATTCTTCAATTATTTTGTGAATGATAGGATGCACTGAAAAATGCTTAATTTTTTCATAAATATCATCTGCATTGTCTTTCAACATCAAATTGATAGGAATTGAATAGAGTTCGTGTTGCTTATCGTTCCCGCTCAAAAAAACTGGTATAGGTTCGAATACAGCTGAGGAACTTAGCTTTTCGTATACATTGCGACCACTTTCTACAGAAATGTGTCTTTCTGAGGAATAGCCGCCAAAAATCACTGCGATTTTTTTCTTTGCAATGATGGTTCCTGCGGTTTCATTCAGCTTTTTTTCTAATAGTTCTAACAAGTGCTCCGGCGTTCCATTGTACTTAAATTCTGCAACGCGTTTGCGCAAAGAAGTGTAAATAATGTAAGTAATAAATTGAGAAGGATTAAAACCTATTTCTGCTGCCTGGTGGAAAAAGAACGAAGAAGGCATCATGCCCGATGTGGTGTTTGGGTCATTTAAGAAAACCGTTCCAGCATCGTTTATAAAACCGTCGATACGCGCATACACACCAAAATCTAGTGCTGTATAAAGGTTTTTGCATGCTTCGCGAATTGCTTCAATCTGTTGGTCGGGCAATTGTATGGGCGTAATTTTTCTCGATAGTCCTGGTAAGTACTTAGAACGATAATCAAAGATTTCTTTTCCTTTTCTAATTTCTGTGGGAGGAAGACAAATTGGTTCACCATTCAAGCCTTCAATAACGATGGAGGAGAATTCTTTTCCTTCTATGAATCCTTCAATTAGAATTTCACTTTCTGCATCGAGCGATTCTAAGCACAATTCTAATGCATGTGCATGGGCGAAATGTTGTGTAACGCGCTCCAAAACAGCATCAGGATGGTAATACACCACATGATGAATGCGCAATGGAATGCCAATTCCTTCTCTAATATCGCAGCAATTGCGTACCCACTCAATTTTTTGTGTAGCACTTAGTTTTTCCCAATCTTGCTGGTTGATGCGTTTAATAAAGAAACTGCGGTCTATGGCTTGTTTTAATGTTACTGGATTGGCTTCTTTTATAACGCTTACGCCAATGGAAGAACCTTGTGTAGGAGATTTTACCACGCAAGGATAATGGATGTCTTGCGCAATTTGTTGCTCAATATCGCTTACATTTTGCTGTGCAATCCATTGTTGTCTGCTGATGGTAAAGAAGTCAGGACTAGGAAAACCATGTAACTTCATTAATTTTTTCTGAACAATTTTGTTGATTCCTATTCCACTGGCCAGAATTCCCGAGCCGGTATAAGGTATATCGAGGTGTTCAAATAAACCTTGAATTCTACCATCTTCACCAAACGGACCGTGCAGGCATAAAAAAGCGAGGTCTATTTGTTTTTTAAGTTCTTCGGCTGGAATAATTTTTCCAATAGTTTGAAGTAGCTTTTGCTGGTGAGATTTTTCGAATGCACCTAATGATTCTGCATAAATTTGGAAATCGTGAGGCGAAGCGGGAATGTCTTGCGCTGCAGGGTAGAAGTCGCGAATACTACCCTTATAAATATATTGCCAATCTAGGAGTACAAAGTTGTTGAAGCTGTCAACAAAAATAGGTACAGCATCGAAGAGGCTTTTATTAAGATTATCGTATACGGTGCGGCCTCCTGCAAAAGAGATTTCACGTTCTTTAGAGCGACCGCCAAAAATAATTCCGATTTTAAGTTTCATTGTGATATAGATGCACGTAAACGGTAAAACTACACCCAAATTATAGCAAATGGAATCTGTGTAGAATTATTTATTAACGCTTAATAATTAATAATTAAAAAGGAATAATTAATAATTGGGATGTTTTAATGAATAATTAAAAATGAATAATGAATAATTGGATTCGGAATTTTGTTGGGCATTTGTTTTTTGATTGTTGATTTTTAATTGGAATCATTCAATTGGTCGTTTACAATGCCATGGGTTTTAACCAATGGATTAATATGAATTACATGCATCAATGTTGCCTTAATGCCCGCGTGAGTGGGCGAGTCAGTTAACACCGCAATGCATTGCGGCGCCTATAGCGCAGGGAAATGCATTGCGTCATACAGCCAAGCACACCCCATAGGGATAAACGACCTGAAAGGGCACGCCCAAATAAGAATGCTGAAATGTTTGTTTGATTAATTTTCGGGGAACTGGTATACCGAAAGACTATCGTTATGAAGCAGGTAAAGTCTTGATTTCTCTATGCGTAAATCGATGTAATTGCTGATGGGTAAATTGATGGTGCTTTCTTGTAATGTTTTGATGCTGTATGCGTTGAGCACTCCTGCTGTGTTGCTGTAATATAAAATGTTGTTGAATACCTGAAATTTGTTGAGTCCTTTATGGGAATGGTTTTGATATAAGTTCCAAAAATATCGAACTGAAAAATGCCTATTTCGGGAATGCTCATGTAAAGGTAGTTTTCGTGCTCCATCATAAAAACGGGTTGCAGCGCGAGGTTGAGTATTTGGTTGAGGTTTTTGATTTGTGTGGTTACCTGCAACTGCTGGTTGAGGCGAATGAGGCTGAACTGCACTTGGTCGAACAGCCAGATGCCATTGTCGTAAGAGGCACAAACGAGCGATGTTTGCTCCCATTCGCGGTCTTGCAACTGTATGGGAAAACCGTTTTCGGTAATGGTATTGTCAAGAAAAACTACTTTTGAAAAATCCTGGTAAAAAACCACAATTTTGAGTGGATTCAAAGCATCTATGCTGGTAATGGTTCCCAAGCCTTTATTGCTGAAGGTTCTAAAAAGGGTTCCGTTTTCGCGGTATTTGGTAAGCTGGTCTTTATTGAGCAGAAAACTATTGCCTAAATTGTCGGTAAAGAGCTTATTGCCTTTGATGGGAATGCTCCAGATTTTTTCCCATTTTATATCTTGCAAATGAGGTGTGAACGAATAGAAAGTTGCGAATGCTATGAACAGGCCGCAAAATAGCGTGTATGATTTTTTAAATAGCATCATTCCGCGTGTGCTGGCGCTAAAGAGAGAATTTCGTCGAGGTATTTTCGGTTGTTAGCCAATCGAGGTATTTTATTTTGTCCGCCAAGTTTGCCTTTTGCTTTTAACCAATTGTAGAACGTACCTTTTGCTACTGCGCGTATCAATGGCATTCGCAAAGTAATGTTTTTGTATCTTTTAGCCTCATAATCAGAGTTTAAAGATTTAAGTGCATTGTCGAGTACTTCGGTAAAGTAACCTAAGCTTTCGGGTTTTTGTTGAAATTCTATAAGCCATTCGTGTGCGCCGTTGGTGTCGAATTCCATAAAAACAGGACCTGCTGTATATTCAGAAATGATGGCTCCTGATTTTTCGCAAGCAATGGCCAATGCTTTTTCTGCATTTTCTATTACCAGCTCTTCGCCAAATGTATTGATATAATGCTTGGTACGTCCAGAAATTTTGAATCTATACGGTCTTATGGAAGTAAACTGTACCACATCGCCAATTTTGTAGCGCCACAAGCCACCGTTTGTTGTGATGAGCATTTCGTAGCTTTTATTAAGTTCTACTTCGCTGAGCCATAACACATTTGGATTCTCTTGATTGGTTGCTTCAATGGGAATAAATTCGTAGAAAATGCCATAGTCGAGCATAAGCAGCATTTCGTCGGAATTGGTTTGGTCTTGAATGCCAAAAAAGCCTTCGGAAGCGTTATAGATTTCGAGGTAATTCATAGCGCTACTCGGAATCATTTTTTTGTATTGCTCGCGGTAAGGAATAAAACTCACGCCTCCATGCATAAACAATTCTAAATTTGGCCATACTTCGAGAATGTTTTTAGCGCCTTTTAGTTCAATAATGCGTTGTAGTAATATTAACATCCAACTGGGCACTCCTGCAAGATTGGTAACGTCTTCGTCTACGGTTGCGTGTATGATTCTTTCGAGCTTGCTTTCCCATTCGCTCATCAATGCAATATTCAAATCGGGCGTGCGGATGTATTCTACCCAAACTGGCAAATTTTCCATAATGATGGCGCTCAGGTCGCCAGAATAGGTGCTTCCCGATTTTTGATTCAACTGATGCGATCCACCGAGCGTAAGGCCTTTACCTGAAAATAAGCGTGTTTCAGGATAGTTGTTGCAATAAATAGAAAGCATGTCTTTGCCACCTTTAAAGTGACAATCTTCCATGGCTTCTTGACTCAAGGGAATGAATTTGCTTTTGTCGTTGGTAGTTCCCGATGATTTGGCAAACCAAATAACTTCAGATGGCCAAAGTACGTTTTGTTCTCCCATCATCATTCGTTCTATACTCGGCTTAAGGGCTTCGTAATCGTTTGCGGGAACTCGGTTTTTGTAAGTTTGGTAGTTATTGATACTTTTGAAATCGTATTTCTCGCCAAACTCGGTGTTTTGGGCTTGCGTAATCAACTTTTTTAGCCATTCTTGCTGTACTTCATCTGGATATTTCATAAACAGTTCAATTTGATGAATCCGTTTTTTCATTACCCAAGAAAGAATAGAGTTGATGATTGACATGGGACAAACTTAGTTAAAAGTTGAAAGTAAAAAAGTTGAAAGTTAAAAGTTAAAAGGGAGTTCGATTAAATTTGTTAATTTCTTATTAATTTCTTTTACTAAATTAAGCATTTACCTTTTTTGTAAAGTTCAGTAAAGTGAAAACAATAATTTAAGAAGCTTTGGGATTAAGAGTATTTACAGGAATTTTAGCTTGTTTATATCAATGATTAAAAAAAATACAGGTTAGAGCTTCCG
>Ga0247840_10008128_pt1 | contig 14220 bp, 32 predicted proteins | sample LaCruzMarch2015__FD_192404 | JGI IMG/M metagenome (GOLD analysis project Ga0247840, IMG submission 192404) | Freshwater microbial communities from meromictic Lake La Cruz, Castile-La Mancha, Spain - LaCruzMarch2015_17m | ecosystem: Environmental > Aquatic > Freshwater > Lake | place: Spain...
CTATTGCATATACCCACCATTTTTCAATGCCGAATACCCGACCTAATATTGTCCCAGATATTAATACTTGAAGATATCCAACGTATGTGCCGCCTCTGTCAAAGCGTCTCTTATAAAATGCTATGTTGTCAATTATCTTCTTTGATTTCTCTTTATTCTTTATCATTTTCATCCCATAGGTATTAAATCCGGAGGTGACGATACCCCACATACTAAATTCGGTAATTCAAATTGAAGCAATTCCAAATTCAATAAACAAAATAATTCAGCTTCAACCAATAAGAATTTAAAAGTGGCATCCAACGCCATTATTGTCTGTCCCGTTGCCAGTACATCATCCACAATCAATACTTTATCGCCATTTGGACTTAAAGAATTAAATGATATCTGAAATTCATTTGAACCATACTCTTTGCCAGCTGTTAATGATAAGGTTTTCCCAGGAAGCTTTCCTTCCTTGCGTATCATATAAAAAGGAACATTCAGTTCTTTAGCAACAAGAGCAGCAATAGGGAAACCCCTGGCTTCAATACCAAATACTTTTGTTATCCCTCTGTCTTGATAATTCAAACACATAGCACGAATTAAAATACTCATTGCATCTACATGAGCGAACAATGGCGAAATATCCACGAACTTAATTCCTGATATTGGGAAATTATCATACCGCCTTAATATTTGACGAATTTCCTGAACCGATTGACCTGTGATTAAATATTTCATATTTTTAATATTTTTTATAATTCTTAATTCTGTTTTTCTTTATGTAGGTGAAACACCATAAATAAAAAGAATGAATACATCCGTCTTTCAATACAATAGGCTTCCATGCTACCGAACGCTTATCCTTAAATACATTTAAGCAATTCGTACAAATCAAATCTTCTTTGGGTGAAAACATATTCCAATATCTATATTGATAAAATAGCCTTTGTTAAATCACATATAAATTGCACATCCTTTTTACGGTTTTGTTTTTTCTTTGCGGCCAATATATGCTTCAGTGGATTTATCTGTACATAATCAAACCAAAGCAATTCTGGCTTTAATTCGTGCTCTATGAAAATATCCACATTCACCCCTTTCAATTCAAACCGTATCAGGTCTTTATTCAGCTCAGCCAAATATTCATTCCTGTTCTTAACAGGCGATAACTTTTCTATATTTTTCAATTGTTCTATTAAAAAATCAGTTGGTCCAATAATAATTATATCTAAATCTCCAATATCGTTATATTCAACCAATCCATAAAGATTCAAGGCCACCCCTCCGGTAACTATGAATTGTTTTACATTGCCGTCAAAATTCCCCTGAAGTTTCTTGACTAAATCCCAATTTTTTGGTTTCATATTTTTACTTTTATCATTGTGCGTTGTTTCATTTCTTTCGTTTCAAGTTTCCGGCATTTGTCTTCATATTCTTTTTCCATCTTCCAGTACCAATATTTCAGCTGATACCATCTATATGAAATTAATGTCTTAAGTGATATCATTTCCATCAATTCCTCTTTCTTCTGTAGTGCGTTTGTTTCCGGTGCGAATAGAATATCCAGAATCATTCCAGATGTTTCATTCAATGGTGGTTTTTCGTTTTTATCATAGTGTTATTTTTTAGTCTCGTTTTCCCGCTGAATATTTATCATCCACATAAAATATTTTCACATCAGCTTCAAATTTACTACTGGTGAAGTATATTTTGAAATCAGCTTCTCCCTTATCAGTTGTCATATACCAAACACTCGTATCAAAATATGGGCGTGTTTCAAATTTGTTTGTTGTTACATATACCCAAAGGTCAGCTTGATATTTATCATTGGAAACGAATATGATGTGATCAGCTTCATAACGATCCTTCGTTACATACATCTTCTGGGCAATACCTTGAATTGATATACCTAGGAAAATCAATATGAATATGAATGTTTTCATTTTCACGTGAATTTAATGAATTTGAGTATAAATGGTAACCTTGAATTTCCTAATATGGTAACTAACTACCAAAACATAAAATTCAAATGGTAGACCCTGCCCTGCTGAGTCTGTATGGTGAAATTAATGACGCTGGGTATCGGCTATTTCCCAACTTCACTTAAAAAATGAAATGCTCTTTGATTTATTCTATTTTTCACTCCATATAGATTTCCTATCGTGGAAGTGTTACTTCTGCCCTGAAGTACATGAGTTGTATAATGAGTTACTCCATTGAATAATCCCCATACGTTATCACCAAGTTCTATCAGTTCTTTATTTATAGAACCTCTCATTTCTTCTATCTTATTCAAACGCTGCTGTGGAATGTCTTCGGTTGTCTCGTAATTATCAAGCTTCATAACGTAATTAATCATTTCTTCAATTATTCCCTCGTCTACTTTTACCTTCGCCCAATGATTCATTGCTTTATACATATCCTTCTTTGCAGCGAAGTAATTCTCGAAATACCGAATCAATTCTTTCACCCTTTCTTTGATTGTTGAGCTATGCACTATCTTTACCTGTTGATGAATTCTACCGAATGCGTTTTGACAACGAATAACGATCTCCGAACTACCTGCAAATAATGATGTTTCTCTGTTAAAGGAATTACCAAATACCAAATAATCTTTCACCTTACAACCGGCAATTTTAAGTTCCTTATCCATATTCCTGAGATAGCCTAACATAATTTTACCTCCACGAATTTCCTGATAACCTTCAAGATGGAATCCTGATATCTTGACTAACTCATTTGCCATTTCCATGAACTCTTGATTTGAAAAATATCCATATCTGCTATGGTTAATTCCAAGAACATTCATATTGTCAGAACGCACCATAGCAACATGTGTGTCTATTGGTATAAATGTATTTTTAACCTTCAATGCTATTTCTTTCTTTGACACCTCCCATGGTATCTCTGATATTAATTCCATGTTTTTCATTTTTTCTTTTCTTTGGATAAAAAGTACAATATCACCATTGCAACTGAAGGAATAACAAATACTTCAGCCAGGAGAATCATTATCTCCATTACTCCCTTTAATTGTTGGTTCTTCGTTCATTTTACAGTGTTTTGCTCATTAGCACAAATTTTTTCATCGGGTTCTTCTCGCTATCAAGGTAGCATTTGACATTTGCGTCACCCATCAAATAAATACAAGGTATATCATAAACCTTATAACCTTTTTCCCATCGTACTGCACGATTATAACCATTTATGTAATGACTATTATTTGTCGTATCACACACCAACATGATAACAGGAATGGTATCGGTTGTCCTTACTTCGAGCGTAAAGTGACCCATCGGCATGGGATATGCAGTCTTTGTATTATCAATAAACTTTACACTATCTTGCCCCATCCCCGTCATGCAGACGAGAAATAGGATGATTGTGAGGGTTGGTTTCATTAGAACTCAATATTATAGTTTCCTGACTGTAATTGTTGTTGCTGCTGAATGTTGTCCCCTGTTGCACAATAAGTAATCCAAGGGTATTGTGGATAAAGAGGATGTCTCCAATCTGGCCAAACATGGTCACGGATAATGATTGGGTTACTCCAGTTTGTTATCACCTGAACCTCGATGGTAAACGTTCTCCATAATCCAACTGGGAGTAATTTTTCAAGTGCATCAATAAATTCACCAAGATTTACTTTTTCTTCAATCTTGATTGTTTTTTCTGTTGTGTCAAGTTGTATTTTCATTTTCCAAATGGTTGATAATCTGTTTGTGTTACATTTTCAAGTTCATCCATCATATTTTTAGCACCCACAGAGTTCCATGAGTGTACTATTACGATGGGTGGTGGAGTTTTCATCTTTGCGATAAATTGAGCAACCTCGTATCCGGTGTTTTTACCACTTTTAACATAAACCTCACCACCTAAATCATGGTCAAGGCTAACAAGGTCGAATTTAAAGTTTGATAACAGTGTAATCGCCTCCTGCGAAGTTTCGGCAATACTTAATTCGTGCTTATCCCATCGCTTTTTAACGATATTTATTCTTTCATGTGAATCATCAAGGAATAGTATTTTCATTTCCCGTTCCTCCAATCTTCTATTGTTTGATACTTCTGACATTCAGGTATTCCAAATTCATCTTCTGCTCCTTCTTCTCTTGCAGCATCCCACGCCGCTTGTTCACGGATGGGTATTTGTTGTTCAAGCCATTGAATGTAAGGCATGCCGGGCAGCGTATGAAATCTTTGATTGTCAATGGTGTGAACACCATAAGATAATATCGTTTTGCCAGTCTCTTTTTCAAATTGTTCTCGTAGTGTCATTTCTCCTCCTTTTGTTTTTTAGCCGATACCATAAAAGCATATTCCCCTTTTTCTTCCTCTGTGCAAGGTCTTACGTATCCGTAGCAACATTCTGACCAGTCGTCAATTCCGCATGGCATCAAGTCATCAGTCCTACACCCGCATTCCCCTGGAAAATACAAGCCGGTGTATCCACGTTTTTCCATAAAATTCTTAACTCCTTCGAGTGTTTTTCTATTTCCTGCTTTCATTTCTCTTTCATCCAAAGTTTATAGAGCTGTCCGGTGGATATTGCAATCCATTCTCCATCTTGCGGTTTATATGAATGTTGCTTCCAAATCATCCATCTATCATTAGTGTCATCCAAATTGCGTATATATCCATTATTCGTTATCCACTCTGCAAACTCGATGGATTGTTGTTTGGCATACTCCTCAATTATCTTCTCTCCTTTTTCAATAGATGCCGTGTGCTGATTGTTCGTTACTGGTGAATACAGGATTGTTTTGGCTATTTCGGTTGCTGTCATTTCTTTTCCTTTCTTTTCTTTAAAAACTTCTTTGCTTCTTTTTCAAACTCCCAATCGTAATCCGTAATCAGACCATTTTTGTAAAGGTAAAATTGGAAGTCAATGAGTAGGTTTTTCTTGGTCATGGCTTTTCCTCCATTTTAGATTTCATCCATTTTGCCCCTCTTGCGAAAATCTCTGCCTTTGTTTCATGGTAATCCTCACCAAATGATATTGTGAGAATTTTAGCTGCTTCGCTGATTTGTTCATCCGTCACCGTAACAGGTGGGTGTGAGGCAAGGTAGTGGTCAACTACTTCCTCAACTCTTAATCCATTGGTGTTCGTTACGCACCACGTCAGGAAATCAATCAGTTGTTGTTTGTTCATGGCTATTTGATTTTAGTGATTATATACTTACTGGTGTTACCAAACTGATTGAGTTTAATAGCGTCATCTTCCATCACACACCCTTGCATGGTGTCAATGGTGGCGGTGAGGAGTTCCCGTAATTGCTTGATGTCGCAATACAGGGTGTCCATTGCCTGTTCGTCTGTGATTAGTTTTGATTCGAGTTTCGCAATCCGGTTCATCAATCCCTGAATGAGTGAAATATCATCGGTTCTATTCGCCCTGCTTAATAATTCTTTTTGAACGGATGGCTGCGCTATTCTTTTTCCAGTAATCACGGTCTTTTAGTGCATTATCAAGTCTTTCCAGCAGGTCGATGATTTTTGTGTCCTTCTTGTCAAGTTCCTTATTTGCAAGGTCGACTGCGGTGTTGTAGCCGTTTAAATAACAGTCAACGCAACACACCTCGTCATCGATTGGGGCTTCTTGGATGGTTATCTTTTTCATAATTTTAAACTTTTAGTGATATTGTATTAAAGGTGCATTATTATCAATCCGAAGACCGTGTTGTAAGTTAACCCATCCCAATTGATGTTTTAAGTATTCATCAGTGAAAGTGAGTTTTTTACGAAGATACTTATGACATTTTTTCATCCACTCATCTTGTTGTTCAAGCCAAAACACATACTGATCAGGGTATTTACAGTCAAATGTGCATACATTGTTTATACATTCCTTTTCAAACTGTTCTCGTAGTATCATCTCAGTTGATCTTTAAATTTTAATCTCATATTTACTTTTATCAACACATTCATTGCAAGGATGCTCTGATGGAGGATAAAATTCATAGACACAATCTTTACAATCTTTTAATGTTTTAAGATACATATCTACATACTGTTCCAATTCATCGGGTTTCAGCGGAGACCCTGTGTGTGCTTCCCACCATGTGAGAAAAGCTAATAATTCTTCTTTCATTTTTCTTTGTTTTTAAGATTCAACATAAATACCTATTTCTATATAATTATGAATTTTAAAAATTCTTTTGCAATCATGCCTTTAGAACCTTGATTGACCTTATGATTGCTTTTGCCCCACACTCCTTATCTGTAAAGATATGGGTATACGCAGGGCCATTTGGAACCTCAGGGCCAGCTTGAATTCCTACGATGTATAACATAGGCATACTTGGAATATTTTCATTCACCCTGAAGTACTCTGTGTCGTCTACAAGCCAAATTAAACAATCCAACTTCCATATCAGCGAATACTTGTGAAAGTCTAAACTCAAGTCAACTGGAAATGTATGCCCTGTACTATAAGATCTCGTACTTCCATATCCATCTGGTACGTGTAACGAGAACCTCATATAATTACTTGGCCCACCTATAACATAGGGATCAGCTTCGCTCCCAAAGAATTCAAAATCTATTTCTGGTTGCTGAGGTCTACCTTTCAAAGCATTATACAACCACATAGCAAAGAAATACAAATATCCCAATGGCGGAACTTTCACTACCCAATCAATACGGTTCCCGGGAACCAGAACGAATCCCCTTTCTGTATTTGTATCGTAGCTACAGATTTGTCCACAGAAGTTGAATCTACCACGCAGCCAATTGAAATTATAATATCCATCACTCTCCCAATCTGGCTTTATTGCTTCTCCGGTTGTTGCTATTAATTGTAATCCTTCTTTTGAAGGGACTACATTATCTTTTATCCAAATTACCCTTCTCATATAATCTGGGTAAAGTGCTCTCATTCCCTTGCATGTAAGGGCATACCAATCATTCCAGGAAAATTGAGAGTTCCTGAAATCCCTTTGAAACAGTACCACTTCCGGAGGTACTGACATTGGAGTAGGAACAGGCACTGAACTGCCAAATAATTTCTTTAAAAAATCAATTAACCATTTCATATTTCTTTTATTTGTTCTTTTTTTAAATATACCGGATACTGAACATTTGCAAGCCACACAGGATATTTATTGTTTTTACAATGTTGCTTTGTGTTCAGGCATCTGCCTAATGATCCCAACTTGAATGTTTTTTCTTCATGCTTGATCGCCTCTTTTGTTTTTACCCAACATGAAAATTCATTTGGCAAATGTGGATACGATTTTTCTTCTTTCATAATTTCATTATTAAGAATTAATTATTTTCTTGAATTTTTGACAAGGATATAAGTATCCGCCTCAAAATAAATTCAACGAGTCTATTTCTTTTTTTCATTGACAAGTTTTTGGTGTTCTGATTTTTTCTTGTCTTCCTTGAAAAACATTTCACGGATTGTTTTCTGTTTTTGCTTCCGATCTTTAAGAAGTCTTATGGGTCTTGATAAATTCATCATATTAGTTTGAATTTATAAAAAAGGGTCAATGAATTAACATTAACCCTGAACTAAAATCATACTTGGTTTTCTTTTTTTTCTTCTTTCCCTTCTCTTCCCTCTTCCTGATTTTTTCATTCAGCCTCTGAATTTCCAGTTCCTTCTTTTTCTTTTGAAATATCGCTCGATTCTGATCCCAGTTGTATATCTTATTACACATACCTTTATATTCATCGCAACATTTCAACACTCCTCCTTCATTCAGCTGCCTGTAGTAATTCAGCTTGACCTTTGGGTATGAACGACCACAATAATAACAAACTCTGTATTTATTTCTTTCATCTTCATTCGTGTATTTATTAAAAACATATTCACGTGTTTCTGTGCTATAAATCTTTCTTAATAACATATGAATTTGTTGTTTTACACCCTACATGCGCATGCGTTACAAATTATTTATCATTTTACCCAATTATCGTTGCGTCTTCAAACCTCTTAATCTTTTTCTTTTTCAAATAGGAACTTAATTCAACTCCGTCTTCTTTTTCTTTTATCTCTTCTTTGTCCTTCTCTATTATTTTCAATAGCTTTTCTTTCAGACCCAACGCTTGACTCACTTCATTCTCTGCTTTTACATATTGCTTCCATTTGTTTGTCTTATCTGCCTTTTCCTTCTGCAGCTCTATCTGGGCCTTCTGAATTTTACCAAAGTCATAAGGTATAACCGAAGGGAATTCAATAGTGTCATACTCACTCTCATCAGCGTCATCGACTATTCCTGTTATACCTTTATAATAAGAATCCATCAATGAAGCAATAACCATTTCTGGCGATGCACCCAATCTTGATGCAACTCTCCCTACAATGATTTGATTTATATTGATCTGTTTAAATATTTCAATTTGTAAATGTTGATTCAGGTTCGCCTCTAGCTTGATCATGAAATCTCCTTCAACTCTCAGAGAATCTCCTTCTACTTCTTTCCTTATCTGTTCTAAATTTCCTACAAGTGATTTATGTTTCAATGTAGTTTTTTCAGCTTCATACTCTTTCTTCATTGTAACATACAGCCAGATCAGCTCTTCTAATCTACCTCTCTTGTTTGCTAATCTCATATCTCCAATCTCTTTCTTGAAATTGGAAATCTTCTCTGTAATTTGTTCTGCGAATTTGATTCTGAAATTATTTACTGTATTCAGTGAACAAGGTATTCTGAATTGCTCTACACATACTCTATGTACTTCTGGTACTGAAAACATTCTTCCAAACAATTCTATTACCTCATGTTTCTTTGTTGATAATATATCCTTATGCAGTCCATCTTCTGTTAATCTTTTCTTTTGGCTGAATCCATATCCATATGCTTGTGATTTGGCAGTTCCACATGCTGTTAATACCCGCATGTATTCTTTCTTCTTATTTCTTATGTTCTCTTGTTCCTTCTCTGGTAGATGCTCTATTCTCTTTACGAGAAGAGATGGAAACCATCCTAGATTCACTTCTGATCCATCTGATGCATAGAATACTTGGTCTTCATTTAGAAGTCTATGTGCTGCTAATCTCTTCCATTCTCCATATGCGTTCTTATCCTTTACTGATGGTGCATCTATGTCTGATCTATCTACTTCTAATTGTCTTATCTTGTCTCTCTTGCTCCTCTTTTTAACGTATATTTTGTGTTTTTGTTCATATGTCTTCTTTTTTTTCACTCGGGGAATATCCGGCTGATTTTTCAAGACGCTCTTGGTCTCTTTGACAGGTTTCTTTTTAATTTTCATAATGAATATTCAAACACTTCTTAGTTTATTTTGTACTATAACTGAATTGTGAATTGGCTTCTTGAACATTCACACTAGATTTTCTATACAGGGTATATAATAGAGAGAATGAATTTTTTTAATTGGTGTCTTCTTCATTTTAATTCTTTTATCTGTTTATGGAGAATCTTCTTATAGATTTGAATTAATTCCCTTTCAAATAGATTGTTGATTCTATGGGCCAATATGCCTAATTCTATTTCCTGTGATCCAACTCTTATTTTATATACACTTTTCTCTATTATAGATTTTATCTTTTCCTCTCTTGTTATTCTCTTTCTCTTCTGTTTTGGTATTGGAGGAATTATACTTATTGTCTCTCCTTCTCTTATTGGATTGCCATGAATATCATTGAATCCTGTTATCTTCTTTTCTTGATTTTTCATTTCTTATATGCTTTTTTCAAACCATGTTGTGAATATGAATTCTATTTCTTTTATCACACCTTGTTCTTTCATTAAATCAAGTACTGCATTTGAAGGAAGTCCTGGATATTGCCCTTTAAAATAGAGCTTACCGGAATCCATGAGGAAATTCTTATATATATCTCTTGATCCCTTTTGAATTTCTATCTCTCCGAATTTAGTGTTTATACTTCTTATACAGGTCATGTTGAATATTTCCTCTGAAAGAATTACACGATCATAGTTCAATCCTTTCAGGCATCCTTCTTCTACCTCTTTATCTATTGTGTCTATTATTACACCATCTGTTAGTTGATTGAAAGATATTGTTTTCCTTTCAATTGGATAACCGACTGTTTCGGCACTTTCAGTTTCTTCAACCCATTTAATTTTCTTTTCATTTCTTGATAGCTGTGCGTGCATCCCCTTACCATAATTGATCAACCATGAATTTCTTCCTTCATGACAATTGGGTAATTGCTCTATTAAACCTTCTGCCCAGTCTACTCTTGAACGACCAGACTGAATTTCAGCTCCTGTTAACTTGATTATATCTTTCATATTATTTTGTTTTTAAATCATTTATATTCATTTCCCCTGCCAATAATTTCATTACCATTAATGCTTCTTGAACATCATAAGACATATGCGTAATTACCTTGCCAGATTCATCACGCCATGTAATTGGACAAGAAAAATTACTTGCCGTTTCTTTTTTCAATATCTTATATGTACGCCCTTGAAATTCTTTCAGTTTGAGTTTTATACTATTTAACATGTTCAATTCATCTGCTCGTTCCTGGGCATCCTTCATTATCATTTTATCTTCCTTCAATTCCCTTTTCTTTTCATAATATTCCGGATAAGCCATTTCTCTCAGCTTATTCAAAGTGATATCCTCTGGTATTGGGTTCACCTTTCTATATAAACCTCTTCTATTTATCTTTTCAAGAAACCCTGCTTGTGAAAAATAGTTACGGTAATTATCTACCGATACCATATCTCTTTTAGATGCACCAAGAGATTCAACCAACTGAGCTCTCGAAAATGCTATTCCCATGGGTATATTCAAGAGAATATATTTTAATCTTGAAAAGGTATTTACATTATTCATATTATTCTCCTCCCAATTTCTTATCTATTATATTTTGTATATTTTCAAGATGGTTTATCTTTTCAAGTGAAAACCCTGGTCTTGTTATATCATATTCAGGGTGCTCATTCAAGTACTCTTGTGCTGATTGTTTCAAGACATAGGCAATTTCTGTATCATGTTCAAATTTATTCTGCCATTTATCCTTCACCTTATTCTTCTTCATTAATGAATATTGCGTTGTTGCTGGCATTGATAATATTTTAATATCTTCAAGCAATCTCTTATTCTCTTCTTTCAGCTTCTGATATACAGAACGTGAAACATATTTACCGTTTTCCATTATTTCTTTTGTCTTTGTTCTTTTATTGCTCTATCTATCTCCTTCATTGTTTCTTTTCTTTGCTGATCTTTTGTTTTATAGAGAGTTATTGATGTCCCTATCTTCAGCCATTGTGGTATTCTTATTTTCATGTGTTAAAGAATTTCACTATATCCTTCCAACTCATTATTGTCAATGATATTATGGCAAATATCCACAGTATCAATTCAATTAAAACATTTCGTATCTCTTCATCGTCTGTTGGTACTCCCAATACATAGTTCTCTATCTTATTGCTATCAATCACATTCATAAGTCTTATTATAAATGCTATGATTGATAATATGAGTGTTATTGTCGAAATCATTCTAATCTATTTTTAACTTCATTCAACCATAATTCTTCGGCAACCCTTGATGATAGCGTTATTCTCTTATGTGTTTTTATCAATTCCTCATAATCCTGAATCACCTCTAGATCATCTTCCTCTCTGGTATTATAATATTTTATATTGAATTTTTCAAAGATAAGATATCGTAAATCTCTCATTCTTTGAATCACTTCTGGTGAATTTATTTCTATGATATTTTTTAATGGCCTGATTATATCTCCCCAATATGCTTCTTCGCTGTCATGAAATAATGCAGATAGTTTTGCCTCTTCGGGAACTCTAAAAGCAACTCTTAATGAATGTTCAGCAATTGAATAAAATGATTTCGTTGCCCCATTCCATCTACTGTTGAATGATAACCCATGTGCTATATCCACCAATCGAATCTTATTTATATCTGGATTCATCAGATTAAATATCAACCCTGAATAAGTGATCATACACCCATCCTGAACTATTTTATTAAATTCTGCCCTTTTGATTTTTTCCATGCAATTCCTTTCCTGACACAAATAATAAATTCTGAAATATAAACTGTTAAATGAATAGTTGCACACAACAATAGCATAATTAAACAATAAACAAAAGCACCAATCAATATAATTGGCATAACTATTATATTGACCTTCTTTATATCCCGCATTTCACTTGCTTTGAATTATACCCAATAATTAAAATCAAAAAGAATATTTCATAATCAATTCTTAATCTTGATCCGCCCGTTCCTATTATCAATCCGGGAATTATCCAAAACACAAAAAAATATCCAATCATTCCAATCAATGCCCATTCTCTTTCTTCATATAATACAGATACAACACATAATGAATACAAAAATATCAATATGTAGATAAAGCCATAACATAAATATAAAAATTCAGCCAATTGATGTTTCTTGAATATACTGAAATCCTTCCAATTATATCCGTACCAATTAAATATATTATTAACTACATGATTATCTAACGCCACATTCTTTGAATTTTTCAAAACTACGAAAACTACCTTTAAAGGATTTTCAACTATTGTAAGAAAGATGTAATCATTCTGTTGCCTTCCTACTGATTCTATTGAACCCTTAAAATCAACAGTCTTTCCTGTCACATCTTTACATAGATAATCTGTAAAGGATAGATTACTTATCGATGAATTAATGTATACACCATGATTATATAAATTTCTAAATGAATTAAAATTACAAGTGAAAAGTAAAATCGCACTTGTAATTACCATCAACCCCAATTTTCTATATCCACACAAATATAAAAATAGTAAAATATTAAATAAAAAGAACCAAGATAAATTCAAGCGAATCGTAGCTGTAAATGAAATCAATAGTATGTATGAAATATATAACCACCATTTATTTCTCTTAATTGCTATTATTCCCAGATATATAGATAAAAATAAAAATACCGTAAATATTGTATTATTTAGAACCTGAGGTACACGAGCAAATACGATCCCTAATAATAACAACACCCAAAATACTTGTTTCTTTCTATCTATTTCAAATAGTTCTTTTATTATATTCGGGACAATTAAATACAATAAAGCAAAAAACAAACAATTGAATATTTGCAATGGCAATAACCAATTATCACCAAACACATATATAAAAAAAGAAAGAATCAGTGGATAACCTACTGTGCGACGATATCCTGGATTGCTATCTGTATTCGCTATATATTCCTTGTCTTGATAATTTATATCATAAAAAGTACCTGTAGATAAAAAGGTTTCCGCATAAGCTATATATTCAGTTGCATCTGTGAGATGCCAATAGGTTGTCTTAACTTCTGTATTAACAGTTAGTCTTATTATCAATAAAAATAATAAATTAACAAATGCTCCATATAAATAATATTTCATATCAATAATCCTCCCGATAATTAATGTAATTTACATCAGGTTGAAATACAAATCCTGGCTCCTTACTCTTATTTTTTAATTTAATTTCAAGTCTTAAGGCTTCTTCCATTTCAATTATGTAATCATAAACCTGTCGTTCTACTTTGGAATATATTTTCACCTTGCGTTCATCATATTTCTTTTTTAATTCCAATAAATAGATTGACGGAACCTTTATCATTTCCTTGCCCTTATGAATACCAAAGGGCATGGGGCAATAATCAGTCAACTCAACTGATTCATCACATTTCATTTTACTAAAATTAGATTTTTCTGTTCCCATGCCTTATAACTTTTTAAATTTTCTATTGAAACTTTACCTATCTTTAAATATAAAAATATTATCACTATTTCTGGATACCCAATCTTTATTGCTTCTATGCTATCCCTATAATCTTTATCATACATATAAAAATCAAAATCCTGGCACATTATATTCCACTGGTGTCCCGGTTCACGATCTAATACAGCAAAGAATAAATCATCGTGTTCTCTATTTAAGAAATCCAAGATTTCTTTGATTTTCTTAAAATAAAGAATTTGATTAATCATTAGGCCAATTTAATTTACAATTTTACTCAATAACCATGAACTATGGATCATTCCATTATTAAATCCAACAGGCACTTCGCCTTTTTTATCAATAATTCTATTTTCAACTCCGTTATTGACCCATCTTTTCAATATAAATCTTACCATAATCTTCACCTTCAGCGATACAAGTAGTTTTATAAATATCCATATTATTTATTTTTAGATAACATTACATCTCCCCACTTAGGAGGGAAAAAATATTCAATTTGGCTTGGATTCATTTTAAATGTATTCTTAATCTTCCTTTTCTTTCCTTTAT
>Ga0247840_10008130_pt1 | contig 14219 bp, 12 predicted proteins | sample LaCruzMarch2015__FD_192404 | JGI IMG/M metagenome (GOLD analysis project Ga0247840, IMG submission 192404) | Freshwater microbial communities from meromictic Lake La Cruz, Castile-La Mancha, Spain - LaCruzMarch2015_17m | ecosystem: Environmental > Aquatic > Freshwater > Lake | place: Spain...
GTATTCCTGGAGCTCGTCCTGAAGCGCGGTGATGACTTGTTGGAAAAAGTGGTTCATGTCGGGTCGGGGGGTGCGGGTTGCTGCGCCAGGTGCGGGGAGAGCGCGGCGAAGAGGATCGAGGAGAAGCTCGAGGGCAGGCCGCTCACCGAGTTGGCGATCGTGTCGTTGACGAAATACTGGTAAGTGCCGGTTTTGTCGGCGGACTCGAGGCCCCCACCTTCGTCGCCGCCGGATTCGGAAGAGCGGGATTTCTCCAGCACGCTGCGCCAGAGGATGGCCTCGAATTGGCGGCAGGATTCCTTGAGCTTGGCCATGGCGTCCGGCGGCGCCGGCTTGACGGCCGGCTGGCTCGCGGCGGCTTGCTGGCTGGCTCTCGGGACGGGGATGGCGGCGGAGATTTCCATTTTAGTTCAGAACAAGTTCGGCCTGCAGGGTGCCGGCGGTTTTCATCGCTTGGAAGATGGACATCATATCGCGGGTGCTGACCCCGAGCGCGTTGAGGGCGGCGGCCACGCGCTCGATGTTCGGGGCGTCCTCCACGATTTTGAACCCTCCCTGCTGCTCCTTCACGTCGGTCGTCGTGCTGGGCGTGATGGCGGTCTGCCCGTTGCTGAACGCCCCCGGCTGGCTGACGTTGAGGTTCGAGGCGATCGAGATGACGATCGATCCGTGGCTGATGGCCGCCTTGGAAATCCGGGCGTTCGCCGTGGCCACGATCGTTCCGGTCCGCTCGTTGATCACGATGCGGGCGACGTTGTCGGGCGCCACTTCCAGCCCGCCGACGGTGGCGAGGAAGTTGACGTAGTAGGAGCGGTATTCGGCGGGGATGCGGACGTTGACCGTGCCGGCATCCTGCGCGAGCGCCGAGCCGGGAAACATCTGGTTGACCACCTCGGCCATGCGCGCGGCAGAAATGAAATCCGGCTCGCGCAGGAGGAGGTTGATCGAGTCGTCGTGGACGACGTCCGCCGGAATTTCGCGCTCGACGATGGCCCCGCCCGGGATGGTGGCGACGGTCGGGTGGTTTTTTTGGACGGTGGAGCCGCCGGCGCCGCCCTTGCCCTCGAGGAATCCGCCCACGGCGATCGCGCCCTGGGCGACCGCATAAACGACGTTGTTCGCACCGAGCATCGGCGCCTGCAGCAGAACTCCCCCCTGCAAAGTCTTCGCATCGCCGATGGAGGAAACCGTCACGTCAATGCGCGAGCCGGGCTTGGAAAACGGCCCGATATTCGCGGTCACCATCACGGCGGCCACGTTTCCGGACTTGATCGTTTCCGCCGGGACATTGACCCCGAAGCGCTGGAGCATGTTGGCTGTCGTCTGGATCGTTTCGGTGATCTTTCCATCGCCCGAGCCGGCGAGGCCGACCACCAGGCCGTAGGAGGTGAGCTGGTTGTCGCGCGCCCCCTCGACGCTGGTGAGGTCCTTGAGCCGGGAGCCGCCGGTCTGGGTCAGGGTGAGCGGGTTCTCGTCGTTGGCGGCGGCCGGGGCCCCCGGGCCGACGGCGAGGAGGAGGAGGCAAACAGAAAGTTGGATGAGAATTTTCAAGGCCGTGGATGTTAGAGGATGGGTTTGACTTTGTCCCATGCCCGCAGGAGCCAGCCCTTTTTCTCGGCATCGGTCAGCTCGCCCGAAGGGACAAACTCGACCTGGGCATCGGCGATATTGCTGGAGAGGACGGTGTTGTCGCGCTGGACATCAAACTGCCGGACGACGCCGCGCATCGAGGCGTATTGGGTCGTTTTGTTTGCGCGGATGATTTTTGTCCCCTCCACCACGAGGTTGCCGTTGGGCAGGACGTCCACGACGGTGACGGCGGTGCGGTTGGAGGCGCTCAGGCGGGTGGTGGTAGCCCCTCCCCCTGTGAAGTCGCTTTTTGCGGCGAGGTCGAGCGTGGGGATGGTGACGCCCGACCATGCGGAGGCTACCGAGTTGGGGCTTGCGGTGGCTGCTCCCGTGGCAATCTTTGCTGTTTGGACCCCGGCGTTCAGAAATTGGTTGAGCAGGCCGGCGACCCAGACTCCCATGCCGTTCTGGGCTGCGGTGAAGGTTTTGATCTCCTGCGCCGAGGTGGTGACGGTGGATTCGTCAACGACGACGGTGAGGATATCGCCAACGTTTCTGGCGCGCCGGTCGGCAAACATCCCCTGCTCGTTGTTGGCTTCTTTCACCCAAAGGGAATCCGCCCGGCCGGCGCCGGAAAGGGAGAGCGCCAGGAGCACTCCGGCGAGGATTCTTAGAAATGTGGCGTGGCTGGTCATGGCTGGTATTAGAAGTGGACGCGGGCCTTCGACCCGTCCACGACGCGGGCGGAAATATCCCGGCGGCTGTCGAGGTTGCGGACGATGATGTCCTCCCCGACGCCTCCGCTGGTCATGGCCGTGCCTTTCATGGTGATGTTCATCGCGCCCTCGGAGGCAATCACTTCGACGATCTGGCCTTTGCGGATGGCCTGCCGCGGGGAGATGTCCTTCCATGTGAGGATTTGATTCGGGCTGAGGGGTTGGGAGGCCTCGTAAGTGGAGAGGTCGGTCCCGGCGGGAACCGGCATCTGTTTCTCGCGGAGCGTGTCCACTTGGACCGGCTGGCAGTTCGAAGGGGAGAGCGGCTGCTTTTGGGCCACCCGGGCGGATGCTGCCCAGACCGGGCGCAGGAGCTGGGCGCGCACGACCGTCTGCCATTCCCCGACACGTTCTCCCGCACAATCCACGCGGAAGCGCAGCAGCGAGGTGGAGGAGAGCCCGGTCGAGGGGGCCTGGAGGATGCTCACTTCCCAAGGGGTGTTGGCCGGGACGCTCGGAGGTGCCCAGGGTTGCGTGAGGGAGAGGCGCAGGTCGCCGTCCAAAGCGAGGTGGGCTTTCAGCGCGGCGGTCAGCGCCGCCGTGAGATCGGTCTCCCTGATCTGGACGCGGGCGGGTGCGGAGGCAGTTCCCGCAGGCGCTTCCTGCGCGGCCGGCTTGGTGAGCGGGGCGAGAATGGCGGCCAGGTCGTTCGCCGGGAGGAGCCCCGGGGCGGCGGCGAGGAGAAGGCTGGAAAGGAGCGCTTTCATTGCCGTTTGATCTGGTTGACCTGCTGGAGCATTTGGTCGGAGGTCTGGATGGCCTTGGAGTTGATCTCGTAGGCTCTCTGCGCGAGAATCATGTTCACCATTTCTTCGGCCACGTTGACGTTGGAGGTTTCGAGGTAGCCCTGTTCCACTTTGCCGAAGGACGGATCCCCCGGTTTGCCGAGGGTGACGGTGCCGCTGGCGGTCGTTTCCTCCACGAGGTTGCCGCCGAGGCTGCGCAGCCCGGAGGGGTTGTTGAACCGCGCCAGCTCGATCGTCCCGACCGTGGAGGTCGCGCCGGCCACCATCTGGGTAACCTCGCCGGTGGGGGCGATGCTGATCGAGGTGGCTTTCGGGTCCACTGCCGGGAAGGCGACGACATTCCCGTCCTTGGTCAGAATCTTCCCGTCGGAGGAGAGCTTGAACCCGCCGTCCCGCGTGTAAGCCTTGCTGCCGTCCGGACGTTCCACCTCGAAGAAACCTTCCCCGTCGATGGCCAGGTCGAGATTTGCCCCGGTCTGTGTGAGCTGCCCCTGGGTGTAAACTTTTGAGGTCGAGACGACCCGGCTGCCGCTTCCAATCTCGGTGCCCACCGGCAGGATGTTGCCGCCGCCGACATCCGTCCCCTCCGCCTTGTGGTGGGAGTAGAGCATGTCGCTGAACTCAATTTTGCTTTTCTTGAATCCGGTGGTGCTCACGTTGGCCAGGTTGTTGGCGATGGTGTTCAGGTTGAGCTGCTGGGCCTCCATGCCGGTGGCGCTGGAATGTAGGGAAGGAATCATAGGGTGCTTTCGGTTGCTGAATTATGCGGTGGGCGGCGCACCCAGGGTTTGGATCGCCTGCCCGATCAGTGTGTCGTGCGAGCTCATGAGCTTCTGCGAGGACTGGTAGGCGTTGGACACCATGATGAGGTTGATCATCTCGCTGACCGGAGAAACGTTGCTGTTCTCGACGGCCCCCTGCACGAGCGAGGGTTTCTCCACGAGGGTGGGGGAGACTTTGGCCAGGAATCCTCCGGCGACTTGTGTCAGGTCCGCCTCGCCTTTGGGAAAGTCATAGAGAGGAAGTTTGCCCAGGGTATTGTCGCCCTGGGAAAGGGTTCCGTTGCCGGAGATGGTGAGCGGCCCCTTATCGGGGTCGACCACGACCGGGCCCCCCTCACCCATCAGCGCTTGCCCGCCCGTATTCACCAGGGTGTTCTCCGTATTGAAATGAAACTCCCCGTTCCGCGAGTAAAGCATCCGCCCGTTGGCTCCCTGAATCTGAAAAAAACCGGGGCCGTCGATGGCGACGTCCGTGTTCTTATCCGTCCTGCGAATCGCCCCGGGGCTGAGATCGATGCGCTCCTGGCTTTTGGGCTGGCTGGCAACGCTGCCGCCGCCGGCATTCGCCTTCGAGGCGGGCTCGGCGTTGACGCTGAACTGGGTGCGCTTGAACCCCGCCGCCTGGCTGTTGGCCAAATTCTGTGAGATCGACGCCTGCCACCGCTCGATCATGTTCAGATTGGCCGCGTTGTTGTAAATTCCTTCAAGCATTTTTCCAGCGTTCGTCATTGCACAGCATAGCCCGTGCCATCACGTTTTTAAGGGCTCGAAAAACGGGCGGTAAATCCACAATTTATAAAATCGCAAGTAGATATTATGTAGTTGTTTGTAAAATGCATCTCTCCTGGAGAATGCGTTTATATTTTCATTCGGAACCGGCTTCCGAGAGGATGGCACCAGCACTTTCCGGTAGGCAGATTTTGCCGTTGCGAGGGAGAAGGTCAGACTCCTGATGTCTAGTCTCCTGTCAGGCTATTGATTTACAGAAGTTGACGGTCTTTTCGAGAATTCTGTCAGCGCTTGCTGCCCAGACAAAGGGCTTTGGTTCGAGGTTGTGAGCGTCTCGAGGTAATCTCGGATCGCCGTAACCAGTCCCCCGACACTCACAAAGTTGCCACGCCCGATGGCCTCGTTGGTGATAAGAACGAAAAACCTTTCAACTTGATTGAGCCATGAAGCGTGTGTCGGCCCCCACCGAGTATTTGGTGGGGACGGCTCGCCGCAGCCGTCCGTAGATTCCACCCGTTTCGGTGTCAAAATGGTCTGAGCAGATTTTTCAAGGCGCCTGCGATCAACGGCACTGGTTATCCTGAAGGGGGTTGCCCGCTTTGAATTGGGCCACAGGCATCCCACAGAGGCACCTCAATCATTCAAGAAAAGCAAAATCCCCGACACCTTGGACGGCATCGGGGATTTGCAAATAAGGAATATTGTTTCATCCGCGCTGGCGGTGCAACCCGGGCTTGATGCAAGCCATGACCGCAGGGCCGGGTGTGAAGCGGTCGCCGAGGAACCTGGCCAACTCGTCGATCATCCGCTGTGGGTCGGCCACGAGGTCGGGGTAGCTGACTTCGAGCAGCCCGACGCGGTCGCTGCCGGCGAAGACACCGCGGATGTTCTTGCTGTGTTGTTCCAATGCCTCGGCCATGCGCTGCTTGTCCGGGCCGGGCGATTTGCCGCGCCGGGCCAGCATGGCCCACTGGGAATCGACGACCTGCTCGACCGGACGTGTCATGAAAATGATCTTGTAGCGGTGCACGCGCGGCAGGGCGGGCAGGAGCGCGGAGATGACCTTCAGCGCTTTGCCTTTCGCCTGCGCGAGGAGGCCGGGGTTCTTCGGGAGCGTCTTGATTTCCTCCCACTCCCAGTAGCCCTCGGGGTTGTCCTCGTCGGCGGCGCGCTTGCCGTCGGTCATCACCGGAATGCCGCCGGCTTGGAGGATCTGCATCATCAGCGAAGTGCCGGAGCGCGGCAGGCCGGACACGATGATAAATTCCATTTCTTCTTCGGCGGCCGGCGGATTTTTATCCGGCGGATTTTCTTTGGGCGCGGCTGCTTGCGCCGGCGCGCTGGCGCGGGGTTTCGGCGGAGGGACGAACTTCACTTTCCGCAGCGCGATGACCGTCCGGTATTGCTGCTGGCATGCCAGCGCCTTCGCCTCGTCGCCCTGCTGCCGGTAGATGCGGCCGAGCAGGCGGTAGGCGCGCAGGAATGCCGGATCCAATTTGAGGCATGTGTGCAGTGCCTGGAGGGATTCCTTCCATTTTCCATCCCCGGCCAAGGCCACGCCCAGCAGGAAATGCGCGTTGGCACGGCTGAAATCGAGCGAGATGGCGGCCAGCGCGCATTCGGCGGCCTCCGCGTAGAGCTTGCGGTGGAGGAGCTGGCGCGTGAGCGCGAGGTAGGGTTGAGGGTTGTCGCTGTCGAGCGCGATGGACCGCTTGGCTGCCTCGGCCGCCTCGTCCCAGCGGCGCAATTCCACGAAGGCGCGCGCCAAAAGCAGAAGCCCGTTGGGGTCGGCCATGTCCATGCCTCCGACGGACTCGAGCAACGCCACGGCCTCGGCGGGGCGCTCGCGCTGCAGGGCGATCGAGGCGAGCAGGTGCTGCGCCCGCTCCCGAGGACCGAATGTTTCCAGCGCCTTCTTCGCGGATTCCTCCGCCTCATCGAAAAGGCCGAGCTGCAACTGGCACATGGCGAGCATCTGGGAGAAATCGGTGCGCGCCGGGTGGCCCGCGACGCACGACTCGAGCAGCGGAAGCGCGTCGGCGGCTCGCCCGGCATCCATGTAGGCCCGGGCGAGGCTCCAGTCGTTTTCCCGCCGCGTGCCCTCGGCGGCCGCAGCGTCAGCGCCGGGGATTTCTGCGAGGTAGCCCAGCGCCACGAAGTGCTCGAGCATGGCCCGGTTGGAGGGATCGTCCGCAGGCAAGCGCTCCCGCTCGATCCCGCCCGGATCCTCCCATGTGTCCACCTGGTCCGGCGGGCGGCGTTCGACAAATGCTTCCTCGAGGACGCGCCCGTCCATATCGCGTCCGGCCGGCAGACCGAAGTAGCTCAGGACCGTCGGGGCAATGTCGGGCAACCGCGCGCCGAAGACGAGTTCGTCCGCACGGAACCCGGGCCCGCGCGCGGCGAAGATCCCTTGCGGGCGGTGCCAGACGGTGATGCCCGCCGGCACGTTCGGGGTGAATCGCGGCCGCAGGTGGTCGCTGTGAAACCCGTGGTCGGAGACGACCATCACCGCGCCGTCAGGTCCGGCAAAATGGAGGAGCCGGCGAAGGAAGAGGTCGTAGAGGCGGTAGGTCGCATTGACGACATCGCGGTAAAGCTCGAAGTCCTGCTCCGGCATGCCCTCCATGCGCGGCGGATGGTAGTGCATGAACCGATGGCAGATTTCGTCGAGCGGACGGTAGTAGATCGCCGTGAAGTCCCAGTCGGGATCCTTTTCCATGACATGGGTCGCCTGGGCGTGAACGCTGAAGGCTTCGGCCAAATGCCCGGCCAAGTGCCAAAGGCGAGGGTCATTTTTCTGGTCAATCTCGTGGGCCTTGGGCACGAACAGTCGCAGGACTTCCTCGGGGTCGAGGTCGTAGGGGCTCACGCGCAGCGGCGCGATCTCCTCCGCCAGCTCCGGCGGCCAGCAGGTGCCGGTCGCCAGGGGCGGCCACTTCTCGGGCTGGTCGTCCGGGCCGATGCCATGCAGGCTGCCGGCCATGTTGGAAACGAGGCAGCCGTGCGGGTTCGGCTCCCCGTGCGTGGCGAACCAGCCGATGACGTGCGAGCGCAGGCCTCGCTCGCCGAGGATTTCCCAGACGGTTTTGCAGCGGCGCGAGGCGTAGGCAACGGGGACGACGCGGCCGCTCGCGGGATCGACTTCGGTGAAGCCATGCACCCCGTGCTGCCACGCGCGTTTGCCCGTGGCGATCGATGTCCACAGCATCGGCGACAGCTGCGGCTCCATCGTGGCGAGGTTGCCGGACACCCCGCCTTCCACCAGCCAGGCCATGCCCGGCATTTCCCCCGCATCGAGCAGGGGTGTGATGAGCTTCCAGTCAGCCGAATCCCACCCGACAAGAATCAGCCGCTTCCTGGCCACGGAGCTCAGGCTCCGGCTTCGGCGGCCAGCTTCGCCTTGCGCCGGCGGCGGGCCATCGCCAACCCTGCCCCTCCGAGGGCGAGCAGGAGAAGGGAGCTGGGCTCAGGAACCGCCCCCGGCGTGATGGCGGCGTTGGGCGTGTCGTTGTAGGCGAAATTGTTGAGGACGATGCTACCCGAGGCACCGTTAAAGGTGATGTCCGCCCAGCCGTAATACATGTCGGTAGGAGCCACATTCTTGCTGAACTTGAAAGGGATGTAGCCAGTCGTCCCGTCTACCCCGGTAGCCCACGGGCTTCCCGGAGACTGTATGTAAGTCCACGTGTTACCCGAAAAATATGTGCTTGAGTCAATCGTCTCACCTGCGGCCAGTTTGTTGACAGATTTGCCGCCCGATGCCGTCACGCCGAAGAAGGTGTCGAGCAAGAGTCCGCCAGGCTTAAAGGTGTAAGCGTAGTTGAGGCGGACGTTTATGATCTGGAAAAGGTCCGGCACGCTCTGGTTGCGGTAAATGCCGGCCGTCATGCTGGCGGTGTCCCACCACAATTGATCTCCGTAGGTGTTGCTGGTCACCGCAGGCCCGTTGTAGATAACGATCGCGCCATTGGCGCTGAGCAATGTGGCCGCGCCGACGCCCACGGAGAGCGAGAGGTAGGTGCCAAGGGCGGAAGGCCGTTGTGGTTTGCGGGTGGTTTTCGAGCGGGTGAGGTGGGTTTTCATTTTGGTTTTCGCTGTCGCCTTCAGGCATCCATTGCCGTCAAGCGGACACAGAGTATCCAGTCGCCGAAAACCGTCTATAGGCAGGATTGCCTATGCCGGCGGGCACCTGAACTCCGGCGGGCATGCGCGTCAAGTGAACGGCTTCTTGTGGCCCAAAGGGCCTGAATTCAACAGCCCGGCTCGCAGGGCCGGGTATCGTCGTGAGATAAATGGCGGCCTGAAAGGTCGCGATCCGCTCATCGCTCCCCTTCAGGGCGCTTCGCATTCGTGTGATGGACCCGGCCCTGCGAGCCGGGCTATGGGATTTTCTCGCCTTTGGCGCTCTTGCCGACCTTACCTTGACGCGCATGCCCGGCGGGGCTTATTGGAAAACGGCCGCGGCGGTGCGGGTTTCCACCCCGAGCTTGTGGTAGATGCTCGCCACGTGATGATGCACCGTGCGGGGGCTGATGCCCAAAATGATGCCGATCTCGAGATCGCGTTTTCCCTCGCGCACCCAGTGGAGGATTTCGTGCTCCCGCGCCGTCAAATCCGCCAATTTCCCCAAGGGAACGACTGCGCCCGGCGCGGTATTTTGCACGCCGATTAGGCGGCGGCTCAACGGTTGGAATGGAGCCATGCTATTCAATACCCGGTGGAAGGCTTGGAGCGGGGAGAATTCCCGGTCGAGGAACCTGCGACTCCGTCCGCAGGTCAGGATGAGCACCCGGTTGGATGCGGTGAAAAGATAAGCCGTCGCGACGTCCTCGACATCCAGCGGACGGTCCACCTCGTTGTAGATGGCCGACTTGTGCCATTCCCTGTCGCTCACCTCCCTGCTGCGTATCAGAGCCATGGGCTCCCGGCGGCTCAGGAATTTGCGGGCCAGCGGGTGGTCGATCAATTTCCCGCTCGCCGCCATGCGGAAGTCGTGGACAGACGGCAGCCACCGCTTGTGCGAAAAATACACGTCCGCAGCCAGAGTTGCGGGATTGAAGAGAATGGCCGAAAAATGGTCTCCTGGCGACACTTCCCGGAGCGCCGCCAGGGAAGCCTCCGCCAACTGCCGGTCGTCCGGCGCGGAAAGAAGGCGTTCGATGGATTCGAGTTTGATCGCTTGCCTGGCCATTGGATCCGGGATTAAGCGGGGTGAGGAACCGCCAGCGGGGTAACTTCGCGAAGGATGAGCGAATTTTTCTCACGCTCCGCAACCCGGCGGTCATAAAAAACCTGCAAGCCCAGCCAGAAATCCACGCTGGCCCCGCTCCAACGAGCCAGGCGCAGAGCCATTTCCGGCGAGACATTGCGCTTGCCACGCACCAGCAGGCTTACGGTAATGGAAGCCACTCCGAGCCCCTTTGCCACCGCACAGGCCGAGAGACCCAGAGGCTTCATGAAATCCTCGCGCAGGGTGTCGCCCGGGTGCGGGATCGGAAGCTGATCGTTTTTCGTTTTCATGTTTTTTTCAGTGGTAGTCGGCAATCTCCACCTCCGCCGGGCCATCCTTGGTCCAGCGGAAGCAGACGCGCCATTGTTGGTTGATTCGTATAGAATGCCGCCCCGCCCGCCCGCCTCGCAGGGCTTCCAGACGGTTCCCCGGCGGAACCCGCAAATCATTCAGGCATTGCGCTTGGTCGATCTGCGCCAACTTCCGAAACGCAATGGCCTGCATCTCCCCCGCCAGCCGCTTCGATCTTTCCCCGGCAAAGACCTTGATCGTTTCTTTGCAGGCGAAAGATTGGATCATAGCGGGAATATAGCCACGCTATATAGCGCATCAAGAAATATTTTCAGGGCGAACCCTCCCGCATCGGGAAACTCAGACATCCTTGCGTCACCCGCAGAAAAGGATGAGGTGAGGAAAGTGGATGACCCGATTCGCGGCGGCAACGGAGCCGGAAATCCTACAGCGTGTGATCGGAAAAGATTTCTGAGTAGCGCAGGCCTTCGGAGGCGGCGGATGACTCGGCGGCTGCGAGGGCGCATTGCTCCTGGCGGTAGAGCAGGCCGAGAAGCCCGATCGTTTTTCGGACGTCGTCACTCGCCGCCCGGATCCGCTCCCTGCAGGGGGCGGTCCAGTCGCGGGCGGCGGGAAGCGGCGAAAAGGCGGGGACATTCTCCATCCGGTCGAGGGCGTGTTGCTGCGCCCGGAGCTGCTCCGCGATCGCGGAGAGCAGGTGGTTTCTCTGCTTCCGGTAGCAGGGGTCGGCAGCCTCCGGCGGAAGTTCGACGGGCCCCGTGGAAAACATCAGGTGCCCGCCGAGGCGGGCGAGGGACCGGATATATTCCCGCAGGCGCTCCGCCTCGTCGCCGCGGAGGACTTTCTCCGCAAGGACGTCCACAAGCACAAGGGCGTCGGCCGCCGAGAGCGCGATCCCTGCCCGCTCGCCGGTCGGCACAGGGGACTCGGGGCGCGAGGCTGTTTTTTCCAGCACGGCGAGCAGTTCGCAAAGGCGCTTCCGGAGGGCAGCCTGCGGGAGCACGGGCCAGATGAGCCGGCGCATCACCGCCGAGAGCGTGGCGGCCAGCATGAGTCCGAGCACGGGCCCGACGATCTCCTGGAAGCCCACCGGACGCTGGGCATTGAGCCCGACAAGGATGATCGCCATCAGCAGCGCGATCAATGTCACAAAGGAGCCGATGGCCCCCGCCTCCAGAAGGTAGCCGGTCAGGAAGAGGAACGCGCCAAGGAAAATATTCAGGACCGCGTAGCTCGCCATCATCGGCGCGGCCAGCAGCAGGAAGAAAAAGAACACAAGGCAAGCGATGGCGGTGCCGGCCAGCGTGGTGAAGACCCCGAGATCGCCCTTGCGATCCGACGAATCGAGGGAGAAGGCCGTGAAAAGGTAGGTTCCCACCACGAGGAGGTCGCCGCCGGGGGGCTTCAGCCAGTCCAGCAAAAAGAGCCCGGCCACGACCGCAAGCCCGCCCCGGATTCCGAACTTGATCCATTCGGCATCCGGCGGCGTGAATTTTTCGAAGCGGATGCCGGGGAAGCTCCCGGTCTGGACCTCCTCGATTTTCGGGAGGAGGTCGGCCAGCCGGGAGAGGGCGGCGAAGATCTCGTGAATGGAGAGCGAATAGCCGGCGTGTTCGAGCGACTCATCGACAGGAAGATCCCTGCCCGCACCATCCAGCCGGAACTCCACCAACCGGCTCTCATAGTCGCGCAGGCAGGCCCCGGCGCGATCCAGCGCCGCGCGCCGGGCCGCATCCGGCAGGTTCCGGTCGGCCATGGCTTCGAACGTCGCGGCGAGCGCCGCATGCAGCGCGACCGCCTCGGCCTCGATGTATCCCCGGAGGAGGGATTCTGCCGGAAGGGTGCGGCCAAAGTTGGACAGCGCCGCGCTGAGAGCCCCCAGCTGCGCGACCGAGTCGTCCACAAGATCCCTCTGCATCCGGAACCCGTCGCTCTCCATGCAGCCCAAGCGGATCATCTTTCGCATTTTCGCCAGCCGCCCCCCGACGGCACCAAGGACATCCGGAGGCCGGGCCAAATCGCCGGACAGAAACACGTCGGCCCGCCGCCGGAAAAGCCCGGACAAAACGAGCAGCATGCGGCGCGCGTCGTCGCCGAATTCCCTGCTGGCGAAACGCGGGAAGACGGTCGTGGTGACGACCATCGTCACCACGATGCCCAGGCAGATTTCCTCGCATCGCAAAAGCCCGACATGCCAGGAAAACGATGGATCAGCGAGCCCCTGGGCCGCGACAATGGTCGCCGTGTAGCCGCATTGGCGGAACCCGTAAGGCGCTAATGTTCCGCCATACATCGCCGTGCCGACGCCCACGAGCAGGCCCATCGCCCCGAGAAAAAGAACCGGATTCTGCTGCAGGGATCCCGTGATCAGGTATCCGATCACCGCGCCGGCCATCGCGCCGAAAATCCTCAGGACCGTCTTTTCCGCGATCGCCCCGACAAACTTCGGGGTGCAGAGCACGAAGGCTGTCGTCACCGCCCACGTCGGCTCGTCGAGCCTCAGCAGGAGCGCGAAAAAGAGCGCCAGCAAGCCGGCCATCGCAAATTTGAGCCCGTTGCGAACGGCCAAATCCGAAAAGGCCGCCTTCATCCATGCGGAGGTTTCCTGGAAAGCCCGGGCCGCCGCGCGCGCGACGAGAGCGCAGGGGATCGGCCGGGGGGGTGAGCTCGGTGCGATCACCGGATCGTTCCGCTGCCGAATGCGAGGGTGGCGAGGCTGGCGGCGATTGCGTGGTCGGACTCGGCCGCGAGCGCCCGCGCCTGGGCATCGGCCGCGCGGGCGGCGAGCACCTCCTGGACCGGGTTGATTCCCTGCGCGAAGCCGGCGAGCAGGGATTCGTAAGTGGCATGCGAGGCCTTTTGCAGAGCCTCGGCCGCCTCGTGCTGCGCCAAAGCATTCTTCGCCCGGGTGTAGGCGCGCCAGACTTCCGCAATCGTCCGCTCCTTCGTGAGGGCGAGCTCCTCCTCGGCGGCGCTCTTGGCGGATGCCGCCGCCCGGTTTTTGTTTTCGTCGGCGAACCCGGTGAAGGCCGGCCACTGGACGGTGAGGAAGCCCGCGTAATTCTGCAGCCCGAACCCGAAAGCGTCGAGCGGGCCGGTATTTTGAACCGACGTGTCAAACCGGTTGTAGTCGGCAATCCCGGTGAGGGCGAGCTTTGGCAGCCGGTCCGCCCGCGAGGCGCGCAGCTCGGCCTCGCGCGCCTGCACGACGGCGACTTTGGCGAGAAGGTCCGGACGTTTCCGCAGCGCGGCTTTCACGTAGTTGTCGAGGGGTTCCTGCAAGCTCTTGCGCAGTTTCCCGAAATCCGCTGCAGCCAGCTTGAGGTGTTGTCCGGGAGGAAGCCCGAGGGCCTCGGCCAGATCCACCCACGCGAGCCCGGCGGCCGCCCGCGCGGACTCCAACCCGTAATCCGCCTGGGCCTTGGCCTGCCGGGCCTGGAGCAGCGGAGGTTCCGTGAGAAGCCCCTGCCCGAAACGGGCCTCGGCCGCAGCAAGCACTTCGGCGGCGGAGGAGGCGGATACGGTGGCTGCCTCGACCTGACAGCGGGCAGACTCGACGGCATAATAGGCTTCCGTGACCCGGAAGGCCACGGTCTGGTGCGCCGCATTGAAAGCGAGATTCGCGGCCACCAGCATTTTCTTGGCAGCCTCATGGCGGGCCTGGCGCGTCCCGAAATCGAAAAGCATCCACCGCAGGGCGGCTCCGGCATTCAGCGCCCGATACGCTCCGGAGGCATTCTGGTCGAGGTTGATTTCCGACGGGACATCCCGGGCGAACAACGCCCCGAGGAGCCCGGCCTGCTTCTCGATGCCCGAGATGTTGTTGTTGAAGTTGAGGTCGAGATTCCAAATCCCGCCGCCGTATGAGGCCATGACGGCCAGCATCGGATAAAACTCCGCCGCCGAAAGGCCAGCGCCGGCTGCCGCCCCGCGGGCGGCTTCCCACGCCACGCGCGTCGTGCGGTTGCGGCGCTGCGCCAGATCGATGAGATCGGGCAGCGCATAGACTTTCGAGGGATCCGGCGACGGCGTTTCCACTCCGGTTCTTTTCTGTAGCTCGACAGCCAGCGCG
>Ga0247840_10008134_pt1 | contig 14214 bp, 6 predicted proteins | sample LaCruzMarch2015__FD_192404 | JGI IMG/M metagenome (GOLD analysis project Ga0247840, IMG submission 192404) | Freshwater microbial communities from meromictic Lake La Cruz, Castile-La Mancha, Spain - LaCruzMarch2015_17m | ecosystem: Environmental > Aquatic > Freshwater > Lake | place: Spain...
GGGGACCCCCCCCCCCCCCCCCCCCCCCCCCGAGCCGCGGCCCTGCTCTTCCCGCTGGCCTTGGCCCTTGCGCCCGCCGCCCTTGCGGTCAACCTGACCAACGGCGACTTCGGCACCGGTGACTTCACCGGCTGGACCCGCGACACCGACGGCGGCCCCGGCGGCAGTCGGGACTTCAGCATCGTCGGCTCCCCCGGCGCATATGCCGCCCAACTCCAGGCGGACTACTGGTCCGACCCCGGCAATACCGCCAGTACCCCCCGCAACACCGTCCTGTTCGCCAACACCCTCGTGCAGGAACTGGACACCACCCTGTCGCCGGGCGCCGCGATGCGCCTCACCTTCGATTGGCTCTTCACCGGCGAGGACGGCGACCTCGCGAGCGGTGACACCTTCTCCGTCGCACTCAACGACGGCCAGGGCAACCTCTACGGCGCCGACGGCCTGCTCGGCTTCCTCATCGACCCCAGCCGCCTCTACGGCAACGGCACCTACAGCGCCGTGCTCGACCGGACCCGCTTCGGCAACCAGGCCGGCTGGTTTCTCGAGGTCCAACTCGGCGTCGGCGTCGATGAATCCGGTCAGCCGAACGGCTTCGGCTCCACCGTCCAGTTCAGCAACGCCGCCCTGACCCAGTTCTACGACGCCCCGGCCCCGGCCCCGCTCGCCCTGGTGCTGCTGGGCCTGCCGCTGCTCGCGCGCCGCGCGCGAAAGACGAGAGACGACGCCGGACGGGTTATGCCCCCTCAACCGCAGCGGGACGAGGCATGCCCCATCACCCGCGGCGGGACGGGGCATTCGCCCCGTCCCAAACGTTTATCCCGGTGCCGGACGGGGTACGCCCCATCAACCGCGGCGGGACGGGGCATTCGCCCCGTCCCGAACGTTTATTCCGTCGCCGATGTGTGCCGCGGGCCCGCAGGACCAGGAGAAAACGTTTCGGACGGGGCGAATGCCCCGTCCGGCCCGGAGAGGTATCCACCGGCGCGGGACGGGGTATCCACCCCGTCCCTAACGTTTAATCCGTCGCCGCCCCCCGGAACAGCCCGGCAGGCCCGGTAAATCCCCCACCGCCACCAATCCCCAAGGCCGCTAAGCCCAGCCCCAGCCCAGGAGCCCGCCATGTCCACCGGATGCCCCGCCTACTGCGCAGACCCCTCGGGCCGCCGCCTGCTGCACAAGCCCCTCGCCTTCCTCGCCGCCCTCTGGTGGACCCTCCTCGCCGGCCTCGCCGCGCCCCCGGCCGCCATGGCCGACTTCGCCCCCCGGACCGGCATCACCGTCGAGACCACGCTCCCGGTCTTCGACCGCATCAACAACCAATACAGCGTCTATGCCAACCTGCGCAACGACAGCGGCGCGCCCCTGACCGGCCCCACCCGACTCGTCGTCACCCAATCGAGCCTCGCCGTCCAGAACGCCCAGGGCACCACGCCCGCCGGTGAGCCCTGGTTCAGCATCTCCGCCGCGCCGGACTTCAGCCTCGCCCCCGGGGCCCGGACCAACCGCCTGCGCATCGGCTTTCCGGCGACCCGCGCGAAGCTGACCCACGGCTTCCGTGTCGAGACCGATGTCCCCAACCGGCCCCCCGTCGCCAACGCCGGCCCCGACCAGACCGCCGCCGTCGGCGCCGGCGTCACCCTGGACGCCGGCGCCTCCACCGACCCGGACGGCGATTCACTGACCTTCGACTGGTCCTTCCTCTCCCGCGCCCCCGGCAGCGCCGCCGTCCTCTCCAACCGGACCACGCTCAACCCGAGCTTCACCCTGGACCGCTTCGGCAACTACGACCTCGGCCTTACCGTCACCGACAGCCACGGCGCCAGCGCCGCCGACAGCGTGACCGTGACGACGGAGAACTCCCAACCGGTCGCCGACGCCGGCCCCGACCAGTCCGTCTTCGTCGGCACCACCGTCACCCTGGACGGCGGCGCCTCCCACGATGTCGACCGCGACCCCTTGACCTGGCTCTGGTCGCTCACCGCCCCGTCGGGCAGCGCCGCGACGCTGAGCGGCGCCACCCTGAGCGCGCCGAGCTTCGAGGTCGACCTGCCCGGTGCCTATCTCGGCCAACTCATCGTCAACGACGGCCGCTTGAGCAGCGACCCGGACACCGTCACCGTCTCCACCGAGAACTCCCGCCCCCTGGCCTGCATCGTCGCGGTGCCGCCCACCCAGGTGGGCACCGCGCTCGACCTCGTCAGTTGCGCGACCGATGCCGACCAGGACCCGCTGACCTTCGCCTGGTCCCTGACCAGCGTCCCGGACGGTGCCGCCCCGGACCTCTTCGACACGACCGCCGCCACCGCCACCCTGGTGCCGGACCTGCCCGGGGCCTACCTCGTCCAACTCATCGTCGCCGATGCCAAGCTCGCGAGCGTCCCCCCCGCGACCCTCACCGTCACGGTCACCCCGCCGCCCCCCAACCAGGCCCCGCGGATCGACTCGACCGCGCCCACCCAGGCCACCGTCGGCCAGCCCTACCGCTATGCCGTCGCGGCCTCGGACGCGGACGGCGACACCCTGACCTACAGCTTGACCGCCGGCCCCGCCGCGATGGCGATCGACCCCGCCACCGGCCTCATCCAGTGGACCCCGGCCGCGTCCGATGCCGCCGCCTCGCCGGTGGCCGTCGGCGTGCGCGTCGTGGACGGCCACGGCGGCAGCGCCACCCAGCCCTTTGAGATTACCGTCGCGTCGGGGACCGACCAGACCCTGGTCCCCGCCCTGCTGGGCCAGACCAGGGCCGCCGCCATGGCCCTGGTCGCCGACGCCAGGCTCGGACTCGGCACCCTGAGCTACCAGCACGACACCGCGCACCCGGACGGCGAGGTGATCGCCCAGGGCCTGGCGGCCGGGACCCTGGTGGACCTGGGGACCGCGGTCGATCTGAGCGTCTCGCTCGGCCCCGATCAGGGGTTGCCGCCCAACCCGGAGACCGTCGCGCCGCCGCTCGACCCGATGGTGACGACCCAATTCGGGACCGCCACCGAGTTCCTCTACAGCGGCCCGAACGCGGTCCAGACCGGCGTCGCCGCCGACACCATCGAGGAGCGGCGCGCCGCCGTCATCCGCGGCCAGGTCTTCGACCGCGCCAAGAACCCCTTGCCGGGCGTCACCATCCGGGTCCTGGACCACCCTGAACTCGGCCAGACCTTGAGCCGCGCCGACGGGGCCTTCGACCTCGTGGTCAACGGCGGCGGACTGCTTACACTAGTCTACGAAAAGGCTGGCTTCCTGGTCGCCCAGCGGCAGGTCCAGACGCCTTGGCAGGACTATGCCTTTGCGCCGGAGGTGTCGCTGGTCACGCTCGACCCGGTGGTTACGGCCATCGATCTCACGGCGCCCGGCGGTATCCAGGTCGCGCGCGGCAGCCCGAGCACGGATGGCGACGGTACGCGGCAGGCGACCATGCTCTTCACCCCCGGGACCACGGCGCAGATGGTGCTGCCGGACGGGAGCACTCAGCCGCTTTCGAGCCTGCATGTGCGTGTGACCGAATACACCATTGGCCCCGATGGACCCCAGGCCATGCCCGCCAAGCTGCCACCGACCAGCGGTTATACCTATGCGGTCGAGATCAGCGCCGATGAGGCGCTCGCGGCGGGGGCTACCTCGGTCAGGCTTAGCCGGGCCATGCCCTATTACGTCGAGAACTTCCTCGGGTTCCCGGTCGGCTCGCCGGTGCCCGTGGGCTATTACGATCGGGTCAAGGGGCAGTGGATACCAGCGCCGAATGGGCGAGTAATCAAGGTCGTCAGCGTCACCGGCGGGATGGTCGATCTGGATACGGACGGCAATGGGACCGCGGATACCCCGGCGGTCTTGGCAGCGCTTGGTATCGACGATGCCGAGCGGGTCAAGCTCGCGGAGATCTATAGCGCGGGGCAGAGCCTGTGGCGCGTACCGCTGGACCACTTCACGCCTTGGGACTGTAACTGGCCCTATGGCCCGCCTGCAGGGGCCTATGGCCCGCCTGCAGGGGCGGGCGGGCCTGACGGCCCGGTGGCCGGCCCGGATCAACCAGACCCGAAAGACGACTCCTGCAAGGTCGGCGGCTCTATCATCGCCTGCGAGCCCCAAACCTTGGGCGAGGCGGTCCCCATCACCGGCACGCCCTTCAGCCTGCACTATCAGAGTCAGCGTGCGCCAGGTTTTGCGGCCGGCCGGAGCCTCAAAGTCGATTTGACAAAGTCCGTGTTACCGCCCGGTGTCAAGCGGATCAAGCTCGCTATTACGCTGGCGGGTAAACGATACGAACGCACCTTTCTCCCGATGCCCAACCAGCGTGTTGGATACACCTGGGACGGACTGGATGGCTTCGGCCGACCCGTGCAAGGGAGACAAACAGCGACCGTGACCGTCGGCTACGTCTACGACGCGGTCTACTACGCGGCCCGCGCGGATTTTGACCGCAGTTTCGCGCTGGCTTCGGGCGTACCGACTGCCGTCACGCGCCAGGGATCGGAGATTGATCTGGCGCAGGCATCGACTGTCTACCTCCAGACCGATCGTGTTGACGGCCAACCGGTGGCAGGTTGGAGCCTCAGTGCGCATCACCGATGGGATACGTCGCGCGGGCTCTTGGTGCGTGGCGACGGGACTGAGACCCGTGCCGATGCCTTCAGGGCAATCATCACCACCGTGGCCGGCAACGGCCAATACGGCTTCTCCGGTGACGGCGGCCCGGCGACCGCGGCCCGCCTGTCTTACCCCTCGGGGGTGGCGGTCGCGACGGATGGCAGCCTACTCATTGGGGACTACGGGAACCACCGCATCCGGCGGGTAGGTCCGGACGGCCGCATCACCACCGTGGCCGGCAACGGCCAAGCCGGCTTCTCCGGTGATGGCGGCCCGGCGACCGCGGCCCACCTGAATTGCCCCCATAGCGTGGCGATCGGGGCGGATGGCAGCCTGCTTATCGCGGACTACCACAACCACCGCATCCGGCGGGTAGGTCCGGACGGCCGCATCACCACCGTGGCCGGCAACGGCGAAAGTGGCTTCTCCGGTGATGGCGGCCCGGCGACCGCGGCCCGCCTGAATTACCCCCCTGGCGTAGCGATCGGGGCGGATGGCAGCGTGCTCATCGCCGACTACTTCAACGACCGCATCCGGCGCGTGGGTCCGGATGGCCGCATCACCACCGTGGCCGGCAACGGCGAAAGCGGCTTCTCCGGTGACGGCGGCCCGGCGACCGCGGCCCGCCTGACTTGGCCCGGTGGCGTGGCGGTCGGGGCGGATGGCACTCTGCTCATCGCGGACTCCCTAAACCTCCGTACACGGCGGGTAGGTCCGGACGGACGTATCACCACGGTGGCCGGCAACGGCGAAAACGGCTTTTCGGGCGACGGCGGCCCGGCGACCGCGGCCCGCCTGTCTTACACCTCTGGCGTAGCGGTTGGGACGGATGGCAGCGTGCTCATCGGCGGCGACGGCGGCATCCTCTTCCCCGTGGGCGCAGTCGCGGCGGTGTCCACCGGTACGGCGGCAGTATCCTTCCCCTTGCCGGCGCCCGGACCCACGGTGACGGCCATTAGCCCGACGATGGGTCGGACGACGGGCGGACAGTTCGTGACCATCAGCGGTACGGCCCTGACCGGTGCGATATGGGTGACGATCGGCGGTGGGGCTTGCACCGGGGTGACCGTCGCGTCCCCGACTTCGTTGTACTGTACGACCCCGGCGGGTTCGGCGGGCCCGGCGAGCGTTGTGGTCACGACGCCTTACGGGACCAACGGACCCAATGCGCTCTACACCTATTTGCCGCCACCGGAAAACCACCGCATCCGGCGCGTGGGTCCGGACGGCCGCATCACCACCGTAGCCGGCAACGGCCAAGCCGGCTTTTCCGGTGACGGCGGCCCGGCGGCAGCGGCCCGCCTGAATAACCCCAGTGGCGTAGCGGTCGGGGCGGATGGCAGCCTGCTTATCGCGGACAGCCAAAACAATCGCATCCGGCGGGTCGCTCTTGGAAGTGGAGCGGGCATCGCATCGCTCTTCGTGCCCTCCGCTGATGGCACTGAGGTCTATGAATTCGATACCTCCGGTCGCCACCTCCGCACCCTGGATGCCCTCACCGGGGGGCACCTCTATACCTTTAGTTATGACACCGATGGGCGTCTGATCTCCGTCACGGACGGTTCCGGCAACCTGACCCGGATTGAGCGCAACGGTGTCGGCGACCCCACCGCCATCGTCAGCCCCGACGGTCAACGCACCGAACTCACCCTGGACGCCAACGGCTATCTGGCAACCATCACCAACCCAGCGGGCGAGACCCACCGCATGGCCTACACCGCCGACGGACTCCTGACCCGTTTCGAGGACCCACGCGGTCAGACCTCCACGATGACCTACGATGAAGCCGGGCGGCTGGTGCAAGACTCGAATGCCGCGGGCGGCAGCCAGACGCTCACGCGCACCGTCCAAGCGAGCCCACCAGGAACCGCGGTCACTGTCACCACGGCGGAGGGCGCGGCCACCCTATACAAGCTCGAAGACCTCACCACCGGCGACCAACGCCGCACCGTCACCCAGCCGGACGGTACCCAGACCCTCTCCGTCACCGGCACCGACGGCAAGACCACGAGCACCGCGGCGGACGGCACCGTCTCCACCCTTACCCGCGGACCCGACCCGCGCTTCGGCATGTCGGCCCCGGTAACCAGCCAGACCGTCAGGACCCCCGGCGGTCGAACCGCGTCCATCGCCACGGCGCGGACCGCGAACCTGACCAACGCGAACGACCCGCTGAGCCTGGTAACCCTGACCGACACCGTCACCACCAACGGCCGCGTCTCCACCAGCCTCTACACCGCCGCGACCCGCACCACCACCAGCACCAGCGCCGCCGGCCGGGTCTCCACCACCGTCAGCGACCCACTCGGCCGCCCGACCCAGACCCAAATCGCGGGCCTCGAGCCCGTCGCCTACACCTACGACACCCGCGGGCGCCTGGAGACCCTCACCCAGGGCACCGGCCCCGAGGCCCGCGCCGTGACCTTCGCCTACGACACCGACGGCTATCTGGCAGGCATCACCGACGCACTCGACCGCACCGCCGGCTTCGCCTACGACCCCGCCGGGCGCGTCACCCGCCAGACCTTCCCCGATGGCCGCCAGGTGCAGTTCGGCTATGACGCCAAGGGCAACCTGACCGCGCTGACGCCCCCCGGCCGACCCGAGCACGGCTTCAGCTACACCCCGGTGGACCTGACCGCTGAATACACCCCGCCCGAGGTCGGCGCCGGCACCAACAGCACCCACTACAGCTACAACCTGGACAAGCAACTCACCCGCGTCCTGCGCCCGGACGGCCTGTCCGTGGACCTCGACTACGACACCGTCGGACGCCTGAAGACGCTGACCGTCCCCGAGGGGACCCTGAGCTACGGCTATCACGCCACCACCGGTCGCCTGAACCAGATCACCGCCCCGGACGGCGGCGCCCTGGGCCTGACCTACGACGGCTCGCTCCTGACCGGCGCCACCTGGACCGGCACGGTCGCCGGCAGCATCGGCTTCGCCTACGACAACGACTTCCGCGTAGCCTCCGTCAACGTCAACGGCGCCAGCCCCATCGCCTACCAGTACGACCCGGACAGCCTGCTCACGCAGGCAGGCGCTCTCACCCTGACCCGCAATGCCCAGCACGGCCTGCTCACCGGCAGCACCCTGGGCCGCGTCACCGACACCTGGACCTACAACGGCTTCGGCGAACCCAAGACCTACGCCGCCGCCCAGGCCGGCGCCGCGCTGCTCGACATCGGCTACACCCGCGACAAGCTCGGCCGGATCGTCGAAAAGACCGAGACGATCGGCGGCGTGACCAGCACCTATGGCTACGGCTATGACGACGCCGGCCGCCTGGTGGAGGTCAGAAAGGACGGCGTGGTCCAGACCACCTGGGGCTATGACGACAACGGCAACCGGACCCAGGTCAATGGGCTGGAGGTCGCCCACTATGACGATCAGGACCGGTTGCTCGACTACCAGGGGGCCAACTATGCCTATACTGCCAACGGGGAGTTGCTGACCAAGACGCAGGGGGCCAACGTCACCCGCTACGGCTACGACGTGCTCGGCAATTTGCGCCAGGTTACGCTGCCTGGCGGTACGGTCATCGACTATCTCACCGACGGCAAGAACCGGCGGATCGGCAAGAAGGTCAATGGCGCTCTGACTCAGGGCTTCCTCTACCAGGACCAGCTCAAGCCGCTGGCCGAACTCGATGGCGCCGGCAACATCGTCAGCCGGTTCGTCTACGCCACCCGGGTCAATGCGCCCGATTACATGGTGAAAGGCGGCGTGACCTACCGACTCATCACCGACCACCTCGGCAGCCCGCGGCTGGTCGTCAATGCCGCGACCGGCGCGGTCATACAGCGGATGGATTATGACGCCTGGGGCAACGTGCTGCTCGACAACAATCCGGGGTTCCAGCCGTTTGGGTTTGCTGGGGGGGTGTATGATCGGGATACGGGGCTGGTGCGGTTTGGGGCGAGGGATTATGACTCGGGGTTGGGGAGGTGGTTGGCGAAGGACAAGCTTCTTTTTGCGGCCCGTAGCGGCAATTTTTTCTCATATGCGAACGGTGATCCCGTTAGCCTCTTCGATCCAACTGGCTTCTCACGGTCATCGGATTTTGACGTTTACATCAGCGATTCCACAGTAACGCTTAATGGAAGCCCTGGGTCTGGTAGGTGCCCAAGTCCAAATGACGTAGAAGATCTTCTACTAACTGCGCAGTTCTTCGTGCGATTAGGCATTGCGGGATTTCAAGGTCTTGATTTATTCCTGACGGTGAGTGGCGCAATCGCCGATCCGCTGGCAGCAGCCGTCTTAGTTGGTGCTGGGGCCATGACTGGGATTCCCGCTGATTATGAGGGGCTCGGAACAGCGGCTGCCGAGTCCTTTCTGTCAGAGTGGGATTCAAACTTAGAGAAACGCCTGCGGGCGAACAGATCGGGAAATGGTAGCTGCGGGTGCGAATAGTTCAGCTTCGAGCCGGACGGGACATGCCCCATCAACCCCGGCGGGACGGGGCATTCGCCCCGTCCCGAACGTTTATTCCGTCGCTGACCGTTGGTATGAGCCCGCAGATCCGGAGAAAACGTTTCGGACGGGGCGAATGCCCCGTCCGGCATCTTGCGCGAGCGTTCGAGCATGACAGGCTAGGCCTTGATCATAACCCCGCCCAGCCGCACCGACGAGCGCACGCGCGTAAGCCCGCTCGGACGATGGGAGCGTTCGAGCCAGACGGGGCGTGCCCCATCAACCGCGGCGGGACGGGGCATTCGCCCCGTCCCGAACGTTTATTCCGTCGCTGACCGTTGGTATGAGCCCGCAGACCCGGAGAAAACGTTTCGGACGGGGCGAATGCCCCGTCCGGCATCCTGCGTGAGCGTTCGAGCGTGACAGGCTGCAACATCGGCGTTTGCGGGCGGGACCGAGCCCGCGTCGGGCGGAACGCGCCGGCAGTTCCGCCATTTTCGCGCCGGACGGGGCATGCCCCAGCAACCCCGGCGGGACGGGGCATTCGCCCCGTCCCGAACGTTTATTCCGTCGCTGACCATTGGTATGAGCCCGCAGATCCGGAGAAAACTTTGAGCCGGACGGGGCATGCCCCGTCCGGCATCTTGCGCGAGCGTTCAAGCGTGATAGGCTGCAGCATCGGTGCCTGCGGGCGGGACCGAGCCCACGTAGGGCGGAACTTCGAGCCGGGGGTATGCCCCAGCAACCGCGGCGGGACGGGCATCCGGGCGGGGCTGGCGGTTTGCGTCGGGCCGCGATTCTGGTTGTCGGGCAAGCAACATCACGATCGGGACCTGACCGAGATGGCCGATTTCGAGATCATTGGAGAACTCAGGGTCATCGAGGTCATGGCCCGCGGCACCGGTATCAGGGACGCGGTGCGGCTCAATCGCGAATATGGGCGCGGCAATTGGCGCAAACTCAAGGGCGTTGCACTGGTCCGCCTTGCCAACGGCCAGGTGCGCAAGGCCGAGCTGCATTGGTACGAGGCGCACGGTATCGGCAAACGCGAGCTGAAGCGGAAACGCTATCTGGACTGATCATGATAGACCAACCGGTTGCTTCTATTCAATTTGTCGTCTGTATCGACAATAGTGACTATCCCGCGTCCCTTGAACTGCACAAGATCTACCCGGTCGTTCCCGACGAAGACGCGCTGGCCGATGGGGATCTTCGGGTGATCGACGAGAGCGGCGAGGATTATCTCTACGCGGCCGACCGCTTCGTGGCGATCTCAATCCCGCTCGAGGTCCGGAAATCGATCGATCGCTCAAGGTCGCCTAGCGGCTGAAGCCGCTCCCACCGGGTCCCGGCCTGACTTTCACGATAACGGATGAAGCCCGCGGGCGGAACGCCGCGGGCGGTTGCGCCATCTGCTCTTGCCAACTTGGACGCGGCGTGCTGCACTACCGTTATCCAGTCAAGCGTGAGGGTCAGCACATGCCATCGGTACGCATCGACGAGGAGACTCAGCGGCGCTTGAACGAGGTCTGTCGCCGCCATGGGTGCAGTAAGAGCGATGCGGTGAAGCGCAGCTTGGAGGCCTGGCTGACCAGCCTGGAGCCGATGCCCGACGACGCCTACGTCCTCGGGGCGGACCTCTTCGATCTTGGGGGGTGCCGCTGAGCCGCCGACCGATCCGCTGCGGCGGCAGATCTGGGAGCGCTTGCATGCCAAGTACCGTTCTGGTTGACACCGGTTTTCTTCGAGCCGGACGGGGTATGCCCCATCAACCGCGGCGGGACGGGGCATTTGCCCCGTCCCGAACGTTTACTCCGTCGCTGACCGTTGGTATGAGCCCGCAGATCCGGAAAAAACGTTTCGGACGGGGCGAATGCCCCGTCCGGCATCTTGCGTGAGGGTTCGAGCAACTCCTCATAGATCGACGGATCGGTTTTCATGTCATCCTCTGCGCTGCCGCCCACGGCGACAGGATAGCCCAGGATAATCAGTACCGCCGCCCCAAATCCACCCAACGCCACGCCGCCCAAAGCCCCAGCAGCGCAGCAATGGCCCCCACCCCGAAGGCCGCGAAGGGCCCCGGCGTGACCCACAAGGCACCGCCGATCAGACTGCCGGCGGCCCCGCCCGCGCCGAAGCTCAGGCTGTTGTAGAGGGCCTGGCCGCGCCCCTGGGTGGGGCCCGGAAAGTAATGGTGAATGAGATGAATAGCGGCCACATGAAAGGTGCCGAAGCTGGCGGCGTGCAGGCTCTGGGCGAGGACCTGGAGCGGCAGGCTGCCGATGAAGGCGCCGATCAGGAGCCAGCGCAGCGCCCCCAGCCCCAGGCTCCAGAGCAGCACCCGGCGCGCCCCGAAGCGCCGCAGCAGGCGATGCATGATCAGAAACACCAGCACCTCGGCCACCACCCCGAAGACCCAGAGCCCCCCCACCGCCCCGGTCGAATAGCCGACCGATTTGAGATAGATCGAGTAGAAGGCGTAATAGATGCCGTGGCTCAACTGCATCAGGAAGCAGGCCCCGAGCAGGGCCCGGACCTCGGGGCGGCGCAGCAGCAGGCGCAGCGCCGGGGCGGGACCGGCCCCCGCGGCGGGTGGGCTGTCCGGGACCAGCAGGGTGCTGAGCAGGGTCCCCAGATACAGGGTCAGGACCCACAGCGGCACGCTCGCCAGCGGCGCCTGCTCCAGGTGCAGACCGAGCGCCCCGACCACCAGGATGAAGCCTACGGACCCCCACAGACGCACCCGCGCGTAGTACGCCGGCCGCGGCCCCAGGTGATTGAAAGTGACCGATTCCAGGAGCGGCAGGGAGGCGTTCCAGAAGAAGCTGAAGAGCGTCATGGCCGCCGCCATGGTCCAGAAGCCATCGGCGATGAAGACACTGCCGAAGACCAGCACGGTCCCCAGGTTCGCGAGGCGCACCAGCGGCATCCGCCGGCCGGCGCGGTCCGCCCAGTGCCCCCACAGCAGCGGGGCGACGATCTTGGTGGCCCCCAGGATCGCCATCAACTGGCCGACGGCCAGGGCATCGAACCCGCGCGACTGGAGATACAGGCCCCAGTAGGGAACCAGGGCGCCCAAGGCGGCGAAATAGAAGAGATAACTGGCCGAGAGCCGCCAATAGGGCAGCGCGCCCCCGGCACCGGCGGCCATGGTCGCGGGCTTCAGCGCGGTGCCGCGGCCGGGATCGGCGGGGTGGGCGGGGTCACATCGCCGTTCTGGGCGCGCTGGCGCAGCCAGTGGTCCAGCAGGACCATCGCGAGCATGGCCTCGGCGATCGGGGTGGCACGGATGCCGACGCAGGGGTCGTGGCGGCCGGTGGTAATGACCTGCGTCGCCTGGCCGTCGGCGCCGATGGTGCGTCCGGGCAGCCGCAGGCTGGACGTAGGCTTGAGCGCGATGCGGGCGTAGATGTCCTGCCCCGAGGAGATCCCGCCCAGGATGCCCCCCGCGTGATTGGACAGAAAACCCGCCGGGGTCAGCTCATCGCGGTGCTCGGTGCCCTTCTGCTCGATACAGGCAAAGCCCGCCCCGATCTCCACCCCCTTGACCGCATTGATGCTCATCAAGGCGTGCGCAATGTCGGCGTCCAGCCGGTCGAAGATCGGCTCACCGATCCCGGCCGGGACCCCGCTCGCCACCACGGTGACGGCCGCGCCGATGGAATTGCCCTCCTTGCGCAGGGCGTCCATGTAGGCATCCAGTTCAGGCACCGTCTGCGCACAGGGGCAGAAGAAGGGGTTGCGCCCCACCTCCTCCCAGTCGAACCCGCGGGGTCGGATAGGGCCGAGTTGGGAGAGAAAGCCCCGCACCAGGACGCCGCAACGCTCGGCCAGGTACTTCTTGGCGATCGCCCCGGCCGCCACCCGCACCGCGGTCTCCCGCGCCGAGGACCGCCCGCCGCCGCGGTAGTCGCGCCGACCGTATTTCTGGTCATAGGTGTAATCGGCGTGACCGGGGCGATAGCGGGCGGCGAGGTCCGCGTAGTCCTTGGAGCGCTGATCCTCGTTGCGGATCAGGAGCCCGATCGGGGCCCCGGTGGTCAGACCGCCGAAGACCCCGGAGAGGATCTCCACCTGATCGGACTCACGGCGCTGCGTGGTATGGCGCGACTGACCGGGCTTACGCCGGTCGAGATCCCGTTGCAGGTCCGCCGCGCACAGCGCGAGCCCCGGCGGACAGCCGTCCACGATCCCGCCGATGGCCGGGCCATGGCTCTCACCGAACCCGGTGACGACGAAGAGTTTGCCGAAGCTGTTACCAGACATGGGGGAAGTGGTCAGTGGTCAGTGGTCAGTGGTCAGTGGTCAGTGGTCAGTGGTCAGTGGTCAGTGGTCAATGGTCAATGGTCAGCGGCAGTGGCCGCTAGCTGCTAGCTGCTAGCTGCTAGCCGCTAGCCGCTCCCTAATACGCCGGCGGCGCGACCTTCTCGGCCGGATTGAGCCAGGCATTGCCCTTGGCCAGGACCTCGCGGGTGAGGGTACTGGTCGCCTGGTGCAGCTTGACCCCGTTGATGATGTACTTGTACCTGGAGGTCAGGTACTCGAACTCCGCCTGGAAGTATTGGCGCTGGGCCGTGAGCACGTCCACCTGGGTGCGGGTGCCGACCTCCAGGCCCGCCTGGGTGGATTCCAGGTTGGAGCGGGTGGAGAGCACGGCCGCCTGCCGCGCCTTCACGGCCTCGATGCTGGACTGAATCCCGCGGAAGGCGTCCTTGACCTGCTGATCCACCTTGCGGCGGGTCTGGTCCAGTTGGTCCTGAGCGGCACGGAAGTTATAACCCGCCTGACGGGTACGCGACGCCACGGCCCCGCCCTGATAGATCGGCACCGTCAGGGTCAGGCCGACGAAGCCGGTATCGGTGTTGTTACCGATCTCGGCCCCGGAGCGGGCCACGTCATAGCCCGCCTCAAGGTTCAACTGGGGATAGAACCCGGACTTTTGGATTTCGATATTGGTCTTGGCGGAGGCCGCCGCATCGCTCGCGGCGATGATCGAGAAGTTGTTGCGCTGGGCACTGTCGGCCCAGACACTGACCTCGTTGGGTTGCGGCGGGGCCAGCGGGAGCTTGTCGCCGAGCCGGGCCAGCGGCACGCGGATGGGACCCACGATCACGCGCAGGGCCTCCCAGGCGTTGTCGAGCGCGGTCTGATAGTTGATCAGATTGGCCCGGGACAGGTCATAGGCCGCCTGGCTGTTATTGACGTCGGTAATCGCCA
>Ga0247840_10008135_pt1 | contig 14214 bp, 12 predicted proteins | sample LaCruzMarch2015__FD_192404 | JGI IMG/M metagenome (GOLD analysis project Ga0247840, IMG submission 192404) | Freshwater microbial communities from meromictic Lake La Cruz, Castile-La Mancha, Spain - LaCruzMarch2015_17m | ecosystem: Environmental > Aquatic > Freshwater > Lake | place: Spain...
TCTGACCTAAGCCGGCAGCCGTACCACTACGCAAAAGCCTGGTGGCCGCATAAGCGCCAATAGTAGAACCCATCGCCACACCCAAAGCTGTAGCCCCACCAAAAACCGCCCCGGTAATAATACCTGTACTCACTAGAACTCTAACAGACCAATGTTGTTTTACATACCAATCAAAACCTTGGCGTAAAATGTTTTTTTCTTTAGCTGGCCAATCAACTGCTTGTCCTTTATTTAACTCTATTTCTTCATTAAGCATTAATGAATCAAACAACCAAGCGTTAAAACTATTTAATTCATAGGCAATACCTTCGGCAGAATAACCTTCATCTATTAATCCCTTAACTCTGTCTTTAAATAAAGCCCGACCAAATTCTTGTTTGGCTTGTAAATACCTTTCCCTAGCAGTTTCCATTTTGACTTTAGCATCTAAAATTTCAGCCGAAGTAGCCACGGTCTTTTTTTCACCCTTTTTCCAAAAAGCTAATTTACTTTTTAATTTGTCTACCTTAGCCGTACTTTTTTTAGCTGCTAAATAATTTTTATATAAGAAAATAAAATCTTGTCTGGCACTGTTCAATCTATTTTCCGCTACTTCATAATTTTCTCCACCCTCACTTAATTTTTTAAATCTTTCTAGACCATAAGATCCTTCTGATACTGGTTCTTCTTCCTCTTCTCTACTCCCCTCACGGGAACCTTCTTCATTACCCAAACCTTCACGATGTTCTCCTGAACCAGGCATTTCTGGTGGTGGAGGATTTAAAGGTGGTAAATCTGGAAAAGGAATATACATTCCCAAAATTTTCTCGGCAAAAATATTTTCTCTATTTTCTTTAATTTTATAATATCTTTCTCCATTTTTTATTACAAAACCCTCTATAGTGGCTTTATTAGTAGCGCTAATCGGTAAATCTGTACGGGAAACAATTGTTCCCGGATGAAACATTCCTCCCTCTATTAACAATTCTTCAGTTGGGTCAAGTTTTATAACATCACCTAACTTTTCTTCTACTTCTGGTTCTAAACCTAAAATTTCTTCTCTTAAGAATTTATAAAGTTGGGGATTTTGTTTTTTAGCCCAATTAACTAAACCGGGGAAACTTGGATCCTGAAACTTCATTTTTAACAACCAACTAAAAAAAGTAGGGTCTTTGGTTAGATTGAGGTCATGACTAATTTTAGAATAAATAAAATCCACTACATTTCTCTGAGGGACAGTCTTTGATTTAGTTTTATCAGCATTATATTCATTGCAAGCATTATTAAAAATATCCCAAAAATCCATCAATTCACGCAAAAAACTTTCATTAAATAAAAGTGCTCTAGGTACTTCCCCATTATTTTCATTTAAAAAAGTCAAAAGACGGCCATGAAAAAATTCTTGGCTTTTTTCTGTCTCTGTTTTTGGTTTGACTGAGGTAGTTGGTGGAGGAGAAATAACATCGGGAGAAACAGGGGCTTTGCCGGTTGTATTGGTTTCTGTTGGAAGAGGAACGTCTTTACTTGTATCAGCTGGAGGGACATCTGAAGCAGGAGGAATAGTAGCATCTTCTATTTTTTCCACCTCTCTTAAAAGACCCACGGGTAGACTTTCTTTACTAACACCCAAGCCTAACAACACCGCCGACAAAGTAAGATCTTCATCTTTTTTAGGAAATTTTTTTAACAAACTTTTTCTAACTAATAAATCTGCTTTAATTTTATCTGCAATATCTGAAGTAATTTCTGCTTTTTCTCCCACCGCTAAAAAAACTGAGTGATCTTTTTCATCAAAAACTAAAATTCCATCATACCCGGCAGCTAAAGCCGCCATTTGTAAACCTCTTTTTTTATCTTTAAAATCTTTTTGTTTTTGTACTAAAATCCTACCCAACCCAGGAATTTCTACCACAAAACCAACAGAGGATGGGTTTTTTCTAACGTCTACCAAAAATTGATCAGTTTTGTATTTTTCTTTACCATCTTCTTCTGAAATATTTTTAAATCTTTCCAAATACGGTTCTGTTGTTTTATTTACTGGCAAAGTAAAGGCCTCAGCCAAAGAATGATGTTTAAAAAAATCAAACAAGATGCTCAAAGGCACATTATTTTGATAAGAAGTGGTTAAACCAAAAACAGTAACATGACTTTTTTCCCAGACCTCTCTCCAATTTTGGTCCTTAGGTAAAACATAACTATCTACGGCGGTGACAAATTGTGATAACTTTTCTAAAGCTTGCCCATCTTCTGGAGATAATTGTTTATCTAATCCCACCCGTTTAAAATCTTCATACAAAATTTGAAAAGCACTGGATTCACGTGGTGAATCTATTCCATGATGATCCACAAAAAGAGTTAAATCATCAGCCTCGATACCTTGAATACCAGGTGAAGAAGTATCAAAATTCAAAGCACCAGGTTTAAAATTACCTGGCTTAACATAAGCTACATCTTTAAAGACATAATCTTGTTCTGCCTCTGTGCCCTTGGCAAAACCCAAAACCTCTCTAAAAAGAAAAAGACAAGCGTTACCATCTAAGTTACTAAATTGTTCCCCCGTTTTAAAATCTTTGAAACCAGTACGCACAGCTAGTATTGGAAACCACTCCATTAATAAATGACGATATTCTGCCAAAGTAATAGGGTGACCAGTTTCTTTAGCTTGCACCAAAGCTTCTTCTATTACATGCTCCACCGCTTCTACAGTTGGAGCTTCCCCTCTACCAGTAGTAATTTCTGGTTCAATGCCCAAATCTGTTTCTGATTCTTCCACTGCTTCTTGTCTTCCACGTGGGAGTTTAATTTTTTTTCTACCCTTGGATCTTTTTCCCCCTTCTTCATCTTCATCACTTACCACCGCAATTTCTTTCTTGGCTTTAGCAACATTATTCGCAATAAATAATCTAGCGGCCTCTTGTTGCGACCCAGCAAAGTTTTCTACATCTTTTCTAAGAGAGTCAACAAAACCAGCTTGGCTATCAAAAATACCAGCGTATTGTTTTTTTCTATTTTTATGCGCTAAATCACCAAAAATTGCCTCCAATTTTTTATATTCAGGAGAGTCTTTAATTCTTCTTTTGGTTGCTTCGTCAAATCCACCCCGAGCCTCTTCTCCTCTGCCCATTGAGTCTGGTCCTCCACTTGATTTAGCCATAAATTTTTAATTTAATTAAACAGCAAATAATAACACAAAATTGACTTTTTGTCAATGCCCTGGCCTAATATTTTTAAACTCCTTTTTTGACCGCTCGCATTAAATCCGTAGCTTCTTTTTTAAATCCCACAACTTCTTCCATCACCAAATCATCAAAATTAGTTAATTTGGAACGTAGAAAACCCAACATGACTTCTGGATCATTATTTTTTTCTGTCAAAAGCTTATCTAATTCTGTTTTAGCTTCTTCAGATAATTCTTCAATCATACGCATCATAACGCGTTGAAAAATGACATCCCCTACTTTTTTTAAAGTGTTTTGTTGCTCTTCTACTGACAAAGTATCTAAACCTAATTCTTTACTAACGTCTTGCATTAACAAAGATAAATTATTATTATTCATAAAATTTTATTCGTATTTAAACAAAACATAGGCTGCCCCCAAAAGTCCACCCACCACCGCACCCAACACTCCCAACATTAAAAAATTAGGACGAGCAAAAAAACGAGAAGCTAAAGGAGTATCCACAATTTTAATTTGCACGTTAGAAGAAATGTATTCAAAACCTTGAGTAGAGAGGGCATAAGAAATAGCATTAGCCCAATTAACCGCTTGTTCTTTATCTTTACTGTAAACTTTTATATTAAAAAATCCAGTACCTGGAACCACTTCTGTAATTACCGCCTTAGCCCAAGCAGTACGGCGACTTGTTTCTGACAAATTACTAAAAACAGCAGGATCAAAATTAAATTGTTGTTGAGTTTTAGCCACCCGGTCAAAAAAAGATGAGGTGTGCACAACTTGAGCCAAATTCTCACTAATTCTTTCAGCCGATTTAATGGCCGTGTAAGGATCTACCCCTAAAGAAGAGGACGGAATAACTAACAGTCTAGAAGTAGCGCTGTATTCCCAAGGCAAAAAGACACTGGCAATTAAAAAAATTGCCAAACCTAAGGCAGCACTTAAAATTATTTTTTTACGATGAAACAGAAAAAGGGTGGAATAATTCATAACTTAAAAAATTATTGATTATTTATATTTTTAATAAATTAACTTCCAAGTTTTTTTCTACACCAGCTCTTTCATACTTAATTTTTATTTTATCACCGGGAGAATAATCCAAAAGAATCTCTGGTAAAGAACGCAAGGGTGAAACCACTTCATCATTAATACTAGTAACTACATCTCCTAATTTTAAACCTAAAGTTAAAAGTGGACTTTTTTTATCTACAAACAAGGCTCCGCTAACAGGATTATTGGATAAGATAACTCCATATTTTAAGGCTGCTTGATCTTTAGAACCAACCAAATTATTAACTTCTTGAAAGTGCAACCCCAAATAAGACCGATTAATCACACCTTTATCCAAAACTTTTTTCAAGGCGCTACTTATCACAGGAGATTTTAAAAACAAACTAAAATTATTTCCCGCTTCAGCTGTACCCAAAACCATACCTACTACTTCTCCTTGCAAATTAATTAAAGGAGCACCACCTTCTTTTTTAGAATATAGGTCTTTTAATAAACCAAAGCGATAAATTTTTTCCGAATCAAAATAATAATCAGTGCGAGTCTTAGGTGACCAAAAATCATTAGCCAAAACTTTAGTTTGTAAAATACCCGTATCTAATAGAGGCAACCACAAATCTAAATCTGGGTAAATATCTTCTTCATAAGCAAAAGGTAAATTACCCCCACCTTCACCTTCCATCTTTATAATAGCTAAATCAGTTATAGGATCATTGTAAACTGTACCAAAACGAAAAACTTTTTTGTCACTATTAATAGCTAACAAATCTTTTTTGTTAAATCTGTCAAAAATATTTTTGACAGTAGCAGCATAACCATTGGAAGTTAAGAAAAAACCACTACCTACTTTAGCAGTCACATCAATTATATTATCTTTACCCAAAGCAGAAGCGGGATAAATTTCAAAAGCCACGGATAAAGCCTTGCGATTTAAATTGTCCCGACTTAAATTTTTGGATTCTGTGCGATTAACAGTAACAGTGGCCTTCCAAGCACCACCTTCTCCCCACAACCAATTATCAAAAAAACGAGAATTAATAATCATCCCTCCCACAATACCAGAGATAAAACCAAAAACTACTGCCAAAATAAATAATTTCAAAAACCAATTTTCCCTTTCAATGGCATCCCCACCTCTTAAGCGCACTTCTTTGGGCAAATGAGGAGCTACTTTTTTTTCTTCTTTATTTTTATTTTTTTTAAATAACATAGTAATGATTATATCCAACGTGCTAATAATAAAATTATAATTATTAAAATAAATGCTACCAAAGTAGAAACGTAAATTTTAATTTTTTTCTTCTGTGGCTGATTAAACTCAATCAATATTTTAGAAAACAACCACCAACAAATGGTTAAAACTAAACTTTTAACCAAGAATCCCACTGGCAAAAAATCTATGGCCCAAAACATTTCCCCCACTACTACAGCCACCACCCACAGACGAGCAAAAGAAAAATCCCGACCCCAAGCATTATAAAATAAATTATAAGTTGTTTCTAAGGCCACCAAAGAAACCAAAACTACAAAAACCCACAAAATTTTATTTAAAAAAATCAACCAACCAGAAAACCCTGCTGCTAATAAAAAGAAGGCTAAAACAGGAAAAATTTCATTTAAAACCGCCAAATTACCTAAATAAAATTCTTTTTTATCCCGTAAAAACAGACAGGCGTAATACATTTGTAAAAAAAGCAGAAAAGTAGAAACAAAAATAAGTATCTGTCTAAAAATAGGACGATCTAAAAAAATAAAAGTTAAAAATGTACCCAGTAAAAATAAAAAAGAACTAGACCAAAAAATTTTAAAATCTTTATGTTTTTCTTTTAACCAGACACCATGTAACCACCATAAAGAAACTAAGGCTAAAATTAAAGCGCCTAACCCCCAATACAACATTTGCCCTGGAAATCTATTAGCTAATTCTAAACCCAACCAAAAACAGGCTGGGGTAAGAAATGGCAAAAATCTTTTTAAGACCATAATTTATTTAGACTCTGTTTTGGCACGCCAATTAAATACTTCTACACACACCACACTAACTACGGCTACTAAAGGAATAGCAATGATAGCCCCAGTAACACCTAATAACCGATAACCAATTAACAAAGAAAGGATGCTCACAATTGGATCTATCCCCACAGCCTTCTTCATTACCTTAGGGACTAAAAAATTATTTTCTAGTTGTTGAATAATCACAAAAACTATCAAAGCTAGAAAACCCATAAACCAATCCCCTGTTTGCAAAACAATCAAAACAATAGCAGCCACGGCGGAAAAAATTGGTCCAGCATAAGGAATAGTTTCAAACAAACCAGACAAAACACCTAAAAGTAAAGCGTAAGGAGCACCAATAATTAAAAGACCAATATAAGACAAAGCCCCCACAATTAAATCTAAAAATAATTGACCACGCAACCAAAAAGATAATTTTTCTTTAGTTTTAGACCAAAGAGAACCAAAGTAAGGGCGATACTCTACTGGAGTAAAATAGCGAACCAATCTTTTAAAATTATCTTCCTCAGCTACAATATAAAATGTCATGACTAAAATCAAAATAAAAGAAGCCAGACCCTCAAATAAACCAAAGATTGAACCAACAAATTTTTGGGCAGTTAAAACTCCAGACTCTAAGGTACTAGGAATCATTTTAGATAAAGGCTCCCAAAAACCATAATGCAACCCTAAATTTTTAAACCAGGCTAATAAACTAGCTGCTTTATTAGCATAAAGTTCATAATTACCAATTAACTGAGTAACCTGATCAATAATTGGAGGAACTAATAACGCCACTATTCCTACAAAAACACCTGTAGCAATTATATAGACCAAAAAAACAGCTAGGCCACGAGGAATTTTTTTCTTTTCTGCCCAATCGGCCAAAGGCATTATTAAAGCGGCCAAAAGTAAAGCAATAAAAAACAAAAGTAAAATATCCCAAATTAAAAAAACCAGCCCAACCAAAATTAAAATAGCCAAAGCTTTTAAAAAAGAAGAAGTGCTAATGATCATCATTTTTTTCTCCATAGATGGTAGAAATTTTTAAGATTAAACTTACCTCTATTATACAGGCCTTGAAAAATAAGGTCAACAAGAGTATAATCAAACTAATATGAGCGTTTTAGCAACCAACAAACAAGCTTATTTTGATTATCACATTACTGAAACCTGGGAAGCAGGTATAGAATTAACTGGCGATGAAGTTAAATCTGTTAAAGATGGACAAATAAGTTTAAAAGAAGCCTATGTCACTGTAAGAAACAATGAGCTTTTTTTGTTAAACTCCAACATTTCTCCTTACAAAAAAAGCCGTGATATTAAGGGGTATGATCCAACCCGAAGTCGCCGTCTTTTGCTTAAAAAAAAGGAAATTGATCGAATAATTGGGCTTAAAACTACTCAAGGCTTGACAATAGTGCCTGTAAAGGTATATACTAAACATCACTGGATTAAGCTAGAAATTGGCTTAGGAAAGGGAAAAAAGAAGTTCGAAAAGAAAGACTTAATTAAAAAAAGAGATATCCAAAGAGAATTAAGTAGAGGCGAATTTTAATTTGGGGGTGTCGGATTTCGACAAGCTGTGTACCTTTTAAATCTACACTTCGAGGATGCTTGATTACCTCGTAAATCATTTAAGCAATCAAATTATAGATGCCAACATCTACAATAGAGTGAAGACCGCTTTGGTTAATACCTTCAGCGTCCCTTCATTCGCTATGGTTACCGCTTAATCGCATCGTAACCACATTCCCGGCTTGAAACTCGATAAAGCCTAAGGAGTGTTATATCTTCGAGAGTAGTTAGAGCGGAGCGTTCCTGCCTCTCTAGCGAAAATTCTGGAACAAGTTTGAAAGGTTTTGCTTGTTTTCCGCTTTCAAACGATTTTAAAACAAGTTAATAAGTGTAAATGATTTTAAAGGAAACTTCTTGGACATGGGTTTAACTCCCATCACCTCCACCAAATTGACAACAAAGTTGTCATCCCGAGCAAAGCCGAGGGAACTAATCCTAATTTAAAAACAATGCGCATTTCACGCTACCATCATAAAAGATTTCAACAACCCCAACACCCTTCTTTAATTTTCCAAGCTAATGAGCTTATTAGGGTGCCGGAGTTGCGTATTATTGATGAAACTGGAGTCTATTTAGATGTCATGCCTACTAAAGAAGCAATGAAAATTGCTGAAGAAAGAGGCTATGACCTAGTAGTGGTTAATCCCGTGGCCAATCCCCCAGTAGCTAAACTGTTGAACTTGGGCCAATATAAATACGAAAAAGAAAAGGAATTAAAAAAACAAAAACAAGCCTTGAAACTAGTGGAAACTAAAGGTATCAGACTTACCCCTAGAATCGGCATCCATGATTTAGAAATGCGTCAAAAACAAGCTTTGGGTTTCCTAGAAGACGGAAATAAAATCAAAGTTGATATTATCTTAAGAGGACGTGAAAGACAGCACATGGATATAGCTTTTGCCTTAATCAATAACTTTATTAATTTTTTAAAACAAGGTTTCACAATCAAGGTTGAACAACCACCCCAAAATCAAGGTGGAAGAATCAGCACTATCCTTGTAGGAGAAAAGAAAGAATAATATGCCAAAACTTAAAACACACAAAGCCACCAGCAAAAGATTTACTAAAACCAAGACTGGAAAATTTTTGAAACGTAAAGCGGGACAAGACCATTTTAACTCTCGCGAATCTGGAAAAACTACTCGTAACAAAAGACGTGACGTGAGTTTTTCTAAAGTTTTTGGCAAAGCCTTTAACGTCGCCCTACCTAATTCTTAAAACGTCATCCTAAGTGTAACGAAGGATCTATAAAAAAACTATGAGCAGAGTTAAAAGAGGTAAATCACATTTGAAACACAGAAAGAATATCCTTAAACAAACCAAAGGATATAAATGGGGTAGAAAAAGCAAAATCACTTTAGCTAAAACAGCCATCATGAAAGCTGGGGCTAATTCTTATCGCGATAGACGCAATAAGAAAAGAACCTTCCGTGCTTTATGGCAAATTAAGATCAATGCTGCTGCTAGATTAAATGGTACTACTTACAGTAAATTGATTGACAAATTAGCTAAGAGCGGCGTAAAATTAGATAGAAAAGTTTTATCAGAAATTGCTGCCAAATACCCAGAAGTGTTTACAGCTCTCACAAAATAAACAAAATTAAACCCCCGGAAGAGCGTTTGGATAAGAGCTCTCGTATAGACCCTCCTTTATGCGAATAGCCTTTGTCCAAACTAACTTCTAGGGGTTTTATGGATCGTTGGTGTAGCCCGGTTAACACGCCTCCCTGTCACGGAGGAGACCAGGGGTTCAAATCCCCTACGATCCGCCATTATAAAAACCTCACTTAATGTGGGGTTTTTATAATGTTGTGGGGCAAGTACGCAAACAAATAAAAAAGACTACTGGCATAAGTAGTCTTTTTTGATATTGACAAATTAAAGTTTTCCTGTTAAATTAACAGCAAGCCAGGTTATTTCAACCTGTAAAAACAGAACCTTAAAAAGGGGCAAAAATGGAACTCTTCATTGAGATCGCAACAATTGTTGGACAATTTCTTGCAATATACCTGATTATCGGTTTTCTCATTGGTTTGGCTATCACTACTGTGGAACCGTCATCAAACTTTGTTCAAAATGATCTGCCTATTTTTGGTCTTTGCACTGTCTTTTGGGGAGCAATCTTTGTGATGTTTGCAGTAATGTTTTTCAAAAGCATCTTTTCTTCAGAACCTACGCCGTAAACTTTTTAAGTTTTACAAAAAAACAACCCACCGCGAGCAACTCGCGGTTTTTTATTTACCCAACTTCTTCTCCAACTCTATAATTCTTCTGGTGGTAGAAACCACTGTATCTGGATTTAAAGAAATACTATCAATCCCCGCTTCTACTAAAAACTCCGCAAACTCTGGATAATCACTTGGCGCTTGGCCACAAATACCAATCTTTACATTATTAGCTTTGGCTGATTTAATAACTTGTTTAATTAAAGTAGTCACAGCCTCGTTTCTTTCATTATAAATATGACTAACTAATTGTGAATCTCTATCCACACCCAAAGTTAGTTGAGTTAAATCATTAGAGCCAATAGAAAAACCATCAAACAATTTAGCAAATTGGTCTGCTAAAATTACGTTGGAAGGAATTTCCACCATCATATAAACCTTTAAATCATTCTCCCCTCTTTTCAAACCAAATTTAGCCATTGTCTCTAAAACTTTTTTTCCCTCTTCCACAGTACGGCAAAAAGGAATCATCACAATAATATTTTTAAGTCCCCAAACTTCACGCGCTTTTTTAATAGCCGCACATTCCAAACCAAAAGCTTCTTCAAAATTTTTGTCATAATAACGAGATGCCCCACGCCAACCAATCATGGGATTTTCTTCTTTTGGTTCATAGGCTTTGCCGCCAATTAAAGAAGCATATTCATTGGTTTTAAAATCAGAAAATCTAACAATAACATCTTTAGGATAAAAAGCCGCCGCCAATAAGGCTACTCCCTCACCCAATTTATCAACTAAATATTGTTTTTTATCTTTGTAACTCCAAGTTAATTGTTCAATTTTTTGTTTAACAACCCGAGGCTGTTTAGCATAATTGATTAAAGCATCAGGATGGATTTTAATAAAGTTAGTAAAGATAAATTCCTCACGCGCCAACCCTACCCCACTGTTTGGTAAAAAAGAAAATTTAAAAGCTTCATCTGGCGCCCCAATATTCATCATGATTTTAGTTTTAGGAATACCAATATCAGCTATTTCTTCTTTTTGAATTTTAAAAGGTAATAAACCTTCATAAACAAAACCTTTCTCCCCTTCTGCACAAGACACAGTAACATTTTGGCCATTTCTAATAGTTTTTCTGGCATTAGCTGTACCTACCACGCAAGGTACCCCTAGTTCTCTAGACACAATAGCCGCGTGTGATGTTTTGCCACCCTGTTCTGTAACAATGGCACTAGCAATACGCATGATTGGTTCCCAATCTGGATCAGTAATGCGAGTTATTAAAACCTCACCTTTTTTAAAATATCTTAAATCTTTAGGTGTTTCCACAATTCGGGCTTTGCCTGCTCCTATTTTTTCACCCACAGCCTTACCTTCTGTTAAAATCTTACCTCTTTTTTGTAAAATATATTCTTCTATGACGTTGGCGGACTTACGGGCGTGAATTGTTTCGGGACGAGCTTGAACAATAAATAACTCTTTTGTCTGACCATCTTTGGCCCATTCAATATCTTGAGGTCTATTATAATGTTTTTCTATTTCCATCCCCCATTTAGCCAACTGTAAAACTTCTGCATCGGTTAAAATATAAGTATGTTGTTCTTTAGCTGTTACTTTTTTTTGCAAAGTTTTATTAGCCCCAGCATAAACTAGTTTCATTTCTTTAGAACCTAAACTACGGCTGATAATTGCTTTATATCCTTCTTCAAAAGTCTTTTTAAAAACAATAAATTGATCTGGATTAACCCTGCCCTTCACAATATTTTCACCTAAACCCCAAGATCCATTGATTAAAACCACATCTCTAAAACCAGATTCTGTATCTAAGGTAAACAAGACCCCAGAACAAGCTAAGTCAGACCTAACCATTTTTTGTACACCCACGGATAAGGCCACCTCTTCATGTTTAAAACCTTGCTGTACCCGATAAGAAATAGCGCGGTCAGTAAATAATGAGGAGTAACATTTTTGCATGGCTAAAAGCAAACCTTTTTCACCAGAAACATTTAAATAAGATTCTTGTTGCCCAGCAAAAGAAGCTTGAGGTAAATCTTCAGCAGTAGCAGAAGAGCGCACGGCCACATCTACATTTTTGCCTAACTCTTTATACGCAGCTAAAATATCAGCCACTAATTCTTGTGGCATAGAAGATTGCAAAATTAATTCTCTAATCTTCTTACCAGCTGTGGCCAATTTTTTAACATCTTCTGTTAATTTTTTATCTTTTAAAAGTTCCTTAATTTTAGCGTCTAGATTATTATGTTTTAAAAAATTTCTAAAAGCATCAGCGGTCACAGCAAAACCATTAGGCACTTTAATACCCTTAGGGGTTAGTAAAGAATACATTTCTCCTAAGGACGCATTTTTACCACCTACCACTGGTACATCTTTAATCGAAATTTCTTTAAACCAAAGTATATTTTTCATAAATTATGTTACTTCTTTTACTTCTACCCAATTAACACCTCCAGCGGCGCCAACTGGTTCGCCAGCAATAATAATTAATTTATCACTTTTTTTAATATGATTATCTTTACGTAAATAAACCAAAGATCTTTCAATTAATTCTTCTACTGATTTACAAGTAGGTAAAATAAAAGGAATGACACCCCAAGATAAATTTAATTGACGTTGAACTCTTTCATTATCTGTAGCCACATAAACCATAATCTCTGGGCGAAAACGAGAAATTTGTCGACCGGTTTCTCCTGACAAAGAAGCGGCTAAAATAGCTTTGGCTTTAATCTTTTCTGCTAAAAGTCTGGACAGACCACTCATGACCACATCAATTTTTTGACTTGATGAAACAAGTTTATTATAAGCTAAATCATCAAAAATAGAATTTTCTGTTCTTAAAATAACCCGATTCATAGTTTCTACTGCTTCTATTGGATACTCACCACTAGCTGTTTCCCCAGACAACATCACAGCGTCAGTATGATCTATGACTGCATTAGCTACGTCAGATACTTCTGCTCTGGTAGGCCTTGGATTATGAGTCATGGATTCCAACATTTGAGTAGCCACAATCACGGGCTTAGCAGCTTCTAAACATTTGCTAATTATTTTTTTCTGTAAAAGTGGCACTTCTTCAGCGGGCATCTCTAAACCCAAATCACCACGGGCTACCATCACAGCATCGGAGGCAGAAATTATTTCATCAATATTTCTGATAGCTTCATGTTTTTCTATTTTAGAAACAATTTTAATTTCCGGCTTTTTTTTCTTAGCCGCTTGTTTACCACTTAAATCTTTTATTAAAAACCGTAAATCCAAAACATCTTGAGCGCTTTTTACAAAAGACAAAGCCACAAAATCTACCTCTTTTTTAATAATAAATTTTAAATCATCTTTGTCTTTGTCTGTTAAAGCATTAATAGAAACAGTGGAATCTGGTAAATTTATTCCTTTATTAGAAGTGAGGGTTCCACCTACTTTAACTTCAGCTTCAATTACATCACCTGTAATTTTTTTAGCTAACAATTCTATTTTTCCATCATCAAATAAAATCCTTTCATTAACTGACAAGTCTTTAATTAAATTTTTATAAGTAACTGGTATTTGATCAGCTAATAATTTTTTTAAAGAAACATTAATTTTTACTATGGTACCTTTTTTTAAAACCAAACCAGCAGGAGGCAAGACCCCTACTCTAATTCTAGGACCTTGCAAATCTGCCATAATAGCCACAGGTAATTTTAATTTTTCCGCAGCTTGGCGGACTAAATCAATTAATTTACCATTACTTTCATGAGTACCATGGGAAAAATTAATACGGCCCACATTCATACCGGTTTTAATCAAAGATTCCAATACAGAAGATGAGGCAGAAGATGGCCCAATAGTACAAACAATTTTTGTTCTTTTAATCATAAACATTCTTAAATTAATATACCTTAATTGTACTAAAAAAACGGAAAACGATCAAGGTCTTTTTTCCGTCTTTTAGACAGTTATTTTCTAATAGCTTCTTCTAATTTTATTTTAATATTTTTTATTTCTCCTTTATGCCAGAGCCTTAAACTTATTTCTTGACCAACTTTATATTTATTAATTAAAGCACCTAAAGCATATTCTTCTGAAACTTTTTGACCATTAACTTCTAAAATAATATCATTTTCTACTATCCCGGCTTTTTCAGCTGGAGATTCTGGAATGACAGCTATTTCACCTGGATCAGAACCCTTAACTACCAGAGCCCCATAATCTAAGGAAAGATTATATTGCTCAGCCATTTCTTTATTTAAAAGCACATAACGAACACCTAACCAAGGCCGTACAATATGCCCATATTTTTCTACTGATTCTAT
>Ga0247840_10008139_pt1 | contig 14210 bp, 10 predicted proteins | sample LaCruzMarch2015__FD_192404 | JGI IMG/M metagenome (GOLD analysis project Ga0247840, IMG submission 192404) | Freshwater microbial communities from meromictic Lake La Cruz, Castile-La Mancha, Spain - LaCruzMarch2015_17m | ecosystem: Environmental > Aquatic > Freshwater > Lake | place: Spain...
ATTTATTGTTCTTCAAAAATACACTTGCTCCGATTATTGATTCGCCCGTTTGTGCATCGCGCACAATTCCAGCAATGTTTTCGGAATGTAAGTGGATAGAGAGTAAAAAGAGGAGAGCAATAAGAAACTTTTGAAACATCTGTTACTTTTTTAATTCAATACAAAAGTAGAGATGGAGTTTTACAAAAACGTGTCAATCAAATTAAACTAAAAGAAATATATATTTCGTAAATGCTATGAATTTGTTTCAAAAACATTAAAAATAGTTACATACAGCAGCATTACAGTTTTTCAACAATAATAACTTTGATTGGGTAACATTGCGTAGAGATATCTCTAATCACTAGCAACTTAATTTTTAGTGTGCATTTGAACTAAACTCAACTACAATTGTTTAAAATTAATAAAAACAAAAAGTTTACTATGAAAGGAATTCAAATTTGCCCAAACTGCGGACAGCCCACACTTAAAGTGAAAGAAGAAGCCGTTAAAAATCAAGCAATAGATAGTAAAAACATAGTGTCGAAAAAATCAAAATGGCAAGTTTGCGTGAATGAAAATTGCGATACTGTTTATTTAAAACCGGAAACGCAATTATTGAAATCGGATTTAAAACAGATACTATTTTTTAAAGATAAAACCGATGATGCAATGATTTGCTATTGTTACAAAATAACAAAAGGAGAAATTAGATTAGCTATCGAAAATGGCTGTAAATCGGTGGGCGAGGTTTATAAGTATCTGAAAAAATCAAAATCGGGAAGTTGTAGCAATAATAATCCATTGGGAAAAAGCTGTTCTGGCGTATTTAAATATACATTTGATGAAATAAAAACAAATCAGGCCTATTCTCACGAACAGACCTGACCAAACAAAAAATTGAAAAAGTTAATAAATTGTTTGTGTCAATTTATTAATTATTTAAGCCATAGAACTCTTAAAAGGATCTTGATTAATAAAGTTTGGAGTTCTCGAATCTACAGGTTCAATTGGAGGTGTTGGTGCACCAGATTGAAGTTGCAGGGAAATTTCGTTGTCAATTATTATTATCTCAATCATTGGTTGAGAATATAGTTTTTTTGCAACGAATGTATTTGAAGTCGATTTCATTTTTCAATATTTTTAATTGTAAATTTATAATATAATTATCTGATAGAAAGTTTTTTAGATATTGATTGCATACCATCAATCTTCACTACTACTGTATATACACCTGCTGATAAATTACCACCAATTGATTTTACACTTACATTGTCAAAATTCTGCATCAACTGACCTACGGTATTGAACACTTTCACATTAGCAGTTTTGTTATTCAAAATGTTTAATTCATAAACATTATTTGAATTACGAACCAATGTATAAGTTAGATTTTTAGAAGCTGCTTCAACTGCAGTTGTACTTCCTTTTACTCTGAATTCAACTGTAAAACGACTGCTTGAATTAGTTGCACCTGAACTGAATGAGTATTCAGTTCCCTCAGTTAGTTTAATTTCAGTACTTGGAGAGTTATTATCTACCAAAACAATATCCAAATCCGAACTGAAATTTGAAATCTCGGTAGCTTTGATTGTGAAATTCTTAACTACATCAGTAGTTGTTGCAAATCCAAGATTCAATGAATTAGCATTATTATACGAGTTAATAGCAAATTTTTCGGTAGCAATAGTTGTGAAAATCTCAGGAATTTTATAGGTATCACCATTCGACATTTTTGGAGTATCATAACCATCAACACTGTTAGTAGCACTTGGATGAAAAGCAATTAATGTTTCATCGCCTTCGATACCGTCCGATACTTTCAAACGTAAAAGTTGAGCACTGCTTACTGCTTTAGCTCTTAAACCATTTGTAGGTGCTTCTACATCAGTTAATGTTCTCATTGAGTTAGCGATACTAAGCTGAACATCAGCTGCTATTTTTACCCAAAATGCTTGGTAAGGAGCAATATAACGAGTTACTCCAGTACCAGAACCGCTTACGCCTGATCCCAATTTGACATTGTAAGAATCAAAAGCCATAGATCCACCAACAGTTGCGGAACGTGTCCAAATTGAAGTTGATACACCATCAGCCTCCAATGAAGTAGCATCGTGCCAACGTATAAAAGATGGATATGGATTGTAAATCAAATTGTATCCACTGTAAGAATCTCCAGGAGTATTTGTAAGATTAAATTGGTGAGCACCCGAAATCAATGAACCTGTAAAGCTTACTGTTGCATTTGCACCCAAACGTACTAAATAACCTCTTCCTGTTTGTAAAGCAGTTGTATTATTTGTAATTTCAACATAAGCATGTGTTGGCTCATTGTAATACCACAAACGGTTAGCTCCGGCAGCATCAAATACAGCACTTGTAGCTCCTGAAACTGGAGTACCAACGTACCAAAAACGACCATTTGGGGTTGCTCCACCTGCACCGGTTAGGTCTTGTTGAATAGTAGTAGTACCATGTACTATCAGACCACCTGAAAGGTTTAAATCTATAAAACGTGAACCACTTTTCAACATAAAATTACCTGTTATGTCTAAAGATTTATCAACTGGTAATTCCAATTTACCGCCACCGTTCAATGCTAAACTTTTCAAAGTAATAGGAGTCGAACCATCTACTGAAATTTTACCGTCAGAAGCTACAACAACATCAGCATTTGCAGCATCAGTAATTTCTGACACGGAAATAGTAGATGAAATTGGTGTAAATTCAAAATTTGCAATTAAATTTCTACTTTCGTTTGCAGAAAATGTATAATTAGCGTTGGTTGACATAACAGTACCACCAACGCCATCAGTCCAGTTTACAAAACGATAACCAGTTGCCGGTGTTGCGATTACATTTACGGATTGACCTGAGGTAAAAGTACCTACTGAACCGGAAAAAGTTCCTTTATTTAAATCAGCAGAAGTTGCTGTAATAGCAAACTGTACATTTAAAGATATTGGTGCAGCAATTTCTCCAACTGGTGTTTGATGAGTAAAAGTCACTGTTTCTACAAGATCATATATTTTACCTGATGTTGGATTATAAACCTTATAAGTGAAACCAGGTACTGGAGTAGAATTATACTTCATTGTAATATTATAGACTGAGTTTGTACCTAAAGGACTATTCCCTAAACCACCATACCCCCAACATTTATTATCCTTAAAAACTCCTAATAGTGACCCGGTAGGCTGATATAAAATTCCATTTTTATAAACTCTCGCTATAATTGGCATAAAGTTATTAAGACCAACTTCTTTTACCCAAGGGTCGACCTGAGGAGAAGAAACTATCTTCAAAGGTTGTTCAGAACTAGCAAAAATAGAATTTGCAATCAGAATAAAAAAACTAATAAGAAATAAATTTGTTTTCATTTTTTATCTTTAAAAATCATTAAAACTTTACATCTCGAAATACAGTTAAAACTTAAATAAATCTATACTTTATAACCAATTTAGTTAAAGATATAATTGTTTTTCTCTAAAAGCAGCTATTTAAAAATATCAATAAATTTAAATATCAATATAAAACTAAAACAATAATATATCAGAATACAAATACTCTTATGAAAAAATAAGATTTAATTTAATATTAACTTTTGAGTAAAGACCGTTGAATTCACAAAAACTTGTAAAAAATATACACCATTCAATAAACTACTCTCTCTCTGTACTCTAATGCTATTTTTAAAAGCACCATTATATAAAATCGAAATTAGTTGACCATTCGTGCTAATTAGTTTAACAATAACATTATTTGATGAATTACTATTAAATAAATTAATAGTAAATTCTGTTTTAACTGGATTTGGAAAAATCATTAATTCGGATTCTTTTACTTCATCTAATGCCGATAATCCAGAAATATTAATTGATACCGGAGCTTGTATTTGACCAATTGGTACTCCATCTTGAAAATTTACAGTTTCAATAATATCATAAGTTAGCTTGGTAGTAGGAACATAAAGTTTATAATTAAAACCTGTAGCAGACTCATCATTATAACCAATAGTAACATTGAAAATTGGCCCTACCGGACTATTTCCTATTCCAGCATACCCCCAGCATTTATTGTCCTTGAAAATGCCTAGTAAAGCACCAGTAGGTTGGAAAAGAGTACTATTATTATATACTCTTACCAAAATAGGCATGAAATATCTTAATCCAACTTCTTTAACCCATGGATCTGTTTGATTAGAAGTTATTGATAAAGTGTCTTTTATTGACTTATTTTCAGCTTGAATCAACAAGTTATAAAAGAACACAAGAATAATAAGTGAAATTAATTTCTTCATATAATCTTATTTTAATTATTTAATGTATTTTAATTGGAAAAAGTCTTTTTTTGTAATTATTGAAATATTATTTTTTGAACAGATTGTGTTGTGTCAGTTTTTACTTTAAGTATATATAATCCATTTGTAAAGTTATTATCTCTTTCAACAATAAATACTTTATCACCAAAAAATGATTCATTAAAAAATTGTTTTACTAGCAATCCTTTTAAATCATAGACTCCAATAGTTGTAAAATTCAGAGAAGCTGAATTTAATGATATTTGGAAAAAATTTGAAGCTGGATTAGGAAAAACTTCTATTTTGATATCACTTACTTGATTTATTTGGGTAACTGATCCAATATCAAAGTTTGCTATTAAATTACGACTCTCTGAAGCTGTAAATGCATAATCAGCTTCAGTTGACATAATAATACCACCAACACCATCAGTCCAGTTTACAAAACGATAACCAGTTGCCGGTGTCGCGATTACATTTACGGATTGACCTGAGGTAAAAGTTCCGACTGAACCGGAAACAGTTCCTTTATTTAAATCAGCAGAAGTTGCTGTAATAGCAAACTGTACATTTAAAGATATTGGTGCAGCAATCTCTCCAACTGGCACTTGATGAGTAAAAGTCACTGTTTCTACAAGATCATATATTCTACCTGATGTTGGTTCATATACCTTATAAGTGAACCCAGGAACTGGAGTAGAATTATACTTCATTGTAATATTATAGAGTGAATTTGGACCTAAAGGACTATTCCCTAGTCCACCATACCCCCAACATTTATTATCCTTAAAAACTCCTAATAGTGACCCAGTAGGCTGATATAAATTTCCATTTTTATAAACTCTCGCTATAATTGGCATAAAGTTATTAAGACCTACTTCTTTAACCCATGGATCAACCTGATTATTCGTAATATTGTTTTCAATATTTACACTATTATCTTTAGAATGTACAAATGATAATGAACAAAACACAAAAATAATAACAAATAAATTCTTTTTCATGACAAAATTTTATTTATTAAAATAGAGACACCGGAGTGAAAAATTTCACTCCGGATAATCTCTTAATTAGGAATCAAATAATAAATTATTATTGTAATACAACTTTTTGTGTATAATGGTTTTCACCTACAGAGGCTTTAATCAAATATATTCCGTTATTCAAATTTTCTCTTTGAACAGAAATGTTGTTATTACCATTAACGTTACCGTTAAATAATGATTTCACAAATTTACCCTGCATATCGTACAATTTTACAGTTGCATCTGCAGAAGCAGGTGAACTTATTGTTAGCATAAATGTAGATTTAATTTGATTAGGATATACTCTGAATTGTTCAGTTGTAGAAATTGTATTTAGTTCAGTAGCAGTTTTTTTAATGTTAAATTTTACTGGAGTTGAAATATTTCCAACAGAAATTAAACTTGCAAAATCAACTACTTCCTCTACTTCATATGTTTGTGAAGTCTTAGGATCAAACACCTTACAACTCAAACCAGTTAGTGATTCTAAATCAGAACCTACAGTAACATTAAATGTATTGTCTGAAAGTGTTCCAGCTCCAAAACATTGATCATCTTTAAATATACCCATTTGCATACCTTCAGGTTGATACAAATTTCCGTTTTTATAAACTTGTGCTAAAACAGGCATTGCAAATCTTTGACCAACTTCAGGAGTCCATACAGTTTTATCTGTGTTGCTAGTATTTGATGATTTTACCTTTACTGCTGTTAATGCATTGTTAGCAGGGAAATTAAATGTACTTGCATTTGTAGCTTTAAAAATATATCCTTTTCCTGGAAGCATTGCTAATGTTCCCCATCCACCTGCACTATACCAAGCAGTTTTACCTTGAGTTACAACATTGTCATTAACAACAGCATTAATGCCATTTAAAGCAACTCGTATATCATAAGAATTCATTAAAGAATAACCAATCCAGTTATAACCCGCAATTAATGAAATTGGCTCATTTTTAACTAATGGTTGATTTATAATGCTAATACTACCTGGAGTTGATGCTTTTGTGTTTAATACATACATTTTGTTTTTCAACAAACCAGTTGATTCCAAACCATACCAAGCACCACCACTATAGAATGCTGTTTCAGTACCATCTGATATAAAATCATTATTTGTAGCAGTATAGTTAAGAACATTACTAACTGAATTATCTTCAGGAAGCACATTAAAAGAAATCCAATTGTATTTATTACCTCCATTAATAAGGGAGATATTCAAAGAACCAGTTGCATTTAAACTAATTGGACTATCAGGAGTACCAACTGTTCCTTGTGAATTAAAATCTACAACAGATGGCAAATTATATAACATTCTGGTTGCAGCATCATAAAGTTTTATTTCTAAACCAGTATCAGTATCTAAATTTGAACCTACTGTTATCTCAAAATTATTTGAAACCGGAGTAATTTCTTGGCTACCAACACATTCACCATTTTTGTAAATCATTAGCATTGATCCTGAAGTAGTAACCTGACTTCCATTTACATAAGCAGTAAATACCATAGGAGCATAATACTGCAACCCTTCAGTTGGAGTAAACTGCCAATATGATTGGCTAAGCATTTTTGATTTTGCAGTTGGTAAGAAGTTTGGCGCAGTTAAGTTAAACGGATCAGTAATTTTCAAATCTGCGTTAGCTGCTTCTATTTTGTTTTTAAATGCAATATTATTATACCAAGCAGTTTCAGCAGTTACGTCCCAAGTTTGGGTTGGAGTAGCTGGAGAAGCAGGATTTGCAGGAACTACAAAGTTAGACCCCATACCCACAATAACAGTGTTTTGAAGTTTCAAATCACCTGAGCTAGCATTAGCTTGTGCTTTAATTCCATCAACTTGTAAACCTGAAGGCCATCCTGCAAAAATTGAGTTATAAATCTTCAATTTTGTATTTCTACGTAGGTGCATAGCACTTTGATAATTAGCGTTATAGTCTCCAGGTGCAGCTGCAGCTGCAAATAATTTAGGTCCGAATGAACTTACGTTACTGAACACAGCCGAAGTATATGGTGAGCGATCATTACCAGATGCATCGTTATCTGACTCAAAACTGTTCGATTTACTTCCGTCAGCTATAGCTGGGTCGCGCAGTGATACTGCATATTGTACCATACCAGAATAACCGAAGTCAGTATCAAAATCATCATCCCAACCACGAAAAGCGATTAAGTGTTTTGCATTTACTGTTCCACCAAACCATTCGTAAGAATCGTCACCACAATAAGAAACCTGAATATAATCTATGGTTGTACCTGAACCTACTCCACCCATGGTTAAACCATTGATTTCGTTGTTTGTGACATAAGCAATACCAGGGAACTCAATACGAACATATTGTAAACTACCTGAATTATCATTTGGAACTGTTCCACCATATTCTGCAGATAGACCTGTACCTACTCCACCTTCGATAGTTGATATGCCCCCTGGAGGATTAATAGGAGCTTTTCCTAAAAGGATAATACCACCCCAATCACCATAAGTACGACCTCCTGCAGCTTGGTTTGAAGTAAACACGATAGGTTCTGTTACTGTTCCGTTAGCGATTAATTTTCCACCTTTTGAAACAATAAGAGTTCCCTGATGTGTTATGTCCCCACGAATTATAGTACCAGCTTCAATAGTTAAAGTCACTCCGTCAGGTACGAACACATAACCATCTAATAAATAAACTTTGTCTTTAGTCCATGTTGTGTTGGGAGGAATGTTACCAGCTGCAACAGTTACATTAGTGGCAGGATACACAGTAGTCTGTGGGTCGAAATTTGACCAGCCCGTTGTCCAATCCGTAGCACCAAAAGCACCGCGGAAATTTACTTTGTCAAAGAAACCATTGTCAATTGTTTGTTGTGCAAATAGTGATGCACAAAACAAAAGACTCGCGAATAGAAGATTTTTTTTCATTTTGATGAAATTTTTTAATAAATAATAAATAATTTAAATTTTAAAAATATATAACTTAAACGGAAACAATAAATATAACGTAATAGACTATATTACTGACACTTACAAAAATTCAGTAACGAATGTGATTACCTATCTCAATCGTGAGCAAAGTTATTGTTGCGATATTACATTCATAAATCAATTGTATTAAATACATAAGCTCAAAATAACATTGCGATTAAAATATAAGGACAACTCAATTACAACGCTATTCCAACAGTGTTGCAATTAGAAAAGATAGGAAAATATGTTTAATTTTTGTGGATAAGCCAATCTGAATGAGAAAGGTTATATTACTAAGAACTAGCGAATAGACTATAAAAACTTTTTTACTTAAGGGAGAAATTGCAAATTGGTTTAATCTTCTCTATCAATAAAACACCGACGAATACTGTTTGATGCATTAACTTCACTCCAATTGTCGACGTCAAAATCAAAAACAATAGCACTCGAAGTTCTTAAAATCTCGTTATTTTCTGAATTTATTTGTTGTAACAGGTAAGATAAAGTAGGATTATGTCCAACAATAAGCATTGTATTTGAATCGTTTTTAAATGCTGCCGCATCATTTACAATTTCGTTAAATGTATAAAGTCTTTGATATAAATAGTTTAACGATAAAATTGCATTTTTAAGTCCGAAAAAAACGGCGAAAATCTCAGCAGTACTCATTGCTCTTATTACCGGACTTGTAACAATTAAATCAGGTATTAACTTTAATTCCTTATACTTTTGTGCTGTATTTTGAGCGGTTAACTTTCCCTTTTTATGAAGCCTTCTGTCAAAATCATTATCGGTTGGCGAGTTACTTTCAGCTTTCGCATGACGCATTACAATTATTGTTTTCATTATTGTTTTAATATGTTTGCTTGAACATAATCATTTTATAATCAAGGCTTATATATTTGTTGGATTTTAATATGTTCAATTAAATTATTAATTCCTTGAACTAAATTCGATAATTTTTCGATGGCTTCAGTTAGCTCTTCGGGATTATTTAAATCGTTTTTAAACTGTATGGAATGTTTGCAATCGTGTATAGTTAGCTTCATTATGCCATCCTCCATTACTTTGGCATGGTAGCATGACATACTCCTAAAACTGTCGGGTAATAAAAAATTTTTTTCGTTAAATACTGCCATAAGCACGATAGTTTCAATTATTTCTTCAAAATATTTTAAAATTCTCAAATTTTCAAATTTTTCAAACTAATTTTTAGCTGCAATGCTTTCGAATCAAACAAATTTGTCATATCGAAAATATCATTTTCAAGTTGCTCAATTTCATCTTCTAAATTGTACTTATGCTTTTTGGCATACTTTTCAGTCTTTATGACCAACGAATTTAAAAAGTATATTTTGTTGAGTAAAACAACAGATGTATGTATGGTTTCAAATTCAGAGCAATCAACTTCATTGTTAAATAAATGTACTGCCTCTATTTGATAATAAAAATCAGTTAGTTTTTTACGGAGCATATTGTAATCTTCAATATATTCGTCGTCGTGAACAAAATTAAAATAGGGTAATATTTTTGTGTATTTACGATTAATAACCGAATAATATTTTTCTGAACTAACAATTGCATTCGGAAGTAGCATAGGAAAGCAGTTTTTGGCATTCAGGTTTTTTTTTATCTGAGCATCAACAGTGCTAATCCTTTCGGTATAGCCGGATAATAAGCTATTTAACTTCTTTTTTGTATGAAGTGATTGAATTTTCGATGCACAATACTTTAGTTTATTTATTTTATTGGTTAGTTTACTGATTCTTTCGACACGCCAAGGCAGTCTAATACCGTTCGCAAAAAGAATAGCTTTTAGACTATTGAAAATGATTATCTTTTGCTGATAATTGGAATTTTCAATCTGATTAAATTGATCTAATAAACCGTTGTAAGGATTTATAACCTGTTCAGATATATCGGTTTTGCTACTGTAAAGCACAGATTTGTTGAACCTCATTCTTTCGAAAATATTTACGGGTAATGTAAGTGTATTGGTTTGCATATATATTTACTGTTATTTAGTGAACGAAATTACGTATTAAAAAAAACAAAACGATTAAAATCAAATTAATATACTGTTATAAAAAAAATCAGACCTATTCTCACGAACAAGTCTGATTATCATTTTTTAAAAACATCGAAATACTATTCGATAAAATGAATATTTATCGAATAGTAAGTTTTTGGTTGAATTGTCCAAAACGAATAATACTTGCTAAAATTATTACAAGCTAACACTTACTCCAAGTTTAAACTGCCTACCAGGTCTAAATTTATTTGTAACTTGTTCGCGTATTGCCGATTCGCCTGTTGGAGTTTTATATTTCTGGAATTGTTGAAAAACAACATCACTATCCAATATGTTTTTAAAACCTAACTTTATACTAATCTTTTCAAATAGTTTCTTTTCGAATGTAAGATCAAGCGAGTTAAAAGGCATTTCGTAAATGTGCGGTACATCAATATTTCCAACAGTAGCAATTCTTTCCCCCGTTTTGTTGTACATTATACTCGCCATAAATTTCAATTTTGTATCGTTGTAATAAGCACCTAAATTTATAATATAAGGGGATTGACCCTGAAGTGATCTTTCTGACTCGCCATCTACAATTGAATCCGTTTTAATAACAGATTTGATAAGTGAGGCATTAAATACAAAAGTCAGGTTCGACAAAAATTTAAATGCACCGGCATCTTCAAGTTCGTGTAAACTTTTTCTTACATCCAACTCTACACCATAAGATGTTGCTTTCTCGGCATTTTGAAATGTATAATTCCAACCCGATCCGGTAATCAGAATTTGAGATTCAATAGGATTTGTAAAATCTTTGTAAAAAGCACCTAACGATATAATTTCTTCAGAAGTTGGATACCATTCTAATCGAACATCGGAATTTTGAACATAACAATTTACAACATCCGGGTTTCCATAAGTAATTGCATTGTCCTCAAAACTATAAAACACAAAGGGTGAAACTTCACGAAATTCTGGTCGGTTCACTGTTTTGCCACTTGCCAACCTAAGCATCAATTTATCGGTAATATTCAATGATGCATTGATAGACGGAAAAACATCCAACGAATCGATATTTACGTTGATAGGATTTTTGTTTGTGCCATCTCGCTTGAAACCATCAAGTGTCAATACGTTCTTTTCAACACGCACGCCCATGTAGGCATTAAACCATTTGGTAACAGGTATATTGAAAGCAAGATAACCTGCTTTCAATTCATTTTCAGCTGTATATGAATCGGCTTTTTGAGTAGCATCAGACATCACCATTCCGGTTTTATAATCTATTTTAGTGCTAAAAAAGTCGGTGATAGAATTAAACATGGCTTCATCAAAAGCGGCTTTTCCATTGTAACTTTCAATCGGATGAGAATACATTTTACTTTGACCACTTTTAATGTATCCTAATTGGCGTGAATTGAAGTCACGTTGTTTTTTCTCATAATATGCTCCGGCTTTCAACTCTGGGTTAAAGCTACCTAAGCGTAATTTGTGGATATAATTTAGCCCCCCATTGATAATATTTTCTTCGTTATTCAATGTTACTCTTCCCAATACATCATTTGTAACCTGTCCGGACAAATTGAGAAAATATTGAGACCCTGGTTCACTATCATAAGGAGTTATTTCAACTCTTCGGATATCGGGTTGTTTTTTGTTGGCATACGAGTACCCTAACACCCAGTCTAACTTTATTTTATCAGAATTAAAAGCATGATTTCCGGCCAATTGACCTGAATATGTAGTTCTGGATTCGTAACCAAGCTCGTATGAACGTTTGTTATTTTGTCTATAAAAATCAAACCCTTCTTTCAAAACAGTATTATTCATTCCATAATTATTGAATAAGTTACGGAATTCTATTTTTTGGTTATTTCCAAATGTAAAAGTCCAGTTAGATAATGCACTTAATCGTACTTTGGAAGCAAAACTCCGCTGCATATAACGGTAAGAACTATCAGGATAAGCCCAATAGGCAGCCCTAAATTTATTCTCGGTAGTGTTGGTTGAATTATATCCCAAAGCTGTAATAGTACCAATAGAGATTGCTCCCAAAGTAAACCTTTTGTTTAAGGCCAACTGAAAATCGGCATCTGGTTTAGCTACAGTTTTGTAAGGTGTCATTATCGTGTTAAACGATTTGCTTATGGCATTTATTTGTTCAATTTTAGCAGGTGTTACTTGGTCGTATAATTTTTTGTATTCTTCTGTTGTTGGTACAGCAGATGGTATGCCCCTAGTTCCATCATCAAAACCCAACCAATCGTATTTACCGCCCTGAGAGCTATAAAATTCCTTTCCAGTAGTACCTTGATGATTTCCATACGAATACGAAAAAGTAATGTTATTCTTATCTATCAAACTTTTAGTTTTGATATTAATCATAGCTCCTGCAAAATCGGATGGTAATTCGGGGGCAGGCGTTTTATATATTAATATATTGTCGATTTGTCCGCTGGGGATAACATCGAACGAAAATGCACGCACATCACTTTCGCTACTTGGAGTGGAAGAGCCATTTAGCCAAACTGAATTGTAACGCTCGGTTAATCCACGAACAATCACGAATTTTCCATCACGTATACTTACTCCAGGTACGCGCCGTATCACTTCCGAAGCATCCTTGTCTTGCGAACGCATAATTTGTTGAGAAGTAATACCGTTAGCAATGGATAAACTTTGCCTTGTGGTAGCAAGCATCGAAAGTTCAGTATCGGTACGCTTTTTAGCAGTAACTACTACCTCATGTATAGCTTGTGAAGAGGATTTTAATTTAATATTAAGTATCTGGTCTGTAGTTTTAGTTAATGTCATTTTCTGAATACTTTTATCGTAAGAAATAAATGAGAAAATAATATTATAGGTTCCTGAAGGTACATTTTTCAGTTCATACTTTCCATCAAAGTCGGTAACTGTTCCTATTGTTGTACCTTGCAATAAAATATTGCAACCAATTATACTCTCGCCATTATCGGCATCGGTTACTACACCTTTAATAGTTTGCGAAAACAACGACACACTTAACTGAATGAATAATAGTGTAGTAATAAAAAATTTATGCACAATGCTTCTGTTTAAAATTATTCTACAAATTTAAGGTACTGCAATTATAAATGTGTTAATTAAACATTATATTACTATGAATATAAAGCTACATTAATGTGTTGTTTGTATTTCAGTTAACTACAAAAAAAAATCAGACCTACTCTCACGAGCAAGTCTGATTATCTTTTTTTAAAAACATCGAAATACTATTCGATTAAACGAATTTTTATCGAACAGTAAGTTTTTGGTTGTATGTTGTATTGCCTTGACGAGCAACAATCATATACATTCCTTTGCGCAATTCAGAGATATTTAATATTTCTTTTTCAACATTACTTACTGTTTTGTTGATTATGCTTCTACCAGCAAGGTCAGTAACCTGAATAGTAGTAAATCCGCTAAATTCTGGCAATTCAATAATTACTTGCGAAGTTGCAGGATTTGGATATACTTTCAAGCTATTTGCAGAAGCCGATTTTGGTGTGAAAATGCCTGTAGTTTGCCAATACGAACCTATTAGAAGTGGTGAACCTGAACCAAGTGTGAAATCTGGAGCTGTTAATGTAAAAGGATTTACAACCACTAACGAAGAATTGTCAGCATATAAAGCATTTTTAGAAGTAGCAGCATTAAACCAAGCTTCTTCTCCCCATGTTGTTGGTGCTGGTGCAAAATTGGTAGTTGAACCAGAAATAACTGTATTTTTAATCATTAAATCACCAGCATCAGCCGAAGCTTGTGAGTTTGCTCCATCTACAATTAATCCCTTAGGCCAACCTGCAAATACTGAATTGTAAATTCTGATTTTGGTACTTCTTCTCAAATGCATTGCTGCCTGAAATAATGGGTCAATTGTTGTACTTGCAGTTGCCAACGGACCAAATGAACTCATAT